>OCLG01000016.1_pt1 | contig 180478 bp, 125 predicted proteins | sample 1548111 | NCBI WGS metagenome assembly OCLG01 (sample SAMN05301508, study PRJEB22388) | human oral metagenome | isolation source: Infant 2 DOL 28 oral | host: Homo sapiens | place: USA: Pittsburgh, Magee-Womens Hospital of UPMC | collected 2013/2014 | reverse complement strand
TAGCACTCTGGAGCTAAAAACTAGCCCTCGACACAACTTTCTGCACCCAGCCGCAGTCCCCCACCCGTGCCTCCCCAAAGGCACACAAAGAAACCACCCCCTTCGCAGCTTGTCGCCGCAAAGGGGGTGGTTTTCTATATAGCTAGGTTAGAAGCCTAAACCCTTACTACTCAGCAACCTCCGTGCTGGGCTTCGGGTCTTCGTTCACGCGGTTGCGGATATCTCATAACCTGAGAAATTGGTTTTTAATGTCGACATATGAGGTAGCAGGAGGATGTGCCCAGATCTCAACGCAACGTGATACCGGGAGTTTAATTTCTCGCCGGATATGAGGCGTTTCTTTTTCGCCATGGTTGTCACTCCTTCACGTGGGTATATGAAACCCTACCGTGATTTTGAGGATCGTGTGCGCCCCGTTCGGCAATCTGTGGAGAACTAGCTTCGAGAGTAAGGAAAAGGCAACCTGTGGAAAACAGCGCGCCAGCTACCTTTGGGTCATGAATTCATAAAGAGGACCCGGCGGGCTATCGTACGAATAACCTGCCGGGTCCTTACTTTTATTTCATCATCGAATTATATATATACTCTATCCTCAAGCGTAATGATTCAAAAAGAGTATCATGCTTATACAAGCCTGCACTTATATATTTATCCCGAATATACTGTTCTATATGTTTTTTGCTATTTACTGGATACTTAGAGCTCAATATTCTCTCATCGTTTGCAATAATTCCTTTGAGAGCCGAACCAACATCATGACCATAAACATAAGAGCGAAAATCCACGATGTCGCTATCCACAGATCTCACTACTGCTACCATTTCATGAGTGAAAAGACTCCCTGAAAATTCAACCAACCCATCTATAGACAAATTATCACCATTGGCCTCAACATAATTCTTAAGCATATGGTGCAACTGATTAGCCCTTGAATTCACCTTTTCCGACTTCTCGCATTTCTGCAATGCACACCGATAAAAATACATACTTTTCAGATAAGATCTAACGAGGTCAATGTGATTTTTTAAAGATTCTAATTTACCACCATACCTATCCTCATTAAAGCTATCTAGCACACTATCTTGAAATCCATAACTTTCAATGGCTGGAAAATCAGTAAAGAATAAATTATCTCTAGAATAATTTATCAAATCATCATCTGTTAATAAATCCCGGTCAGATATCCAAATTTTCCTAATATGCCTACCATTTAGTTCTGCAAATTTTCTTACTAAAGCACAATTTCCTGAGATACCCTCTGGGATTACCGTTCCATCGCAATTCTCCACATCCCTAACTTCTTTAACGACTACAGATAGTTTATCTAATTCTATATCTATACCAGATTTATCGATCCAAGATTCATAAAAATCTACATCATGGATTCCTTCCACATATATTTCCACTACAACTTGTGAATGCTCGTCACGCGCACCATCAAGGCACCTTTCTATTGTCTCATTGAGGCTTTCCGTTAAGCGATAGTCAGGAACGGAATTACCTGTCTGCATTCCCATATTATTCCAAATCAAAGTTTTCACTGAAAACAATATCGATATCCCTGTAATTATCTAAAATTACAGGTGAATGTGTTGCAAAGATTAACTGAAGATTCTGCCCTTTCAAAATCCTCCTAAAGTATTTAGTTAAGCTCTTCTGCCAAGGGATACCCAATGAAATTTCTGGCTCATCGATTAAAAGTAATGAGGTAGAATTCAGGGAACAAATCGTCACAACGGAGAGAATCACCAAGAGATGTTTCTCGCCACTCGATAACACATCAGTTTCTAGATTAGGAGGTTCCTCAAAATCAAATTCGTCACGTTTAGGACCATATCTTGAGTGTATACTAAATTCACCATAATTATCTTCATTAAATTTTATTTGGACACCACTAAACATTGTATTCACCGCATCAACAAAAACATCAATCAAATATGCCACATCAGAAAACGCATCAATTTGACTTTTGAGATTTTCAAGATAGGGAACTAATACACGATAAAGATTATCAAAGACTTCATCTTCGACTAATTCATTAATCATATCATTAATTGCAATAAACTCTTTTGGATTCAACAATCCGTAGGAACCGATTCTATCGATACCATCCTTAATATCTGCTGCTTTATTCATAATTATCTCGCGCGAACTAATAGAATCCGGGTGATCCATCTTTCCATTATTATCAATAATCTCTTTAGTAATTTTGTAATACACCCTACTACGCGATTGACCCTCACCCAGAGTAATTCTCCGCGCTTCATTTCTCAACACTATCGCAAGCCTTCTTAAGACGCCCTCTACAACGTCTCCAGAAATATCTTGAAAATAGGAGGGATTCTCAAAATTTCTTATTTTTCGGTTATTTTTATAATTATAATAATATGGCGTTATATCGTGTATAGTTTGCATATTTTGAAGTCGATTCGAACCAAGAAATACGACATTTCCAACAATATCTCTTATGGTCCATGAAATATCATTAAATTCTGCTTTAAATAAGCTCTCCCCCTTTACCTCTCCTTCTCCTTTATCTTCTAACTCTTGATTAATTTCTTCCAGGGAAACATCATAGATGAGAATTTCATCCTCTAGACCAATCTTAATTCCTTCTCCCCGGTCTTTGAGTACACCCCCTGTTCTAATCATGGATATAGTGCATATTTTATCTTTCACTTTAAAACATCTTACCCTTCCTTTACTTGTTTCAATTTGCACACTCTTGAAAGGTAGAGAAAATATTGCTTTAAATTCCCTCAAGTTGCGTGAAGTAAGGGATTTTAAAACCTTTAGCATGTTTGTTTTACCATGACCATTCTCTGCATATACAGATTTAATCCTGTCATCCCCTCTTGTGAAATCAATACTATAATTATAGTGATCAATTATCCCCGATACTTCAATTCTATATACCATATTTCTAAAGACCATAATATTTATCCTACTCTGCTAAAAAGATACAGGTATGGCATCTAATCAAGAATATAAATTTCTTGGAAGATACCATACCTGTATAGCTATCCTGTTACTAACCCTCCGTGCTGGGCTTGGGGTCTTCGTTCACGCGGTTGCGGATATGCTCCACAATACGTGCCACAGCCTCATCCACGGGCACACCGTTCTCCTGCTTGTTGCCGCGGAAACGGAACGAAACAGCGCCGTGCTCCGCATCCTCACCGCCAGCAATCAGAATGAACGGAACCTTCTCAGTAGATGCAGTACGGATCTTCTTGGTGAAGCGGTCCGAACCGTAGTCCACCTCAACACGCACACCGTGCGCACGCAGCTTATCCGCGATCTCGGTCATGTAGTCGTTGAACGCCTCAGCCACCGGCACACCAATGACCTGGACCGGCGAGAGCCATGCCGGGAACGCACCCGCATAGTGCTCAGTCAGCACACCCAAGAAGCGCTCAATCGAGCCGAACTTCGCCGAGTGAATCATGACCGGCTCCTGCACGGTACCGTCCGCAGCCTGGTACTCCAGACCGAAACGGCTCGGCTGGTTGAAGTCGTACTGAACGGTCGACATCTGCCAGGTACGGCCGATCGCGTCCTTCGCCTGAACCGAAATCTTCGGGCCGTAGAACGCAGCTCCACCGGGATCCGGGACGAGCTCCAGGCCGGTCTCCTTCGCGACCTGCTCCAGAACCGCGGTAGCCTCCTCCCACTGCTCATCAGTACCGATGAACTTATCCTTCTTATCACCCTCAGTGTCGCGGGTGGACAGCTCAAGGTAGAAGTCAGTCATGCCGAAGTCCTCAAGCAGGCTCAGCATGAACTTCAGCAGGTGACGCACCTCGTCCGGTGCCTGCTCCTTCGTCACATACGAGTGCGAGTCGTCCTGAGTAATCATGCGCACACGAGTCAGGCCCTGCAACACACCGGACTTCTCGTCACGGTACACGGTGCCGAACTCAAAGAAACGCAGCGGCAGCTCACGGTACGAACGGCCACGAGAACGGTAAATCTCGTTGTGCATCGGGCAGTTCATGGCCTTCAGGCGGTAATGACCGTTATCCAGCTCCATGGGCGGGAACATACCGTCCGCATAGTACGGAAGGTGACCGGAAGTGTAGAACAGGTCTTCCTTCGAAATGTGCGGGGTGCTGACGTACTGGAAACCCTCCTGAATGTGGCGGGTACGCACGTAGTCTTCCATCTCGCGCTTAATCACGCCACCCTTAGGGTGAATCACCGGCAGGCCGGGGCCAATATTCTTCGGGAAGGAGAACAGGTCCAGCTCACGGCCCAGGCGGCGGTGGTCACGGCGCTCCGCCTCAGCGATGCGCTCCTTGTACGCCACCAGCTCGTCCTTAGTCGGCCAAGCGGTACCGTAAATACGCTGCAGCATGGGGTTCTTCTCAGAACCGCGCCAGTACGCGCCACCGGCACGCATCAGGGCGTAACCGTTAGCAATCAGCTTGGTGTTCGGCAGGTGCGGGCCGCGGCAGAGGTCCTTCCAGACGGTCTCACCGGTCTTCGGGTGCACGTTGTCGTAAATGGTGATTTCACCCTCGCCGACCTCCACGGATGCGCCCTCGGCAGCATCCGCACCAGAACCGGGGCCCTGGGTCAGGGAGAGCAGCTCCAGCTTGTACGGCTCGTTCGCCATCTCGGCGACAGCCTCGTCGTGGGTGACCACACGGCGGCGGAACAGCTGACCGGACTTGATGATCTTAATCATCGACTTCTCGATCTTCTTCAGATCTTCCGGGGTGAACGGCTCAGCCACATCAAAGTCAAAGTAGAAGCCGTCAGTAATGTACGGGCCGATGCCCAGCTTGGCGTCCTTGCGGTACTCCTGCACCGCCTGCGCCATCACGTGCGCAGCGGAGTGGCGCAGAACGTTCAGGCCGTCCGGTTCGTGAATGAAAACCGGCTCAACGGAGTCGCCAGCAGACAGCTCGTGGGAGAGATCAACCAGCACGCCGTTCACGCGTGCCACAACAATCTTCGGGTCGTCAGCGAACAGCTCAGCGGCAGTCTTCGCGGTGACCTCGCGCTCCTCACCAGAAACGCTAATAACAATTGCTGAAGAATCAGCGGCAGACATAAGTCTCCTTAACTCAGGCGCAAGCGTGCCACTCGGGGCGCCGCCGGTGCGCATACTATTCCGCACTGTACTGGTGCACGGACACACACCATCTTACAACGGCTCCCAGCCAACGCTCAGCTTGAGGGCAAACTAGTCCGCATGATGCTCACGCGTATGCTCATACACGTCAACCACAATGTGGCTAATATGGTCGTCCTTCAGACGGTAAATGGTGGTGCGGCCCTGCTGCTCACGGTCAATCACGTGCGCCTCACGCAGGATGCGCAGGTGATGCGAGGCGAGCGGCTGCGAAATGCCCAGGCAGGTGTGCAGTTCGCTCACGCTGTGCGGGCGGTGCATCAGGTGGTGCGCAATCGCCAGGCGCAGCGGGTTCGCGAGCGCCGAGAAAATCGCGACGGATCCGCCGAACTGCTCCTCCCAGTCTTTGGGGCCGCTGCCTTCGAGGAGGGGCGCGTTGGCGGGCGCCTCGTGGGTATGGTCCGATGCATGCTCGTGGGCATGGTCAGTGTGGGTGGTGTTAGTTTCGGTCTGGTCTGTGTGCTGGCTCTGAGTCATAGTATTTTCACCTTATGTACAGGAAAGGGGGCACGTCAAGGAAGTTACGCCTGTGCGGCGTGCTTTCTTGAGCGTGCCCCTCTCCCCTAACTGCGCATCAGCTCGCGGGCATGCAACCCTAGCGGGCCCTTAGCGGTTAGCGACTGCCACCTGCAGGTAACCTTCAGCGGACTTTACGCCCTTGTCGGTCACTGCGCGGTAGCGGACCAGCGGTGCGAAGCCCTGCTTATTCTTAGCGGATACCGCGATGCCCTGGGTGCCGTCGGGCAGGGTCACCACACGGTAGGTGCCGTATTCGTCGCTGTATGCGCTGACGGCCTGGCCGCGCTGGTTGAGCAGCTCGAGCTTCTTCACGGTTTCGCCGCGGCTGTATGCGCCGAAGGATGCTTCGTCGTTGTTCAGGACAGCCACGTTCTGGGTGGTGCCCGAGTACAGGGAGACGGAGTCCTCACGCGCGATGGGGCTGTTCTTATCGACCACGTGAACCTTCAGCGGGATCGAGTACAGCTGCGCGGCGGAGCCCCTCTTCGCCTTCACATCAGACATGCGTGCGGGTGCCTTGCCGGTGCGGTTCACGGTGATGTTCGTGCCGTTGTCGCGGCGCAGATCCCAGGTGGTGCCGGTAACGTCGTGGGTGTTCAGGTCAATCGAGTAGGTGCCGGTCTTGCCGTTGGAGGCAAAGCGGATGCCGGTCTCCGCACTGGAGAACTGGCCGCCAGCAGTGTTGACCTTCTCCTTGTTGACCCAGCGGCTGGGGCGGAAGTTCGGGGTCTGCTGGATTTCCTGGAAGTTGTAGTCGCGCGCGTAACGGTAGTTCGGGGAAACCTTGTGCGACTGGTGAACACTCTGCGCGACTGCGGTCTCGCCGGAGTAGACGGTGGCGTGGTGCTCGGCGGGCTGGTAGAACACGCCGGAGCCGGTGCCGGTCTTACCGTAGGAATCCGAGGGGTACTTGAACTTCACGGCGTCCGAAGCCTGGTTCACTGCCGCGTTCTGAGTCTCGGCGTCGCTGATGCGCACGGCCTTGGGGGTGCGCACGGCGGAGCGGCGCACGGTCACGGGGCGTGCAATCTTGTGCGCGTCAGCGTTCGAGTCGGCAGCCTGGTTGTTGCTCTGCGGCAGAACCTGGGTGCCCTCGCGGCGTGCAGTGTTCTCAGCGGACTCGGTGTAGTTCACGGGCATCCACTGCACCTGCTGCCAGGGGAACTGGTTGCCGGTGAAGCCGCTGGGCACGAAGTTCGCGAACATTGCCGCCAGCTGCGGGTCTTCCTTATACACGTTCTTACCCTGGCGGGCGTAGGGCGCGTAGGAGCTTGCCGCCTCCAGGTTGAATGCGTTGGTGAAGAGGTTGTGGTCCGTGAGGATGAAGCCGTATTCCTTCATTGCGGTCAGGATCATGCGGGTGAGCTGGTCGTCAGCGTGGCCGGTGTTTGCCAGGTGCTCTTCCACATCAAAGCTTGCGGGCAGGAAGCCACGCTGACCTGCGCGGGGTGCGTTCGGGTACTTGCTCGCGTCAATCTTGCCGTCGGTACCCTTCGCGGGGAAGGAGGAGACCAGTGCAGCGTAGTCAGCCGCGGTGATGGACACCATGTGGTTGATCTTGCCGGCCTTGAGCTCGTCCACACCAATCTGGGTGAGCTCATTTGCCAGGCCCACCACGGAGGAGGTGCCGTTCTTGAGGGTCAGCCAGTAGTTGTCTTCGCCCACGCCGCCGAAGTTCGGCTTAGCGAGCATGTAACCGCCGGAGGACACGTGGTAGGTTGCCGGGTAGTCAACCGCCACGGGAATGTCCACGGTGCCGCGGGCGCCTGCGGGAATCTTGTAGGTGATAACGCCGGTGTTCGCGTCGATGGACGCGCCGGGTACGTTCTTTGCCAGGCGGAACTTCGCGCCGCGAGCAATCGGGTAGGAGGTGCGGGCATTGCCGGACTTCGCGTCGATGCTCACGGGTGCGTTGATGGTGACGGTCTGACCTGCGTTGCCGCGGCCGACGTTGTCGTACTGAATCTTTGCGCTCTTGGGGGTGGATACGTTGCCGCCACCCACCTGCACACGGGCGGTGCTGGTGTAGGTCTGTGCGTCTGCATCCTTGACGAACTTGAAGTAGGAGCGCCAGATGCCGGTCGCTTCGTCGTAGAGGGCGACGGACTGGTCGCCGGAGAGGCCGTGGTCCTCGGCAAACCACTTCGGAATCGGGACGCCGCCGGTGAGGATGCGCTTGTTCTCTGCATTGGCGTTGACACGGCCATCGCGGGAGACGACCTCGACGTACTCCTGGTGCGGGTTCGCGGAGTTCACGGCGAGGGTCGGGATGTTTTCGTGGCCGCCGACGGTCTGGGCGCGGTCCTTCTTCACGGTGCCCGCGTTGATGGCGGTGGTGATGGGGTGGTTACCCGCATCGGCACTGTATTCGAGGAAGGTGCGGCTGATTTCGCTGCTATTGGCTACGACGGCTTCGGTGCCGGTGAGCTTCTTGGCGGCGAATGAATCGCGGGCGAGCTTACCACTGAGGGGCGAGGTGTTCTCGGTGGTGGTCAGCTGCGCCTTAGTGAGGGAGGAGTTAACCGGTGCGAGGGTCGCGATGCTCTGTGCCTTCTGGTCGGGGTTCCAGTAGCAGGTCGGACCGGGCGCCACGTTGGTGAGGTTCGCCAGGGTTGGCACGGTGCGGTAGCCTGCGTCGACGCAGGTGGTACCGGCTACGTTGCGGATGGGGGCGGTTGCACCGAAGGTCGCGGGGAGATTCGCGCCGGTGATGACGGTTGCCAGTGCTGCGGAGGCAGCGATGGTGGCACGGCGGCGGTTTGCCGGGCGCTGTGCCGGGTTTTTGGATGCAGTTGCGGTCATGTTTTTCTTTCGTTCGTGTCGGCTTATTTGAGTGAGTGCGTTTGTATGAACAAACACGGACGTGAGTGAAATATGCATCTGAGGGTGTGCCCGGGTGGGTCCTAATCTTCTGGCAGGAGTTCTCAGGAAACTCTCAGATAATCCCCATACCCTACATAGTCTTTTGGGTGAACGCAAAACGAGTTTGTGATTTTGGGCACCGATTTTTTGATAAAGGTTCAGGTTTAGAGTCACATCTCCTTGCACCTTTGTGCATTTATTGGTGTTTGAAGACGCAGAATTTGCACCGCAGTGTTTAGGCTTTACTCCTAGTCAAGCGATGGTGATGTGAAGAAAACGAAAAATGCGCACGGGGAACTAAACCTTAAACCTTAAAATTCCCCAAAAGACGCGCCAAAACTCCCTGTTGAATTTCTCACAGGTGACCACAATCTGAGATTCTGCACCGAGAGCAGATAGCACCCCATGCACCGAGACGGGCACCCAGCCACCCCTCAAAGAGCAATTTTCTGGTAACCATCACCCAACAGGGGCACCCTGCGCTTCACCTCGCTGACCCCTCAAAACCCACGTAAAACCCTAAAATTCACGTAAAAGTTCAAAGTTTCTATGTGTTTGTCAGTGTGTAACCATGCAAACACACCACGCCCCCACTCGAGGTGCTGCACGCAGCTCCCAGCAACGACTCCAAGCCGCCCACCGGGGGCTTTATCAATGCAAAAAAGTACTCCGCATGTGCCTTAAAAACACATGCGGAGTGCATATATATTCACCTATAGCTACCGCGGGTGCGCCCCGCAGCAGGTATCGGTAGCCCCCCCCCCAGCGTGGGTTCACGTGGGTTCATCCGCAGTTGCTCACAGAGCCAGGGGAAACCACGGCGCCACGGGTTAGCTACAGCGCAAAATAGTTACGGCGCACGATAGTTACAGTGCGCCCGCCTCCGAGCAGACATTCACCAGCTCACCAATGCCCTCAATACGGGTGCGCACCGTCTGCCCCGGCTTCAACCACTGACGCGGATGCAGCGACAAACCAACCCCCGCCGGGGTACCCGTCGCCACCAGGTCACCCGGCTCCAGGGTCATAAACCGCGAAATATAGGACAGCAGCTGCGCCGGAGTGAACACCATATCCGCCGTCGTGCCGCGCTGACGCACCACGCCGTCCACCTCACAGACCAGCTCCAGGCCGGCAACCGGGTCAACCTCATCGGGGCTCACAATCACCGGACCGAACGGAGTCATCGCATCCCAGTTCTTACCCTGGAACCACTCCGAGGAACGACCCTGCCAGTCACGCACCGACACATCATTCATGACCGTGTACCCCATCAGAGCCTCAAGTGCCTGCTCCTCTGTGGCGTTACGCAGGCGAGCGCCCACGACCAGGCACAGCTCAACCTCCCAGTCGATTTTCGTGCTGCCGGTGCCGTCGTCGTCGGGCATGCGAATCTGCTCGCCGGGGCCAATCAGCGCGTTCGGGAACTTCGCGAACAGCGCCGGATGCTCGGGCACCTCAAGGTTCATTTCCGCGGCGTGGTCGCGGTAGTTCAGGCCGGCGCACACAATCTTGCCGGGCTTATCCAGCGGGCGAATAAAGGGTAGGGAGTTCCACAGCTCCTCGCCGTGGCCCATGACGGTCGCACCGTTCTCCTTCAGGATCGCCACGGCATTCTTCGGGTCGCCAAAGTTCAGGCGGAACCGACTGTAGAAATTCAGTAGCGGGCTGAGCTTCGCCGGAAGCTCGTACACGCTCTCTTCGAAGAAGCAGACCGCGCGGCTACCCTTCGAGTCTTTAATCTGTGCCCAACGCATGGATGCTCCTTCGCTTCAGGTGGGGATATATCGAATTTAGGTACGGATAAAAGTCAGAAATAAAACAACCTAGTGAAAGCCGTTTTGGGCGTACACTTCAACGATGGCGTCTTCCAGGTCTTCCATGAGCAGGGCGGGGTTCGCGTCCTGCGCCGCGCCAACCGTGGCGGGGTCCAGGTCCATGCCGAGGGCACGGTACACATCCGCGGTGACCGCCCGCAGCGGCGCAGAATCAGAGACCACGATGCCGGTGCTGAACCACCAGCCGCCGGTCACCACACGCTGGGCGGTGCCGACCAGCTTAATGCGGCCACCACCTGCGGAGGTGGGAAGCTGGGCGTGCACCGAATACTCGCCGGGGCAATACTCCCCCGGAATCTCGCCCATGCGCGCATCCACGCCAACCTCACGGAGCGCCTGCGCATACATGGAACCGAACAGTTCGTAGCGTAGGGTGTTGCCGCTGCGGGCGTCGGAGGCGGGCTGAAAATGGTCCACGACCAGGCACCCCTGATGGTAGGCGGCGGCGTGCCCGCCGACCTTGCGCACCAGCACCTCAAAGCCGTGCTCGGCGCACGCCGCGGCGGCGGCCGCGAAGCCGGGGTTCAGTTCGTCACGGCGGCCGAACGCGACCGTCGGGTTCGGCTGATACATGCGCAAGGTGGCTTCACGCTTGCCGGTTGCCACCTCGCGGAGCATCTGCACCGTCTGGTCGTGGTGAATGAGGATATCGCCGGAATCAGGGCCGGTCTCTCGAATAATTTGCACGTTCCTATTTTACGGTTACGCTCGCCACAGCTCCCACGTCTCCCCACAATGCGAAAACGCCCACCCGGGTAGCTAAAACCTAGTAATCCCCCACCCCCTCCGCTAGGGTAGAAGAAAGACCCAAAACACCTTGGAGAATGCCGTGCATCAGGACCAGCACATCACCGCCCAAACCACCGCGCTACCCCGCGTCAGCACTGAACAGCGCACCAACCCGGCGCTGACCGAGCCGCAGCCGCTCGGCGCATTCCCCGCCGGGTTCCTCGGAGGCGCCACCGCCGCCAACCAGTTCGAGGGCGCCTGGAACGAAGACGGCAAGGGCCCCAGCCTGCAGGATGTGCTGCCCGCCGGCGGCCTGCACCCGCGCACCGCAGAACCCACCGAGGACAACCTCAAGCTGGAAGGCATCGACTTCTACCACCGCTACCGCGAAGACATCGCCCTGCTCGCGGAGATGGGTTTCAAGGTCTTCCGCTTCTCCATCGCCTGGTCGCGTATCTTCCCCCGCGGCGACGAAGAAACCCCGAACGAGGCGGGCCTCGCCTTCTACGACCGCGTGCTCGACGAGCTCGAAAAGCACGGCATGGAACCGCTCATCACCCTCAGCCACTACGAAACCCCGCTGCACCTGGTCGAACAGTACAACGGCTGGACCAGCCGCGAGCTCATCGGCTTCTACGAGCGCTACGCCCGCACCGTGTTCGCCCGTTACGGCAAGCGTGTGAAGTACTGGCTGACCTTCAACGAAATCAACTCTATGCTGCACCTGCCGTTCATGTCCGGCGGTATTAACACCCCGGCGGATCAGCTCAGCGACGCCGACCTGTACCAGGCGATGCACCACGAGCTGGTCGCCTCCGCACGCGCCACCGCTGCGGCACGCGAACTGGCACCCGGCGCGCAGATCGGCTGCATGATTCTTGCCATGCCCACCTACCCGCTCACCCCCGACCCCGCCGACGTGCTCGCCGCCATGCAGACGGAACAGGCGAACTTCGCGTTCGGTGACGTGCACGTGCGCGGCGCATACCCCGGCTACTTCCTGCGTGCCCTGCGTGAGAAGGGCGTGGAGCTGAACATCACCGAACAGGACCGCGAGGATCTGAAGAATACCGTGGATTTCGTGTCGTTCAGCTACTACATGTCCACCTGCGCGACCGGCGACCCGGCACGAGGCGAGCGCGGCGAGGGCAACATCCTCGGCGGCGTGGCGAACCCGACCCTATCTGCCAGCGAATGGGGCTGGCAGATTGACCCGACCGGCCTGCGCGTGGTCCTCAACCAGTATTGGGACCGCTGGCAGAAGCCGCTATTCATCGTGGAGAACGGCCTGGGCGCCCGCGACGAACTGGTCGAAGTGAACGGTGAGCTCACCGTGGAGGATGACTACCGCATCGACTACCTGCGCCAGCACCTGCACGCGGTGCGCGAGGCGATTGAGGACGGCGTGAACGTGCTCGGCTACACCACCTGGGGTTGCATCGACATGATTAGTGCCTCCACCGCGCAGATGTCCAAGCGTTACGGGTTCATCTACGTGGACCGCAACGACGACGGCACCGGCACCCTGGCGCGCTACCGTAAGAAGTCCTTCCACTGGTACCGCGAGGTGATTGCCAGCAACGGTGCGGAGCTGTAACTGGTAAGGCTCTAGAAGTTGTTCCTTATACGGCGAGTCTAGACGCTAAACCTCGCGAAAATCCCTGCACGCTGAACCCCGCGCGGCTAACACGCGAAACTCAGTAAATAAAAGGCCCCCGAGATGCAGAATCTCGGGGCCTTGTGCATATAGCGTCTAGTCTATGGGTAGGTCGTTCAGGCTGGTGGACACGTACTCCCACCAGGTCGGCACCAGCCCGGCGTTCATCGCGACCCTCTGCGAGAGGATGTGCGAGGGGCTCGTACCGTAGAACGGCAGGTACCCTTCCGCCAGGGTCAGACGTGCGGCATCACGCACCAGCACGCTGGCGATGCCGGCGCCGCGCCAGGCGGGCAGCACATCGATACCGATTTGGCGCATTACCGGCGAATCGTCGCTCACACCCACGAGGGCGATAGGGTCTGCGAGCGCAGGGTCGCTCTCCCCCGCCGCGGGTACATCAGCTGCATCCTCTTCCACCGGGTATGCGGCGAGCACCAGCACATCCGGGCGGGTCACGCTAAAGCCTAACGCGTTCGAGTAGCGTTTATCCCCGCGGAAGCGCTCAATCTGCTCAGCGTCCAGCAGCTCCACACGCAGGTGGGTTACGCACGCCTGCGTGTCCTGCGGGTCAACCTCAAGCGCACCCGCGGAGGCATTCGCCTCCCTACGGATGGTGCGCTCGCCGGTGATTTCGGCAAGCAGCGCCGCCTTCAGCTCGGCGGGGTCGACGCGGCGCATCATACCCACACCGGGCACGGCGCACTTGACCTCCTGCGCCTGCACGCCCTCGGGTACGACCGAGTTCAGCAGGGCGCGGCCGGGCGTGTAGTAGACGCTCGTGCCGCTGACCTGCAGCGTGTAGGGGGTGACCAGTTCGTTGAGCTGGCGCAGCGGCGCGTAATCGCCCAGCCAATTCGACTGGTCGCCGAGCATGTAGTCAATGGCCCTGTCCAGCACGCGCGGATGCTTGGCGCAGAGAATGCCGACGCTCGCGTAGTTGGCGACGCGCAACTCCCAAATGTCGTCGTTGCGGCGGCGTGCGGCACCCATCTTCTCGGAGGGCGGCTGCACGGTGGCGAGTAGCGGCAGGCTCTCGGCTTCCGGGTAGTCGCGTAGCTCTTCCAGGGCGCGGCTAATCGAGCCGGGTGCCTGGCAGAAGTCCGCCTCCAGCTGGGTGTGCAGGATGTGCCGCGCACGGTCCGCAGTGGTCACAGCACCACGATTCACGGCACCACGGTTCACAGCGCCACGGCCACGGGTTGCTTGAGCTCCCCGAGTGGGTTCAGTTCCTTGAGTATCAGTCACGTAGGTTTCCTCTAGGTCAAGTTCTTGACTAGTTCAGGATTTCAGCAAGGAACGCGCCGGTGTGCGAGCCCTTTACCTGAGCCACCTGTTCCGGGGTGCCTTCGGCAATCACGGTGCCGCCGCCGCTACCGCCTTCGGGGCCCATGTCGATAATCCAGTCGGCGCACTTGACCACGTCCAGGTTGTGCTCGATGGTGATGACGCTATTACCCTTGTCAACCAGCGATTGCAGCACGGCGAGCAGCTTGCGGATGTCTTCAAAGTGCAGGCCGGTGGTCGGCTCGTCCAGCACGTAGATGGAGCGGCCGTTGGAGCGCTTCTGCAGTTCGGTTGCGAGCTTCACGCGCTGCGCTTCACCGCCGGAGAGGGTGGTTGCGGGCTGGCCCAGGCGAATGTAGCCCAGGCCCACGTCCACGAGGGTGTTCAGGTGGCGCGCAATCGGGGTGAATGCGGCGAAGAACTCTGCGGCTTCTTCCACGGGCATTTCGAGCACGTCGGCAATGGTCTTGCCCTTGTAGTGCACTTCGAGGGTTTCGCGGTTGTAGCGCTTGCCGTGGCAGGTTTCGCAGGGTACGTACACGTCCGGCAGGAAGTTCATTTCAATCTTCAGGGTGCCGTCGCCGGAGCAGTCCTCACAACGGCCGCCCTTGACGTTGAAGGAGAATCGGCCGGGGGTGTAGCCTCGCATTTTCGCTTCGCTGGTCTCTGCGAACAGCTTGCGGATGTGGTCAAACACGCCGGTGTAGGTGGCGGGGTTCGAGCGCGGGGTACGGCCGATGGGCGACTGGTCCACGTGAATGACCTTGTCCAGGTGTTCCAGGCCGTCGATGCTCTTGTGGCGTCCGGGTACCTGCTTGGCGCCGTTGAGCTTGTTCGCCAGGGAGGTGTACAGAATGTCATTGACGAGGGTGGACTTACCCGAGCCGGACACGCCGGTCACCGCGGTGAACACGCCCAGCGGGAAGGACACAGTCACGTTCTTGAGGTTGTTTTCGCGGGCGCCGCGCACGGTCAGCTGACGTTCCTTGTCCACGGGGCGGCGGGATGCGGGCACCTCAATGGTGCGGCGGCCAGCCATGTAATCGCCGGTAATGGACTTGGTGTTCTTCAGCAGCTCCTCGAAGCTGCCGGAGTGCACGATTTCGCCGCCGTGCTCGCCGGCACCGGGTCCGACGTCCACGATCCAGTCGGCTTCGCGCATGGTGTCTTCGTCGTGCTCAACCACGATAAGCGTGTTGCCCATATCGCGCAGCTTGGTCAGGGTTTCGATGAGGCGGCGGTTATCGCGCTGGTGCAGACCGATGGAGGGCTCGTCGAGCACGTAGAGCACCCCGACCAGGCCCGAACCGATCTGGGTTGCGAGGCGGATGCGCTGCGCCTCACCGCCGGAGAGCGTACCGGCGGAGCGTGAGAGGGTCAGGTAGTCCAGACCCACGTCCAGCAGGAACTGCAGGCGCGCGTCAATTTCCTTGAGGACCTGCTCACCAATCTTGGCTTCGCGGGCGCTGAGCTGCAGGCCGCGCACGAAGGCGAGCGCGTCAGCCAGGGACAGGTCGGTAATGTCTGCGATGGACTGGCCGCCGACCTTCACGCCGAGGATGGTCGGGTTCAGGCGCGCGCCGCCGCAGGAGGGGCAGGCGACCTGGCGCATGTACTGTTCGTAGCGGTCGCGGGCAAAGTCCGATTCGGTTTCTTCGTGCTTGCGCTTGATGTACGCCTTCACGCCTTCGAATCCGGAGGTGTAGCGGCGTTCGCGGCCGAATCGGTTGCGGTAGGACACCTCAACCTTGTAGTCCTTGCCCTCCAGGATGGCGGCGCGGGTCTTGGCGGGCAGGTCCTTGAAGGGGGTGTTCAGGTCAAAGCCGAGCTCCTCCCCCAGGCCTGCGAGCAGGCGCAGCCAGTATTCGGTGGTTGCTTTGCCCTGCGACCAGGGGGCGATAGCGCCCTCCCCGAGGGTCAGGTCGGGGTTGGGTACGAGCAGTTCGGTGTCTACTTCCAGGCGCGAGCCGATGCCGTCGCAGGCGCTACATGCGCCGAACGGCGAGTTGAAGGAGAAGGCGCGCGGCTCGATGGTGTCGATCTGCAGCGGGTGGTTGTTGGGGCAGGCGAGGTTTTCGCTGAAGGAGCGGGTGCGTTCGGGGTCGTCCTGCTCGCGGTCCACGAAGTCGATGAGTACGCGGCCGTCGGCGAGCTTGAGCGCGGTTTCGATGGAGTCGGTCAGGCGCTGGTGAATACCGTCCTTAATGACGATGCGGTCGACGACCACCTCAATGGTGTGCTTGTACTGCTTGGCGAGCTTGGGCGGGTCGGAGAGCTGCACGGTTTCGCCGTCCACGCGGGCACGCGAATAGCCCTGGGTCAGCAGGTCCTTAAAGAGGTCCACGAACTCGCCCTTACGTGCGCTGACGACGGGCGCGAGAATCTGCAGGCGGGTGCGTTCGGGGTACTCCTGCAGAATGTCCACAATCTGCTGCGGGGTCTGCTGGGTGATTTCTTCGCCACATTCGGGGCAGTGCGGGTGGCCGATGCGCGCCCAGAGCAGACGCATGTAGTCATAGATTTCGGTGATGGTACCGACGGTTGAGCGCGGGTTCTTGGAGGTGGACTTCTGGTCGATAGACACCGCCGGGGAGAGGCCCTCGATGAAGTCTACGTCGGGCTTATCGACCTGTCCGAGGAACATACGCGCGTATGAGGACAGCGACTCGACGTAGCGGCGCTGACCTTCCGCAAAGATGGTGTCGAAGGCGAGGGAGGACTTACCGGAGCCGGAGAGGCCGGTGAAGACGACCATCGCATCACGCGGAATGGTGAGGTCTACGTTCTTGAGGTTGTTTTCGCGGGCACCCTGCACCCGGATACTGGTCAGATCGTTCGCTTTGAGTGCGGTGCTACCGTGTGCCGAGCGGGGTGTCATCGAAAATCCTTTCGTCTTATCTTCGAACTTAAATTCTACACCCTCACGCCTTTCACCAGCGGGATTATGCGGCGGGTGAAGGCATGAGGGTGCAGTACTTATATGAGGCGGACTGTCAGGCGCGGTTTACCAGCCGCGGGTTCCCCAGTCTTCCAGATGGGGGCGCTCGTCGCCGAGGGTGGTGGAGCGGCCGTGGCCGGGCAGTACGATGGCGTCGTCTTCGAAGCCACCGAAGAGCTTTTCGAGCACGTTGGAGAAGAGCTCGCCGAACTGCTGCGGGGAGTCGGTCTTGCCCACGCCGCCGGGGAAGAGAGTGTCGCCGGTGAACAGCAGGGTTGCGGGGGTGCCGTCTTCCCAGGTGGTTTTGAGGGTGTAGACGATGGATCCGGGGGTGTGGCCGGGCACGTGCAGGGCGCGGATGACGGTGTCAGAGAGGTAGAAGTCGAAGCTTTCGCCGCCGGTCAGTTCTTCTTCGACGGTGTAGTCTTCCTGCTCCTTAATAGCGGCTGCATCAGCTGCACCCGCGGAGGTCACGGCACCGGTGAGGTGGTCGAGCTCCTTAATAGCGCGGATGTGGTCCCAGTGGCCGTGAGTAACGAGGATGCCGGTCAGACCGATTGCGCGGGGCCTGATGGAGTTGAAGTCCTCTTCCTTCTCCATGACTCGCACGCGGCGTTCTTCGCCGTCTGCCAGTTCAAGCTGCGGGCAGTCCTTCAGGAGCGCGTCGAGGGTGAATGCATAGAGTTCTTCTGCGTCGTCTGCAGGGTCGATGAGCACCTGCTCGCCGGTGGCGCGCATGGTGATGAGGTAGACGCTGTTGTCCATCTCGGAGACACTGAACGCACGGACGGTCAGTTCGGGGTTCTCAAAGATGAGGGTGGGTTCGGGGTAAGTAGTCATAGTTCCAGTGTAGGGGGTTGTGACCGCACAGCATGCGCCTATGCGGTTCGCTCCCCTATCAGCGCATTCGGCGTTGAACGCGCGGGATACATGTACGGGTTGCATGTGCGGGATGTACAGGGAATAGATTCTGGAGCACGCCCGGTACAGATTAGGCTCAGTACAGATTGGGTTCAGCACGGATTAGGTCCCGGCTGGATTCCGCCTGGCTGAGGGTTCAGTGAAATTCAAACAGCGAAATTCAAAAGTCCACTGAAATTCAAAAGTTAAACAGAGAAGCGACTGCGCATCGATACACAGTCGCTTCTCATGACACCCAGGGGTATCTATCACTCACTCAAACACAAGCAACCCGAGGACTTTGGAAATCTCACGATTACTTGATGACTCAATAGTAGCGAACTTTTTGGGGGCTGTTTTACCGCCCAATTTGGTACGGAGAGCCGGATTTAGTGACCCGCACCTCATTGTAATCATTCTGTAATAAAAACAGGTGTTTTTTAGGGTATCCATACGTACCAATTTCATTTTTTTCGAGTTTTAGTGTGACTTATTTCACCCAAAATAATTTTAGATTTTCCCTCATTTGACACTTCAGTGCACCTTTAACCTAAGCTTCACAGTCGGTAATCCTAAAGGCTCAATACCCGGTTTTACCCCGGTATTCCGCGGAAGTAGAGGGTTAAGGTAAAAGTATCTTCAAGTACTTGCAACTTCATGAACAGGAAAAAATGTACCGCTCACCGTTCAAAAAGTGTACGGATATACACTTGAAGGAAAAATTAATTGGTCTGTTTAGACCCATTAGGCACCCCCTAAAGTAGAGCTTTTATAACAAAACGATAACAGCAGCCCCGCCTTCAGGTTCACTGAGTGCACCCACTAAAACCCCTTTCAAAAAGCAAAATACCTAGTCAATGCCATATTTTCACAAAATGCAAGACAGTGTGTCACTAAAAAATCAACCTCTACAGATTGTTTAATAAAACCTGACCTTCAAGCATACATAGAGCCCAATTATTAACTAGCAAGTACCAATTCCACCCTCAAAACAGGCGCTCTAGAAGCCTCAATGAAAGGTTGAAAGACCCCTCCACTAGGGGTTTCAGGATCCTTCACTCTCCCTAGTTTCAGCCCGGTTGCAGCCTGGTTTCCCCTGGTTGCAGCCTAGTTTCACTCTGTTTTCAAGAACTCCGCTCCCCCGCCCTCAAGCGTTGCGCACCTCGTATTCGCCCCGCATACTTCCATGTATCTGGGGCAGAGCATTCCACAAAAGCACCATAGGGCACAGCAAAGGCGGCGCCCCTCCCCCGCTGTGGGGAAGGAGCGCCGCCTCCACTAGCTATAAATCAGCTGGAACAGCCGCCTTAGGACAAGCCTTAGGACAGGCCGACCATCACGCCGTTCTCGTCGAAGCCGATGCGCTCAGCTGCGGGGCTCTTGCTCAGACCCGGCATGGTGCGCATGGTGCCACAGATAGCATAGACGTAGCCAGCACCTGCAGCCAGGCGAACCTCGCGCACGGGCAGGGTCCAGCCGGTCGGCGCGCCCTTCAGAGTTGCATCCGAAGAGATGGACAAGTGGGTCTTCGCGATAACCACGGGCAGGTGCGAGTAGCCCAGCTCAGCAAAACGCTTCAGCTGCTTAGCGGCAGCGGGAGCGATAGAGATGCCGTCCGCGCCGTAGACCTTGGTCGCAACCTTCTCGATCTTGGTCTCGATGGAGTCCTCAAGATCGTAGGTGTACTTCAGGTCCGAAACGTCGTCACATGCCTCAGCAACCACGTCTGCCAGGTCGGTGGTGCCCTTACCGCCCTCAGCCACACCGCGGTGGATAGCGACGCGAGCGCCAGCTTCCTCTGCGATACGGCGGATGGTTTCGTGCTCGGACTCGAAGTCGGTCGGGAAGGCGTTGATTGCCACGACCGGCTGAACACCGAAGTTGCGCACAATCTCGATGTGCTTCTTCAGGTTCTCTGCGCCCTTCTCCACGTCGGAGGGGCTTTCCTGCAGCATGCCCTCGGGCAGGGGCTTGCCCGGAACAATCTTGTACAGGCCGGAGTGGGACTTCAGGGAGCGCACGGTTACGACGAGCACTGCGGCGTCCGGCTTCAGACCGGAGACGCGGCACTTGACGTTGAAGAAACGCTCGGCACCCATGTCGGCGCCGAAGCCAGCCTCGGTAATGACGTAGTCGGAGTACTCCAGACCAACGTAGTCAGCCACAACCGAAGAGTTACCGGTTGCGATGTTGCCGAAGGGGCCCGCATGAATCAGGGCGGGGGTGTGCTCCAGGGTCTGCAGCAGGTTCGGGTTGATTGCGTCCGCCAGGATGACGGACATTGCGCCGTCAGCCTTCAGGTCGGCCGCGGTGACGGGCTCGCCGTCGTAGTTCAGGCCGATAACAATCTTTGCCAGGCGCTCACGCAGGTCCTTGAAGGAGATTGCCAGCGAGAGAATCACCATGATTTCGGAGGCGCTGGTGATGTCGAAACCGGTCTGGCGGGTCACGCCGTCCATGCGTTCGCCCAGGCCCACGACGATGTTGCGCAGGGAGCGGTCGTTCATGTCGATAACGCGGCGCCACTCGATTGCGCGCGGGTCGATGCGCAGCTCGTTGCCGTGGTGCAGGTGGTTGTCAATCATGGCGGCAAGCAGGTTGTGTGCTGCGGTGACGGCGTGGAAGTCGCCGGTCAGGTGCAGGTTCAGCTTCTCCATGGGAACAATCTGAGAGTAGCCGCCGCCTGCTGCGCCGCCCTTGATGCCGAAGGTCGGGCCCATTGCGGGCTGACGCAGAGCCAGGATTGCCTTGCGGCCGGTCTGCGCGAAGCCCTGTGCGAGGGATACGGAGGTTGCGGTCTTACCTTCACCGAGCGGGGTGGGGGTGACTGCGGTAACCACGATGTACTTGGAGCCGCGCTTGCGGGCGGTCTCTGCGTTGGTGGTTTCGTCGAGGAGGACCTTAGCGACATACTTGCCGTAGGGTTCAAGGCGATCTTCGCTGATGCCGTTGTCTGCTGCGATCTTGTTGATGGGCCAAAGATCGGCGGCAAGTGCGATTTCGAGGTCGGAAGGGAAAGGCTTCTTCGTCATTGTCATCCTTCGAGTTGTACGAATCATGCTCTTTTATTCTATGCCTTGGCTCACTCATTTGTCCCTCACCTCGCCGAAAGGTGGCAAATAAACCCAATTTTTAATGCACTAATCCCCGCAACCGGCACCCTACGCTCACGTGGAGCGGCAGGATCGGTGCGGGGATTAGTAGCGCATACACGCCGGGTTGCCGATACAAGAAGGCACAAGAACCGGCGATACGAGCGGCTATTACGGCATGGTCAGCAGCACCTTGGTGGCGGTGCGCTGGTCCATTGCCTCGTAGCCCTTAGCTGCCTCGTCGATGGGCAGGACCAGGTCGAAGACCTTACCGGGCTCAATTTCGCCCTTGTAAATCAGGTCGATGAGGGTCGGCAGGTACTTGCGCACGGGGGCGGGGCCGCCCTCCAGGTGAACCTGCTTGCCGAAGAGCGCATCGGTGCCGATGGAGCTGTCGTGCGGTACGCCCACGAAGCCGATGTAGCCGCCGTGGCGTACGCAGCCGAGTGCCTGGTCGAAGGACTGCTGGGTGCCAACAGCCTCGGCCACGCCGTGTGCGCCCACGCCATCGGTGAGTTCCATGACCTTGGCGATGCCCTCTTCGCCGCGCTCCTCCACGATGTGGGTTGCGCCGAATTCCTTAGCGAGCGCCTGGCGTTCGGGGTTGCGGGACATGATGATGATCTTCTCCGCGCCGAGCTGCTTGGCGCCGATGACTGCGCTCAGGCCGACCGCGCCGTCGCCGACGACGACGATGGTCTTGCCGGGGGCTGCACCAGCTGCATCTGCTGCGTACCAGCCGGTGCCGAGCACGTCGGATGCCGCCATAAGGTGCGGGATCTGCTCTGCGGTGGGTGCGGCGGGGGTCTTGACGAGGGTACCGTCTGCGAAGGGCACACGGGCGTATTCTGCCTGGGTGCCGTTGGAGCGCATACCGATGAAGGCGTCACCGGCGGCGATTGCCTTGAGGCAGCGGGAGGGGTAGCCTGCGGTGCAGGTTTCGCACTCGCCGCAGGAGATGCAGAAGGAGCCTACGACGAAGTCGCCGGGGGCTACGGTGGTGACCTCGGAGCCTACTTCGACGACCTCGCCGATGTATTCGTGGCCCATTGCCCGGTGGTCGACAGGCTGTGCGCCGCGGTAAGACCACAGGTCGGAGCCGCAGATGCAGGAAGCCGCGAGCTTGATGATGGCGTCGGTGGGTTCGAGCAGGGTCGGCTTGTCGACCTCGTTGACAACGACCTTACCGGGGGCTTCCATGACGACTGAACGCATGATGTTCCTTCCAGGATTTGGGGATGGTGGTTCCACAGTACGCCCCGCACCCCGATATATCAACAGTCTTTTATGCTACGGGGTGAAGGTAAAAATCCCGACAACCGGAACCGGCAAAACCGCGCCCGCTCCCCTGTTTCTCCGGCCCTTCTCCACTACTTCCGCGCCAGGTTACACCGGGAAAGTCTGGGCATCTCGGCACACTAGATAGCCCGGTTAAACGGCGGAACCCCCGCGCATCCACAGTGGACACGCGGGGGTCGGTTTATTCAGCCTTATATCTGAAGGCGAGAAGGGTGCTTAGAAGTCCCAGTCCTCGTCCTCGGTGTTCACGGCCTTACCGATCACGTAGGAAGAGCCGGAACCGGAGAAGAAGTCGTGGTTCTCATCCGCGTTCGGGGACAGCGCCGACAGGATCGCCGGGGACACGTTAGTCACGGACGCCGGGAACATCGGCTCGTAGCCCAGGTTCATCAGAGCCTTGTTAGCGTTGTAGTGCAGGAACTTCTTCACGTCCTCACTCCAACCCACACCGTCATACAGGGAGTGGGTGTACGCCACCTCGTTCTCGTACAGTTCGTACAGTAGGTTGAAGGTGTACTCCTTCAGCTCTGCCTGACGCTCCGCGGACTCCTTCGCCAGGCCGCGCTGGAACTTGTAGCCAATGTAGTAGCCGTGCACTGCCTCGTCACGAATAATCAGACGAATCAGGTCAGCGGTGTTGGTCAGCTTCGCGTGCGAAGACCAGTACATGGGCAGGTAGAAGCCCGAGTAGAACAGGAAGGACTCCAGCAGAGTGGAGGCGACCTTCTTCTTCAGCGGGTCGTCACCGGTGTAGTAGGACAGAACAATCTTCGCCTTCTTCTGCAGGTGCTCATTCTCAGCAGCCCAGCGGAACGCCTCGTCAATCTCCTTAGTGGAGGCGAGGGTCGAGAAGATTGAGGAGTACGACTTTGCGTGCACGGACTCCATGAACGCAATGTTGGTGTACACGGCCTCTTCGTGCGCGGTCACAGCGTCCGGCAGCAGGGACACAGCACCGACAGTACCCTGGATGGTGTCCAGCAGGGTCAGACCGGTGAAGACGCGCATGGTCAGCTGCTTCTCTTCCTCGGTCAGAGTCTTCCAGGAGGGCACGTCGTTGCTCAGCGGCACCTTTTCCGGCAGCCAGAAGTTACCGGTCAGACGATCCCAAACCTCAAGGTCCTTCTCGTCCTCAATACGGTTCCAGTTGATAGCCTCGACCACGTGGTCGACGAGCTTCACCTTTTCGCTCATTAGTAATTCTCCGATTCTTAAGGGGCGGTTACGGTGCCACGCGCGGCCAGCCAGTCGCGCAGGCGGTTTGCGTGTTTACCGTAACCGCCCCTTCCAGTCTTTAGTTATAGTGTGCCAGCTCAGGCTGAATGCGTCACAGCATTCGGGCTAGAGCATGCAGGATACGCAGCCTTCAACCTCGGTACCCTCAAGAGCCATCTGACGCAGACGGATGTAGTAGATGGTCTTGATGCCCTTACGCCATGCGTAAATCTGGGCGCGGTTGATATCGCGGGTGGTTGCGGTATCGCGGAAGAAGAGGGTCAGCGACAGGCCCTGGTCCACGTGCTGGGTTGCAACAGCGTAGGTGTCGATAATCTTCTCGTAACCAATTTCGTAGGAGTCCTGGTAGTACTCCAGGTTCTCGTTGGTCATGTACGGTGCCGGGTAGTAGACGCGGCCGAGCTTGCCTTCCTTACGGATCTCAATCTTCGAAGCGATCGGGTGAATCGAAGAGGTCGAACCGTTGATGTAGGAGATGGAGCCGGTCGGCGGAACAGCCTGCAGGTTCTGGTTGTACATGCCGTACTGTGCCACGTCAGCAGCCAGCTGAATCCACTCTTCACGGGTGGGGATGTGGTGCTTAGCGAACAGTTCGCGGGTACGCTCGGTCTGCGGTGCCCATTCCTTCTCAATGTACTTTGCAAAGAACTCACCGGATGCGTACTTCGAGTTCTCGAAGCCCTCGAAACGCTGACCGCGTTCCTTAGCAATCTGCATGGAGGCGCGGATTGCGTGGTAGGCAACGGTGTAGAAGTACATGTTGGTGAAGTCCAGTGCTTCTTCGGAACCGTAGTAGACGTGCTCGCGTGCCAGGTAGCCGTGCAGGTTCATCTGGCCCAGACCCACGGCGTGGCTCATGCCGTTGCCGCGCTCGATGGAGGGTACGGAGCGGATGTCAGACTGGTCGGAGACGGAGGTCAGCGAACGAATCGCGGTTTCCACAGTCTTGCCGAAGTCGTCGCCGTCCATGGTCAGTGCAATGTTCAGCGAACCGAGGTTGCAGGAGATGTCCTTACCGACGGTCTCGTAGCCGAGGTCAGCGTGGTAGGTGGACGGCTCAGAAACCTGCAGGATCTCGGAGCACAGGTTGGACATGATGACCTTACCGGCGATGGGGTTCGCGCGGTTGACGGTGTCTTCGAACATCACGTACGGGTAGCCGGACTCGAACTGGATCTCTGCGATGGTCTGGAAGAACTCACGCGCGTTGATCTTGGTCTTGGTGATGCGTGCATCGTCGACCATCTCGTAGTACTTCTCGGAGACGTTGATGTCGGAGAAGGGCACGCCGTAGATGCGTTCCACATCGTACGGGGAGAAGAGGTACATGTCCTCGTTCTTCTTCGCCAGCTCGAAGGTGATGTCGGGGATGACAACGCCCAGGGAGAGGGTCTTGATGCGAATCTTCTCGTCAGCGTTCTCACGCTTGGTGTCCAGGAAGGCGTAGATGTCGGGGTGGTGTGCGTGCAGGTACACGGCACCGGCACCCTGACGTGCGCCGAGCTGGTTTGCGTAGGAGAAGGCGTCTTCCAGCAGCTTCATGACGGGGATAACGCCCGAGGACTGGTTCTCAATCTTCTTAATGGGCGCACCGGACTCGCGCAGGTTGGTCAGGGCGAATGCCACGCCGCCGCCGCGCTTAGAGAGCTGCAGTGCAGAGTTGATGGAGCGGCCGATGGACTCCATGTTGTCTTCCATGCGCAGCAGGAAGCAGGAGACGAGCTCGCCGCGCTGACGCTTACCTGCGTTGAGGAAGGTGGGGGTTGCCGGCTGGAAACGGCCGGAGATAATCTCGTCGACGATGTCTTCGGCGAGCTTCTCGTTGCCTTCTGCCAGCAGCAGTGCGACCATGCAGACGCGGTCTTCGAAACGCTCCAGGTAGCGCTGACCGTCGAAGGTCTTGAGCGCGTAGGAGGTGTAGAACTTGAAGGCACCCAGGAAGGTCGGGAAGCGGAACTTCACGGCGTAGGCGCGCTTGAACAGGTTCTTAATGAACTGGAAGTTGTACTTGTCGAAGAGTTCCGGCTCGTAGTACTGGTTCTCGATCAGGTACTCGATCTTCTCTTCCAGGTCGTGGAAGAAGACGGTGTTGTTGTTGACGTGCTGCAGGAAGTACTGACGTGCCGCCTGACGGTCTGCATCGAACTGAATCTGGCCGTTCTCATCGTAGAGGTTCAGCAGTGCGTTCAGCTCGTGGTAGCTCATACCCTTGAACTTCTCGGGCACGCTCTTGCCGTTGTGGCTCGCACCGAGAGTTTCTAGTGCTGAGGGCAGTTTTGCGTCCAAAATGCTTCCAATCCTTCGTTGACTTTTTCTACATCTGAATCGGTGCCCATGAGCTCAAATTTGAAGAGCACGGGCACATCGCACTTCTTGGCGACAATGTCTGCCGCGATACCGAAGAGCGGACCAAAGTTGGTGTTGCCGGAGCCAATCACACCGAGTATGTGGTGGCGATTCTGCTCCACGTTCAGGAATTTAACCACCTGCGGGGGAACGTTACCGGCGCCTTCGGGCTTGCCGTAGGTGGGGACGATGAGCACGAACGGCTCATCAAGAATGAGGGTGTCTTCGCCGGTGCGCAGCGGCAGGCGGAGGCGGCGGGCACGGATCTTCTCCACGAACTTGTGGGTGTTACCGGAGATGGAGGAGAAGTACACGATGAGTGGCGCTGTATCGTCCAGTTCGTCCTCGGTCGCTCGACCCTCGGAAGCATTGCGTGCATCCATAAGAATCTTGCGGATTTCTGCGTGCTCGTCGACGGGGTTGGGCGTGAGGGCGGTACTCAATCTGTACTCCTTATTCTCGTGGGCCGGTGTGGTTCCGTGCCGATTTTCCGTTTGTACGGGTTTCGGCAGGGTTGTTACGCTGCCAGAGCGTTGATCTTGTCGGGCTGGAAGCCGGACCAGTGCTCGTCGCCTGCGATGACGACGGGTGCCTGCATGTAGCCGAGGGACTTGACCATTTCGAGGGCCTGAGCGTCTTCGGTGATATCAACCTTGGTGTAGCTGATACCCTTCGCGTCGAGGGCGCGGTAGGTCATGTTGCACTGGACGCACTGGGGCTTGGTGTACACGGTCACTACCATGGGAGTGCCTCTTACTTTCTCCCGCTCGGGCGGGCTTATCTCGTGAATGAATCTGGCGTGTTTCGTCGGTGGTTCACCACGTGTTATTTACGGCGGGCGCTGTGCCGTCCACTGCCCCCTCCTAGTGGGGCGTGGCGGTTTCCTGCTCTGGGGCAGGGCGCCTAAAAGTGCCGTAGTGGTGGAACCGAGTATTAATACTACATCTAGTGTCGAGATTTTTCTGCACCACAAGATGATGTGGTGCGAGGGTCGTGTTTCGTTCGATAAACCCACAGTTGAACCCACTTAAGAGGGGGTGTCTACAGCTTATCCACACCCTGCCGCGGGGCTAGTTCGCCGTATTTTCGCGGGGTGTGCCGGGTTATCCACAGGTGGGGTTTAAGTTGGTCAGGATTTTTAAGGGTTCATTCGCCCGCTGAGTTGAGGTTCAGTTAACCTCATGTATGCGTTTGGGGGCATAAAACCCGGCAGATTCGGGCTTGATTTTAAAGAGATTTCCGCTCTCACCCGTTCTTGCGCGGAACGGCGCGGTTTTAAAGCAGAACGGACTTTCTTAAAGGCGGGGGTTAACCCCCTTCGAGCGGGTTTAAGCTATGTGATTAAGGCTGTAGAAAAGATTTTTAACTCTTTTTCAGCAGCCGGTGTGTCGTGGGTTTAAGTTGGTTAATTCCGCTGAAACACCAAAACCCACCGCATATACCGGCATTTCGCGGTATTTGCGGTGGGTTTACAGGCTATAGGCACAGATTTTAGCAACCGGCGAGCAGTAACCGGCTAGAAATCGATCAGGCCCAGCTCACGCAGCTTCTTGCTCAGCGTTACGCCGTCTGTGGCTTCAATCCACAGCGGCGAGCGCATCATCTGTTCGGCACGGTAGTCACTCCACACGCGACCGGAGGCGAGCATGGTCTCCCCCACCGTCAGATTGCGGATGACAATTGCCGCGACGTTGTCCGGGTAGCGTACCGCGAAGCCGTTGTAGATGTACGGGTCGCGCTGCCCGTCGTCACCGACGAGGATCCACTTCATCTGCGGGAATTCCTCGGCGAGTCGGCGCAGGGACTCGACCTTGTGGTTGGTTCCGGAGCGGAACCAGCGGTCCGGGGTGGGGCCCCAGTCGGTGAGCAGGAACGTGCCGCGCGGGTAGCCGTTGCGGCTGAGGAAACGGCGCAGGGTCGGGGTGATGTTCCAGGCGCCGGTGGACAGGTACATGAACGGCGCATTCGGGTGGCTGCGGCGGATACGGTCGGTCATGACCGCCATGCCGGGGGTGGGGATACGTGCGTGCTCGTCGAGGATGAAGGAGTTCCAGGCGGCAACCATGGGGCGCGGCAGCATGGTGACCATGACGGTGTCGTCGACGTCCATGATGACGCCGAGCTTCTGGCTTTCGGGAACGATATAGACGCTGGTTGCTACGGCGCGGGAACCGGGCACGTACATGATGACTTCGTGCATGCCGGGGTCCAGGTCGATGCTGAGTTTGACGTCGAGCACGCCACCGCGGTCGGTGTACGCCTCGTGCTTGGTGCCGTCGATGACGATGGTGACGGGCGCATCGGACATTGCGGTTGCGGTGAAGGAGCGCCAGCCGCGCATGGGGTTGGCGGTGTCTTGGGTGCCGTCGACGACCTGCAGGAGGCGTTCGAGGTTGACCGTCTTGTAAAGGGCGCGGGCGATAACGCGGACCCAGCCGGGGGTTCCGTCGGAGGCGGCGCGGCCGTAGCCTTCGGTGGGCACGAGGATAGGCTCGCGACCGGCAGCGATGGCACGCTTTTCGCGCCACCTGTGCAGCCGGTCTGCAACACGGTAGCCGATGTTGACAGCCTCGTCGGCAGCATCGTTCACAAGGTTGCGCAGTTCGTGAGTGCCCAAATTCTCCATCCCACTAGTGTAGCGGAGCGTTACCGGCTTGCGGCTTTAGGATTTTGTGTTCTTATACCTAGTTTTTATACCTATTAATACTGTGGTGCTGAGCGCGGGGTGTGATGTGCACATTATTTAGGGTGTATTCGCTGTTCAGATTCGTTCCTTGCAGGTGGGGGCGTTATCCTGGAGAGTATGACCCACTCACAGCCTAACCGCCGACTTTTTGTGCTCGGCACTGCTATGCTTCCGCTGATTGCTGCCTGCTCGAAGAAGTCGAATGACTACGACGGCACCAGCGGTAATTTCACTCCGTATCAGGCTGGCGGCGAGACCTCTGCTACTGCTACTCGCCCCGCACCCACGAATTCGCCGACGGTTGCCGCTGCTGGCAACCCGGTTGATAAGCCGCGCGAATGGCCCGGCATCGGCAACTCCCTCATTGGTGACGGCAAGTATGTTGCGTGGACTGTTGATGACGGCGCAAGCCCGGAGGCGATTCGCGGCTATGCTGAGTTCTCGAAGCGTACGAATACTCGCCTGACGTTCTTCATTAACGCTTCGTACACCGGTTTTAAGGAGCATGTGTCGTTGCTGCGTCCGCTGGTTCAGAGCGGCCAGATTCAGGTTGCGAACCACACGTACAACCACGCTGACCTGACCACCCTGGATGCTGAGGGTGTGAAGGAAGAGCTGCAGCGTAACGAAGACGAGATTATGAGCATGTTCGGTGTCTCGTCGAAGCCGTACTTCCGCCCGCCGTACGGCCGCTACAACGATGCGGTGCTGAAGGCTGCCGGTGAGATTGGTTTTACCCGCCCGGTCATGTGGAACGGCACTACCGGTGACGAGGCGAAGACCAGCTCCCGCGTGATTTACATGCGTTGCATCCGCTACATGCTGCCGCAGCAGATTGTGCTGGGTCACCTGAACTACGAGACGATCATCCCGATTCTGGATAAGGTGAAGGGCCTGATTGATGACCGCGGCCTGACTGCGGTGACGGTTCGTGACTACTACGGTGACGCATCCGAGGAAGAGATTAAGGCGGCGGCTCCTTCGCCGACCCCCACCCCGGAGGAGAACACCCCCTCCCCCGAGGCTACTACGGAGGCGCCGACACCTACCCAGGAGCCGACTACTGAGGCGCCGACTCAGGCGCCGACTACCCGCTATGAGGATGAGGCAGCGGCAAACCAGCAGGCTACAACCGCTCCGGCGGCAACGACGGCTCCGCCGGCTCGTGCGACCACTGCGCCGGCGGCAACGACGGCACCCGCAGCTACTGCCACTACCGCTCCGGCAGCTGCCCGCCGATAGGCTCGCGTATATCGCGTGTGCTAAGCCCCCTTGACCCGGTTCCCCTACGGACCGGTACGAGGGGGCTTTGCCGTACCCGGCGGGAATAAACGCGCGGGAATAAACGCTGGGGAATAAGCGCGGCAACCGGGGTGTTAGGTGAGCGTACAGGGCGGCAGTTGCCGCATCCGAGTGTGAGAGGAATAGATACCATGCGTATTGATATTTGGTCTGATATTGTGTGCCCCTTCTGCTACGTGGGCAAACGTAACCTGGAGCAGGCGCTCGCCGAGTTTGAGCACCGTGACGAGGTTGAGGTGGTGTGGCATAGTTTTGAGCTGGACCCGTCGGCTACGGAGCACCCGGCAGGTTCGCTGCCGGAGCTGATTGCCGGCAAATATCAGATGCCGTTGGAGCAGGCGATTGCGAGCCAGGAGTCGTTGGCGGAGCATGCCCGTAAGGTGGGTTTGGATTTCAATTGGCGGCAGGCACGCTACGGTAACACCTTTGATGCGCACCGTGTGATTCATTATGCGGCGGAGCAGGGTTTGGCATCGGCGGCGCAGGAGGCGTTTAAGAAGGCGTACTTCACGCAGGGCCGTTCGGTGCAGAATCACGAGTCGATTCTGGATATCGCCTCTGAGATTGGTTTGGATACCGCCGAGGTTGAGGCGGTGTTGAAGAGCGACCGTTACGCGGTGGATGTGCGCGCTGATGAGCAGTTGGCGCACCAGCTGGGCATTAATGGTGTGCCGTTCTTCTTGATTGAGTCGAAGTGGGCGGTGAATGGTGCGCAGCCTGCGGAGGCGCTGGTGCAGGCGCTGCGTCAGGTGTGGGAGCAGACTCATCAGGTTGAGTTCCTGAACCCGCTGGCGGGCGCGGCTGGTGACGCAGCAGGTAACAATGCTGCGGAGGCGGGTCCGTCCTGCGATGTGAACGGCAACTGCTCCTAGCCTCAGCCCGGCTAGAGCTAGCGGTTCTGGCTAGAGCTGTCCCGGCGGGGACTACTCCCCTAGCTCTCCCCGGCTCATACAGCCCCAGATATGGCGAAGCAACAGATATAGCGAAGCCCCCTTGTGCCGGTTCTGTGCGAACCGGTGCGAGGGGGCTTTGCCATGCCCGCACACTGTGTCTTTCCTTGTCGGGCTCTTTGTGGGCGGCTCGATGTTGTCTGCGGGTGGGGCTGTTTTCCTTTACACTGGAGTGTGTGTTCTACGGTGAACACGCTTGTCCACTCACTTCTAAAGGAATATTGTGTTGAAAATTCACGCCGCGACCGCTGGTGTTCTTGCGGGTGCCCTGCTTCTGACCGGTTGCTCTTCGTCTGTTCGTGCTCCGAAGTCTACGCCGTCTGCGTCATCGTCGACGTCTGCTTCGGCTAGCCCCTCTGTTTCGGCTTCCCCTACTGCTTCTTCGACGCCGAGTGCGTCTGCGTCTCCTTCGGAGTCTCCTACCCCGACGGAAACCCCGTCGCCTGTTCCGACGACTGAGGCTCCCGTGCAGGCTCCGTCCCAGGCACCGGCGGCTGAGGCGCCTTCTGTGGCGGCGCCGGCGGCTCCGGTTTCCGAGGCGCCCGCGCAGCAGGCACCGGTTCAGGAAGCTCCTGCTCAGGTCGCTACGGAGGCGCCGGTTCAGCAGGCGCCCGCGCAGGCTCCGGCGGCTGAGGCTCCTGCTCAGCAGGCTCCCGCTCAGCCGGTGCAGCAGGCTCCGGCGCAGTCGAGTGTTTATTACAAGAATTGTGATGCGGCTATTGCTGCGGGTGCGGCACCGTTGCATCGTGGCGAGCCGGGTTACCGCCCTGGTCTAGATAAAGACGGTGACGGCGTGGCGTGTGAGCCGAAGAAGAAGCATTAGGCTTCTGCCCCTCAGATATAGCGAAGCCCCCTTGTGCCGGTTCTTAGTTGAACCGGGGCAAGGGGGCTTCTTACTTTTTAGCGCTTCCAGGGCATGTTGTCCCAGAACTGTCCCATCTTAGATTTGGGAGGCGTGAGCTTACTCCTGTGAGTCTTAGCTTCAGAAGCCGTCTCATGAGCTTCTTCGTCTGTGGTTACCTCGTGGCTTGCTTGTTCCAGCTTGGCCTTGAGCTTGCTCTGCGGAGTTCGAAGACGTGACGGACGTTCCTCGGGTTCCTCGTCAACGTAGTACCCGTACTGCGTTGAGCTAAAGAGGTTTGATTCGCGGAATTCGTTAACCGGCACAAAGAACGGTTGAGGTTCCCCAGGTTCCTGAGCCTCAGACTCCTCAGCATCAGATTCCTCAGCTTCAGGTTCCGGGGATTCCATATCCTCAGCAACCTCGAGATCTGCAGACTCTTCCTCCTCTTCAGATTCCTCGTCCGAGAAATCCTCGTAGTAGCTTTCGTCGTACTCGTCAGTCTCAGTATCCAGATCTTCAGAGTCTTCCAACTCTTCAACCTCTACGTCTTCCGACTCTTCGATTTCTACATCTTCTGACTCGTAGTCTTCTACAGTTTCAGGGTCAGAATCCCAGGTATCTTCATACTGTTCTTCCTCAATACCTTCCTGAAGCTTGAAGGCCTCGATAACCTCGTTCTTGATGTCCTCAAGGAGTGCGCACATATCCTCGTACGACTTGTGTTGCACCATCTCAACGCCCATACGCACCGTGAGCTCTTCCGCGATTTTACGTTTGATATCACGGGCAGAGACTCCCCTCTCCAAACCGTAATCGCTGGGGGCGCCCACAGAGTTTAGGGCTCGAGCGAGAGCCAACGCCAAATCGCGGTTCGTCGAGATGGAGGTTCGGTCAAGAATCTGGTTGAGGTCATCTTCCGTGAGGTAGCCTCCCTCATCCATAACCTCGCCCAGGAGGTCGTAGGTCAGCCAGGTTCGACGTAGCACGTGACGGCGCAGGTTACCGATATGTCGAACTTCCTTCGAGGGGGCAAAACGTGCAAAAGCAGCCGCAGGAAGAACCCTCAGACCGATAAACTGCCACACCTCAATAGATTCAGCTTCACCACGAATCATGTGCAGGTTCTTGTGCAGAGCTTTACCGATACGGTGGGAGTACTCGTACTTCCACTTATCCCGATCATCAGCAAAAGCCTTAAGATTCTCGAGCTCTTTATCTACAATTCTGCGGAGACTCTTTAGAGTCGGCATCGGAATCTCGTTGCCGCCAATATTGAGGATTTCTAGATTCGTGTCGATTTCTCCGCAATCTACATTGCGTAGCGGAACCCCAGAGTTTTTCCATTCCTGCAACTCTATACCCGCTAGAAATTCTTCCAGGCGGTAGTAAAGATACTGTTCTTCCTGCTCTGCAGGCGCCTGAGTATTCTCAGGGCTAGTGTCCTGCTGGGCAGGCTCTACGCTCTGATGAACCATACCTACTTCCATCCCTTCTGCATGTACCCGGTAATACCGTCAATCTTGCTCTGCACGGAATTCCAATCCCTTTTCAGCGCGTCAATAAGTTCCGGAATCGTCATTGAGAAATTTTCTTTAATAATCCTCTGCGTAACGATTTGAAACTCTTCGCAATTTCCTTCAGTGAGTTCTTTCTGCGACGTATACAAAGAATTCTCGTTCAAATGAGCAACATAAATTTCTCGCACAAGAGTTGCCAAGAAATCTCGAGAAATAGCGGGTTCTAGAATTTCATAATCCTTTTCATCCCCTCGCACCAAAGCCTTACAAACCGGGTGTTTCGTATTCACAAATACTCGCACGCATCGTGAATACAACGCTTCCGGATTACTGGCATTGCACCTTACAACCCAGGGAGCATTTTTATCCCACTCTCGCACTCGAGAAAAATCAAGCTGCGAGAACGGCATACCAGCACCCTTAGCACTCAAAGACAGGCTGTCCTCTTGCACAGCAATATAGGCGGTTTCATCGGTGTTATATCCATCGATATTTAGGGCACCCGCCACTAGAGCTGCTCGGAGCTTTAGTTCTCCCGCAACCTTACGTCCAGGAATCTTGGCGCTAACAACCGCGACAAATGATTCCGAATCAAGCTGAACATCTCGGCTCTCTTCAATGACGCTCCAGTGGGTCGATCGACACTGGACCTCACAAATCAGTCGAGGCAGAGACTCCTCATTGCCCAGCACTCGACGGATTCCTTCAAGCCGTACTTTGACGGAGATGGAGAGTTCCAGATCAGTGTCGTAATCCCAGGTGGAGGGCAACTTATCCGGGTCAACAATTTCGCCGTTCTGATTACGGATATCCCATTCGCCCCATTCCACTTCATGCGGGAAAAGGGTGAGATGAGGATATGCCTTTACACGCTTACCTGCCATAGCTATTAGCCCTCCACCTCAAAAATATAGGTCTTACCCTTACGCAACGTGATGACCACGGAGCCCTGGCTCTCCTCGGAATCTTCAGGGCCGTCCCACTGCACATAAACATGACCCGCCTTTTGGGTGTCATTAGCGTCAGGGCCCCATCCTTCGCTCCAAGAAGGCTCAAGGTCGTGCGAGTCCGTGTACTCCAGAGTCCTCTCATCACCGGTTGCAATAGAGACCTTGATACCGATACGCTGACCAGCCTTCCAAGCACTACTGCAGGAGAAGCTAATGAAATACTGCACGTAATCAGGGTCCTGCGGGTGAACACCAGTCATTGCTGCAGACTCAATCGATACCGAGGCGCGACGAACAACGCCACCAGGGCGCTTTTTATTCTTGCCTTCGTCCTCCTCCGTCAGCTCAGTAACGACACCGCCTCCGGAGGACATAATCGGATTGAATCGAGCAAGCTTCTGCGAAATCTTCGACAAAGAACCCAGTGACCCGCTATCGCGCTTAGTGTCCTTCGATTCGAAAAGACTCTTCAGGCTCTTAGTGATATTCGAAGCAGCATAAACAACAATGTTCTTGTGCTTAGCATTTTCGAGAGAGCTCGGGTTCCATTCGTCATGGGCCGGAGGTTCAGCCTCTCGGAAGGCAACATCCGTTTCAAGGTCGGGCTTGAATACGCCGTACCAGGTGGCCTTTGAATCGTCCAGGTCATTTACCTTTCGGTACTGGACAACCAATTCAGCCTCATTACGCATCAAGCACACCGTGTTTTGCGGATAGATGGACCTTTCAGCGTTAATATCGTACGCACCTCGAGCAATTCTTAGGTATCCGATATTGTAGGAATCCCTTGCTCGCTTAAAAACAAAGCTCTTGTACTGGAAAACACCGTCAAATGACTCAGCATCAAAATTCATCCTTTGAAGCTCAGCCATTTTGCGAACATCAATAAGAGCTGCGCACAGCTGCTCGATTCCCTTATATTCAGGCTTATTCTTAAGGTCCTGAATTAAGACAGGATCATTGTTAATCCTGATATCCATAGACCTATTTCCATCTTCAACATCCAATTTGGGCCAAAGATGGTACATCACGATATTTTGAATCTTTTCGTGGGAACGCTCAATAATTCGACCCGGGTCGTCCAGAATCTTACCTTCATCGTCTGATACTTCCATAAGCTCTGCAGGCTTTGCATCAACGATAAGAATTGAGGTGCCGGTTTCTCCGTCATTAAAGTGACGAGAGAAAATAGCCTCACCCAGCCGACGAGCAGGTTCTCCCGTCAGAGGGAGAATGTTACCTGTTCCCTTAACTGTGGGTCCCTCATATCCCCACCAATGGCGACCGGTGTAGTTTCGACCGCCATACGTATACTCTTTGCCGAGGGCAACAGCGATGAGTCGGTAATCAATCTCGCCAGTTTTGGTCTTAAAGGCAGACCAGTAAATAACAGACTGAGACTCGCTCATATTGAAGGCAGCCGTTTTACCGAAGCCGTATGAGCCACCGTTACCTTGACCCTTGTTATCGCTACCAAGGTTCATCGTGAGGTTAACGAAGTTCTGGCTCTCCCCCTCCTCAACGGCTTCGTCGGGACGGTCCGGACCATCAAGACCGACGGTGCCACGGTCCCAAAATTCCAAGAAGTAGACGTCGCCGCGGTTAAAAGTCTGGTCGAGACCGGTGTACTTGCTGTGGATCTCAAAACCAGCTGCGAACACCTCGTTCCTCAGGGTATTCAGTACACCCTGGTTGGCGTGCCGAACCAAGCAACCGAACTCCGGCATGTGCCCTTCAAGGCGTGCGTCCCATGAGTTCTGGGCCATCTCTCGGGTGACCAGAGCAAGCGGGCTCAGATTGGGTCGGCCGAGGGTACGCGAGGCACCTCGAGCGGATATCGAACCAGTGTTTTTAGGAAGGGGGAACCAGTTAAGGCTCACGATGTTGTCTCCTTGCCCTGTAAAAGTTATGGGCACTATTGAATCGTACGGTGTGTGTTATTGGGGGTATAAAGCTCCGGGGTGGCATTATCCGGTGAAATGCCACCCCGAAACCTATACCCACTTGTGGGTGCTGAAGAAGCTATCTGAGGTTACTCCTTGTAGTCGCCCTCATCATCGCTTTCAGCAGCAGCCAGAATCGAGCTGTTCTCATCCAGTTCTTCCTCGTCGAGATGCAGGTCTTCAACCGAATTAGGAACAACCGAAATGAAGTTACCGTAGTTGGAGCCTGCCACCTGAGGAAGCACAACCGCATGCAAAACAACCGGTGCCACTGCGTCAAGGTCACGACGGCGGACACCCTTCTTTGCCTGGGAATGGGGGTTAACCACGTAAATTACCAGGAGCGGGACATTACCTTCCAGGTAACGCAAACCCAACTGCGCGGCACGGCTCTTGGCTGCCTTCAAAGCTTCGGTATCCGCGAACTTTCCGGCCTCAGCAAGAATCTTGAGGTCGACAATGGGGGTCTCACCAACAGCAAGAGCACCCAAATCAGCGATACCAGGCTCAGAGTTAACGTACGCGCTACGGGTTGCCATACGAATATCCAGACCGGCAAAGTTCTGCTGCGGCATATCCTTCTGGGTACCGGAATAGATAACGACATTCCAGTCCTGGTCGGCGTACTTCTCAATCCATTCAACCAGCTTCTCCGGGCCAGCCTCATAGTGCGAGGAGTGAGCTTTGAAGTCCTTGAAGTAGGACAGTACGACATCCACAGGCACGCCCGTAAAGAGATAACTACCGTTATTCTTATCGCGCAGTACCTCACGAGTACCGGAGACAGAATTGATAAGCGATTCAAATGCCTGGATATTGTGGTTCAGGATTTCGGCGTTCTTCTCCTCGAAGCGAGTCAGCTGGTGCAGCTTACCGCTGTAATCAACGCTGAGGGTCCTGGCGTGATACATCTTGTTTCGGGTGGTAACCTGCAACGAACCGGGGTGAGTACGAATCTTCACGCCAACGCTCTTGGGGGTGCTGCCCACAATGCGAATCTCTTCACGGATTTCATCCTCGACACCGGCAAGGTGGCGATAGTCATCCTGAAGGTCCCTGGTGGTCCACAGACGAATCAAATCATCGTATCGAGGACGGAAGCCGAACCAACGCCCCATCTGCAGAAGAGCGTCATAGGTTTTGCTCGTCCTGAGGTAGTAGGAGCTGATGAGACCCTCGAGAGTCAAACCACGGGCGAGAGTATTACCGCCGATGACCACATAGGTAGCCGGATTTGCGTCGTCGTATTCCAGACGTTCTTCAGAAGAGCCATTATCCACAATGCACTTGGTCTCGCGAATAGCCTGGCCTACAGCAAGCTTCAGCTCATCCCACGTGGGGTACGACTCATCGGGGCGGATAGCCTGCATACGAGCAACCTCTCGTTCGTACAGGTTCTGCATTGCCTCGTTCATCTCAGGCGTATCGTAGGCCTTCTTCAGCTCGTCGATGTACTCCTTAACGACATCCGCAGCCTCGAAGTGAGTCTGTACCCTGTACGAGAAGTGAATCAACATCGAGCTATGCTGCTTCTTTCCCGTGCGAAGACGGCGAAGAGCAGTGGCAATCATAAACCAGTGCACTGCATCTTTGAGGCTGGGAACCATCTCCGGCTCGTACCTCTTACCGGCGCGTTCCTCCGTCGGAGTCGGAGGACGCAAGATTTCAGCTTCCCAGTCATCGATATCACGCAACGCATCGATATCTACACCATCATTCAGCGCGCCGTCTTCGTCCTCGGTAGCCCACATGGGAGTACCAAAAATACGAGATGCGCCAATGTAGCCCTTCGGGCGTTCCAGGGCATAAATAAAGTCGGAGGGATACATACCCGGATAGTGTTCGACAGTCTTTCCTTCAGGATTCTCAGAATCGTCAGAATCTACATACTCGGTGTAGCGTTCATCATCATTGGGATCCATCAGAACATTCGCAAAGGGAGTAGCGGTGTATGCAACGTAAGAGCCTTGCTGAACCTGATCCCAAATTTTACGAATTCGCAGGTTAATACCGGAACATGCCTGGTCTTCCTTCGCGGTGTTGGGGGTTGCCTGGTCCGACTCATCGTCGATGATAAGCACGGGAGCGTCGTCCAGCAGACCCTCACGGTTTGCGGCTTCCAGTTGCTTGAGCAGATTGCCCAGACGGCTGGGGTTCTTCTTCACCACAGCAAAAATAACGTTGCTCTTGGTGCGCAGACCCGTTAGCAAAAGATCAGCATTCGGAGAGATATCACCCTCGATACTGGTCAGAGGGTAAACGCTCTTATCGGCGTCATGTAGGGAGGCCCTGACATCGGCATTTAGGCGTTCCTGAGTCTGGCGTCGCAGGTTGTTGTACATACCCGCCAAAACAATAACGAAACGGTAACCCTCGTCAACCGCCTTGGTGATAACCGCCGAGAAGTTCGCGGTCTTACCGGACTGCACGTAGCCGACAACAAGGCCCTTGTGGGTCAGATTCTTCGTAGCGGGATCGGCAAGAAGGCCGACAACCTTGCCGGATTCCTGATGAATAGTGGACGTACCGTCCTCACCAATCTTCTCAGTAAGCTTCCTACGCAGGTGGCTCCATCCGGCAGTATCGGGCTTCGAAGCGTCGTACCAGTGGTGGTAGTCTTCCTTAGCCGTAGCAGCCTCGTCGAACTCGCCCTTGGCGTTCGCGGCTTCACGTTCCTGAATGCTACGAAGTGCCCTCTCGTAGACGGGAACGATTGCGTCTTCCGGAATACCCGCGGCAACCATACCGTCAATTACCTGGCGGCATGCATCTTCGTACGAGATGAGTTCACGCGCAGCAGTGTCATAAATCTGCTGTTCCGGCTTGGAAATTTCCTCAGCCATTTTTCTCCTCATTGAAAAATAGAGATGTGAGTGATTACAGGAGCCAATGGTTAGCTTCCTCTGTGAGTTTAGCACTCGTTCTCACACGTCAGCACAGCTTTTCGTCATCACGATGCACCGTCAATCTACTAGAGTCAGGTTATTTTACTCCATGCAACAAAATCTACTTGGGGTAAGGGTGCGAGCAGGGCCCCCGGGCTGCTATTCTTAGAGGGTTTAACTCTGAAATACATAGACGGTTAATCTGTGTATTCAACCGGCACATGACACAACACTATGAACCGCGGAGAACCTTATGGCTGAGAAGCACACATCACCCTCACCCACAACCTACAAAATGGGTGAGCTCTTCTGTGGCCCCGGCGGCATTGCCCTGGGCGCGCACAACGCTGCCGATAAGGTACCCGGAGTCAAGGTTGAGCACGCCTGGGCTAATGACTACGACCCCACGACTGCGGATACCTACCGCGAAAATACCCCCGGTGCGTCTGAAGAGACCGTCTACGTCGGTGACGTTCGTGAGCTCAATACCGACGCGCTACCCCCGATTGATGGTTTTGCGTTCGGTTTTCCCTGCAATGATTTCAGCCTCGTAGGAAAGCAAAAAGGTATATTCGGTAAATACGGCCCCCTCTACACCTACGGAATCAACGTCCTCAAGAGCCATAAGCCTGAATGGTTCGTGGCAGAAAACGTGGGTGGTCTTTCTGGCGCTAACGAGGGTCTCGCATTCCCCTTCATTCTGCGTGAAATGCAGCGTGCGGGGTACACCGTTGTCGCTCATAAATACCGCTTCGAAGAGTACGGCCTCCCCCAGGCTCGACACCGCATCATTATCGTAGGCCTGCGTAATGACATTGCCGCGAAGGGTGCAGAGTTCAAGGTTCCGGCCCCTACCACTCTTGAACCTTCAAAGATGCGCACCTCTAAGCAGGCGATTACCGAACCGCCCATCCCCGAGTGGGCAACCAACAACGAGCCGACCCGTCAGTCTGAGGTGGTGAAGCAACGCCTCGCCTACATCAAGCCCGGCGAGAACGCTTTCAACGCTACCGATATGCCTGAGGAACTGCGCCTCAATGTACGTGGCGCTAAGCTCAGCCAGATTTATAAGCGTCTGGACCCCAATAAGCCCGCGTACACCGTCACCGGCTCCGGTGGCGGCGGAACACACATCTACCACTGGGAAGAGCCCCGCGCTCTCACCAACCGCGAGCGCGCACGCCTGCAGACTTTCCCTGACTGGTACAAGTTCATCGGCAGCAAGGAGAACGTACGTCGCCAGATTGGCATGGCGGTTCCGCCGGACGGTGCGCAGGTCGTGTTCGAGGCTCTTTTCAAGACTCTTGAAGGAATCTCCTACGAGAGCATCGAACCGAATATTGATGTAGAAAAGCGCATTCAGGCGATGGAAGATAAGCTCGAGGCAGATAAAGAAGACACTCTTTTCTAGGTAAAAGAAGGACGTATTCCCATGGAAATTTATTCGTCACTCATGGGCGACAACCTCGCTGAGCTTGTTCTCCAATCGCCGTATCCTCAGGACGATTGTGCCGGGCATGAGTTGTGGGCGGTTACCGGATATATCTCGCGAACTACCATTCTCAGCGCCCTGTATCAGGCTGACTTCACCCCCGGACGACGTTCCAAGGAAGCCGGCCATTGGGGCGAGATGAGCAAGTTTACCCCCGTCTCCACCACGCCTAAGATTCATCTTCTGATTGGTATGGCACGAGACGGTGCGGTGAGCATTACGACTCATGAAATCCTCAAGGAGTGGGTCAAGGCTAGTCGCGGGTACCTGGATATTCGTTACCCAGATCCCCGCGTCTCTCCCCTGGTGCATACCAAGCTCTACGCTTGGGCGCAGAACGGCTCCTTCGATATTGCCTACGCTGGCTCAGCTAACCTGTCGACGGACGGTCTCAACATTGGTCGTGACGCTTCGGAATGTCAGCAGGAGAACATTCTTGTGCCGGTGTCGGTGGAGTATGCGGAGAACTATATCGATACGCTTTTCGGCGCTTCGCTGAGCTGCACCGACCCTGTGGTTGATTCTCTCTTCACCTTCCCAGAAGCGCCCGCGGACGTCCTGGCGAATAAGTCTCTGCCTCCGGTTCCTCCGCTCCCCGAGCCTGAGACGGAACGTGAGGAACGGCTGAAGGACTTCTCCTCCATCAAGCTGTACCTGTACAGCCATGCTGGTAAGGGTTCTTCGTACAATTGCGGTTCCGGTATTAACTGGGGCCTGCGAGATATCCGAGCCAATAAGGATGAAGCCTACTTCGCGGTTCCCGCGAACATTGGGCGGTCAAATTTCTTCCCCGTGAAGAACACTCCCATTGTGGTGCACTGCGATGACGGTGAAGACCTCATTATGCGTGTTGCCAGCGGTTCCGACCGCTGCGGTAAGGACATGTCGACCATCCCGAACTCCGAGCTTGGCTCTTATATTCGTAAGCGCATGGGCCTCGACGAGGGCACCAAGGTTGGCATTCGCGAGCTACTCGATTACGGTCGCACATATGTCACCATCACCCGCACCTCTGAGGGTAACTACTACCTGGATTTCTCGCCCGAGACTGCGGAACCTGATGAGTTTGCTCTGCAGACCCCCGAGATTGTCAACGAGTTTTCCCATGAGGACGACTAGCGCCTTCGGCTGGTGCCCCCCTAGATGCGGCGATGCCCCCTCGTACTATTTCTAGTACAAGGGGGCTTCGTCGTATCAGCCTCGTTCTGTCAGCTCAGCCGGTGAGGTTAGCGCGGCTGGTAGGCGCGGGCACGCTCAGCACGAGCACGGCGCGCCTCCGCATCCTGCAGGACCGGCACCAGCATACGCACCACCTGGCCCATGCCACGCAGCACCAAATTCAGCCACAAACCCACAGACCACACCGCCGCCACACGCGGATGCCCCGTGCGCATCCACCGCACACCCAGAAAAGACAGCGAGTAATACAGCAGAAGCAGCAGCGACTCACGGAAGCGGTGCACCTGCCGAAGGATAGGGTTCTGAGGAAGCTTCATCATGCCTCCCAGTATACCCACCGGAACCCCTCGCCGGGGCTCCCCCGCACTACCCGTAATAGTCACGAATCGTCACCGTCGTCAACCCCCGTTGATCCAACAACGCCCGAATATGGTCCAGCTCAGACACCACACCCCGATAATTCAAATGCCCAATCACAATATGCTGAGCCAAAGCGTACTTCTCCGCATAGGCATACACCTCAGCCGAAGAAATATTAGACGAATCCGCCAACGACCCGTACCACAGCACCGGGCGCGTAAAACCACACGACGCCGCAGCCGCCAACACGCGCTCATCATAATACCCGTACGGCGGGCGGAAATACGGCTTCGAAGACACCCCAAAAAGCCGCACAATCTCCTCATCATTACGAGTCAGCTCACGCACAATCTGCTCATCCGTCAGGCTCGTCAACGCCGCATGACTATACGTATGGTTCGCAATCTGCAACTGACCACTCTTCACCAGCGGAAGCAACAGGTCACGATGCTGCTTAAACGCCGGGTACTGGCAGTTAATAAAGAACGTGAGGCGCGTGCCGGTACGGCGGGAAAACTCCGCGTAGGCGCGCACCACCTCCGGGTCGGCGCCGTCATCGACCGTCCACGCAATATACTTGCCCTCACCGGGCAGACCGGTCTGCGGTCCAGTCCAGGCACGAGCTTCGGGAACCGGGTTCGACGAGGTCGCGGTCGCAGAAGCGGTCTTAGATGCCGCGGCGGTCGGGGACGCTGAGGCCGATGCGGAGCTAGTTGCAGTTGCGGAGGGGGTAGCCGCCGAGCTTGCCGAAGGAGCCGCCGAGGCAGACCCACTAGCCGTTGCCTCGTGGGTGCCTTCCGCCGCAGACGGGGTGCAACCGGTGAGGCCAAGACCCAGCACTCCGAAGCTCACCGCGCCCAGACCAAAGGTACTAACGTGTCGTAAGAGTTCCCGTCGCCCCATGGAGGCGCGGGCAGAGGCACCCGCCACCGCCCGGTCAGCGGTGGGGTCAGTAATAGCGGATTGACGAGGAGCGATAGGTGTTTCTGAGTGTGGAACAGTGTTCATATTACGAGTGTATGATGAGACCACTGTTAGCTATCGAAAAATTCAAAATATTACTTAATGATTAACAACTGCGCTATTAAAGAACCTCTACGTACTTTCAGTCCACTCACTCACCGAAGACCACGCTCAGCGCACTAAGCTACCCCCGCCAGGCAATCCAGGTACAGCTACAGCGCAAGGTGCAGCTCTAGGTAAGCACAGCAAGGCCCCTCCCCCAGAACGCGTTCACAACGCGCCCTGGAAAGGGGCCTCAATATATAAGTTCACACAATCGTACAACCAAGTACGCGGCTAGAAACCTACTCGGATTCAGACGCTTCCGGCTGCTCCGCCTTAGCGGATTCCAACGCATTCAGCGCCTCCAGAGCTGCAGCCTCCGCCGCTTCTTCGGCGTCCGCCTCAGCCACACGCTCAGCATCCGACTCAGCAGAAGTCACCGCCGCCGGGTTCGTCAGAACCTTCACACCCATGCTACGCAGCGCATCCGTGTTCGTAATCGTCTCGTCATTATCAATCAGGTACACCTTGTACCCGTCATTCCGCAGGCGACGCATCAGCTCCAGGAGCATGCTCTGAGCGACCTCATCCACCGCGTACACGCGAGTCACATCCAGGGCAACCTTGGAACCCTCCATCGGGGATTCCACAATCTCACGAATCACGCGCTCCACACCCGCAAAACGGATACGGCCCTGCAACTGAATCAGACGCATAGACTCATCGCCCGAACCAATCTGGTAGTTCGCGCGCAACGCCGAACGAGCCACCGTCGGCACGTTCATCACGTGCATGCCCATGTCATCCGAGAACTGCTCGAACAGCTCCACACCGCGCACACTGTTACCGTGACCGTCAAGGCGCGGCGAGAACGTTGCCACACCCAGCTGACCGGGCACCGCACCAATAATGCCGCCGCCCACGCCGCTCTTCGCCGGCACACCCACCTGGGTTGCCCAGTCACCCGCAGCGTTATACATGCCGCACGTGAACATGACGCTCAGCACCTGACGCACCACAGTCTTAGGAACCACCTGCTCACCCGTCACCGGATGCACACCATAGTTCGCCAAAGTCGCCGCCATCAACGCCAAATCCTTAACCGTCACCATCAGCGAGCACTGGCGGGTATAACCCTGCACCGCCACGGTCGGGTCGCCGGTCAGGATGCCGTGGCCGCGCAGCATGTGCGCAATCGCGTAGTTGCGGTGCGCGTGCTCCAACTCAGACTCGTACACGCGCTCATTCACCGACAGGCGACGGCCCGCAAACGCAGACAAACCAGAAATGACGCGCTCCATGCGCTCGCCCTGAGTCGCACCGGGAGGACCCACCAGCGAATGGGTGGTAATCGCGCCAGCGTTAATCATCGGGTTCAGCGGCTTACCGGAGCCGTCTTCCAGGGACAGCTCATTGAACGGCTCACCGGAAGGCTCCACGCCCACCTTTGCAAGCACGTCATCATAGCCGCGGTCTGCGAGCGCCAGGGCGTACACGAACGGCTTAGAAATCGACTGGATCGTGAACTCCACATCGGAGTCACCGGCGGCGTACTGCTCACCATCAACCATGACGATGGACGCGGCAAGCTTGTCCGGGTCCACGGCGGCAAGTTCCGGAATGTAGTTTGCCAACTCACCGGAGGTATCAGAAGCGACCGACTCGAGGGTCTCGGTCAGGTAAGTGGCAATAGGTGAATGCATAGTGTTCCGTATCTGCTGCTAATCGTGGTTGTTCTCGTCAAAAATTCCAGGATGCGCCCGCCGGCTGTTGCGTTCCAGCTCGGCTGAGGCGCTCATCATTGCAGGCTACCGCGGCGGCCAGACTCAAGAGCCTGCCAGCGGACCTGTCAAAGTATGTGGGTGAGGAGCACCTTTTGCTCCCTAAAGAGTGTATCTTTTGCGTGTTGAAGCCACAAATATAACGGTCACTACTCCCCCGCTATTTCAGGCTCTGGTGCCTGTTCTGGTTTGCCGTTTTCTGCCGTAATTTACCGCGGCGGGCAGCACCGCCGACGAAACCCGGACAAAACCTACGCGAGCCAGCCTACGGGCACAGCTTACGGGTGGCGAATCGAATCCGGCTCACGACCACCCAGCTCGGCGGTCTCCAGCTGGAAGGTCGAGTGCTCCACCGACACCTCAAAATGGCTCGCCACGCACGAACGGATACGGTCCAGAATCGCCACCGCAGAGCCGTCATGGAAGCACGAATCGGCAACCACCACGTGCGCGGTCACCACCGGCAGACCGGTCGCCACCATCGAGGCATGCACATCGTGCACCTCCACAACGCCGTCAACGCGCAGCATGTGTTCACGCATCGCGTCCAGGTCCAAGCCGTCCGGGGTGAACTCCATGAGCACGGCCGTCGTCTGCTTCATCAAACGTACTGCACGCGGCACAATCAGCGCCGCAATGAATAGACCCGCCAGGGCATCCGCCTGGTAGAAGCCGGTCAGCCAAATCACGATAGCCGCCACAATCACGCCCAGCGAACCCAGGGCGTCATTGAGCACCTCCAGGAACGCGGCACGCATATTGAAGTTCGCGTTCCTCGCCGTAGCCAGCACCGCAATGCCGATAGCGTTCGCCACCAGGCCAACCACACCAAAGATCAGCAGTTCGGTGCCGGGCACCTCCGGCGGGGCGAACAGGCGATGCACACCCTCCACCGCCGTGTAGATACCCACCGCCAGCAGCAGCACCGACTGCCCGAGGGCGGCAAGCACCTCAATGCGGCGGAAACCCCACGTACGGCGGGACGTTGCCGGGCGCGTCATCAGCGAAGCCGCCGTGAGCGCCACCAGCAGTCCGGACGCGTCCGTAATGGCGTGCGCCGTATCGGTCAGCAGGGCAAGACTTCCCGTGACCAACGAACCAATCGCCTGCGCCAACACAATAACGACCGCCAAGCTGAACGCAATCAGCAGGCGCGGACGCATCGAGGCGGCGTCCTCCGGGCTCGGGGCATGCGAATGGTCGTGGTGATGCCCGTGATGCCCGCCGTGGCCGTGATGTGCGTGCGCTCCCATGAGTGACTCCTCAACTATGAACTGTGTTGTTGACTATCGAGAGTTATCGGCAGATAGCAAAATCGCCCGATTCACAAGAACCGGGCGACAAGCTCCTCAACCGAGGAAAACGTGGAGATAAGGGGACTCGAACCCCTGACCCCCTGCATGCCATGCAGGTGCGCTACCAGCTGCGCCATATCCCCATATTCTGTTAGTGACCTCAACGAGGCAACATGAATATATTACACACACCACGGACAGCGATGCAAACCAGCGCACCCAAAAATCCAAAAAGTTCCCGGCGGGTAAGCCAAAGGCTAAGCAAGAAGGGCGGACCCCGCGGCACCATACAGCGCCAGCAGAGCCCACCCCTCATCAGCTAAAAATCAAGCTTACGCCTCATCCTGAGCGGGAATGATGCGCGCAGCATCTTCCTCAGTCTCACCCTCAATGTCGAAGGGAGCCTCGTTCTCAACCCCCAGCTCAATACGCGGGGCCTCAGCCCACAGACGATCCAGAGCGTAGAACTCGCGGTCCTCCTCATGCTGAACATGCACGACAATATCGCCGAAGTCCAGCAGAATCCAACGACCCGAGGAACGACCCTCACGGCGGACCGGCTTCAGGTCAGCCTGCTCACGCAGAGCGTCCTCAACCTCATCCGCAACAGCGTTCACGAGGCGCTCATTGTGGGCAGAAACCACCAGGAAGCCATCAATCAGACCCATCGCGTCGGATGCATCCACAGCGAACAGGTTAGTTCCCTGCTTCTCCTCCGCAGCGCGGGCGGCAATGCGCAGAGCCTCAATCGAGGACTGTGCAGCAGTCATATTTTCCTTCCTTGCCGGCAGAACATCCGCCGGCAGCACCCACAACAGGGGTGCATTGTTCACGGCCTACTTAGGGCCAAAAATCATAATCAGACCAACAACGACCAGGGCAAGCAGCAGCACAATCCACAGCCACGCCAGGGAGGTCTTCTGCGCAGGTTGCAGAACCTCTTCAGCCTTCTCAACAGCGCTCTCAGAAGCAGACTCTTCCTCAGCTTCCTCCGGAGCCTCAGCAGAAGCAGCCGAAGCAGCCTTCGACTCAGCCGGCTTAGACTCTTCAACCTCAGAGTCCTCTTCGGACTCCTCGGCAGTCTCCTCGACCAGTGCTTCTTCGGGATCCTGACGATCCACCATGCGCTGCAGCAGCTCCTCAACCTCATCCGGGCTCAGAGCAACAGTCGGGTCGCCGTCCACCGAATCCACGGTATCCCCTGCGGAGGCGCTATCCAGCACGCTCAGGTCAAGACCCTGCGCGTCCACCGCGCTCACGCGGGTGGGCAGCTCGTCAGCAGACTCTTCAACCTCAGCAACCTCAACAGTCTCTTCCTCAACGGAAGCAACCTCGGTCTGCTCAGTCTCAACGTCAGAGCTGTCCAGCTCCTCAACCTTCGGCTCATCGCGCACCAGGTACTGGTGCAGCTCGGGTTCCGGTTTCTCCTCCTTAACCACGGCAATGACCGGGATCGAAGAAGTCATCGGGTTATCCACCGCGGAGGGGCTGGTCGCATCCACACGGTTCTGCGCGATCTCTTCGGGGCGCAGAATACGCAGGCTACTGGTCAGAGGAGCAGGCTCGTGCAGCTTCTCCTCATCGTTCGCCTCAGTGTCAATCTTGCCCTGAGCCGCCAGCGCCGCAAAACGACGCTGAACAGCCAGAACCTGCGGGTCAATAGCGTCCGTATAAATCACGGAGCCCATGTTCTCAACAGGCTTCGGATGCTCACCACGACGGTTCGCACGCAGGTACTCGGCAACTTCTTCACGGTAGCGGGCAAGACGGCGCGGACCCATCACCTTAGTAGGCGGCGGCACCTCAATGCCGTCCTCGGTCACGTACGTCTCGTAGAGGTACGCTTCGTCCTCGCTATAGGGCTTCGAACCCGTAGCTTCACTCATGTGTTCCCTCATTATTCGTCGATTGGGGTGCCTGCCCAGACTCATCCTTCACGCGGGGCAAGCCGTCACGGTACGCCGTCAAAGCGTCCTTCTTGTACAGGCCGTACTTAGCAATGTACTGCACCACACCATCCGGCACCAGGTACCAGATGGGGGCATCTTCAGCTGCGCGGCGACGAATATCGGTCGAAGAAATCGCCATCGCAGGAATCTTCAGAGTCGTAATATGACGACCCTCAGCCAGCGGCGGATCCAGCTCGTGATCGGGGCGGGTCACGCCCACAAAAGTCGCCAAATCCCACAGCTTATGGGCATTGCGCCAGGTCATAATCTGGCTAATCGCGTCCGCGCCGGTAATGAAGAACAGGTCAGCATCCGGGCGCAGGGCGCGCAGCTCGTTAAGCGTATCAAAGGTGTAGGTGGCGCCGCCACGGTCAATATCAATACGGCTCACCGTAAAACGCGGGTTCGACGCGGTCGCAATCACCGTCATCAGGTAGCGATGCTCAGCGTCACTCACGTGCCGCTCCCCCACCTTCTGCCAGGGCTGACCGGTCGGAACGAACACAACCTCGTCCAGGTCGAACACGGCGGCAACTTCACTAGCTGCCACCAGGTGTCCGTGGTGAATCGGGTCGAAGGTTCCACCCATCACGCCCAGACGCACCCGACCGGGAATGCGCGGGGGAATCGACTCGGTGCTCGGAGCACCAAAATCAAGGTGAACAGGCTGGTCAGTCACAAATGCCGTCCTTGCTGGGGACAGAGACCGCACCACAGCAGCTAAAAAGCCACTACAGGCGCGGATGCGGGCAGGTACACAGAAGGTACGCAACACCGAAAAAGGTGCCCGCGTACATTCTCCTCTATGCTACCTGCTTACGGTCAAAAAAACCGAAATGACGGGGGGTGAGCTAAGCCGCCAGTGGAATACCCAGCCAGCACGCCCGACCACAGGCTCACCCGAATGTTCCAACACACACATCCGGTGCGAGCGGCAACCACAGAACACAAAAGAAAGCACCGCACACAAGAAAGCGCCGCGCACCGGAGCCAAACCCCGGTACGCGGCACCATTCACCGTCTAGAAAACAGCTGCCTAGGAAACAGCTGTCTAGGCAACAGCTACGCTGAGCTATTAGTCCTCGACGTTCGGCATGTCGATATTCTCGTCGACCTTGCCTTCCTTCAGCTTCTTGCGGTACTCAACCGACTCGGTCCACACGCCTGCAGCGCGCTCGGACTCCAGCTCGGCACGAGCCTCCGCCTTCGCGTCCATACGCTCCTTGTACTCCACACGCTTCTGCGCACGAGTCGGGCGAATGATCTCTTCCAGACGAGCGTCCGTACCACGCGGGGAGGACAGCAGCTCAGCGCCACCGACCATGGTCGGCTCCCAATCGAAGATCACCGAGTTGTCGTTCTCGCCAATCACCACGGCGTCACCGGCACGAGCACCAGCCTTGAACAGCTCATCCTCAACGCCCAGGCGCGCCAGGCGGTCCGCCAGGTAGCCGACAGCCTCATCATTATTGAAGTCAGTCTGCTGAATCCAACGCTCAGGCTTCTCACCAATCACGCGGAACAGCGGCTCAAGGTTACGTTCCTCGCGGCGAATAGTGAATTCCTGCTTCTTCTTACCGCGGAAGCCCTTCGGGCGAACCACAGGAGCCTCAACAACCACGCGCTCCGCTTCCTTCTCGGCAGCGGCACGAGCCACGCGGTCCTCCTCAACGAGCTGTGCCATCGCAAAGATCAGGGACTTCAGACCCTCATGGGAAGCCGTCGAAATCTCGAAGACCTTGAAGCCCATCTCCTCAAACTCGGGGCGAACAAACTCAGCCAGCTCACGAGCCTCAGGAACGTCAATCTTATTGAGCACCACAATCTGCGGACGCTCGTGCAGCGGCACGGTCACACCCGCAGTCGGGTCAACCTCATAGTTCTGTAGCTCGCCGCGAATCACCTCAAAGTCACTGATCGGGTCGCGGCCCGGCTCCAAAGTAGCGCAGTCAATCACGTGCACCAGAGCCGAAGAACGCTCCACATGGCGCAGGAAGCGGTGACCCAGACCGCGGCCCTCCGAAGCGCCCTCAATCAGACCCGGAACATCCGCGACGGTGTAGCGAACATCGCCCGCCTGCACCACACCCAGGTTCGGGATCAAAGTGGTGAACGGATAGTCAGCAATCTTCGGACGCGCCGCAGAAATCGCAGCAATCAACGAAGACTTACCCGCCGAGGGGTAACCCACCAGAGCCACATCCGCAATGGACTTGAGCTCCAGAACAATATCAGCCTCTTCACCGGGGGTGCCCAACAGAGCAAAACCGGGAGCCTTACGCTTAGCCGAAGCCAACGCAGCGTTACCCAGACCGCCCATACCGCCACGGGCAGCAACATACTCGTCGCCCACACGCAGCAGGTCAGCCAAAACATTACCCTCGCGGTCCTTCACCACAGTACCCTGCGGCACGGTCAGAACCAGGTCCTCACCGTTATAGCCGTGGTGCATATCGCCACGACCAATATCGCCATTCGGGGCGTGCTGGTGCGGGCTGTGGTGGTACTCCAGCAGGGTCGTGGTCTGGTTATCTACGCGCAGAATCACCGCGCCACCATTACCACCGTTACCGCCGTTAGGGCCGCCCAGGGGCTTAAACTTTTCACGTCGCACGGAGACGCAGCCGTTACCTCCGCGACCGCCAGATACATGCAAGACCACGCGGTCCACGAATTCTGCCACGGGTTCTCCTTATCTTGGAAAATCTTCACTTCGCCACCGCACGGCACACACCAATCATGCTGCGGATGCGGCGGCAGGCGCGACCGGGTTGGGGTGCGCCTCATCGTGGAGCCCAGCACGGGCGTCCACGGCATTCGAGGTCATAGCGAGAGGGGGTAGACTAACGCCTACCCCCTCTGCCCTAGCGGTGAGTATTACTCAGCTGCTGCCAGGATGTTAACGACCTTGCGGCCCTTGCGGGTACCGAATTCGACGGTGCCTGCTGCCAGAGCGAACAGGGTGTCGTCGCCACCGCGGCCAACGTTCAGGCCGGGGTGGAAGTGGGTGCCGCGCTGGCGAACGAGAATCTCGCCTGCGTTGACGGACTGGCCGCCGTAGCGCTTAACACCGAGGTACTGGGGGTTCGAGTCACGGCCGTTACGGGTGGAGCTTGCGCCCTTCTTGTGTGCCATTCTGTATTCCTACCTTAGGGTTGAATTCCGGTCGTTTCGATTACGCGTTGATAGCGGTAATCTTGACGGTGGTCAGCTCGGCGCGGAAGCCCTGACGCTTCTTGTAACCGGTCTTGTTCTTGTACTTCTGAATAACGATCTTCGGACCGCGCAGGTCCTCAACCTTCTCAGCAACAACCTTGGCGGAAGCCAGGGACTTTGCGTCAGCGGTGACCTTGTCACCGTCGACGAGCAGCAGCACGGGCAGCTCGATGGTGCTGCCGGGCTCGCCTGCAACACGGTCAAGGGTAACGAGGTCGCCTACGGAAACCTTCTCCTGGCGGCCGCCAGCGCGTACAATCGCGTATGCCACTATGGGACTCACTTTTCTCGACAACTTGCTTCTTGAATCTCACACGAATGAGCAGCCTGCGCTTTCATTGCTGTGCGCCCTCCCCCGCCAGTCGAATGACCGCGAACAAGGAGGAACGGCCCGTGCGTTCCGGCGGGATTGCCCGCCGAAGCCAACACGCGAGGCTCACCGGTGGTGTCTCTCTCCCGCACGTTCCAACTCAGCCGAATACTCGACCGCGCCGAAGACGATGCGGGTGGGAGCGGTGTCTCCCGCTGGCCCTGCGTCGATAGGGCTTCACTGAGATAAACACCAGTCCTTAAGGATACGGCATGATCTACGCGCCGCGCAATAGATAATTTTGCGGATTATCCGCAGACACCACGTGATGCTCCTCTAATACTGCACCGCACTCTTAGTAGCGCCTTTAAAATGACGCAGCACACGCACAGAAAAAATAGCCTCGGTAGGGAAGTTCCGGCTCGCCCTACCGAGGCTATCTCATATACACACACCATCGGAATTCCGATGATCGGAAGCTAAAGACTAATCGTCCTTACCTTCACGCTTAATGTCGGCAGCAGCAACGCCAATGCCGAACAAGACAGGAGCCGAAGCGTCATCAGCCACCGGAGCCACATCCGCAACAGAAGCGGAAGCAACCACGGAACCCTCAGCACGCTCGGAAGCATCCACGGTCACGACCTGAGCACCGGCACCAGCGCTCGAAGCCGCACGGCGAGTGCGACGCTTACGCGGGGTCGAACCGGGCACCTGAGCCGCAGGCTTCTGGGCTTCCTCAACCGGAGCCTCAACCACTGCGGGAGCTGCGCCCACCACACCGGTCACAGCCGGAGCACCAATCACGCCGGTCACAACCGGGCGAGACTCAGACTTCTCAATCTTATCAGCCTTTGCGGGTGCCTGCTCGGATGCCACGCTCTGCTCAGCTGCCTTCTCGGCGCGCTTCTCATCAGCGGCGCGACGAGCACGGCGGCGGGACGCACGCGGGGTCTCACGAACATCCTCAATGCGCAGGTCCTCACGCTCAACACGCTTGGACTCCTGAGCCTTCTGCACACCCGAGTTTACCTCAGCGGAGGTTGCCTCAGCGTTCTGCTACTCACGGTCCTGGCGCTTCGCCGCACAATCCTCACGGTTCGAACGGAACGACTCGCCCTCGGCACGGGCAATACGGCCAGCCTTCTGAGAAGCACGAGCCTTCGCCTCACCGGCGCGAATCGCCTCGAAACGATCCGAAGAGCGGCTAAAGCGCGGGTCGAGCTCCGGGTCAACGTGGTGCTCGTCCTCCAGCGCACCCGCGCCGGAATCCTCCACAGCGGCGATATCCGCATCGGTCAGCTCGCGGCGCTTACGGTTACGAGAAGACTTCTTCTCGCCACGCTTGGACGAACGACGCTCCTCAGAACGATCCTGATCAGAACGGCCCTCAGCAGAGTCCTTCGAGGAATCCTCAGCGGACTCCTCCTCCACGCGGTCGAACGCGCTTGCCAGCTGTTCCAGGGAGAAACCGCCCTGCTCACCGATCCAGTTGCCCTCGGTGACCTCAGCGACCTTGTCCTCACGCTGAGCAACCTCCGCGTGGGCCTGCTCGCTGGCAGCCTCGGCAATACCCTGAATCTCCTGCTCAAGCGAAAGCTCAGCGGTCTCCGCGCGGCGCGAACGCTTGCGGCGCTTACGCTTCTTGCGGGTCGAAGTGGTCTCCTCCGAAGCCTCATCAGCCTGGGCGGATGCGGCAGCCACCGCAGCCATAGCGTTACGGCGCTCAGCCTTCTTCGACTCCAGAGCATCCTGCTTCTGCTGGTCACGAGAATCCTCGCGGGCAGCGGCACGGCTACGCTTACGGTCATTACGCTCATGGCGGTGGACGTAATCCGACGCGCCACCGCTACGACCGCTCAGCGGCTGATCGTGAACCACCAGGCCACGGCCGGCACACTGCTCGCAGGGCTCCGAGAAGACCTCAAGCAGACCGGTACCCAGGCGCTTACGGGTCATCTGAACCAGACCCAGCGAAGTCACCTCAGCCACCTGATGCTTGGTACGGTCACGGCCCAGGCACTCAATCAGGCGACGCAGAACCAGGTCACGGTTCGACTCAAGCACCATGTCAATGAAGTCAATGACGATAATGCCGCCAATATCGCGCAGACGCAGCTGACGGACAATCTCCTCAGCAGCTTCCAGGTTGTTCTTGGTGACAGTCTCTTCCAGGTTGCCGCCGCTACCGGTGAACTTACCGGTGTTCACGTCCACCACAGTCATGGCTTCGGTGCGGTCAATCACCAGCGAACCACCCGAAGGCAGGTACACCTTACGGTCCAGTGCCTTCGCCAGCTGCTCGTTAATGCGGTAGTGATCGAAGAGGTCATCCGCGGAATCCCACTTCTGCAGGCGGGAGACCAGGTCCGGCGCCACGTACGTCACGTACGCCTCGATGGAATCCCACGCGTTCTCGCCCTGAACGATCATCGCGGTGAAGTCCTCGTTGAAGACGTCACGTACGGTCTTAATCATCAGGTCAGGCTCCTGGTAGAGCATCTCCGGAGCCAGCACCTTACGGGAGTTAGCCTTCTCCTGAATCTCTTCCCACTGCGCACGCAGACGGTTAATGTCGTGGGTCAGCTCCTCCTCAGAAGCACCCTCCGCCGCGGTACGAACAATCACGCCAGCACCCTCGGGCAGCTTGTCCTTCAGAATCTTCTTCAGGCGAGCACGCTCAGTGTCAGGCAGCTTGCGGGAAATACCGGTCATCGAACCACCCGGCACGTACACCAGGAAGCGGCCGGGCAGGGAAACCTGGCTGGTCAGGCGGGCACCCTTGTGACCAATCGGGTCCTTGGTGACCTGCACCAGAACCGAATCGCCGGGCTTCAGGGCGTTCTCAATCTTGCGGGGCGCACCGTCCAGACCGGTGACATCCCAGTTGACCTCGCCCGCGTACAGCACAGCGTTGCGGCCGCGTCCAATGTCAACGAACGCAGCTTCCATGGACGGCAGAACGTTCTGAACCTTACCCAGGTACACGTTACCAATCAGGGAATCCTGCTGGGTCTTGGACACGAAGTGCTCAGCCAGCACGCCGTCCTCAAGCACGCCAATCTGGATGCGGCCGTCCTTCTGACGAACCAGCATCTGACGGTCTACAGACTCGCGGCGAGCCAGGAACTCAGCCTCAGTCACGATGTGGCGGCGGCGACCCAGGGAACGGGACTCACGGCGGCGCACACGCTTCGCCTCCAGGCGGGTAGAACCGCGCACACCGGTCACAGTGTTGGATGCGTGAGAGTCAGCCAGGCGCGGTGCACGCACCTTGGTGACGGTCTCAACCTCATCATCAACGCCGCCCTCAATCTCAATATCTTCGGTACCGCGGCGACGGCGACGGCGACGGTGGCTCGTCACCTCAGCCTCAGCGGCAGCCTCCTCGCGGCGGCGCTCCATGCGCTCCTTACGCTTCTGTTCCTCGGCAACGGCGCGGCGTGCTTCACGCTCCAGCTTGGCGGCAACAGCAAGCTCGCTCAGCTCCTCCGGCTCGGGCGCCATGAACAGCGGCATCGCACCCATCGGGGTACGCGAGCGCAGCTCCTGCAGCTTTTCGCGCTGCAGATCGCTAATGGTCTTTACCGGCTCAGCCGGTTCCTCGGACTCCTCAGCAGACTCTTCTGCGGCGGGTGCCTCGAGTGCAGCTTCTTCGGTTGCGGATTCCTCAGCAACTGCAGCAGCCTCGGCGGGCTGCTCAGCGGCAGCCTCTTCAGCCTTCTGCTCAGTATCTTCAGCAACAGGAGCTTCAACGGCAGCCTCGGTCTTCTCAGCTTCCTCAGCCTTTGCGGGGGTTACGACCTCAACCTTGGCGGTCTCTTCCTTCACCTCAACGGCAGACTCGGCAGTGGGCTCAGCCACCTTCTTCTCAGCAACCGGCTCAGCAGACTCAGCGGCAGGGGCAACAACTTCCTCCACCTTCGCGGTCTTCTCAACGGTCTCGACCTTAGCGGCCTTCTCCACGACAGCAGGCTCAGCCGCCTTCTTCTCAGCAGCCTCAAACAGGCTATCCAGAGTAGAAGCAACCTCGGTCTCAGACGCAGCGGGAGCGGCAGCCTTCGGTGCCGGCGCGTGCTTAGCCTTAGCGTTACGCAGGTTGGTCAGGCCAGCCGCAATCGCCTCATCCAGGGGAACCTCAGGAGCCTTCTCCTTCTTCGGGCGACCCGGACGGCGGCGCTCAGTACCCTGCTGGGCGTCAGAGCTCTCACGAACATTCTTACGCAGAGTTTCACGGGTCTCTGCAGAGGCGTTCTTCTCCTCCGCGAGGGCGTTCAGCGCCTCAAAAACCCCAAGTTCGACGTTCTTCTCGTCAGACATTAATCTTCTTTCGTTACACCCTGCTCCGCACCGCAAGGATTTTAACAGCGCGCATACAGCGCAAAGCCTAGTTGCTGTCACCGCGGCTCAAGCCTCACCCTACGGCGCGCGTTCATCGGCGCTACCGGGCACTATCTCGTTCAGTGCTTCTGCCGTAGGGGGCGAGCGGGCGGAACGCAGAGCGCGCCGCGACGGTCACAGCCACCTCGCTCTCGAGCACGGCACGCTCACACCCTTCCTGGGTGCCCTGCCGGTCTTCGGGTTTCTTCGCCGAGGCGGGCGGCCCGCGCGGTGCGACAGTTATGCTCCGCGGCTTATAGCCGGCGCTCTTCGGGTACTCTCCCTCGATGCGTTGGTGGGGATCTTTATGCGCGTGCGGGGCGCACAAGACACCGTGTTCCATTATACCCGGTAGAGGGTACCTCTAAGCCACCCCGCCCATCCTATCTGGGCTTCACCTCCCGGCAGGATGCACGGGCACATTGCCGCGGGCACTCTGCGGCGGACGCATTGCGGGTACAGCAAAGCCGGGCGTGCCACTACGCACCACCCGGCTTCAAAAAACTTTCAGAGAAGGAACTAGTCCAGACCCAGCTCCGCATCGCGCGCCTCACGAGCCTGCTGAGCAAGCTTCGGGTCGGTCGGCAGGTACTCCGGACCGGAACCGGTCGCGAACGGAACACCCAGAATGAAAACAAACGGAGAAACAACCAGCAGAATCACCCACAGCAGCGAGAAGTGACCGGCAGTCAGCAACAGCAGGGCAGTCAGAAAAATAACAGCAGCAGCGCCCATTGCGGCAATTCCGGTAGTCTTCACGGTTCTCCTCGAAGGGGTATCAAGAATCTAGTGTCCAGCAGAACGGCAGGCAGTCAACGCCGCAGGCAAAACCCGCAGGCGGCTCCGGCTGACGCCGCTCAAGAATATACCTGACCATTATACGCACCCGCGCCGCCTCCCCGCTGACCGCCACCGGCAAAGTCACCGGCACCCCCCCCCCACTACCCGGCGCCTCAGCCCGGCGCCTCAGCCCGGCGCAACCTCACCCGCCCGCAGATACAGCAACGCCCCGGCACCAACAGGCACTGGGGCGTTGCATGTTCGGGGCATCAGCCCTCAAATGCTTAGCGCATCATATTCACAATGACCTCAAAGAAGCGGATCACGATGATGCCGAAAATCAGGATCAGCCACAGGCTAATCGCAAACCACGACCAGCCGCGCGCGCTCTCACGCATCGACTGCGACGCCGGAATAACACCCGCCGAAATATTGCGGACCGTGGTCTTCACAAAAAGCGTGATGGTCATAACCCACACAATCATGCAGAACAGGCACAGCGCGTTAATCTGAAACGTCGTCTGGTACCACAGCCACATAATGAACGCGGTTGCCGCAGCCAAACCAATGTTCATGCACACCCAGAACCACTTCTTGAATTGTGCACCCGCCATGATCGCGGCACCGATAGTCACCACAATGGAGAAACCCACCAGGCCAATGAACGGGTTCGGGAAGCCGAAAGCTTCCGCCTGCGGGGTGCGCATCACCGTGCCGCAGCTGAGCAGGGCGTTGATATCGCAGACCGTGGAGTGGCCGGCATCAATGTAAATCTGCAGGCGCTCGTACACCAGAATCGCTGAAGAAATGAGTGCGATTAGGCCGGCGCCAACCAGCCAGAATCCGAGCTGTCGGTCTGAGTAGCTGCCCGGGGTTCCCGCGTGCCCGTGCTGCGCTTCTTTTTCAGCGTGGGTGGGCTCGGTAGTACTCGATGCGGCGGTACTCATACGACTCCTTTAGATAGTGTTTTACGGTGATACTCACCGGCGCGGCATAGCCAGCACCCCGGAAGCAGTACCCCATTTATCCTAGCCTCTCACATTGCTCAATAGCACGCCATTAGCTTCTACATTTACTATATGACGCCTCAAATCATGCAAATAGGCGCATTTTTGTGACGTACCTTAAACACAAAAGCCCCGGAAGGAGCCCGCAACGTAGCGGCGGGCGGGACCTTCCGGGGCATGGTGCGCATGTTTTCTATGGCATTCGCCTCATCGACGCGCGGCGGCTCCCACGGCAACTACCGTGGAGCGCACAGACGGCACGTGAGGGCAGTGCGTTAGGGCAGCGGGTGGGTGTACGACTCGTCAAAGAACTGCTGCTCCAGCTCCACCGCGCGGCTAAAGAACTCGCGGGCAGCCTGCGCATCCGACGGGCCCACACGGTCCAGTTCACGGCGCAGGAAATCAACCAGCTCACGGAACTCCGGGTAGTCGTGCAGGGTAATCCACTCGTGGTGCACAAAAGAATCGGGGCGCTTGGCGGGAGCCTTAGACGCCCAATCCAGGTACAGGCCCTCGCAAACCATCAGCACCGACAGAATCGCCGCGTAGCTGCCGCTTGCCGCAGCGTCGAGGAAGAGGCGCTTGAAGCCGGTGGTCGCCTCCGTATCGGGCATGGATTCACGCTGATGCTCGGTCACGCCCAGAGTCTCAAAACAACGCAGGAAGTAGGTGTTCTCATCGCCCGCGATTTCGCCCGCGAACTTGGAGAGGCGCAGACGACCCGCGAGAGTATCAGCGTTGGCGATAGCGCCACCAATCAGGGCGAGGAAGGTATCGAGGAAGCGGTAGTCCTGCACCAGGTACCCCGCCATGACCTGCGGGGCAATCGAGCCGTCAAAAAGCTCAGCAACAAAGCGGTGATTCGTGGCAGAAAGCCAGGTGGCGAGGTTCTCCTGGCGTAGGGACTCGGTGAACGAATCGGTGCCGATCAAATCGTTGAAGGGTGCGGGCATGATGGGTGCCTTTCACTATGTGGCATACCGTCGCTGGTATGCGTATGTGTGCGGGTGTGTTGGTGCGGCCTCAGGCGTTGGGGCCGGCGCCTCAGCGAATATAGCACCGTGACGCCAAGGCGTGCCCGGTTTTGCGCCCCCGGTGCCCACAATTTTTCGTTATTTTCGATTTATGGGTGGGTGGAGGCGGAAGATACCGGTTGCACTCGGGCGATTGGGGTTAGGTGAGAGCCCATGGGAACACGTGAGAAATCATGCGTTCGAGTGGGAGCACGAGGGCAGAGGCGCGAAAAGGCGGGGCACAAAAAACGGGGCGCCGCTCCCCCAGCCGGTAAAACCAACTAGGGGGCGGCACCCCGCCTTCTCATCAATAACCTCAGTGGGCTTTATTCGTCTTCGGAATCATCGTCACCGAAGAAATCATCGGTGTACGAGTCACCCAGCGGCAGACCCAGCGAATCCTCCAGCGAAGAACCCGCCGCAGACTCGCCACCCAGCTCAGCCATGATGCCGTCCAGCAGCTCATCCGGCTCAGCAGAGGCAGCCGCAGCCGCAGCGGCAGCCAGAGTCGAAGCCGACGCCGCACCCGCAGAACCCGCATAAGCGCCCTCGGCGGGCAGCTCATCCGGTAGCTCCTCAGCCTCAGCGCCGGGGGTCTTCGCCTGCTCATGCGCAGCCAGCAGGGTACGCGCCTCACCGATGACCGTAATCGAACCGGTAATCAGCACGCCCGCCGACTCCTGCTCGAAGAGGGCGTTCTCCATGGCGGTGGCAATCGCCTCGTCCAGGTGCTCGAACACCTCAATCGAGTCTTCGTCCAGACCAGCGTCCAGGGCGAGCTCGTGCAGGCGCTCCGGGGCAATCGCACGTGGCGAATCCGACGCCGCCAGATACAGGCGGAACGTACCGTCCGAAGCGTCAACATACTCTTCGCGCATGGTCTCAAACATGCCCAGCGCATCCTTCTCACCCAGGATGCCAACCACCGCGTGCAGGTGCGAAAGCTTGAACGCCTCAGTCAGCGCAGCCGCGGAAGCACGCACACCGTGCGGGTTGTGGCCCGCGTCCAGGATGGTCAGCGGCTCGGTGCGTACAACCTCCAGACGACCCGGCGAACGCACCGTCTCAAACGCGGTACGCACCACGTCCTCGGGCAGCTGACGCTGACCGCCGAAGAACGCCTCCACGGCGGCGAGAGCCACCACGGCGTTCTGCGCCTGATGCGCACCGTGCAGGGACAGCGGCACATCCGGGTACTCGCCCGCCAGGCCGCGCAGGGTCAGCAGCTGACCGCCGACCGCAAGCTCACGGGAGACAATGCCGAACTCCACGCCCTCGAAGGCGAAGGATGCTTCCTTCTCGCGGGCAGAGGCGAGTAGCACATCCGCCGCTTCCGGGTCCTGTGCGGCAGAAACCAGGAAGCCGCCGGGCTTGATAATGCCGGACTTTTCGGTTGCAATCTCGGCGAGGGTTTCGCCGAGCATATCGGTGTGGTCCAGACCGATCGGGGTGACCACGGAAACCACGCCGTCGGCAACGTTCGTGGAGTCCCAAGTGCCGCCGATACCGACTTCAAGCACCACCACGTCCACCGGCTCATCCGCGAAAATCGCGAAGGCGAGCACGGTAACGGACTCGAAGAAGGTGAGGGCGGGCTCGCCGCGGGAGGTCATCTCCGCGTCCACAATCTGCAGGTAGGGGGCGATTTCTTCCCAAATACGCACGAAGGTGGCATCCGGTACGGGTGCACCGTTAATGCAGATACGCTCGGTGACGCTTTCGAGGTGCGGGCTGGTAAAGCGGCCCACGCGCAGATCGTGGCCGAGCAGCAGCGCCTCGATCATGCGGGCGGTGCTGGTCTTGCCGTTCGTGCCGGTGATGTGGATGACCGGCGCGGCACGGTGCACGTCGCCGAGGATTTCGACGGCGCGGGCTACGGCGTCCAGGCGCGGCGCCATCTTGTTTTCGGGTGCTCGCGCCAGCAGTTCACCGTAGACCCGCTCCACGCCCTCGGGGTCGGGAATTGCGGGGTAATTCTTCTCGCTCATTGTTCTCCTCACTGGGATAGCCGGACTGGGATAACCAGCCAGTGCCGGCGGGGGCCCACCGTGCGGCGGGATAACCGTGCGGCGGGATAGACGACGGGCCGCCCCGCCCGTGAAGGGGGCGGGACGGCCGTACGGTTCAGGCGTTTTATGCCTTGGCTACGCTAATGCTCAGCTCGGCTGCTTCGCTCAGTTGCAGGGACACGGCGAGGGTTTCGCCGGTCACCAGTGCTTCGTTGGTGCGCAGAGCTGCCAGAGTTTCCTCCGGTGCCGCGATGCTCAGGTTGATGCGGTCCGCAACGTTCAGGTCGGCGTCCTTACGTGCCTGCTGAATAGCGCGGATGGTGTCGCGGGCGATACCCTCGGCAACCAGCTCGTCGGTCAGCTCAATGTTGAGGACCAGGAAGCCGCCGGGCAGAACCGCAGCCGCAGTGTGCTCAGCACCCTCAGCGTCAGCGGCAACCACGGTTGCCAGCTCGTATTCGCCCTCTTCCAGGGCCAGGCCGCCGTCCAGAGCTGCCACGCCGACCAGGACGGTACCGTCCTCGGTCACAGTCCAGTCACCGGACTTGGAAGCCTTAATGGCAACCTGCACCTGCTTGCCCAGGCGCGGACCTGCCGCACGTGCGTTGACCTTCAGCTGCTGGGAGATGCCGTAGTCGGCGGGGTCGACGGTGTCGGCGCTGACCAGCTCCACCTGGCGCAGGTTCAGCTCGTCCTCGACGATGTTCGCGAAGTACTCCGCGCCCTTCTCGCCGAAAGCGGTGCCCAGTGCCGCGAACTGCTCGGGTGCGATCGCCACGGTCATCTTCTGCAGCGGCTGGCGCACGCGGATCTTCTTTTCCTTGCGCAGTGCCGAACCGGCGGAGCAGACCTCACGCACGGTCTGCATGAGAGCCAGCAGGTCGGACTCGTCAGCGAAAGCGGATGCCTCGGGCCAGTCAGCCAGGTGCACGGAGCGTTCGCCGGTGAGGCCGCGGTAGATTTCCTCGCTGCTGAGCGGCAGCAGGGACGCGGCGACCTTCGACACGGTCACCAGTGCGGTGTAGAGGGTGTCGAATGCGTCGGTGTCTTCGTTGAAGAAGCGCTCGCGGGAGCGGCGCACGTACCAGTTGGTCAGTGCGTCGGCGTACTGGCGCAGGTATTCGCAGGCGTTCCAGATGTCGTAGGAGTCCATCGCGGCGGTGACCTGCTCGATGAGTTCGCGGGTCTTGCCGAGGATGAAGCGGTCCATCACGTGTTGCGAGTCGTACTTGAGCTTTGCGCTGTAGCCTTCACCGTTGTTGGCAGCGTTAGCGTACAGGGCGAAGAAGTGGTAGACGTTCCACAGCGGCAGCATGACCTGGCGTACACCCTCGCGGATGCCCTGCTCGGTCACGATCAGGTTGCCGCCGCGCAGGATCGGGGAGGACATCAGGAACCAGCGCATTGCGTCGGAGCCGTCGCGGTCGAGGACCTCGGAGACGTCCGGGTAGTTGCGCAGGGACTTGGACATCTTCTGACCGTCCGAGCCGAGCACAATACCGTGGCTGATGACGTTCTTGAACGCGGGGCGGTCGAAGAGCGCGGTCGCCAGGACGTGCAGCACGTAGAACCAGCCGCGGGTCTGACCGATGTACTCGACGATGAAGTCTGCCGGGTAGTGGTTCTCGAACCATTCCTGGTTCTCGAAGGGGTAGTGCACCTGCGCGTAGGGCATGGAGCCGGAGTCGAACCAGACGTCGAGCACGTCTTCCACGCGACGCATGGTGGACTTGCCGGTCGGGTCGTCCGGGTTCGGGCGGGTCAGCTCGTCAATGTACGGGCGGTGCAGGTCGGGTTCGCCGTCCTTGTTCAGGGGCAGGCGGCCGAAGTCTGCCTTGAGCTCTTCGAGGGAGCCGTACACGTCCATGCGCGGGTAGTTCGGGTCGTCCGAAACCCACACGGGGATCGGGGAGCCCCAGAAGCGGTTACGGGAGATGGACCAGTCGCGTGCGTTCTCAACCCATTTGCCGAACTGGCCGTACTTCACGTTTTCCGGGATCCAGTTGATCTGCTTGTTCAGCTCGTACATGCGGTCCTTGAAGTCGGTGACCTTCACGTACCAGGAGGTGATTGCACGGTAGATGAGCGGGGTGCGGCAGCGCCAGCAGTGCGGGTAGGAGTGCACGTAGGACTTCTCGCGGATCAGCACATCGTCTGCCTTGAGGGCGTTGATGATGGTGCGGTTCGCGTCGAATGCCTGCACGCCTGCAATCTCAGCCAGGGCGGTGGAGCCGGAGGCGGTGGGCTCGGCGAAGAGGTTCAGGAACTTTGCGCCTTCGTCGAGGGAGAGAATCACGGGGATGCCGTAGCCTTCACAGACCTTCTGGTCGTCTTCACCGTAGGCGGGTGCCTGGTGGACGATGCCGGTACCGTCACCGGTGGTGACGTAGTCGGCGACGAGGATCTGCCAGGAGGTTTCGGTGCCCCACTTTTCGGCGTCTGCGAAGTAGTCCCAGAGCGGGGTGTAGCGCACGTGCTCGAGCTGGGAGCCGGTGTAGCGTGCGGTGACGGCTGCGGCTGCGTCCTTTTCGGGCTGGTCGCCTTCGTAGCCGAGGTCCTTGGCGTAGGAGCCGAGCAGCTCGGAGGCGATTAGGAAGGAGCGGCCCTCGAACTTGCCTGCGCCGGGTACGACGGAGTATTCAATCTCGGGTCCGACGGCGAGCGCCTGGTTGGTGGGCAGGGTCCAGGGGGTGGTGGTCCATGCGAGTGCTTCGACGCCGTCGAGTTCTGCGGCGACCTTCTCGTCAGCACCGAGGGCGGTGTCTGCGGTGAGGCGGAATGCGACGGTGACGGTCTGGTCCTGGCGGTCCTTGTACACGTCGTCGTCCATGCGCAGCTCGTGGTTGGAGAGGGGGGTCTCGTCCTTCCAGCAGTAGGGCAGCACGCGGAAGCCCTGGTAGGTCAGGCCCTTGTCGTAGAGGCGCTTGAACGCCCAGATGACGGACTCCATGTACTCGACGTTCAGGGTCTTGTAGTCGTTTTCGAAGTCGACCCAGCGTGCCTGGCGGGTGACGTACTTTTCCCACTCGTTGGTGTACTTGAGCACGGATGCGCGGGCAGCGTCGTTGAAGTTGTCGATGCCCATTTCGAGGATTTCGCGCTTGTCGGTCATGCCGAGCTGCTTCATTGCCTCGAGTTCTGCGGGCAGGCCGTGGGTGTCCCAGCCGAAGCGGCGTTCTACCTTGTGGCCGCGCTGGGTCTGGTAGCGTGCGACGAGGTCCTTGGCGTAGCCGGTGAGCAGGTGGCCGTAGTGGGGCAGGCCGTTAGCGAAGGGAGGGCCGTCGTAGAAGACGAATTCGTTTTCTCCGTTTTCGCCTGCGGGGCGGTTCTCGACGGATGCGGAGAAGGTGTTGTCCTTCTTCCAGTAGTCGAGGACTGCCTCTTCGAGTGCGGGGAACTTGGGCGATGCGGTGACGCCGCTTCCTGCGGCTTCGAAGGCGCTCGCCTTGGGGTATACATGGGACATGTGTTTGTGCGCCCTTATCTGTTGTTCTCAACGCTGAGAGGTTGGGGCGACAGGGTACGTAGCACTCGTCGTCCCACCGTTTCAGCGGGTGAGGATTGACATGACGGGTGCAAGGACGCCTGGGCATCGCTGACGTATCCGGGCTGTGCCGGGGGTCGGGATGCGGCGCGGTACCACCTTGCTTACTGATTTAACAGCTCAACGCACCGAACCCTCCCGGGGCTAGCGGGGTGTCGCGTGTCCGCGATACCTAGCCACCGGAAGAGCGGCGCGTTGGGCGGGTATCAGTCGCTTATTACAGCTATATCGGGCTTAACCGTCCGGTTCTACTGGGACTACATCTCTTCCGCTAAGACACCCTCGCCGCAGCGATTGGCGGGTGCCCGCAGGTGCGGTCCGTTCTTCCGAATTGCTCGCCGGTGATGGCCGGGTCGTTGCAAACACTAATAGTTTATGTGGCTTTTGTGTCTGTATGCAACCCCGCGGGGTGTGGGTTTGAACAGTACTTTTCAGATGTGCCGATGCCGGGGGCGTAAAACAGAATGGTTCTTCGTTCGGCGATATTTAGAGCGAGTAGGGGGTTTAAGGGGTCTTGCCTCACCCTGCACTCGGGCGTGTTTAAGGATGTATGTTTTTACATTCCTTGCGTGTTGCTTTAAGTGGGTTTCGATTTTTTCAAGGGAACCTGCGGGATTGCAGTCAGTGCAACCACAAGATATGGGGTGAACACCGATGTAATTCCACTAGATATTCACCCCTGCATGTTTTCACCCCCTCAATATCCCGTGTGGGAACCGGTTTTTCTGAATGATTCAGCAATGCATAGCGGGTGAATAGAGTGTATATTTGGGAATTGTCGAGCAGGTTTCCCCTTATTGAATCGGGCATTTCTTCTGAACTGCTGAAGGCCTCCTTGCCACCAGAAGGTTGAGCCAATACCTCTCCTCTCCCCCATCTTTTGCGAACACTGGGGTGAGACTCTTTCATTTTTCAGACCATAAATATGATTGAAATCACTTAATTTAACATGCGCGCCACCTCTCACCAAAGCATCCACCTCATCAAATAGCTCCCCATCAACAGAGCATAGTCGCAATACTTTACGGTGATTGATATCTTGAGTGATCCATAGACTCACAGAGATTACTAAGGTGTATTTTCGTGCATTTTGAATTCAAAGTAGTCTAAAATGAATCGTGCAACACATCAATGATGATTCGATAGCATCTACCCTCTCACCGGAGTGTGAACATAGCAGTCTCAAAGATGAGTTCACCGCGTATCCGTTCGCTCTACCAGCAGCATGTACGCGCCCGAGGTCACTTCCGGATGTGGACTGAAACCGCGGCATTTGCCTGAAGTTTTACCCCCTTTCACGACCTCACCCAACACGCCATACAACCACGCGCCCGCCGCCGGGTGCCCCGAGCCCGCCTCGGGAATAATCAAGGAGTTCACCGATGCTCTCACCCTCTTCGAGCACCCGTTCCGCCGTTTCCCGCCTTATGAGCCGCCGTACCCTGCTGCTCGGTGGCGCGGTTTCCCTCATGGCCGGTTGCGCCTCCGACATTCGCCCGTTGAGCGAAGAAGCAAAAGCTAAGATCGGTTCCCCCACCCCTTCCGCGAGCGCGACCGCTTCTGCGTCTAGTTCACCGTCTGCTACCGCTACTTCCTCGGCGACCGCATCAGCAAGCGCTAAGAGCAGCTCGTCCAGCGCGGCACGCGTACCCGTATCTGAGGACGCACTCGTTGAGGGTTGGGAAAAGTACCCCGGCCCTCTGAAGCTGACCGGCGAATACATGGGCGAGTACCAGCCCGCAACGGATTCTTCCCCTGCGAAGAACGTACCTAAGCCCCTCAAGACCGTTCCGCACCGTGAAGAACCGACCTTCCAGGGCGCCTACGAGACGTTGCGTGCCTACTACAGTGCTCAGATCACCGCGCTCAAGGATGGCCACTATGCAGATCAGGCGATTGAGCTGACCTACCCGGCAGACAAGAGCGCCATCGACGAGGTTAAAGCAGTCAAGGAACTGTATGAGCAGAACGGCTGGTACATGGACTTCACGTGCAGCATTTCCATGCGGAATACGGAGCCTCGAACTGCCCTGAAGAACGGTGACGGCTACGTAGAAATCATGATGGACGCCAAGTATTCTGCCACCGCCATCCATCAGCCGGACGGCACCGAACGCAAGATACCGGCGATTACTCAGGTAGCCATTCCGCACGTGATGCTCTACACCGAGGGTAAGTGGTGGCGAATCGGCAACGATTATCTGAACGAGCGTCTGAATGGCGGCAAGGGCTCTTCCGACTCTTCTAGTTCCGCTGGTTCCAGTTCCGCAGATTCTAGCGGTTCTTCGTCCTCGGGTCGCGGCTCCACTAAGGTCTAAATCCGCAGGGGTCTAATACCCTAGTCGAGAGCAGCCCGTCTCATCAATTCCATATGCACTAGCCCAAAGTCGAGGAGGCGCACTCCCCTGCACCTCACCGACTTTGGGTTATTGCGTCTTAAAGACAATGTTCAGGGTTTTTTGACGAAGTTTTAAAACCAGTCTTCTATAGTAAGAAGTGGATACTTCATACCGCCGCAGTTCACGCTCCGGCACACTCGTATCCCGGTACCCCCCCCCTGTACCGCACACCATACAAAAACGATGAGGCGGATCCTTTCGTACGCATCACAGCGTTGTGAAGCGAGCTACCTCGATCAACCACTTTCAGGAGATACCATGTCCTTCCGGCCGAGTGCACACACCAGCTTCTCTGCTAACGACCGAAACGGATTGACCCGCCGCACCGTTCTTTTTGGCGGTCTGACCGCCGGTGCTTTGGCTCTAGCAGGATGCGCCTTTAACAAGGATATTCGCCCCACCGGTAGCGGCGACACTTTCTCCGGCTCCCCGAGCGCCTCCGCCTCCCCCTCTGCGTCGGCTTCGCCTTCTGAGTCTGTCTCGGCTTCAGCATCCGCTTCGTCTTCGTCCTCGTCAAGCCGTAACAGCGCGAAGATTATTCCGTCCGACGAGTTCTTGAAGGACTATAAGAAGTACATTGGCGACGTCAAGTACGAGTACAAGCCCGCCATTGCGCACTATGTTGAGCCGACCGACACCTCCCCCGCGAAGAACGTCCCGATCCCGGTCATTGATACGGTGGCTCAGCGTACCGTCTCCCTCGAGGGCGCCTACAAGACTCTGGCTGCTTACCAGAGCGCGTACATTGCCGCGATGTACAACGGCGACCTGCAGTACCTCAAGGGTCTGGTCCACGGCGCTGACAGCGGTCTGGTCAACAACCTGAAGGCTATTGCTAAGCTCTACGCTGCGGGCGGTTGGACTAAGGACTATGAGAGCAAGCTGAGCATCCGTGACGATCTCGATGCGAAGGCTCTTGCCTCTTCCGATTTGGCTGTTGTGGCGTTCCCCTGCCGGGACGTCGTCAAGGAATACACCATCTACCAGAAGGGCACGGGTGAGCCTCAGAAGGCAAGCACCCTGGATGTCGTGATTTACGTGGTGTACGCCGAGGGCAAGTGGCGCGTGACCAGCCGCGAGTACTTTGTGTCGGAGTACAGCGACCGATTCCGCAAGGTCTTTGAGGGCCCCTCCTCATCGGCTTCGGCAAGCAAGTCCAGCGGTGGCGGCTCCGGCAGCTCCGGTGGCTCTAGCTCCGGTAGCAGTAGCGACTTCAAGGTCTAGGCTCTGAGATTCTAAGCTCCAAGATTAGGATTTGAGCGCAGCACCCCTGACGAAAGCGGGGCGGGTATCAACTGATACCCGCCCCGCTTTCATATGTTTTTGTGCCGCGGCGTTCCGGCACAGCAACAGCCCCGCCCCTTGGCAACTAGGAAAACCAAGGATGCGGGGCCGTGCAATACTATCTGGCGCACCGCCTCTAGGAGGTGGAACGCTCACGCAGACGCTCGTGAACCTCGCTCACAAAGCGGTTCTGATTATCGCGAGCATAATGCACGACCTCACCGATGACGGTAATAGCCGGCGCCTTAACCGATGCGCAATCTACCTGAGCGTTCTCAAGGGTCGTGACAGTCACGCGCTCCTTCTCAGAGAAACCGTTCTCAATGGTTGCCAGCGGCGTGTCAGCCTCAATCCCACGAGAGAGCAGAGACGCCACCGTATCGGGCAGGGTACGAACGCCCATCAGCAGCACCACGGTGCCCTGGGCACGCAGGGTCGCCTCAACCGCCGACACTTCGGTCTCCGACAGGCCGGAGTGACCAGAAATGACGGTGAAAATCGAGGATACCTTACGCAGGGTCACCGGAATCGCCGCACGCGCAGGAACCGCAATGGCGCTGGTAATGCCGGGGATAACCTCAGCCTCCAGGCCTGCGGCGATGCATGCATCCAGCTCTTCAGCGCCGCGACCGTACACGTACGGGTCGCCACCCTTCAAACGCACCACGGTCTTACCCGAAAGCGCGTAATCAATCATGAGCTGCTGAATGCGGGACTGCGGAACAGCGTGCTTACCGGGAACCTTGCCCACATCAACGATGAGGGCGTTCGGCGCGTACTCGCCGTACTCCTGCGGGGCGAGGTGATCCAGAAGGACCACGTCCGCCTCGCTCAGGGCACGCGCCGCACGCAGGGTCAGCAGGTCAGCGGCACCGGGGCCGCCACCCACAATGTAGACCTTGCCGGGGTTCTCAGCAGGCTCGCCGGGCAGAAGAATGCCGCGTTCCGTCACGCTATCGTCCAGGCTGCGCCCGGGCGCCCCGCCCGCGAGCACCTCGTCAATAGTGGCGAACTCGCGGGGCGGGAACGGAGGAATCTTCGGGCACATACTACGCTGCCGGGACCGGGTTGAGGTCACTGGGCTTACCCACGGGAATCTTGGCACCGGTCAGCAGGACGGTGTTGGACTCGCCAGCTTCTGCCGCCGCAATTTCCTCGGGGGTTGCGGGGCGAATCTGCTCGCGCTCCAGCACGTACAGGTGCGAACCCTCGTCGCTGCCGTTGGGCTCGTTGATGAAGGCACGGAAGCGGCGCAGGCGGCGCTCGTCGCGCAGGGTTGCTGCCCACTCGTCCTCGTAGGAGTCAACGTGACGCTGCATGTCGCGCTCCAGGTCCTCGCACACGCCCAGGGAGTCCTCAATGAGGACGGACTGCAGGTGTGCCAGACCGTCGCCGTGCTCCTCATCCAGATCCTCAAGCCAGCGAGCGGTACGCTGCAGCTTGTCTGCGGTACGGATGTAGTACATCAGGTAGCGGTCGATGTAGCGGATGATGTCCTCGCTGGAGGCGTCCTTGACGAAGAGGCGACCGTGAGCGGGGTTTGCACCACCGTTACCGCCCAGGTACAGGTTCCAGCCGTTGGTGGTTGCAATCAGACCAACGTCCTTGCCCTGTGCCTCAGCACATTCACGGTTACAACCGGAAACACCGAACTTGAACTTGTGCGGGGAACGCAGACCGCGGTAACGGTTCTCGAGCTTGACTGCCATGCCGGTCGAGTCCTGAACACCGAAGCGGCACCAGGTCGAACCCATGCAGGACTTCACGTTACGCAGGGACTTACCGTATGCCTGACCGGACTCGAAGCCGGCATCCACCAAGCGCTCCCAAATGTAGGGCAGCTGCTCCAGGCGAGCACCGAACATACCGATACGCTGTGCACCAGTAATCTTCACGTACAGACCGAACTCTTCAGCGACCTCTGCGATGACGCCCAGCTTCTTAGCGGGAATCTCACCTGCGGGAATACGCGGAACGACGGAGTAGGTACCGTTCTTCTGCATGTTTGCCAGCGCACGGTCGTTGGTCTCCTGAATACCACCGCGGCCTGCGTCCAGGACGTAGGAGTTGCGGAAGGAGGAGAGAATCGATGCAACGGTCGGCTTACAGATTGCACAGCCGTCGCCACCGCGGCCGAAGCGTGCCAGCACGGAGTCGAAGTCGTCCAGGCTGGTCAGGCGCACAGCCTCAGCCAGCTCAGCACGGGAGAAGTCGAAGTGCTCACACAGTGCCTTGGAGACGGTCAGACCCATCTTCTTCATCTGCTGTTCCAAAGTCTTCTGCAGCATCGGAACACAGGAACCACACTGGGTACCCGCGGTGGTGCAGGACTTCAGGGATGCAACATCGTGGTTGCCGTCAACGATAGCCTCGCGGACAGCACCGAAGCTGATGTTGTTGCAGGAACACAGGATTGCGTCGTCGGGCAGTTCGGTGTCGGGGATGCCGTCGCCGCCGCCAGCTGCGGTCAGGTAAACGTTCGGCTCAGCGGGCAGTTCGCGGCCGAGCAGGGGCTTGAGAGAGTCGAAGGGAGCGGTGTCACCGACGAACACGCCACCGAGCAGGGTCTTTGCGTCGCCGCTGGTCACAATCTTCTGGTACATGCCGCGTGCGGGGTCTGCGAACAGAACCTCGAGGCAACCCTCGGTGGTGCCGCGGCGGTCACCGAAGCCAGCGACCTGAACGCCGGAGAACTTCAGCTTGGTTGCGATGTCGAACTCTTCAACCTGAGCTTCTTCGTTGTCGTTGAGCAGGTTAGCTGCCACAGCGTCAGCCATAGCGTTAGCCGGTGCGACCAGACCCCAGGTGCGGCCCAGTACGCAGGCGACCTCACCGATAGCCCAAATGTGCTCGTCGGAGGAGTGGCATGCGTCGTTGACAAGAATACCGCCGCGCTCACCCAGTGCCAGGTCAGCCTCGCGTGCCAGCTCATCGTTGGGGCGGATACCAGCACCGAAGACCACCATGTCGGCAGGCAGGGTGCGGATTTCTGCATCCTCAGAGGGAGAATCTGCGATGGAGACGGAGACGACGTTGCCGTCAGCATCCTTGTTGATGCCGGAGATGTACACGCCGGTCTCAATCTCAATGCCGGTTGCCTTAATCTGGGCGTTCACGGCGTAACCGCCGCCCTGGTCAACCTCAACGGAAAGCAGCCAGGGAGCCACGTCCAGGATGGTGGGCTCTGCGCCCAGGTCCTTCAGACCCTCAGCTGCTTCGAGGCCGAGCAGACCGCCACCGACGACAATACCGCGGGGTGCGCGGCCGAGGGTGTCCTGCAGGCGCTTGACCTCGGAGACCATGTTCTTCACGTCGTCGATGGTGCGGAAGACGTGTGCGGCGTCCGAGTTAAGAATGGGGATACGAACCGCGCGGGAACCGGTCGCGAAGACCAGCACGTCGTAGGGGTACTCGTTGCCCTCGGTGTCGGTGACGACGCGGCGGGTGCGGTCAAGCTTCTCTGCGTGGCAGTTGTTGACCAGGTTGATGTTCTCTGCATTCCACAGTTCGGGGTCACCGAGGGTCAGGTCCTTCTCGGTGTCCTTGAAAATCTTCTCGATAGCAACGCGGTCGTAGGGGATGTAGGGCTCATCGTTGAGGACGGTGATGGTGTCCGCTGCGCGACCGGCAGCTTCAGCGCCTTCGTGGTACGCGCGTACAAAACGCCACGCAGCGGGGCCTGCGCCGACAACGAGAATGTTGCGGGGAGTGTGCGACATGGATTTTCCTTCCTAGTTGTAATGCAGGTAGTTCATGGCACTTATCTACCCTCAGTGTGCGACTGGATCGTGCCCAGCATTGGAACTCCTAGTTTCCGTACCGTTGGGCTCGTACCTGATGCGTACCGAGTAGTTGAAGCACCCGCTTCTTTAGAATGCATCTGAAAATTACGAAACATTTTTGTGTGGGATTATGTTGTTTTCTTCAGGCAGTCAAAAGGCGTTTTAAACTACGACTTTTATCGTACACTCTAGCGCGGGGTCGAGGCATCGAAAATCCGCATTTTTTGGGAAAATTTTCTAAAAAATCCGCGGAATATCGGGCTGAAATAGGGTATTCTTACCTTACCTGAAATTAAATTAGGTAAGGCTAATCTACAAAATTCAAGGTCGTCTTTTTAGGGTAAAAATAACCTTTAGCACCCTCCGCGTGCCCCATTTCCAAATGTGGGTTTCATAAGGTAAACTCCAAACAAAGAACACACGAACCGCTATTGTGTCCTGCACCCCGCGCGGCGCAGACCACCACTTCGAAAGGAAACCCTCATGGCTGAGAATTGGGTACGCATCTGCGCCGAATCTGACCTCGAAGAAAACTGGGGTGAAGTCGCCCTGGTCGACGGCTACCAGTACGCCATCTACAAGACCAAGCACGGCATCTTCGCCAGCGACCACCTCGACCCGCACAGCCAGGCGCTGGTCCTCGCACGCGGCATCGTCGGCGAGAAGAACGGCAACCCCACCATCACCTCCCCCCTCTACAAGGAGGTCTACGATCTGACCACCGGCGAGTGCCTCTCCGACCCCTCCTACTCCATCAAGGTCTACCCCGTAGAGGTCCGCGACGGCGACGTCTACCTCAAGACCGCCTAAACACTCACACTTCACAACTCAAACACAGCAACACAAAAAACCTCGGGAACATAACGTCCCGAGGTTTTTTGTATGGATTTTCAGAAGCCCCGAATCAGGTGAGTGAACAGCGAGCGCACTAGCCTGATTTTAAGTCATCTAGGCGGCATCCAGCTGGGCAATAGCGGCATCCATGCGGTCAATAAAGCACTCCGCCACCACGGCAGCAGAAGCACCACCCTGCGCGTTCACCAGCGGCGAGGCAACCTTCACCGGCACACCGGTCGACTCAGCATCACGGCGCATCTTACCGGCGAAGAAACCCTCCGCTAGAAGGTAGGTTGCAGCAAACTTAGGCTGATGCTCAGCAACCACCTCGTGGAACTTCGGATCGATAGCGGCAACGAAGCCGTGATGCACCGGGGTGTTCAGTTCCTCAGCCAGCAGCTCAGCGGCACGGCTCATGTCCGCGCGACCATCAGCACGAGAAGAACCCGCAGCACCCTGCACAACAGGGCCGTCGCCGGGAGTCCAACCAGCCTCTTCCAAGCGGGCGCGGGTCAGTGCGGCAAGGCGCGCATCCGGGCCCAGAGACTCGCCAATACTAATACGCTCAATACCGCTATTGCGTGCGGCACGGCGCAAATCCACCTGAGTGTGGAAACCGGTCGACAGCAGAATCGGCACGATCACGCAGGGCTCATCATTGGGCAGAGAGGCTGCGGCATCATCAACGCTGGGAGATTCCACATCCACATATGCGGCGTGGATACGGTACTCCACGCCGTCGTTACGCTGCGCGAGCAGGAACTTGATCTGCTCACGAATCAGCGTAATAGCCTCGCGACCGGCGACCGAGTCGGTGCCGTGCGAGGTTGCGATTACATTCAGAATAGTCATATTTCCATTGTATGAAAGGAACACCCCGCTTCCCCACTCATGAACACGAGTGACGAAACGGGGTGTTGCACGAAGGCTAAATTTTAGCTCTTGCGGCGGCGTGCCACGACCAGTGCGGTACCTGCAGCCAGGGTGATAGCACCAGCTGCTGCTGCGAACATAGCGCCGGATGCGCCGGTCTGTGCCAGCTTCGAGGAGGAGCTACCGGAGGTCGAGGAACCACCTGCGGAAGAACCACCGTTAGAGGAACCGCCGTTGGAGCCGCTCACACCCAAGTTGTCGGAGGCGCCGGAACCTGCGTCAGAACCGCCGTTGGAGCCACCCTTGTGGCCGGCTGCGTTCTGGTCAGCGGTGCTGCTCTCAGAAGCAGAAGCGCTCGCGGATGCAGACTCACTTGCGGAAGCGCTCGCGGACGCGGATGCACTCGCAGATGCAGACTCGCTAGCCGATGCGGTCACCGATGCGCTGCTGGAGCTGCTTGCGGAGCTCGATGCGCTCGCAGAAGCGCTCGAAGAAGCAGACGCGCTAGCGGATGCAGACGCGCTCACCGAGGGGGTCACAGCGGGAACGCTCGGAACCGCGGTCGGGGAAGCGCTCACCGATGCGCTCGGAGTTGCAGAAGCACTCGGGGCTACAGAAGGAGCCACGGATGCGGTCGGCAGAGACGGCGAGGTGGGCTCTTCCGAAGGTGCTGCGGTGGGTTCTGCGGTCACGCTGGGCTCAGCGGTTGCAGAGGGTTCCACGGTCGGCTCAGCAGTCGGTTCTGCGGTGACAGAAGGTTCTGCAGTAGCAGAAGGCTCCGCAGTCGGCTCAGCGGTGGGAGCAACGGTCGGCTCAGCAGAGGGTGCCTCGGTGGGCGCAACAGTCGGCTCAGCGGACTTAGTGGGCTCTGCGGTCGGCGCCTCGGTCGGAGCAACAGTCGGCTCCGCAGTCACGGTAGGCTCAGCAGAAGGCTCAGCAGAAGGCGCGACGGTAGGCTCAGCAGACTTAGTCGGCTCAGGTGCCTTAGTCGGCTCAGGTGCCTTAGTCGGCTCAGGTGCCTTAGTCGGTTCAGGTGCCTTGGTCGGCTCGGGTGCCGGGGTCGGTGCCGAGTTCGCTGCCAGGCGGTTCAGCCACAGCTGATCCTCATAGGTGTTCGGGTTCTCGAAGCTGGTCGGGTAGATAATATCGCCGTTGGGCAGCTCGAGAGCGTTGTAGCCGCCGCTCTTGTCGGTCTTGCGCATCGAGGAGAGCACCACCTCGTTCACCTTGTTCAGGTTGTCATCCATGAACACCAGGCGGGAGCCGGATGCGTCCACCACGACCACGTTACCCGCGCGGGTCAGGAACATGGTGGCAACCTCGGTCTTCTCGAAGCCCTCAAGAGTTGCGGACTCGCGGACCACGCTGAAAGTGCCGTTCTCGTACTTGAGAATCTGCACCTTACCGCCGTACCAGTTGTTCCAACGGTAAATGTAGCCCTTGGGGCTGACCAGGGTCGAGGGCAGGGCGGTGTCGTAGCCTGCGGGTGAAGAGTTCGGCACCAGGGACACGCCGTTGCTGCTCATGTGCAGCAGGTGACCCTTCTGAACCACCTTTTCGCCGGCCGCATCGTAGATGGAAGTCGACGGCGCGTACACGAAGCTGCCGTCGGGCAGCGGCGCGAGGGTCACGGTGTTATTGGAGAACGAGTCGCCGTAGTACTCGTCGAGCGAGTATGCGTTCACAACCTGCGGGTCGATAGAGGCGGGCTTCGGCAGAGCCTGCGAGGTTGCCTTGCCGGATGCGTCAATGATGGTGAGCTTGCCGCCGCCCTGGCCGTCAATGCTGACGATGCCCCAGGTGTTGTTGGCGGGGTTGTAGCCGATTGCCTTGACGGTGTTGGCGCCGAGGTCTGCGTTGGAGTAGGTGCCGGAGGAGACGAGCTTACCCTCAGCAGTCACGGTGTACAGCTCGGGCTTGTTGGTCTCGCTGCCGATGACGAGCATGCGGTTGCCGTCAGCATCCACCGCGAAAACGCCCTTGTTGGCCTTCAGTACGCCGGTATCGGTCATCTTCAGGTTGGAGCTGGTCAGCACGGTGTAGGTAGTGTCACCACCGAAGCTCGGGGGTGCCACGTGCACGATGTGGTTCTGACCCAGACGTGCGGTGTTCTGGGGCAGGCTCACGCCCGCGCCGGTGTTGTAGGACTCGGCGACGCTGTAGGCGCTCTTGGGGGTGTTAGCTGCGCTACCGTTGTAGGAGATGCTCAGCGGGTCGAGGCTGGCGCCTTCGTTGTAGAAGTCGGAGAAGGCGTGGTTACCGTCGGCGGTCAGGTTCGCGGAGATGCCGCTGATGCTGACCACGCCGTCCTTCTCGCTCTGCTTAGCGGTGCCGGTGCTCAGGGTCGCCATCTTGACTTCCATGGGGCCCTCGAACTTGCCGGAGGCGTAGTTCTTGGTGCGCACGGTCATGTAGAGGGAGCCGGTGCCGTCAGCGAGGTTCAGTTCCACGCGGGGGTTGGAGAAGGTGAGGTTCAGGGCGCAACCAGTTTCGGGGTCCTGACCTTCGGCGCAGTGGCCGGTGAACCAGAGGCGGCCGGCAGCCTGCAGGGTGACCTGCTTGCCGTCTTCAGAGACGGTGGTGGAGGTCGGGGTGAAGGTGAACTGCTTTGCGGTTGCGTCCCAGGATGCGCCGTCGGTCATTTCGCGGGGCATACCGTTGTAGGACAGGAAGGAGGCGCGCACGCCCCAGCCGAAGGATGCGCCAGCAGTTGCCTGGTCGCCTGCAGCGACATTCTGTGCGGCAACGTTCTGGGCAGCGATATTAATGTTCTCGGCGAGAACGGGTGCCAGGGGCAGGGCAACAGCGCCAGCAACGGCGAGGGCGCAGGCTCCCTTGGAGAGGCGGGTGCCAGATGTGAAAATCTTCATTGGTGTGTATCCATACTATCGACACTGTTAGGACAGGCTTACTATATCGACAGTGTGAGTATTTCTCAAGATACACACCAAATGAGCCATTTTATGACAAAACATCTCACAGCACACCGACAGGGCAATACCCCCTCAACATGCAACAGGGGCCGCCACCACCCCCAACTCCTACGCGACTAATCCTTCTTCGAGGTATGCATGCGTGACATGCCCAAAGCACCCAGAATCAGGCCACCACCCAGGGTCACCAAAATCGGCAGAAGAGGCGAGCTCTTATCCATGTTGCGGGTAATCTGCGCCTCCGTTGCCTTCACACCGTTCGGCGATCCAGGCTCAGTACGAACCTGAGAGGAAGAACCGTTCAGAATCGCGGCACGGCGAGACTGCGCCGCCGAATCAGTACCCGAAGGTAGGTTAGATTCGGGGGTCGCGACCTCAACAGGCTGCGCCTCCCCGGTGCGGTACCCCAGCGCCGAGGAAGACGCGGTGGCAGAGCTACCGGTAGCGCGCGGAATAGAAATCGTGGCGTCATTAGTACCCGGAGCCATGGCGGTATCAGCCTGAATACCGCGGGTCTTAGACTTAGAACCCGCAGCGGGTGCATCCGCAGTCTCAGAGGCAGACGCGGAAGGTACAGCAACCGGTTTCTCCTCGTTCACAGACGAAGAACCGGACGATGATCCACCGCCCTCAGAAGACGCCTGAGTCACCGTAAAACGCACCGTATTGAGCTGAAGGTTACCGTCACCGGCAGCATCAAAAGCCGCCACCAGGTACGTCCTACCAATCTGTAGGGACGCACCGGGCACACCAATCACCGCCTCGAAAGCGCCCGCAGAAATAGATTCCGGGCCAACGTGCACAATGGCGAGCGCGTCACCCACGGTGTTGCCATTGGAGTCGATTTCCATGACGATCAGGTCGTAACCCTTGTCATTCTGGGGGAAGTTCGTGGCACGGACTGTGACCGGCTTCGTATCATCCTGAGAGTCACCCTGCGAGTCCTGAATGGACAGGTGCGCCTTGCCCTTGCGCTGGTTCATCGGGTCGTACACGCTATTGTCTTCGGAGATAACGTACTGGCCAGAATCTTTGTTCTGCGGGTTGTCTACGGTACGGCGAACCGCGTCACCGTTCGCATCGGTGGATGACGTAGCGGTCGGCGAAGGCAGGTTTACCGCCTCGGGACTTGGGGTAACAGTTGCGTCAGCGGTTTCTGCTTCTTCACGCTCAATATCGACCGGAGGTTCGGTGGGCTTTGCTTTGCCGTTGCGCGGGTCAGCAGCCTCTACCAGGCGGTTCCCCCGCTCGGTCACAAAAAATTCGTAGGAGACACCGTGCGCGGTATCCTCCAGAACGATTACGTACACGACATTAGAGTCCGTCGCCGGGCTCATCAGGAGGCGAAACTCCCCCTCCTTGGTCCCCTCAGTTAGGGCGGGGCTTTCCAGGACGGAGCCGCCGTACTCACCGGAAGGGGTGTAGAAGTTCACGTCAACCAGAACGCTGGAGGCCTCCAGATCTTTAGGGAAGCCCGTCCAACGTAGAAGATAGCCGCCATCCTTGAGCTGCGCCTTCATGGTGATTGTGGAGGCGGCGCCCTGTGCCTCCTGATTGTCTTCAGCCTGGTTCGAGTTCAAGGTCGCGGTTTTTTGCACGGCAGAGTGCGTCGTGACGGGTGCTTCCGTTGCGACAGAGGGTACAACAAGCCCGCACTGAAGCCCCGCAACCAAAACGGTTGCGGTGACAATACGGTGCTTCGCTGAATAAATACTCATGCAATGCGTCTTTTCATGGTGGAAATGTGCGTGCTACTGCCCGTTCCTCATGTGCCGCGCGGACCCCCGAGTGCGCCATACACCCGGATTCGTCGTACCATACTCCGCTTCATATTTCAGGTGAAGAAGACCTGACAATAGCTCGCATCTATTTATCGGTTATTTCAACCCTATCACGAACCTTAAGGTTTATTCACGCGAGGGTAGAGTTTTTTTGAACACCCTGAACGCACGACTCACCCCCGCGATCTGCGCCAACAGATAGCGGGGGCGAGCATTCCTCATGAAACAACGAACATACTATGCGATGCCGTCAAAAAGCACGGATTAGGGGCGTTAGCCGCCGAGGACTCCCCTGCGGTGAGCCATCCACGCGGCACCAACCACCAGCGCCAAACCGGCGCCTCCAAGAGCCCAGAAAGCTACACCGTGCTGCGCAACCTCTTCACTAGCAGGAGACGCCGCCGAAGCTACAGCTTTCACGCCATCCTGACGATCAGCATTCGCGGTGGAGTGCACCTGAGTGGTATTCGAGTTCACCGTAGCTGAACGATTATTAGACTCCGAATGAACCACGGGGGTGAAACCCTTATTTCCGTTACCAGAAGCTACCGACGCTGCCTTTTCTTCATCCGTCAAAGCATCCAGCTTCGCGGTAGCAGCGATAGATGCCGGATCAGAACCCGAACTGTACGCCGAAATCTGATTGGTGCGAGTCGGCTCAAAAGCCGAACGCGGACTCATCGTACGTGCCTGAGCCAAAGCCTGCAGAGCCTGACGCTGACGCTCAGCCTTCGCTTCCTTTGCCTTGGACATGGCGCTCACCGCATCCAGAGTGGAACGGGGTGCGCTCGCAGCAGACTGACCCGAGCCCGACTGGGTATCATCAGAACGAGTCGAGACGGCACTAGTAGCAGCGGAGGGGCTACCCTGAGTGGTACCGGTCGCCTCGGCCGCATTAGCGCTGGGCGTGAGCGATGCGCTGGCATCCTGGCGGGGCGACTCATCCTTCGTCAAGGAGGTTGAGTTGCCGGTCGCCTCGCCACTGACCTTGAATCGCACCGAGACAACTTCTTCCGCATACTCAGTATCGTCCGCACGCACCAGGTAGGCGGTGTACACCGAGCCGGTCTTCAGCAGAGAGCCGGGCATGCCAATCTCTTCTTTGAACGCACCATTCACAATGCGATCAGAGCTGATGTGCGTAATGGACAGCGCATCACCCTTATGGTTGCCACTCATGTCGGTTTCAACCACAATCAGGTCGTAGCCAGCCGCATTCGCAGCCAGACGCGCTGCACTGATAGTCACCGGCTTGGTTTCCTTATCGGAGCGAACCTCAGCATACGCAACCTTCAGTTCCGTAGCGCTCAGGGTCTGAATATCGCGAGAAGAGGTCGATCCGCCGGGGATCTGCTCCAGCTTCTGCGTGTGGGTTTCGGAGTTCGGGTTTTCAGCAGACTCGGAAGGCGCCTCAGTCTTAACCTTATCCCTGCTACCCTTCTGATCTGCAGCCTGCTGGTTCTTCTGCTCCTCTTCACGGAGCTTTTCCATCGTCTTCAGCTCGTCAATGGTCGGCACCTGGTGGGCGTTTTCCTTCTTGTCCACCATCACCTCGTCAGGGTCATCCTCAATCGGGATAGCGTGCGGAACGAGGGAACCCTCAGAAATCATGAATTCGCCATAGCCCTCGTCAGAGGTCGTCAGGTCCATGACGCTCATGGAGTAGTAGCCCTCCTGAGGCATCTGCGGCATCTCAAAGGTGACGAGCATCGAGCCGTCATTCGCACGCTCAACCTGCATTGCGGAGGGCTCGTAAGTGTCAGACCCAAGCAACGTGCCAGTGGCGTCGTAGTACTGCATTACCAGGTACACCCTAGAGGCATCGCCCACGTAGCCGCCCTCATAGAGGGGCGCGAGCTTAATGGTTGCCTGACCGTCCTTGATGGACTGAATCTGAATCTCAATGGTATCGACCTCAATTTCGAGGTCTTCGTAGGGGCAGCTCGAATTAAATTCGCTATTAACCAGAGCCGCCAGGCAATCATTCACGTTAATTGCTTCAGCCTCTACTGCGGAGGCGCCAGGAAGCACAAAAGCGCTTGCACCTAAAGCGGCTGCAAGCGAAAGAGCATGAATGCGTTTCGGAAGTCGAGTGATAGTCATGTGCGCCATTTCGATCGATGTAGGCGCAAAGCGTGGACTAGGGAAGGCTCACCACAAGCCGGTGTTTCTATCCAAGTATTTGCGCACCAGTACGTCGGTTACACCCTAGCCTAACACGGATATTGCACTTAATGTTGCATTGCATTCACGTGCTAAAACTTTATGTCGCAGTAATTGCCGAAATAAAAGGGAATTAATTACTTTACTGAGATATAAATAACGCAAAATTCGAATGTCAAAATATATTCTCCAGAGTGCACCAAAAAGAGATTTTTACACCACCCCAAGGCGCACCAGACCACCGCGCAATCCAGACCACCGCGCAATAGGCTCAAACATCCGGGCACACAGAAGGCGCCCCGCCGAACACGCACCCGACAGAGCGCCTCCCACTCAACAAACTCCCCTACAGAGAGCCACGCCTCACAGAGCTAAGCAACAAATAGCTGAACTACTCAGCACCCAGCTCCTCAGCACCCTCAAGGCGACGACGATACACATTCACCGCCACAGCAGTACCCACAAAAGCAACCGAACCCAGCAGAGCAATACTCAGCGGCAAGGTACCCTCCGGCAGCGGGCCATTATCCTGAGCGCTCGCCTCCAGCTTCGAACCGGCAGAATCACCGCGCGACTTCGAGCTACGCGTATAGAAACTACCCGAACCTGCAGCACCCACATTCTCCTGAGGCGAAGCAACAGTCACCGTCTCCCCCTCAGTAGACTGGTAACCCAACAGGTTCACCACGGTACGCCCCGGCAACATCACCGCATAACCAGACATCACCATCGTCGAAGGAACCACCGCAGTCTCAGCCACAGAACTACGAGCCTGCGCGGTAATCGCACGCGCCGACTGTTGCGCCTGCACAATATAGCCCAGAGCGCTATCCACCGAGGGAATCTTAGCAACAGAATCAATCACCAAACCCTGAGCGTCCGCAGAGGTATCTGAAGAGCCCACGCGACCTGAAGGGGCCGAAGGGCTCACACGCTGATTCGCATCAGAAATCATCGGGACCTGCGGGTGAACAACAGTATTCGTAGGCTTCGGAGCCCGATCAACAGAAACCGCACGCTGAATCACGCTCACACCAAAAGCACTGGTCGCCATGAGCTGCAGCTCCTCAGTGGAGTTACCACCCACCACAACCACACGATAGCGTTTACCAGCATTCAAAGAGGTACCGGGAACCTTCAAATCAGCAGAGAAAGAAGCATCAGCCACCTGCTGAGGGCTCACATGCGTGGTCGCCAGCGGTGAACCCACGGCACCGCCGTCAGCAGGCATCTCAAAGACCATCACGTCATAACCCAGGCCACTCTCCGCAACGTTCCTAGCGCGCACGCTAATCGGCTGCAGCTCATCCGATCCGCGCAGCTCTGCGGTGGAAATTTCCAGGGTCGCCTCACGGGTCTCCGCGGGAGCCCGATCGGAGCGGGAGTGCACCAGCAGACGATCCTCGGTCACCTCAGCGGGCGCCGCATCATCGGTAGAAGAACTCACCGAAGCAGAAGCACTGGCAGACGCACTCACCGAGGCGCTAGCAGATGCACTCACAGAAGGACGAGCAGAAACTTTCTGCGATGCAGACGGCGCTTCAGAAGGTGCCGGGGCGACCGTCGGGCGCGGGCTATCCTTCGCGGCACTCGGGGATGCGCTGGGGCTCAGGGACACCTCGGGGGCAGGATTCTCCTCCACGCGGTTAGCACGGGGAACACCGGGGGTGTCCGGGAAGAAAATGTTCTGGCTGCTAGCCATAATCTCGTCGACTGTTACACCGTACTCGGGCATAAACTCAACGGAGACAGTCTCGCCGTTGCTCAGATTCTCAATTTCCACCATGTACGGCTGCTCAACGTTGAGGCGCTGGTGGATGCTCAGCTCAATATTGCCTTCTTCATTCTTTGAGGCAGTCATCTGGGCTGCGGGTACGGTCATGGTCGCCACAACGCCATCTTCAACGGAGATGGCGGACAGGCGAACCTTCACCTGGTCCAGGGAATTTACACCGCCGATTTGCAGAAGAGTGTAGTCGCCAGTCTGAGCCAGTAAAACCAAGGAGATACTGTGCTGAACCACATCAGTGGCAACGGCGAGCGGAAGTTCAGGCTTTTCAGGCTGCTGAGTCTGAGCGTAGGCAACAGGCGCGAAAGTTGCGGGAGCAAGAGTTGCAGGCGCGAGAGCACCCCCCAAACCGAGGGTTGCGGACGCTACTAGCGCCGCGCCGCGAGCAGTTCGCTGCGTGGAAAACATGGTCACCTATTTTCGTGAGTGAGTGTGATGAATCGTCGTGTGACTCCTGCGCCCAAAGGTCGGAAGTAGGCACAGAATAACGGTTCTCTCATATCGGTGACCGGAGGCGCTTCACAGCGACTCCTCACCCCGGGTGAACGAGGTGATAAAGAGTGATAGTACCGTCTATAACAGCACTCTAAATTATAGGTATAACCTTAGAAAAAGTTAAAGATGCAGGGACGCCCGAATCTTGCATTTCGGACGTCCCTACATCTATGTGCACGTTTTGCCTAGTGGGGCAATAATTGCCCCGTTTTAGCGGCGAGAACTGAGCCGCATCTCACTACGGCGACGACGGCTCAAACGCATACCAGCAAGCAGCGACAGCGATCCAGCTGCGCTAATGACCAGCATATTGGAGGCGCCGGTAGCCGCCAGCTGCTCGCGCTTCGGCTGGGTAGCAGCGGCAACCTTTTGACCACCAGATGCCTGCGCCTCAACCTTCTGAGCATCGCTCTTCTGGGCATCACCCTTCTGTGCAGAAGCGTTCTGAGCAGGGGCGTTCTGGGTAGCAACCGGAGCCTCATTCTTCTGCTCAGCGTTGCTCTCCCCCGCCTTCTGCTCCGCAGCGGAAGCCTGATCAGCCACCGGAGCAGGCTCCGAAGTAGCAGACTCAGAAGGTGCCGAGGCATCAGCTGCGGGAGCTTCAGCCGCAGGTACATCCGCCGCGGGTGCATCCTGCTCAGGGGTTGCGGGCGCGTTATCCGCACTATCGCGCTCGACAGTGAAGCCGCCGTTGACCATGCGCACGGTGCCCTGCTCATCCTCCGCCACAGCGCTCACGCGGTAGGTGGTACCGGGCTTGAGCGCCGAGCCGGGAATCTGCACCTGAGCACTAAACGCGCCGGATGCATCAATCTCAGAGACATCAGCCGAGGCGATCATGCCGCCGGTTGCCACACCGTATTCGTCAACAGCGCTGACCATCAGGTGCACCGAGCCGACACCGGTGAAACCCTCACCACGCACGGTCAGAGTCTTCTCGGAGTCGTTCTCGGGAACTACGGTTTCTTCTACGTGCAGGCGGGCGGTCATCACGGGGTTAGAGGTGTTGTTGGTCTGTTCTTCGGTGGTGTCGTGGACGCGGTCAAAAACGGTGTTGCGCGGCAGGCTGTAGTGGCGGCGCGGGTCGTTCTCGGGCAGTACGTGGTCGAACTGCTCGACGGGGCTCGCGGCAACTGCCTGAGCGGACTGAGCATTCGAGGTAGCCTGCTCAGACTGCGCACTCGGGGTAGCCTGGGCGACCTGCTCGGGCTGCGCCTCCTCTTCGAACTGCTTCTTCTCGAACTGTGCCTGCTCCGCCATTGCGCGCTCGGCGGTGGCAACCGGAGCGGAGCCGTGCTGTACATTCCAACCATTCATGAAAGGAACCTCAACTTCCTGGGCGGTGTAACCATTAGCGGCAGAGGGTGCAACCTCAACGCTCAGCACATAGCGCAGGTCTTCGTGAACAGCCTGCACTTCTTCCAACCTGGATCCGGGCACCTCAATGCCGTCCAGGAGGGTGCCGTTTACAACGTCGGCACGCGCGGGAGAGGCAGCGAGCAGGATGCGGTTACCCTGGCTATCCAGGGCGTAGGCGTAGGTCATCACTTCAAAGGCCTGCGCCTCACCCAGACCGGTGACCTTGTAGACGACAAGGTTCTTATCCTGCGGGATCTCCAGCTGCCCCGAAAGAATCTGAGCATTGAGCGGCTCATCCTGAGTATTTGCGGGCAGCAGCTCCAGCGGTGCGGAGGAGTTGTAGGAGGGATCCTCCGTCGCGTAGCCCTTGGCAGGGTCAACCACGGCAGTTGCGACAACGTACTGCTGGTTGGGGTCGAGGGTACCTGCGGGCAGGGTCAACTGGGTGCTGAAGCGGCCACCGTCCACATCGAGTTCGGGCACGAGGGTCATCGTCACTGCGGAGCCGCGACCCAGTGCGTAGAGGGGGTACTGGCGGTATTCGCTCACGTACACCGCCACACCGTAACGTTCAACGGCACCGCCGGTGAAGCCTTCACCGGTGACGGTAATGCTCTGGGAACGTGCCGGGTTAATGACGACGCCCTGCTCCACATACACCTGCGGGGAGGTTTGGGTAGCGACGTTTTCGATGGGGGTTGCGTTTGCTGCGGAGGGGGGATTGTCGGGTTCTACCGCAGTCGATGAAGCAATTCCGCCAGTATTTTGCACCTGCACATCTGCGTGCGCAGCACCAACACCGGTAACGGACAGGACAGATGCAGCAATAGCGGCTGTTGCTCGGGTTTTTGAGTGAGCGGGTTCGGGCATGGAACACACCTTTTCTGTGAGTGTGAACGATACCCTCCGGAGGGTGCCACGGATTGAAGATGGTTGGGTACCTCTTCAGGAATGAACGCTATAACGCACGGACTAGTCATAACATTCATGTAATGGTGGAAGTTGCCGCGAAGGGAATCGCTCTATTTATCGGTAATTCCACACTAACAATACTTTTTAGGTTATTGCTGTAAATACGCTTTACGTCCTGACTATTTTCTTGTGCAATAACCCACATGGAATATTTTTTACTCTCCGGAACAGTATCAAGAGCACTCAAATTGCATGGACTAGGCGAAATTTTTCAACTCTCCCTTGAGGTTCAAGGTTTTATTGCATGCATATGCAGTTTTAATGGATTTGAGATAAAAATATTCTGCACATTCATGCATTTAATTTATTTCTTTTAAGTGAAAAAATGCAGGTCACAGCGCCTTTTCCCGCACATTGATTAAAAGCGTGCGTACCAATAACCACGCACAAAATAAGTCGACAAAATCATTCCGTTACGTCAGTCTGCACCCCCAATACGGAAGAGCCCCCCTCTCACCCCGCTTGCCGCACACACCTTGCCACACACAACTACCCCCAGATCCAAAGAACAGCTCAACAAAACTACTGGCACGCAAAAGTGCCGCCAATACCCTTTCAGAGTATTGGCGGCACTTGAATCACTCACCTTGCGGCGAGTATCAGATATTCAGAGCCTAGCCTATAGAGGCTGAGCTATTAGAGGCTGCGGCGGCGCAGGAGCATCAGTGCAGCACCAGCAATCAGAGCTGCGGCGCCAACGCCTGCGATACCTGCAACACCTTCAGCACCGGTGTTAGCCAGCTGCGGCTTCGAGGAAGCCGAAGAAGAACCCTTGGTGCCGGAGACACCTACAGTGTGGCCCTTGGAGTTAGAGGAGGTAGCAGCGGATGCGTTACCAACCTTAGCCTTGGGTGCCTGAGAAGTGGGCATGCGGGTCTCGGTTACGACAACCGAACCATCTTCGCGCATTTCAGCGGTGAAGACGCTGGTGGTGCCGTCGCCGTTATCGCGAACAGTGGTGTTGTCACCCTCGGTAGCTGCCGGCAGGGTCGGTGCGGGGTTGTTCGCATCGCTCACGGTAGCGGTGGTGACTGCCACCTGGTGTACCGGGCCGTTGGGGTCGCTGGTTGCCACCATTGCGTAGGCGTAACCGGGCTGCAGCAGTTCAGCAAGAACGCTGACCTTGACGCGGAAGGTGCCGTTCACGATTTCAGAAGCGGGCACATCGTGGGTTGCCAGAGCATCACCGGTGATGTTGCCGTTTGCATCCAGGCGGAAGATAGCGATCTGCACACCGTTAGCGACGGACTCGTGGGTGAAACCGGAGCCGTTGAAGGTCAGAACGTTGTACTGGTCGTTCGGGTTCAGGGAAGCATCCTCGGTGGTGAGGGTTGCGTTCTCGGGTGCCGCGGGCGCCTCAGGAGCGGGGGTCTCGTCAGCCTTGGGGGTCTCAGCCTTGGGGGCTTCCGGAGCAGGAGTTTCTTCCTTGGGAGTCTCAGTCTTGGGAGCCTCGGGTGCCGGGGTCTCGTCAGCCTTCGGGGTCTCGGGTGCCGGGGTTACGGGAGCGGGAGTCTCGTCAGCCTTGGGGGTCTCAGGCTTGGGAGCTTCAGGGGCGGGGGTCTCGTCGGTCTTCGGAGCTTCGGGAGAAGCGGAATCGGTGACCTTGAAGGAGGAGAGAGCCACGAGCTTCTGATCGGGCTGACCCTGCGGGTTGCTGACAGCAACCAGAGCGTAGGATGCGCCTGCGGGCAGCTTGCTTGCCTCAACAGTGAAGGCGGTCTTGAAGGAGCCGTCCTGAATCTGATCTGCAGACACAGAGACGGTAGCGATAGCATCGCCGGTGACCTGCTTGTTTGCATCCAGTGCGTAGATGCTGACCTGAACGCCGGGGCCAACCTTCTCACCGTAGAAGCCGGTGCCAACAACGTTCACGGTGTTGAACTGCGCGTCACCGGGGAAGTGAGCATTCTCAATAATGACGGAGGGATCAGCCTGCTTTGCCTCGGGAGCCGGGGTGGAGGGGGTGGTCGGCTCAGGGGTTGCCGGAGTGGTGGGCTCAGGGGTTGCCGGAGCAGTGGGGGCAGGGGTCTCTGCCTTGGGAGCCTCGGTAGCCTCAGCCTTAGGAGCTTCGGTCTTGGGTACTTCAGCCTTAGGTGCCTCGGTTGCAGGAGCGGTGGGGGCAGGGGTCTCAGCCTTGGGTGCTTCGGTCTTCGGAGCCTCAGCCTTGGGAGCTTCGGTTGCCGGAGCAGTGGGGGTAGGAGCCTCTGCCTTGGGAGCCTCGGTAGCCTCAGTCTTAGGAGTCTCTGCCTTGGGAGCCTCGGTTGCCTCAGCCTTAGGTGCTTCAGTCTTAGGAGCCTCAGCCTTGGGAGTCTCGGTTGCGTTGCCGCCGGGCAGGGAAGAAGTCTGAGAAGATGCCTTCTGATCAACAACCTGCTGCTGCTGATCGGCGGGTGCTTCTGCCGCAAAGGTTGCCGGGATTGCTGCCACAGAACCAGCGGTAAAAGCTGCCGCAGCTGCGATCTTGTAAACGCGACGGGTAGTCTTCGACATTTTTCCTCGATCTCTGAATTATCGGTGGTGAACCTACGCGGTGTGCCTCCGTCTTTGAGGGGCGCGCAGATTCACACATGGGTGTGACTGCTAAAAGGCTAACACCCAACTCTGAGTCTTCTGCCCTCTTAATGCCTGCTTTAAGTAACTGTAATGAAATCGTTATAAAACCACCCCTCAAGTTGAGGGTTATTACAGACCAATTATGGTGTTTTGTGGTCATATACTGACATGTGAACACCGGTAACCCTACATTTTGATTGCATTTGAAGAAAATATAATACTTTCCATAGATGATTTCACCCCAACTATTTCACCATGGTGAACCTTAAAGTCTCACGTACCACTTTATAGTTCCATCAAGTACTCCTTGATACCTCTCCCCCACCTATTCCCGCCCCGCTTGGCACCCGGATCAAAGCTCCACACAAGCCACAGACCTCCCCGCGTACAAACAAAAAGCCTCGCCCGCATCCTAAGAATCAGGAATGCAGGCGAGGCAAGTTACCCCCGCATCAGCGGACGCAAGAGCACAAAGCTTAGCTCTCCTTGCGAATCACCTTGAACTGGCTCGGCTGCGCCACCGGGCGAATCGTAATGCGGTCAAGGTTCACGTGGTGCGGAACGTTCAACGCAAAGGTCACGGTCTGCGCTACATCCTCGGCGGTTAGCGGCTTCTCAACGCCCGCGTAGACGCGCTCTGCAGCTTCCTTAGAACCCAGACGATTTAGGGAGAACTCCTCGGTGTGCACCATGCCCGGGCAAATCTCAATCACGCGAACGTTATGTTCCGCTTCTTCCAGGCGGAGCGCCTCGGTCAGGCCGCGAGCGCCGAACTTCGCCGCGTTGTATCCGGCGCCGCCCTCGTAGCCGTGCTCGGCAGCGGTGGAGGTCAGATTCAGAATCGTGCCGTGACCATTCTGGCGCAGTGCCCCGCTGAAGGCACGGACCGTATTCAGGATTCCCAGCACGTTCATGCGGTACATCTGCAGGTAATCTTCAGGCTTACCCTCCGAGACGGGATCCAGGCCGATGGCTCCCCCGGCAATATTGACCAGGGCGTCAACGGTTCCCTGCTCACCCAGGATCTGCTCGGCAACAAAGCGGACGGAATGCTCGTCGGTCACGTCGCAGGTCACCGGGTGAGCGCCGGTTTCCGCGTAGAGAGTGTAGAGGCGGTCGGTGCGACGAGCCAGAGCATAGACGGTCCAGCCGCTTGCTACTAGCTGCTGCACGGTGGCTCGGCCAATACCGCTGGAGGCGCCGGTCACCACGGCAACTTTGCCGTCGCCGGTATGGGGCAGGAAAGGAGATGCAGGAATGTGGGTGTTCTCAGTCATACTTTAATCCTAGTAGAGTGATGCCCGCGGGTGCTCTGTTCGAGCAGACCCGCGGGCATGTATTTTGAAATTTTCGATAGCGAGATAGATGCCGACAATGCCACCATTCAGGACGAACGGTACAGACGCTGTCACACCTACTACTTGCGGCGACGAGGCAAACCCCAACGACTCCTGCCGCCGTCACGGAACCCGAGGCGGTGCTCAAAATACACGGGCGAGCTACTGCCGGTCTTAATCGTGTCCGGAGGGACCGTACCTTCACGCGCAGACAGCAGATAAAGAACCGCAGCGCCGGGCATGAACATAATCAGCGGTAGCACGAAACGCATACGCGCCTCACCGTAACCGCTACGCACCGTCAAATGCCAGACGCACAACGCAACCAGCACCAGGTGCAGTATCAGCAGAACGGTTTCAGACGTGCCCAAACCAAAAATACTCAGAGAACTCATTGGCAACTCCTCAAAGGTCGTGTATCTTCAGTCTACGCCGCGCCCGCTCTGCTGAGAAGGATTCGTGGGCATTGATACTGCAGATTTTCGCGCATACACTGCAGGTAATCAGGGGCAGCAATATTAGGGGGTCTCTCCCCCATTACCGTTTCCACCGAGTTTGTCACTGAATCGCCAATTACTCCTCATATAGGGAGCCTCCACATGACAGCAACACCGCACCAGCGCATCACCGCGCTACACGAGCAGCGCCGCACCCTACAGCAGCGGGCGCGCACTATCCGTGCCGCCACCGGAACCCCCTATAGTTCTGAGGTGCATCTGCTGCTCGGGCAGAGCTACCTCGACCCCGCCAGCTGGCAGGAACTCACCGCCTCCAGAGGGGTACGCGCCGCAGTACGCAGGGCACAATTTGTGCGCCAATACAAGCCCCTCCTGGCACGTCTAGAAGCCGCAATCAAGCAGTACGAACAGGCAAGCACAGCGCAGAATTCCCCTGGAGCTGAGAGAACGCCGTGAATATGAGAAAATAGCCGTTATGGCTGAAAACATTTTGGGCTCAGACTCGCCCGTACAGATTAACGTTCCCGACCGCCCCGCCCTCGAAGGCCTCGAAGAGAAGCTCTCGCAGCGCTGGGCCGACGAGAAGACCTACGCATTCGACGAGAACACCACTCGCGAACAGGTCTACTCCATTGACACCCCGCCGCCGACCGCATCCGGCTCCCTGCACGTGGGTCACATGTTCTCCTACACCCAGACCGACGTCATCGCACGCTACCAGCGCATGACCGGCAAGAACGTGTTCTACCCCCTCGGCTGGGATGACAACGGCCTGCCCACCGAACGCCGCGTTCAGAACTACTACGGCGTTCTCTGCGACCCCTCCGTGGCAGACAACGACTCCTTCCGCGACCTGATCACCTGGAAGGCAGACGGCACCCCCAAGCCCGACCGCAGCCAGGCAAAGTGGCCGCGCATTTCCCGCAACAACTTCATTGAACTCTGTGAAGAGCTCGCGGTTGAAGACGAGAAGGTCTTCGAAAACCTCTTCACCACCCTGGGTCTGTCCGTTGACTGGTCGCGCACCTACCGCACCATCGACGCACACTCCCGCAAGGTCTCCCAGCTCGCCTTCCTGAAGGACCTGGAAGCAGGCAACGCCTACATGGCTGAAGCACCGACCATGTGGGACGTCACCTTCCGCACCGCAGTGGCACAGGCTGAGCTGGAAGACAAGGAACGCCCCGGCGCGTACCACCGCATCAGCTTCCACCGCCCCAACGGCGAGAAGGTCTGGATTGAGACCACCCGCCCCGAGCTGCTGCCCTCCTGCGTGGCTCTCGTGGCGCACCCGGACGACGAGCGTTACAAGCCGCTGTTCGGCACCACCGTCACCTCCCCGCTGTTCGGCGTTGAGGTCGAAATCAAGGCGCACCCGCTGGCACAGCCTGACAAGGGTGCCGGTATCGCCATGATCTGTACCTTCGGTGACACCACCGACGTCACCTGGTGGCGTGAACTGCAGCTGGACACCCGTGCCCTCATCGGCCGCGACGGCCGCTTCTCCCGCGAAACCCCCGAGTGGATCACTTCCGCCGAGGGTCGCGAGCGCTACGAGCGTATGGCAGGCACCACCGTCTTCACCGCGCAGAAGACCGTCGTGGAAATGCTGGTTGAGGCTGGCGAAATGGACGGCGACCCCAAGCCGATTACCCACCCCGTGAAGTTCTACGAGAAGGGCGACAAGCCCCTCGAAATCGTTGCTTCCCGCCAGTGGTACATCCGCAACGGTGGCCGTGACGCTGCGCGCCGCGAGAAGCTCATCGAGCGTGGCCGTGAGATGAACTGGTACCCCTCCTTCATGCGTAGCCGCTACGAGAACTGGGTTGAGGGTCTGAACGGCGACTGGCTGATTTCTCGCCAGCGTTTCTTCGGCGTTCCCTTCCCCGTCTGGTACCCGTTGGACGCTGAGGGCGAGCCGGACTACGAGAACCCGATTCTGCCTTCTGAGGACATGCTGCCGGTTGACCCCGCCTCTCAGGCTGCTCCCGGTTACACCGAGGATCAGCGCGGCGTAGCGGGCGGCTTCATTGCCGACCCGGACGTTCTGGACACCTGGGCTACCTCCTCCCTGACCCCGCAGATTGCGACCGGCTGGGGCGTGGACCCGGACCTGCACGCAAAGACCTTCCCCATGGATCTGCGCCCGCAGGGTCACGACATTATCCGTACCTGGCTGTTCTCCACCGCTGTTCGTGCGGAGACCCTGGCTTCCTCCGTGCCGTGGTACAACACTGCGCTCTCCGGCTGGATTCTCGACCCGGACCGCAAGAAGATGTCCAAGTCCAAGGGCAATGTTGTGGTCCCGAACGAGGTTCTGGAGAAGTACGGTTCGGACGCTGTGCGCTACTGGGCTGCTTCCGCTCGCCTGGGTGCTGACACCGCCTACGACGAAGGCCAGATGAAGATTGGCCGCCGCCTTGCCATCAAGCTGCTGAACGCATCCAAGTTCGTGCTGAACCTGGGCGCTACCGAGAAGTCCGTCATCACTTCTCAGGCTCAGGGCCGCGTGCTGATTAACGCTCTGGACCGTTCCCTGCTGGCTCGCCTGGCGTACCTGATTGAGGAAGCAACCGCAGCGTTCGAGAAGTACGAGTACGCTCGTGCCCTGCAGATTTGCGAGAGCTTCTTCTGGTCCTTCACCGACGACTTCGTTGAGCTGATTAAGGACCGTGCGTACGGTGCTCGCGGCGAGCAGGAGCAGGCTTCTGTCCTGGCCGCACTGGCAACCACCCTGGATGCTCTGCTGCGCCTGTTCGCACCCTTCCTGCCGTTCGTGACCGAAGAGATTTGGTCCTGGTGGCGTGCAGGTAGCGTGCACCGCGCCGAGTGGCCGCAGGCACTGCCCATTCTGGAGGGTACCCTGCTGGCTGAGTACTCTGCACAGAACCCGACTGCTGGCATTTCTGCTCAGTGGGTCCTGGCGGACGCTGACCCGGCTCAGATTGAGTCGCTGAAGCAGATCCTGCCGGATGTTGCTGAGGCTCTGGGTGGCCTGCGTAAGGCTAAGAGCGACGCGAAGGTTAAGCAGCGCACCGAGGTTGAGTCCGCAACTATTGCGGCTCCCCAGGCTCAGCTGGATCGCATTGCCGCTGGCATGGCTGATTTGAAGGCTGCCGGTAACGCTCGTGAGCTGTCCCTGGTGGCGGCTGAGGGCGAGCTGGAGGTTCGCGATGTGGTGCTCGTTGTGGAAGAAGCAGCTGAGTAATCGAATCTAACGTTCATTGCTTAGTGACATAACACCGAGTTGGTGTTGAGGACGGGGCGGTACCGATTGACGGTACCGCCCCGTTTTCTGTGTCTGCGGTTCGTTGGTTTCTGCAGGCAAGGTACCCGGAGAGCGTGATGCTCGACTGCGGGCGGTGCTTTGTATGGCGCTTTTACGACTCTGACTAGAGGCTTTACACATTCGGTACCCGCGGGTGCCCGTACCCATCCCTAGCACCTTCACAACCTCCTCCCCCAATAATGTGGGTTTTAGTCTGCTGTTCTGTAGGGATTATGTGGGATTTTCAATCCCTTTTTCTGTTCATCAATGTGCAAAGAGCATAATCAACCTTATGAGATTGACTGTCACTTTATGTATGATTGTTGATGCGAGGGTTTTACCATCGGGAACAACCCTCTATTCAACTTCAGCAACAGACAAATCACCGGTACGAGCAAGACATACCCCGACCAACCGCACGACAATAAACCACCCGTCAGGCGCAGCGATGCGTCCTGACTCTGACCCGCGCCAAAGTAGGCGCACCCCTATATCCTCATGAATTCATACTCATCCTCTTCCGGATTACCGCAAGAGCCTCAGGCGAGGCAGAGCTCAACCCCGAGCTCACCGCCAGGAGCGCAAGCAAACATTTCCCCCGATCAACTTCAGCACTACCACGCAAGCCTGAACGAATACATCAGCCAGGCACGCGAACACGCCCGGGCACTACGTGACAGCTACACCAACGAAGTGTACGACCTGTGGCATCAGCACATTTCCACCAGCGCCGCCGCCGATGAGGCGAGCATCGCCTCCGGTTCGTTGACCGCTCAGCAACTTGAGGAACTGACCCGCAAGTGGGTGCGCCTCATGCGTGAAAGCCGCGATATGCTGCACCACGAAAGCTCCATTGCCGCCGCACGTGCTGCGGTTGAGGCTAAGCCCCTCGAGTAGGGTCACCCTTTATTTCTTTCGCGCGGCAACGCCAGCACTTTCGCGTTGGTACCGCGTTTTTCCGCGGCGGGGCTATCGAGCCAAGCGATTAAGCCCTGCCCGGAACGGACGCATCTGGCAACCCACCCTTTGCTATAGTTATGTGATATTCAAAGAGCCTAACTATGTTTGCAGAAAGGGCGGGAATGTCCCACCAAAAACGCGTCCTACGGCCTATACGTAGCGATGTTGCTCCCCCAGTCACCTCGCCACCGGTCTACCGTGGTGATATTGACACGCGCGGCGCGGCGCAAGACCTCGTCCCGCGTAGCTTCTGGGTTGATTTCTGGGACACTCTCTTCTTTATCTTCGCCGGCATCGCGGCACTCGTACTGACCTTCATGATTCTGGCGAATACGGTCGGCCACTCATGGTGGGGTTTTCCCATTGCGATTATCTTCTGGGCGGTCACCGCGTACCTGACGCTACCGCGTTTTCATGCCATCATGACCCGCATCTACGTGCCCGACTACTTTATTGGGCGCACCCGCACCCCGGACGGTCTGCTCGGCGACCCGGTCAATATCGGTCTGATTGGTACCGAGGAGCAGATTCACCAGGTCATGCAGGACGCTGGCTGGACCCGTGCTGACGACGTCACCCTCGTCTCCTCCTGGAAGATTATTCTTTCCACCATCACCCGCCGTTCCTACGCGGAGGCACCCGTCTCCCCGCTGAAAATTTTTGGTAAGACGCAGGCTTTCGCCTACCAGAAGGAAGTGGACGGCAACCCCGAGAAACGCCACCACGTGCGCTTCTGGAAAACCCCGGACGGCTGGCTTCTGCCTGGCGGTCACCAGGTGGATTGGTTAGCGGCGGGCACCTACGACTCCGGTGTGGGTTTCAGTTTCTTCACTCTGCAGGTCACGCACCGCATTGACGCTGAAACCGACTTTGAACGCGACTACATTGTGGAGTCCATTCAGTACGCTCACCCGGAAACTCACGTTGAGATTCTGCACGATTTTTCCTCCGGCTACCACGCCCGTAACGGCGGTGGCGACGCGATCCGCACGGACGGCGCGCTCCCGGTCATCGTGCTGAACAATGAGGGCCTGGAGCCACAGGAGCAGGAAGAAATTCACCTCTCCAGCGCGCACGACCTGGCGTACCGCATGCCGCTGAGTCTGCTGGTTGGTTCGGGTATGCTCATCGCCGTGACCCTCGCCGATATTGTCAACAGCGTCATTCTGGCGCTCAGCCGCCCGGCTCTGCGAGCCAAGCTGCTGGAGGAAGGATCCGGCGACGATCTTGATTTGCTGAGCCTATTCGATCAGGTGGATAGCGACGTGCTGCTGACCATCACCAGCGCGGTGTTGGTGGGCTTCGTAGCCGTCTATTCTGCGGCCCACCTCTTCCTGCTGTGGAGCACGCTGCGCGGCTCCTCCAAGGCTCGCCGTCTGGCCCTGCTACTGACGGCGCTAAACTTCATGGCGATTACCGGCGGCGTGCTGTGGGGACACCACTCCCTGCCGCTGTCCACGATTTTCTTCCAGCTGGGCGTTGCGGTGTTCGCAATGTTGGCGTTCACCTCGGACGAGGCGGTCCAGTACACCGCGACCCGCACCTTCCACATGCGCGACACGAAGATTGTGCAGCGCGCGACGCACCCGAAGGTTCTGGAGCGCAGGGCTCAGCGCAAGGCGCAGAAAGCACGAAAGACGGTTTCTGAAAACCGAAGCCGCCAAGTCTGACCCGCATCCGGCAATTCGGCACCGTTAGACAGAAATTACCGCCCGGCCAGTGTGACCGGGCGGTACTTTTATGCTCTGTTGAGGCTCTATCGCCGAGGGGCTCTGCCGAGCTCGGGGTTTTCGAGTCTTGGGGCTTCAGTCCCCGGCGTTTCGAGCCTCAGTTCCCGCTGTGTTTAGGCTTCGCCGTCCTCGCCGTGGAAAATCGGGCCCACGGTGCGGGGGCGCTTGAGCTCAAAGAAGCCGGGGTAGGAAGCCAGCGCCAGGGCGCCGTCGAAGAGCTTACCGGCCTCTTCACCGGCAGGGCTCGGGGAGATGACCGGGCCGAAGAAGGCGGTGCCGTTAATGGAAATCAGCGGAACACCCACATCGGTGCCGCCCACGGTCTTCAGGGCGAGGTCCAGAGAAGCGCGCATCTGCTCGTCGTACTTGTCGGTGAAGGCCACATCCGCCAGCTCTGCGGGCAGGTTGACCTCTTCCAGCGCCTTGACGATTGCGTCGCGGTAGGAATCTGCCTTGTTGTCGTTGTGGTGAATCTGCTCGCCCAGAGCGTCGTAGAGGGGCTTGATGACCTCGTTACCGTGCAGCTCGCGCACAGCGGTAATGAGGCGGGCCGGCGCCCAGGACTTGTTCATCGCTGCCTGGTAGTCGGCGGGCAGGTCGCGGCCCTGGTTGTGCATGGACAGGGAGAAGGGGCGCCAGGTCACCTCAATGTTGCGGACCTTCTGCACCTCACCAATCCAGCGGGAGGTAATCCAGCACCAGGGGCAAATCGGGTCGAACCAGAAATCAACCTGTGCGGGTGCGTTCTCAGCCATGAGTGTTCCTCTCTCATACGGTTGCGCCAGCCGCTTCTATGAGCCGGCGCTTATTCTTCGGTACACGCTCTTCAGCACACGTTCTTCAGGACATGCCAGCGAGAGCAGTACCTGCTAGTGAGCCGTCACCCCGTATAACAGGGGCGACGGCTTCTTTATTCCCTAGCCTGTCGGCTGGAAGTATTCGGTTATGCCGCCTGACGGTCCGCTTCCTTCAGGGAGGCGGCCTTCGCCTCCCCCTTTACGGTGCGGGTGGTCTCGGTTTCGGGGTCGGGCGCCTGCAGCACGTAGCGGGGTTCCGTGCCGTTGAGCACGGTGTCCTCACCGATGACGATGGACACCACATCGGTGCGGTCCGGGATGTCGAACATAATCGGCTGCAGAATCTGCTCCATCATGGCGCGCAGGCCGCGGGCACCGGTGCCGCGTTCGGCGGCGAGGCGGGCAATAGCCGCGACCGCAGCGTCGTCGAGGACCAGGTCCACGCCGTCCAGGGCGAAGAGGTGACGGTACTGCTTGAGCAGCGCGTTCTTCGGTTCCGTCAGCACGCGAGCCAGCTCTTCTTCGTTGAGCTCACTCAGAGTCGAGATGACCGGCAGGCGGCCAATCAGCTCGGGGATAATGCCGTAGTGCGCCAGGTCCTCGGGCATGATCTGGTCCAGTGGGTTCTTCACGGAACCGCCCAGTTCAGCGCCGAAACCGATGCCGCCGGCACCCACTCGGGCTGCGATGCGGTCGTCAATATTGTCGAAGGCGCCAGCCACGATGAAGAGAATGTTCGAGGTATCAATCTCAATATTCGCGTGTGCCGGGTGCTTGCGTCCGCCCTCCGGCGGTACGGTCGCCACGGTGCCCTCAATAATCTTCAGCAGCGCCTGCTGCACGCCCTCACCGGACACGTCACGGGTGATGGAGAGGTTCTCGCCGCCCTTGCGGGCAATCTTGTCGATCTCGTCAATGTAGATGATGCCGCGCTGAGCCTTAGCAATATCACCGTCAGCGGCGTTGATGAGGCGCAGCAGAATGTTCTCCACGTCATCACCCACGTAGCCCGCCTCGGTGAGGGTGGTTGCGTCGACCAGGGCGAAGGGCACATCCAGCTTCTTCGCCAGGGTTGCCGCCAGGTAGGTTTTACCGCAGCCGGTCGGTCCGAGCATCAGAATATTCGACTTGCCCAGCTCCACCTGCTCCCCCGCGGTCGCCGAAAGAATGCGGGAGGTCAGCACCGGGTTATCAATATCGTGGATGCGCTTGTAGTGGTTGTACACCGCCACCGCCAGGGTCCGCTTCGCCGCGTCCTGACCGATGATGTAGTCGTTGAGGTAGCTGTAAATTTCGCGCGGAGTAGCCAGCTGAGATGCAGGCGCCGCCGCGGAGGATTTCACCTTCAGACGCTCTTCAGTGAGGATCTCTTCGCACAGCTCCACGCATTCGTCGCAGATGGAAACATTCGGGCCGAGCACAATCTTGAAAACCTGCGCGCGAGTCTTCTTGCAGAAGGAGCATCGCATGCTGGCGTTGGGCTGTTCGGGAGGCACAATGATGTCTGTGGCCACGAAGATTCCCTTTCGATCGGCGTGGTGAAATCGGTGCAGAAGGGTCAGTGACCTGATATCTGCGGTGATTTCTCAGGAGGGGCACCGGCGGGTGGTGGGCGCCGTGGTTTGAGTGAGAAACCGGTATGAAATACTCGAATTTTCTCCCTCTCTAAGGCTACCGGAGTTCACCCCGGAACTCAGAATTACGCACCGCAAATGAACGGACTTACCGGGCATATGACAAAGCGCGTCTTTTATGACGGCGGCGGGGCTGATACTCCGGCATATGACGGTAGGCTGTGACGCTAAAGCCCGACAAGAAAGCGCAGGTCAACGCAACATATCAGCCTGCCTTGCCGTACCCCTGGCGGGCGCAAAAAGGGCGGCACCGCACCGCGCACCAGCCCGAAGGCTCGCACACGAAGCGATGCCGCCCCTCCCCCGAAAAACGCTCGGGGATATTCCTCAAAACTTTAGGTGTGGGAAATAGCGGTGTTGGTCGCAGGCTTACGCAGCTTACGAGACTCCAGCACCTTATCGACCAGGCCGTACTCCAGGGCAGCAGCCGCAGTCAGAATGTTGTCACGCTCAATGGAGCGGTCAACTTCCTCGTAGGTCTTGCCCGAGTGCAGTGCCAGGGTCTGTGCAGTCCACTCACGCATACGCATAACCTCGTTCGCGTGAATCTCAATGTCAGATGCCTGACCGCCCTGCTGACCGCTCAGCGCGGGCTGGTGAATCAGCACGCGAGCGTTCGGCAGTGCCAGACGCTTGCCGGGGGTACCGGCAGCCAGCAGAACCGCCGCAGCGGATGCCGCCTGGCCCAGGCACACGGTCTGGATCTCGGGGCGGATGAACTGCATGGTGTCGTAGATGGCGGTCATTGCGGTGAAGGAGCCGCCGGGCGAGTTGATGTACAGGGTGATGTCACGCTCGGGGTCCTGTGCCTCCAGCACCAGCAGCTGAGCCATGATGTCGTCAGCGGATGCGTCGTCCACCTGGGTGCCCAGGAAGATGATGCGGTCCTCGAACAGCTTTGCGTACGGGTCCTGACGCTTGTAACCGTAGGGGGTGCGCTCCTCGAAGCTGGGGAGCACGTAGCGGTTGCTCGGCATAGCCGGCGCCGAGGTGGTGATATCGTTCGGCAGGTAGTTCATATGCATCTCCCTTATGCGTTCTTCGATTCGGGCAGCTTACCGGCGGTGGTGGCAATGTGGTCGAAGAAGCCGTATTCCAGGCCCTCTTCCGCGTTGAACCAGTTGTCGCGGTCGTTATCCTTCAGGATGGTTTCCAGGCTCTTGCCGGTGCGCTCAGCGGTAATCTCTGCCAGGCGCTTCTTCATGTCCAGAATCAGCTCAGCCTGGGTGCGGATATCAGATGCGGTACCGCCAATACCACCGAGGGGCTGGTGCATGAGGATGCGGGCGTTCGGGGTTGCGTAGCGCTTGCCGATGGTGCCTGCGGTGAGCAGGAACTGACCCATGGATGCTGCCATACCGGTCACCACGGTCACCACGTCGTTCGGGATGAGCTGCATGGTGTCGTAGATTGCCATACCAGCGGTCACGGAGCCGCCGGGCGAGTTGATGTACAGGTAGATGTCTGCCTCGGGGTCTTCAGCCGAGAGCAACAGCATCTGGGAGCAGATGAGGTTAGCGTTGGAGTCGCGCACCTCGGAGCCGAGCCAGATAATGCGCTCCTTCAGGAGGCTGTTGTAGACGTAATCTTCCTGGGCACCAACGATGGGGGTTGCCATAGACGGCGCGGGCGCCACGCCGGCTGCCTGGGAGGCGCCGATGGGCAGAGGCATGTAGCTGGACATTCTTCCTCTTCTTCTCTAATGGGTCTTCGCTGCATCTTTGCGCGATTTACGCGCCGGAGCGCACGCGAAAAGTTTCGTTGCTACTACCTTACCGATAGTTGCTCTCCCCCGCTTCCCTTCGGGTTGTTCGTTCGCCAGGGGGTGAAGCACAGCGTGAAGCACAGCGCCCAGCATATGCGGTACTGACGAGCCTGCATGCGCATTCGGGGTGTTGCGGGGAGGAATTGCGGGCGAAGTAACTTGGGGTGAAAAAGAGCCTCAGCGGGCACCCAACCGGTAATTCGGTGGATGCCCGCTGAGGCTACACGTTTCAAGCAATCAGCGCACGCCCTCTAGCGGGGTGGCTTTTTGCAGACCGTGGCGGGATTTAGGCAGCTGCCTCTTCGCCCTCGCCCAGGTACTTGGACAGGTCAACAACGTTGCCCTTGGTGTCCTTGACCACTGCGGTCTTCAGCACTGCTGCCAGAGCCTTGGAGCGGCGAACCTCGCCGACCAGTGCGCCTGCCTGGCCGGAGCCGTCCAGCATCTGTGCGAACTGGTTGGGGTCCATGCCGTACTGGGAGCTCATGGTGATGATGTAGTTGATCATCTCAGCCTGGTCAACGGTCACTTCTTCCTTGTCCGCAACAGCGTCGAGAACCATCTCGTTCTTGAATGCGGTCTCGGTGTTCTCGCGAACCTCGGCGCGGTGCTCCTCGGTGTCGTGGCCTGCTTCAGCGTTGGGGTTGTTGAAGTGCTGCTCGAGCTGGTCCTCGATAACCTTCTCGGGGACGGGGATCTCAACGAGCTCAACGAGCTTTGCGAGGACCTTGTCGCGTGCCTGGGTGCCCTGCTCGGCAACCTTAGCCTCTGCAACCTGCTTCTTGATGTCTTCCTTCAGTTCTTCGATGGTGTCGAACTCGGAAGCCAGCTGTGCGAACTCGTCGTCAGCTGCGGGCAGCTCGCGCTCCTTGACTGCGGAGAGCTTGACCTTGATGACAGCCTGCTCGCCTGCGTGCTCGCCGCCGGAGAGCTTGGTCTCGAAGGTTGCGTCCTCGCCAGCGGACAGGCCGGTCAGAGCCTCGTCGATGCCGTCGAGCATGGTGCCGGAACCAATCTGGTAGGACAGGTCGTTTGCTGCGTCTACCTGCTCGCCGTCGATTTCTGCGGCGATGTCGATGGTCACGAAGTCCTTGTCAGCTGCGGGGCGCTCAACGGTCTTCAGGGTGCCGAAGCGCTCACGCAGAGCGTCCAGTGCCTGAACCTCGTCCTCAGCGGTGACCTCTACCTCGTCAACCTCAACCTCGAGGCCCTCGTAGTTGGGCAGCTCGATTTCGGGGCGGACGGTGACGGTGATGGTCAGCTTGAGGTCTGCCTCACGGTTCTCAGTGGAGGGCTGGGACTGAACGTCCAGCTCGGGCTGTGCCAGGGGGGAGAGTTCGTTCTCGCCCAGTGCCTGTGCGTAGTAGTCGTTCAGAGCGTCGTTCAGGGATGCCTCGACGATGTAGTCGAAGCCCGCACGCTGCTCGATGAGCTGCTTGGGCAGCTTACCCTTGCGGAAGCCGGGAACGCTGATCTGACCCGAGAGGTTCTTGTAGGTGCGGTCCAGGTAGGGCTTGAATTCTGCGAAGGGAACCTCGACCTCAATCTTTGCGAGGGTCGGGTTGAGCTTCTCGACGGCGGTCTTCACGTCCGTGATCTCCTCATATAGTTTCGGTGCGGCACGAATCGTGTGTGCCGCGGTTGCTTAGTGGAAAGAGCGCCACGACCCTGTAGCGTCGCGGCAACCGTTTCACGTCGGGGCGACAGGATTCGAACCTGCGATCTCCTGCTCCCAAAGCAGGCGCGTTAGCCAAGCTACGCCACGCCCCGTGAAACCGACCGTGTTGCGCACTTGCGTGTTTAACACAGTCAGTGCCCTAGTTTACCTGTTTTCCCGCTAAATGCCCAACACAGCGGCTCGTGCGCGGTTTATTTCCACTGAGCGCGTACTCCCCTATCTCCCTTGGTTTTGTAGGGTGTTTTGTGTGGATGCGAGGTGGAGGGGATGACGAGCTGGAGCGTGCGGATTCCGAGCGCGCGAGGAAATAAATCCGCATGCGTAAGCGAATCCCGGAGATTAGTTCTCGAGGGGATGACGGGCTGGAGGGCGAAAATCCCGAGCGCGCGAGGGAATGTATTTTCGCCCGGAAGCGATTCCCGGCAACCTTAGCTGGGATTTGTGCGAGGGGATGACGAGCTGGAGCATGCGGATTCCGAGCGCGCGAGGAAACAAATCCGCATGCGGAAGGGATTCCCGTCATCCCCTCGAGGGAAAAAGAAAGGGCCTCGACGCGAAAGCGTCGAGACCCTAAATCTCGAGGGGATGACGGGCTGGAGGGCGAAAATCCCGAGCGCGCGAGGGATTGTATTTTCGCCCGTAAGCGATTCCCGGCATCCCCGAGCACAAAAAATCCCCCCGACAACGTCGGGGGGATTGTGCGAGGGGATGACGGGAATCGAACCCGCGTAATCAGTTTGGAAGACTGAGGCTTTACCATTAAGCTACATCCCCGGAATGGAACTTGACTATAGTATCGAGGTTCCATCTGGGCTGTCAAATATTTGAGTAGTTTTTAGACCTGGCAGCCGGGGCACCAGTAGAGTTTGCGGCCGGCAATTTCTTCCATGCGGATGGTGGTTCCGCAGCGGCGGCAGGGCTCGCCGTGGTGCATGTACACGTAGTTGGCGTGGTCGGGCCACGCTTCGGTTTCGGGTACGCCGGGGCGGTCTTCGGGCTCGGTGGTGATGATGCGCCCCACGCGCACGCCGATGACCAGCAGGTGCTTATTGTCTTCCCAGAGTCGCTCCAGTTCCTCGTCACTGAGGCTCTTGCCGGGGCGTAGCGGATCAATTTCCTGGCGGTACAGCGACTCGGCGCGGAAGATATTGCCCACGCCGGAGATTGCCGCCTGGTCCATCAAAATCACACCAATCGGGCGGGAGCTCTTGCGTGCCGCGCGGTAGAACTGTTCGGGGTCGGCGTCCGGGTTGAGCGGGTCGGGGCCGAGCTTGGAGCGGACGGTGCGCACCTCCTCCGGGGTGAGGGTGCGGCAGATAGTCGGGCCCACCAGATCCGCCCAGCCGTGCTCCGAAACAATACGGCAACGCACCGTACTCTTCGGTTCGGGAGGACCGGCGTAGGGCTGCTCCTCCCCCGCCGCATATTCCTTCTCACCAATCTTGCGGGGCGCGCCAATGCTCGAAGCACCCGTGAACGTCTCGTCCCCGCCGAAGCTCCAGTTACCGTAAATACCCAGGTGCACGTTCAGGGTCAGGTCGTTTTCGAAGGTCACGAACAGGTGCTTACCGTGCGCGTACGCCCCGGTGATGGTGTGCCCGTCCAGCAGGGCGGCACCCTCGGCGTAGCGGCCCTGCGGGGAGGAAACCTGCACGCACTCGCCGGTGAAGACGTCACTGATTTGGCGGGCAATACGGTGGATAGAGTGGCCTTCGGGCACGGGTTCTCCTCGAAAACTTGTCGGCTAGAATATAGTGCGGATTATATGGGGTGCAGAGACGACTGAGGCGCATAGCCTGCACTATGCGCCTCATATTTTTAGAGCTTAGGCAGCGTCAATCTGCTTGCCGGCAATGTCGCCGGTCTGCTCGTACTCAGCCAGCTGACCGATACGGCGTGCGTGACGCTCCTCGTTGGTCCAGGGGGTAGCCAGGAAGACCTTGATGATTTCCAGTGCTTCTTCCTTGCTGTGCTGGCGGCCGCCCACAGCTACAACCTGTGCGTTGTTGTGCTCACGAGCCAGTGCCGCGGTGTCGTGGTTCCATGCCAGAGCCGCACGGATACCATCAACCTTGTTCGCAGCCATCTGCTCGCCGTTGCCGCTACCGCCCAGCACAATACCCAGGGAGTCCAGACCAGCCTCGCGGTCACGCTTCACGCCAAGGGCTGCGTTAATGCAGAACGAAGGGTAGTCGTCCAGCGGGTCGTAGTCGGCGGGGCCGTGGTCAATCATTTCGTAGCCCGCAGCGGTGAGGGACTCGATCAGGTAGTGGCTCAGTTCGAGGCCAGCGTGGTCGGTTGCGATGTGTACGCGCAAGGTACTCTCCTGGTGATTTTGTCTTGGTGTGACGTGCGTTTGTGCGTTCGTGGGAGGCGCCGGTTCTCAGTTCTGAGCGCCGTTGCTAGAGTGCGCCGCGCATCCATCAGGTGGGATACGCTTCCCCGTTTGGGTTTTTTCTGTCTTAACTGTATCGAATTCGCGCGGGTTCGGGTAATGCGGAGCCTTCTAGACCCCCACCTATACGGTAGACTGTGGGATATGGCACTTTTTGGTGTCCCGATTCGCCGCGCCCAAGTTTGAACGCCTCCAGCGCTACGTATGCAGCGTCGCAGGAGCCGCGCACCTCGGGAACCAGCGCACCATGACAGGGCGTGTCAACACGGCACGCTATTCACATCTAAGGAGAGGGAGCTGTATGCCCGGCCTGAACCTAACCCGCAATGAGGCAACCGAACGCGCATCCATTATTAAGCGCGTGCACTCGTACCGTATTGAACTTGACCTGCCGAAGGACAAAGACGTCTTCTCCTCGAAGGTTGAGATTCGCTTCGACGCTCAGGAAGGTGCCTCCACCTTCATTGACGCCATCACCTCCTCGGTCAAGTCCATTAACCTCAACGGCGAAGAGCTGAGCACCGACCTGGCGGACGGCGAGCGCATCCAGCTGCCGAACCTTGCTGCTGAGAACACCCTGGTCATTGACGCAGAGATGTTCTACACCAACACCGGTGAGGGTCTGCACCGTTTCGTGGACCCCGCCGACGGCGAAGTGTACCTGTACTCCCAGTTTGAGGTGCCGGACTCCCGCCGCGTGTTCCCCGTCTTTGAGCAGCCCGACCTGAAGGCTGAGTTCGAGTTTATTGTGCGCGTTCCCTCGCACTGGGTGGTTGTGTCTAACCAGCCCGAGGTGAAGGTTGAGGAGAAGGAGTGCGGTTGCGGCCGTGCGAAGACCTGGTTCTTCAAGCCGACCCCGCGCATGTCTTCGTACATTACCGCGATTGTGGCTGGCCCCTACGAGAAGGTCACCAGCGAGCTGACCAACTCTGAGGGTCGTGTGATTCCGCTGGGCGTGTACGCTCGTAAGTCCCTCATGCCGTTCGTGGATGCTGAGGACATGTTTGAGCTGACCCGTCAGGGCTTCGAGTTCTACGAGGAGCAGTTCAAGACCCCGTACCCGTTCGAGAAGTACGATCAGCTGTTCGTGCCCGAGTTCAACGCCGGTGCGATGGAAAACGCTGGCTGCGTGACCTACCTGGAGACTTACGTCTTCCGCTCCAAGGTTGCGGAGGCTCTGCGTGAGCGCCGCGCTATCACCGTTCTGCACGAGCTGGCTCACATGTGGTTCGGCGACCTGGTCACCATGAAGTGGTGGAACGACCTGTGGCTGAACGAGTCTTTCGCTGAGTTCATGTCGACCCTGGCTGCTGCGGAGAACACCCGCTACGCGAAGGAGGCGTGGGCTACCTTCGCCGCGTCGGAGAAGACCTGGGCATACCGTCAGGATCAGCTGTCTTCCACCCACCCGATTGTGGCTGAGATTCGTGACCTTGCCGATGTTCAGGTGAACTTCGACGGCATTACGTACGCGAAGGGCGCTTCGGTGCTGCGTCAGATGGTGGCGTGGGTTGGCCAGGAGAACTTCATGGCTGCTCTGAAGGTGTACTTCGATAAGCACAGCTGGGGCAACACCGTTCTGGACGACCTGCTGGTTGAGCTGGAGCGCACCTCCGGCCGTGACGTGCGTGCGTGGAGCGCTAAGTGGCTTGAGACCGCTGGCGTGAACACTCTCGCCGTTGAGGTTGAGAATGATGAGACGGGCAACATTTCGAACCTGGGCATCCGCCAGTCCTACGCTGAGGGCTTCGAGACCCTGCGCCCGCACCGTGCCGTAATTGGTTTCTACAACCTGGTGGACGGCAAGCTGACCCGCACCGACCGCATCGAGCTGGACATTGACGGCGAGCTGACCGTGGTTGAGGAGGCTCTCGGCAAGAAGCGCCCCGACCTGCTGCTGCTGAACGATGAGGACCTGGCGTACGCAAAGATTCGCCTGGACGAGCGTTCCATCGAGACCGCTATCAAGCACCTGGGCGACATTGATTCGTCCGTGGCTCGCGGCGTGGTCTGGGGTTCGCTCTGGGATACCGTGCGTGACGCTCAGATGCCGGCACGTAAGTACGTTGACCTGGTGCTGAACAACATTGGTAAGGAGACCAACTCCACCGCTCTGCGCACCCAGATCAACAACCTGTCCGCTACCCTGCATTCCTTCGTGGCTCCTGAGGCTCGCGAGGAGACCCGCCACCGTGCCGCTGACCGTCTCTGGGAGCTGGCATGCGTTGCAGAGCCCGATTCGGATGCTCAGCTTCAGCTGCTGCAGGCGTTCATCAACCAGACCCGCACCGAGGAGCAGTACGACAACGCGCAGCGCCTCTTCGAGGGTGAGCTGACCCTTGAGGGCCTGGACATTGACGCTGACCTGCGTTGGAACCTGGTGTGCCGCCTGGCAACCGGTGGCCGTTTCTCCGCCGAGCAGATCGCTGCGGAGCTGGAGAACGACAACACCGCGAACGGTCAGCAGTACGCCGCTCAGGCATACGCATCGATTCCGACTGCGGAGGCTAAGGCTGAGTACTGGAACAAGATCATGGTGACCGGCGAGCTGTCGAACATGATTCAGCGTTACGCTATTTCCGGTTTCAAGTCCGGCAAGCCCGAGCTGATTGCCCAGTACGATGAGCCGTACTTCGAGCAGATTGAGGGTATTTGGCGTTCGCGTTCGCACGAGATTTCCATGCAGATTATTGGTGGCATGTACCCGAGCGTGCCGACCGCTGAGCTGCTGGAGCGTACCGAGGCGTACCTGGCTTCTCTGCCTGAGGATGCTGCGGCTCTGTACCGTCAGATTGCGGAGGCACGCGACGGCGTGGCTCGTGCGCTGAAGGTTCAGGCAGCTGACATCTAACAATGCTTGTGAGCTGAGGCGGGTTCATTGCCTGCTCTCATAGGTTTTTGCTCATAGGTTTTTATTCGTCCCCTTCTACCCCGATTCGGGGTGGGAGGGGACGTTTCTATATGGGGGTTTATGCCGGTTCTATTTTGAGTTGTGCCCCAAGTTGCACACCGGTTTGCGCACCGAGTCTAATTCTTGTCACTGCGGTGCATATTTTTTGTTATTTTCATTTGAATATCCCTCAAAAGCTCTCTACTTGGGGTTGCGCCTATCGTATACTGTTGTGCATGCCTTCTATCAAGTCTCCTATCGCGAAAGTTTCTCTGACCGGCACAATCCTTGCTGTGGTTGCCGCCGGTTCCTTTGGCGTGTACTCCGCAGGAGGCTTCATCGCGCCCGGTGGCACCGCCGCTACCGCTGCTGCGGGCGCCGAGCCTACCCAGTCGGCGCAGGAAAGCCCCAGCGAGTCCCCCTCCCCCGAGCCGACTCCGGAACCGACCACCCCGGCGCAGAAGATGGAACGCACCGCGCAGAACGCCTTCGGCAAGGAGGGCGCGCAGGCAACCGGTGAGATTCAGGCGCCGTTCCCCACCTCCGCTGATGCCGCCGACATGCTGGTTCAGCAGTTCAAGGGTGGCGTGGTCATGTACACCCCCAAGTACGGTCCGGTTGCGGTGGAATCCGGCGTCTACGAGCACTGGTGGAAGCAGCGCGGGTACAGCGACTTTGCCGGTTGGGAGGGTCTGCCGGTGAGCTGGCGATCCAAGAAGGGCGTTCTGTACACCAAGTTTGAGAAGGCTGAACTCTACTGGGATAAGGCGAACGGTCTGCCGCGTAACACCAATGTTCTTGGCGCTAAGGATGCCCTGGTGATTGGTGACTCGCAGGTGACCGCAACCTCCTGGGTTGGTTTGGGTCTGAAGCAGGCAGGTTTCGTCCCGTACCTGTTCCGTTGCGGCGGCATCGGTTTTGTGACTGCCCGCGAGGGTGTGTGCCCCTCCTACTATCAGGGTGTGATGGGTGGCCGTTGGGCTCTGCCGAGCGGTAACCCCGGCGTGATTTACCTGGACGCCTCCGGCAATGACATTTACATTCACGAGGATGAGACGAAGGCTCGCGAGCACGTGAACGCTCACCAGACTCAGGTCATTGAGCAGCTGCGACGCATGTACCCGTCGTCGAAGATCGTGTTCGGTGGCGTGGTGTCGATGAACGAGGACGCTGCGACGGATAAGCAGGTGGCGCATAAGCGTCACGTGGCAAACGAGGTGGCAAGGCAGGGCGCCCGCGAGACCGGCGTGCTGTTCATGGACACCGCGGATTGGCAGACCATGTACCTGGCTGAGGGTGACATGGCTGATGGCGTGCATCTGAAGGAGAAGGCGCACCATAAGCTGGCAGCACCGTTCGAGGCTCGCCTGCGTGAACTGCTCGGCATCACTAAATAAGCTGCGTAAATCAGCTTCGATCAACACGTATATAGCATTAGAATGAGGCGCCGGAAGGGTTGAATCCTTCCGGCGCCTCATTCGTTTGAGTGGGTTACCCACCGCAGCTCTCAAGTTAGTGTGCGGGTTTTATGCCGCGACGTTTGCCTGGCGTTCCTTCGCCTCGGCCTTCTGGTGTGCGAGCACGCCCTCCGCAAGGCGACGCTTCTGACGCTCACGAGCGGCTTCCTTCTCACGCTGCTCGGCAGCCCAGGCGACCGGGTCAATGTCAATCGACTCGTAGTGCCATTCGCCAATGTAGTCGCGAATCGGGGCGACCCAGGTGACGGGAATGCCGCGGCGCAGGTACACCTCGTGGTCGGTGTCTTCAAAAGCGTGGATAATGCGGTTGCCGTCAGCAATCAGGGACTCAATGATGGAGTCCTTCCATGCGGGGCTGTTGGAGCCGTCGTTGCCGGGCTTAGCGAACACGTGCTTGGGTTCCAGACCCGCGCGGGCGATGAACTGGTTCAGCTCCTTCATGTAGGTGCCGTCTCGGCCGGTAATCACTACGACCTCTGCGCCGGTTTCTGCCGCGATTTCGCGAACACGGTCGGCAACTTCAACATTGACCGTGGCGTTGCGGATAGCCTTGAAGAATCGGCGGTTACTTGCGAAGAAACCGGTCAGGTACTTGTCCATCTGATCTCGGTTGCTGGCAAGGGTACCGTCAATGTCGACTGCAATCAGATCCATATAGGTCTCACTTTCAATCCGTACGGGAAGAATGCGCCTGGTGAGGGCGCGGCGGAAGAGTTCCCGTGCGGTGTGGCTGGTAATCGGTGTGTCAAAGACGCCCCGGTGAAAGGGCGTAGTTTCTCTAGAATACCCTATTTTCGTAAAGTAATGCCCTATCAAGCGTCATATTAAGCTCATCATCTTTATTTCAATACGCCTAGAAAAACCGCTGGTGGCGCAGGCTAAAAGCCCACGCCACCAGCGTAAAAAGTCTAGAAATGTCTCGAGGAAAGTTAGAGTAGCGAACCGGAACCGCGGCGCACCAGCACCATACCGGCGGGCGCCACAATGCGCAGCCACTCCTCCGAACCTACATGCGCAGCGAACAGCGGCAGGTCCCCCGTGAAGCCTTCCGGAATGAAACCGAACACGCGCAGGGCGAATGCCGCACCGGTCGGTACTAGCACGGTATCGAACTCAGGTAGGTATTCCAGCACCATATCGGAGGACCAAATACGCGAGCGCACCGTGGAAAGCACAGCAGCGCCGGGGTTCTCGGGCAGTGCGCGTTCTACCGCCTCCAGACCCTCTGCGGTGGCGCGGTGGAACTCTTCAACCGGAACGGTACCAACCTCGTACCAGCCGCTGAGCGGGGCTGACTTACCAGCCCAGCTAGCGTTGACGGTCACCGGCGGCATGAACAGCACCAGCTGCGGGTCCTCCTCATTAGCCTGCTCTTCTGCCTGCTTCTGCAGACGCGCCAGTCGGTCCAGCAGCGCCTGCGCCTGTACGGTCATGTCCAGGGTGGAGTCAGCCAGCAGGTGCAGGGCACGCAGACCCATGATGACCGGGGTTTCCGAGGAGGCGTCCTCCGGCTCCAGGGAGCAGGCGAATACCGCCACCACGCGGCCGCGCGCAGTCAGGCGGATAGCGGCGTCCGGGTTCACCGCCAGGGCGCGAGAAATGTAGGTGGCAAGGTCCTTGACCACTGCGGCACCCTGCGCGCCGCCGGGCAGGATCAGGTAGGGCTCCTCCACGCCTTCGTGGGGGTTGTACTTGAGCTCAATGGGTGCCGCCGCATTCGGTGCGCTGTTCTGGTCGGGAGCGTTCTCCTGCACGGGGGTATTGTCAGGGGTGGTTTCAGACGGCGTAGTCATTTCTGCTCCTTTTCGGCGTTGGCCTGCTCGGTGGCAAGTTGGTGGGTGATATATGCGATGGTGTGTTAGGGGAACGTTCCGGATTGTTCATCCAGATCGATAATCCGGGCCGTTGTTCCTAGTCAATGTTCCGAATCAACCTGTCGTGGTTGTCTCAGAGTATGCTCTCCCACTCTACGCCAGAAACCGGCTCATTGAAAACGTGCGAGAATAAAACCATGACCAAGCCCACTGTGACCCAAAACCTCATGCGGATGCTGGACCTCTCCCCCGTGGAGGCGGCGCCCGCCTCCTTCGGTAGTGATGAAGTGTCTACCGGCGTGACGCTCACCCGCGAGCAGCCGCGTACTTTCGGTGGTCAGGTTCTTGCCCAGTCGATTATTGCCGCCGACCGCACGGTGGAGGGCAAGGACATCCACTCGATTCACGCCTATTTTCTGCGTCCCGGCGATATTGAGCGTGAACTGTTCTTCGCCACTCAGCGCCTGAACGATAGCCGTTCCTTCTCGACCCGCCGCGTGCAGGTGTTCCAGGATGAGGCGCCCATGTTCTCTGCAATTATGTCTTTCCAGGCGGATAGCCGCGGCCCGGAGCACACCGCGGTCACCATGCCGGAGGTTCCGGACCCCGAGTCCCTTCCGAAGGTCAGCGATTATCTGGGCCAGCTCCCCCACCCCATTGCACAGGCGGTAGCGTGGGAACGTCCGATTGATATGCGCCACGTGGATGCGCCCCTGTACACTCAGCCGGATGCCTCCTCGACACAGCCGCGTGCCTGCGTGTGGTTCAAGACCTTTGACCGCCTGGTGCATGCTGATGGTTCTGAGGCGTCGGAGGCGGAGCACCGCGCCGCTATCGCCTACGCTTCGGATTACCTGCCGCTGGAGCCTGCTCTGCGTCGTCACGGCAAGTTCTGGCTGGAACCGGGCCTCAAGAGCGCCTCGCTGGATCACGCGATGTGGTTCCACCGCCCGGCGCGCGCCGACGAGTGGCTGCTGTACGTGCTGGATTCCCCGAGTGCGCAGGGCGGCAGGATGCTCGCGCAGGGTTCGATTTTCAATCGTTCCGGTGAGCTGGTGGCGACCGTGGCGCAGGAAATGATGTTCCGCCTGCCGGAATATCGATAAAGCAGAGCACCGCTAGGACTACCGGAAGGCGTCAGGCGAACCTGGCAGAGCATACAGAAAGACCGTGTGAGGTGGTTGTCTCACACGGTCTTTCTTATGTTCTAGTGTACGTTCTAGACGGGGCGAAGAAGCTCTTATTTAGCTTCGCCGTCAATAACACCGTCCGGGGAAATGTGCACGGTGCTCTTGGTGCGGCGGGAAACAAAGAAGTCACCCACGAATACCAGACCGGTCACCAGAAGACCCAGTGCTGCCATCCATACTGCCGCCACGCCGTAGATTATCGGGAACAGCACCACGAGCAAGCCCAGAATAAGGGTACCAATAGCAGAGAGCTGCAGGTGGCGTCCGGCGGCGTAGCTCAGGTATTTCATGGCCTGGGCAGTCATCAGACGAATCAGCGCCCACATAATCATCCACGTACCCACAATGGTCGGGATGAAGGTTGCCTGTGCACCCACCGAGGCAGTCAGCAGAATCAGGCCAGCCACCACGGTCAAGATGCCGTCAACCAGGTCCCAGCCGGTACGTGCCTGCTTTGGCGTGCCGAAGTAACGTACCAGTTCAAACACGCCACCAAGCCACACCGAAATGGAGAACACATAACCCAGAACTACCAGCGGAATAGCGGGATTGGCGAACATGTAGATTGCCGCTGCAATCAGCAACAGACCGGTAACCAAGGACATCCAGTTATATTTTGAAAGCATAATGCTCTTCTCTTCGTAATCACATGTGTCAGTTGCACTTACGTGCATACCCATTATAAACCGTGAATATGAAATCCGCCACGATATATCGGTCGCCACTGAGCGAACTATTTCTACCGACGAATAACCCACCACGTAGCGGAACAACACGTGAGATAGCAGGACTATACCCCTTCCCCAGCAGACACAGCGAAGCCCCGCCTCCTGCGTCATAACAGCATCAGGAGGCGGGGCTTACCACCAAACCCTATCGGGTCAGCTTGCGGTGCACCACGCGGTGCGGCTTAGCAGCCTCAGGGCTGAGGCGCTCAATCTTGTTCTTCTCGTAGGACTCGAAGTTACCCTCGAACCAGTACCACTGATCCGGGTTCTCATCGGTGCCCTCCCACGCCAGGATGTGGGTTGCCACGCGGTCCAGGAACCAACGGTCGTGGGAGACGACCACTGCACAGCCGGGGAATTCCAGCAGCGCATTTTCCAGGGATGCGAGGGTCTCAACGTCCAGGTCGTTAGTGGGCTCATCGAGCAGCAGCAGGTTACCGCCCTGTTTGAGGGTCAGCGCCAGGTTCAGACGGTTACGCTCACCACCGGAGAGCACACCCGCCTTCTTCTGCTGGTCCGGGCCCTTGAAGCCGAACGCGGAAACGTACGCACGCGAAGGCATTTCAACGTTGCCGACCTGGATGTAGTCCAGACCGTCAGAGACGACCTCCCAGAGGCTCTTCTCCGGGTCGATGTTCGCGCGGTTCTGGTCAACGTACGAGATCTTCACGGTCTCGCCGACCTTCAGCTCGCCGCCGTCCAGGGGCTCCAGGCCAACGATGGTCTTGAACAGGGTGGACTTACCCACACCGTTAGGACCAATCACACCGACAATGCCGTTACGGGGCAGGGAGAAGGACAGGCCGTTAATCAGGGAACGGCCGTCGAAGCCCTTCTGCAGGTTCTCAGCCTCAATAACGACGTTACCCAGGCGGGGTCCCGGAGGAATCTGAATCTCTTCGAAGTCAAGCTTGCGGGTCTTCTCAGCCTCCGCAGCCATCTCCTCGTAGCGTGCCAGACGAGCCTTCGACTTAGCCTGGCGGCCCTTAGCGTTGGAGCGGACCCAGTCCAGTTCCTCGCTCAGGCGCTTAGCGAGCTTAGCGTCCTTCTTGCCCTGAACTTCGAGGCGGGAGCGCTTCTTCTCCAGGTAGGTGGAGTAGTTACCCTCGTAGGGGTACAGGTTACCGCGGTCAACCTCAGCGATCCACTCGGCAACGTGGTCGAGGAAGTAACGGTCGTGGGTAATCGCGATGACGGCACCCTCGTAGGACTGCAGGTGCTGCTCCAGCCAGAGCACGGACTCTGCGTCCAGGTGGTTAGTGGGCTCGTCGAGCAGCAGCAGGTCAGGCTTCTGCAGCAGCAGCTTGCACAGTGCCACGCGGCGGCGCTCACCACCGGAGAGGTGGGTGACGGGCATGTCAGCGGGCGGGCAGCGCAGCGCTTCCATTGCCTGCTCCAGCTGGGAGTCCAGGTCCCATGCGTTAGCGGCGTCGATAGCTTCCTGCAGCTGACCCATTTCTTCCATGAGGGCGTCGAAGTCAGCGTCAGGCTCAGCCATGAGGGCGGAGATTTCGTTGAAGCGGTCCAGCTTGGACTTGATTTCGCCCACGCCTTCTTCAACGTTGCCCAGAACGGTCTTTTCTTCGTTCAGCGGCGGCTCCTGCAGGAGGATGCCCACGGTGTAGCCTGCGGTCAGGCGCGCCTCACCGTTGGAGGGCTGGTCGAGGCCAGCCATGATCTTCAGGATGGTCGACTTACCCGCACCGTTCGGACCAACCATACCGATCTTGGCGCCGGGGAAGAACGACATCGTCACGTCGTTAAGGATGACCTTGTCGCCCACAGTCTTGCGGGCCTTGATCATCTGATAAATAAATTCAGCCATAGTTACCTATTTTAGCGTGGATTTGCCGGGCAGTACGAGAGTTTTAGGTTGCGTGCTAGGCGGGGTACCGTGCGGGGCACTAGACTCGAAGCTATGAGCACAAACCCCTCCCCCAAACTTCTGCGACCCGAGAACCTGGAGCAGACCCTGCACCGCCTCGCGCTCGCCATGCCTCTGGCAACCTCCGACCAGCCGTTCGGGCCCGAGCACACGGTGTACCGCATCGGCGGCAAGATGTTCGCCATGTACACGGAGGGTATCGGCTACCCCATCGTGAACCTCAAAACCGACCCGGAAGAATCCGAGGTGCTGCGGCGCATCTACCCGAGTATCATCCCGGCATGGCACATGAATAAGAGGCACTGGATTTCCGTGGGTGCCGGTGAGGGTGTCACCGAGCGGGTGCTAGAAGAGCTGGTCGAGGATGCGTACCTGCGCGTCATGTACTCGTTACCCAAGGCGAAGCGACCCATCGAGTTCCGCGAGCGCCCGGTACCCGAAAAGCATTAGGGCCTGAAGGAATCTTTTAAACAGCGGAGCGGGTGAGCTTCGGTCCGGACCACCGGCTTGCTCACCCGCTTTGCAAAGCACTTTCCTGTCCGCGATAAGGAGGGTCATCAACCACGATGAACGCTCGAACCACCAAGCTCCCATCCCATATATTGCGGGGTTCCGCACCATGCACCACTTGTGTGAATACGTGATAGTTGAGTCGGCGCCCTTGCCAGACCTTCCTATGCAGAGGAGGCGCTGACCTGGGTGCACTGAATATTTCCCTTGAGTGACTCAGCTACGTCATGCGATGTAGCTGAGAGGGGATCGCTGTCTTCGCCCGAACTACCGGCACGGACGAATGTGTGCTCTCGGGAATAATAATAGCCTTTTTGCATCACGGTGTCACTTTTAGGTTGAGGTATTCCACCGGTTCCCATTGAGCGTATTTCAGGTGTTTTATAGCGCCGAACCCACATATCCAATCACAGCGAAATACCTGCGGATTTTAAGCCCCGAAAAATCAAGGAGGGGCCGCCCTAAACCCTCCTTATATCGCCTCCACATGGGCTAATACCCACTTAAAGCAATATTCAGAAAAGTTAGTGCAGCCCCTCACTATTTGAGATAAAAATGAGGTAAACCCCTGCTCAGAGCGATTACCGGCGGGGTTTATCTATTAATTCCCCAGAGTGACCGGTTACTCGCCGCGACCCGTTACTCGCTGAACTCCACCTTCTCGAAGCTCATGGTGCCATCAGCGTGAGAGACAACAGTATTCGGGTCACGCTCACGACGAGCCGCCGCATACGCATCGTGGCTTGCCTCATCAACCCAGCGGGTCACCACAAAGTAGTCGCCGCCCTCATCCAGGGGGCGCCACAGCTCAAAACCCTCAAAGCCGGGGAAAGAGTCAGCGATGTGGCGAGCAGCGGCAAAGCGCTTCTCCAGCTCATCACGGTTGTCGCCAACGACAGCAAAACGGTGAACCTTAACAACGGACATGTGTCCTCCTTCTGTTGAGTACATGCTTTCAACGATGAAAGCGGGTTACAACCTCGCATCAGCTATAGATGAGCTATGTTCTTAGCGAGGTTAACCTCAGAATAACGGTTCGCGGGCACAAAAAATAGGGGTTAGCGCCAACTAACAGTTATATGACGCTAACCCCCATTCAGAGAATTATGAGGCACCCACAGGCACCCGTTCGAAGCTTAGGATTCCGGCTGGGTCTGCACGGTATTAGGCTGCACGGTATTAGACTGTGCAGTATCAGGCTGTGCCGCCTGAGCCGCGCTATCAGCCTGCGGTGCGGGGTTCTTCTTCGCCTTCTTCTGAGCCGCCTTCGCCGGGTTCGCAAAATGCACCCCACGCTCAGCCAAGAAGCGGCGATCCTTCTTATCCCACTGCTCCACCGGGTACGCCTCCAACAGGTCCGGGCGGCGCTCCAGGGTGCGCTCAATCTGACGGTCACGACGCCAACGCGCAATCGCACCGTGATTACCCGACAGCAGCACCTCCGGCACCTCACGGTCACGCCACACGGCGGGCTTCGTGTACACCGGGTACTCCAGCAGACCGCCCGTGTGCGACTCCTCCTCCAGGGAGGCGGGGTTACCCATCGCGCCCGGAATCAGGCGGGTGATAGCCTCAATCATCGCCATGACCGCGACCTCGCCACCGTAGAGCACGTAATCGCCCAGGGACACGGGCATCACGCGGAAGCTCTCCTGCGCCCAGTCCAGCACACGCTCGTCAATGCCCTCGTAGCGCGCCGGAGCGAAGACAATATGCTTCTCCTCCGCCAGCTTGTACGCCATCGCCTGATCGAAAACGGCACCCGCCGGGGACGGGACAATCAGCAGCGGGCGGGTATCAGCGGCGGGTTCGGCGGGCCCAGTGCCCTCAGACTCGGCACCCTCAGACGCATCTTCGGTAGCGGCGTTTAGCGGGGAGGCGGCAAGCACCTCATCCAGCGCCAAACCCCACGGCTCCGCCTTCATCACCATGCCCGCGCCACCGCCGTACGGAGTGTCATCCACCGTGCGGTGACGGTCAAACGTGTACTCACGCAAATCATGCAGGTGCAGATCCACCAGACCCTTCTCGCGTGCCTTACCCAGCAGGGACAGCTTCAGCGGCTCCAGATACTCGGGGAAAATCGTGACCACATCGTAGCGCACGGACTACTCCCCCGCCTGCTCGGTCGCCTGCGCAGAATCCTGCTCAGCGTCCTCGACCAGGTCAATCAAACCCGCCGGAGGGGTCAGCAGCACAAAGCCGGGCTCATCCTCGGTCGAGGGAACCACCTCGGGCACAATCTCCTCAACAAAAGGAATCATGATCTCTTCACCCGCGCCGGAGGCAAGACGCGGCGAACGAGCCAGCTTAATCAGCAACAAATCCTGAACCGGCATGGTCTGCAGACCGGTCACCTTACCCAGCGGCTTACCCACAGCCGGGTTATCCACGGGGCTCTCACCCTCGGGAACGTCCGCCAGCAGGTACACGGGCAGGTTCACCAGCTCCTGCTCGTAGAAGCCCTCTTCATCGCCCTCGTCCTCGGGAACCTCGTAAACCAGGCGGCTGCCGCGCAACTCCTCAGCCTGGTTGCGGGTAGTCACCTCATCAAAACGGACCACCAGAATCTTCTTGTTCCAGCGGGCACCGGCAACCGTCAGCTCACCGGTAGGCGCCACAGAAGCGGCAGCAGAGCCGGGCTTGAAATTCTCGATACCGAGCACCTCACCGCGGGCAAAACGCTCCTGCGGGGCATCAGTAAAGAGCTGAACCGTCACCTCACCACGAATACCGTGAGGCTTACCGATACGAGCCACCACAACCTGCATAATTTTCCTCCGCTGGATACAAGCTAAAAACCTACGCCGTGCACGTGCACGGCTCCCACTATTCTACCGGGCACTTAGGACGGGCGCATTCTGCCGCCCGCGCTACAACCGGGACCGCTACCGGGACCGGGGTACGCGAAAGCCCCCGCCTTCCGGAAAAACTCCGGGAGCGGGGGCTTCAAGCGTTTACGAGCTAGCGTCGCTTTTTGTCGGTGTCGATAATGTCGATACGCATCGGCTCGCCATCAGAAATAGCCTCCATCACCAGACGGATGCTCTTGGCGGTACGACCAGACCTGCCGATAACTCGGCCCAGGTCATCCGGATGCACGCGAACCTCAAGGGTTTCACGGTGACGCTGAGTGCGCAGGCGCACCTTCACGTCCTCCGGACGATCGACAATCCCTCGAACCAGGTGTTCGAGTGCGTCAGCCAACATAATTACTCAGCTGCTTCCTCAGCCTCAGCCTCGGGTGCTGCTTCCTCAGCAGCCTCTTCAGCCTTCTCAGCCTTGGGGGTGATAGCCTCGGGCAGGATCACGGAACCCTTTTCGGGAACAACGAACTCAGCCTTAGCCTCGACGGGCAGAACCTTGGACTCTGCCTTCTCGCCCTTGAATGCAGCCCAGTCGCCCGAGAGCTTCAGCAGAGCCAGAACCTGCTCGGTCGGCTGTGCGCCGACGGAGAGCCAGTACTGAGCACGCTCAGAGTTGATCTCGATACGCGAGGGGTGCTCGGTCGGGTGGTAAATACCAATCTCTTCGATGGTCTTACCGTCGCGCTTGACGCGCGAATCAGCGACCACAACGCGGTAACGAGGATCGCGGATCTTACCCATACGCTTGAGACGAATCTTAACAGCCACTTTAGTGGTTACTCCTGTTTCATAATTTGGTGCGAGGCACACGGTTCAGCACCCGTGGGGCGGGCCATTCACGGCGCCTCTATGGACACAACGGCGCGCGAAGAGAGGGGTCGCGCGTCGCCGGGTACTCAGCTAGGGTATCAGAGCCCAAGATTTTAAGCTAGCGACACGGAAAAATAATTGCCGCAGGCACCGAACATCACTTTTAAACAGCGTTCTGTTCCCGTGATGTGCCCGGCTGTGCCCGGTCACTCGGCTGTTACTCGGCTCAAATAGCTGCCCCGGCGCCCTCACCGATGAGCTCTAGTCGAGGTTGCTAGGAATTGATGTGGCTAGGAGTCGAGGTTGCTCATCTCCAGAGTCTCCCCCGTCTCCAGGGCGCGGTAGCACTCACGCAGACGCTCCACCATCGACGGGCGCACATAACCCTCCAGGTTCTCCGGAGCCACCCACTCGTAGGTCACCAGCTCGGCATCCTGCAGGGTAATCTTCGTATCCGCCGCAATCACGCCGCCGTCGTACATGTAGTAGGTCGAATCACCCCACACACCCAGCGACAGGCCGTGGAAAATCAGCAGCACGCGACCCAGCTTCAGGTCCAGGCCCAGCTCCTCCACAATCTCACGCTCGCAACCGGGCTTGGGGGCCTCGCCCGCCTCCACGGTACCGCCGGGAAGAATCCAGCCGTCCTTATAGTTCGGCTTCACCAGCAGCATCTCGCCGCGCTCATTACGAATCAGCGCGCCCGCCGCCAAACGGCGCGTAGGCAGGGTGGCGATAAAAGCCTTCAGCTCTTCATCGCTCAGATAGGAATCCTTCATGGCTTCTTTCCTTTAGCGGTCGGTTTTCTTCGCAGCGCGCTGCCTGATGCTACGCACTATACCCAGGGCACGCTCACGCAGTCCAGAGGGTGCCTGCTCCGTGGACGGGGCGGCATCCTCCACCGTGCGGTAGTTGCCCTCACGTAGGTCATCAATGAGAGTGCGCTTGGTCGAGGGCTGCTCACCGGTGGTATCCCCCGGATGCACCAGCTCAGCATCCGCAACCGGGCGGGCATGCTTCTTCAACTGGGTCTGCTCGAAAGAACGCAGAACCGTCGGAATCAGAGCCGACTCGACCGTAGCGTTCAGCGCAAAGAGCGCGGCAGCCACCGAGAACTTACGGCTCGCCTTACCCTGCGCGCGGCGGCGGCGCGCCACATTCGCCAAGGTCAGGGCAATAGCGCTCTGAGCCGTCACATCCGCGCCCAGGACAAGACCCACGCGGCGGGTCTTCGCACGAATCTGCTCCGGGGTCAGGCGCTTGCGGCGCGAACGAGGCGCGGGACTCTGAGCGGAGGTGGTCTGCGGTGCGGGAGCCTGGGGTGCAGGACTCTGATCTGCAGAGCTTGAGGAAGCATCGAGCACGGTCTCAACGCTCGGGGCGGCTTCGTTCTGAGGTGCGAGCGCGACAGAAGGCTCGGGAGCCTGCTGGCTTACCTTTGCCTCGTGCGATGCCTGCTCCTCGGTAGGCGAAGAGTCAGCCTCGTGCAGGGCGCTGTCAAGAGACAGGTAGCCCTCTTCGGTCTCCACGAAGGAATCCGGCGCAGAGTCCTCCGGCGAACCCATGTGCGTGTACTCGTAGGGGATGTGCGCGTTGTTGAGAGCGTCCATCCACTCGGAGAGGGTCACGCGGCGGCCGGTCGCAACCAGTCGGTAGCTACGCTCCATGGGCGAGGGGAAGTTACCCGGGTAGGGCTCAATCTCCTCGTCATCTTCGAAGGAATCGTCCTCTACGGGGGTGCTCTCGGAGAAAGTAGCCTCGGCAGCGGAGTCATCCAGCGGGAAGGTAACGTCCAGTGCTTCAGAAGTCTGCGCTTCATCAGCAGGTTCAGCCGCAGGCTGCGCGAAGCCCTCATCCTCATTGCCGAAGATGCGCGCCGTGCTAATCGACGCCACATCAAAACCGGTGGTCGGCACCAGCGCCAGCTCGGTAGGAACGTCCAGTAGCTGCAGCACCGACTCCAGCGCCAGGATATTGCTCGTATCGCGCAGGTACGCGTTCAGGCGGCGGCCGGTAATGGAATCAGCCTCCACACCAAACATCGCCATGACATTAGCGATACCCTGCTCGATTTCATCCTCATCGGAACCAAAAATCTTCGAACCCGAAAGCTCCGGGGCGCTACCGGGAAGCTCCGAGAGCAGATCCTCCAGCACACCACCAAAGCGTGCGACTTCCTCACGGCTGAGGGCACGGTTCAGGCGCTTAGGCACGCGCTGCCAGGTGAACTCCTCCACGATATTCTCGTAGGGTTCACCGAACGCCTCCAGGTACCACTCCTCATCCGAGTAGGGTTCGCGGGCGGGTTCCTCGTACACCACCAGGTGCTGCTGGTTCGCGTTGCCCTCAGCAATCAGGGCGTTGCAGTTCAGCAGGCCCAGCAGAGCCATGAGGTCCACCGGATCGGCAGAAATGAGGGTCCACTCCCCCGCCGGCGCGGCAACAACCTGCCGGGTACCGGCAGGAAGGTACGCCAAAAGAAGCCCGGTAATCATGTCAATGGGCAGGTCAACGAGCATGGCGGCGTCACCGTCCACCAGGAACTCCAGCTCACCCTGTCCATTGGGCAGCTCCTCCCACACGGTAGCCTCGCCCTCAAGGGCGGCACCGGTAACCGGTAGCTGATCCACCAGCTGCGCCACGTAATCCTCAACGGGAGTACCCACGTGCAGGTGACCGTCAGCGACCTCCAGCACGTTCATGTAGCCCTCATCGTCCACGGCGCACAGCACGTAGAGCTGCACCTGATGCTCACCCATCTCGTAGGCAATCAGCTCTGGGGAGGCGGCGGTCGCCTCAATGAGGGCGGCAATCAGCTCCTCATCGGTAGTGGAACGAGCCATGATGCGGCGGCGCTGAATCTTCTCCTCCAGCTCCATGGTCTGCTCGATGCGCTCATTGCGCTGCTTCTCAGCGGTGCGCTCCTCATCCTGGGCGCGCAGGTACTCGGGGCTATCCGATTCGCCGGTTCCGGCGGGTGCGGGGGCCTCATCCCACATGCCGGTGAGCTTATCGACGGTCCACTCTTCGTTCTCAAGGGCTGCAGCGAGGCGGTCGACCTTCGTGCGGTCGTTCCAGGCGCGCTGCTTATCGGGGTCTTCCGCCTTCACCTCATCGTGCATGCTGCGGGCTTCACGAATGAGGTTCAGGATGGTTGCGGCAACGTCGTCAACGGCGGGGTCGTCACTCTCGCTGGAGTAGACGAGGTCGCCCGCCAGTTCGGCGGAGTGCTCCCCGTACTCGAGGGCGATACGCGCCCAGACGGGGATGTACCCGGGAAGGTTGCTCGAATCATCGTCGAAGCCGTCCGCAAAGTCGCCTGCGATGCCGTCTTCAAGATCGCCCAAAAGGTCGTCTTCAAGAACCTCTGCGGGAGCATCAGAGAAGCCCAGCGAGCCCTCCTCAGCTACAGACTCAACTGCAGACTCCTCTACAGACTCAGCGGCAGATGCGCCGGCAGGATCCTCTACAGCATCATCAGCGAAGGCGCGCTGAGACCACGGTGTGACCTGCTCATTCAGCTGATCATCCGCGTTCTCTCGATCCCAATTCTGCTCGTTCTGAGCCATTGATACCTTCCCTTCACACCCAATTCATACACCCAAACCGGGCACCATACCGGTACGGGTGCGCCCCGTCACCACGTGCGCACCCGTACCACCCCTTACCGGGGCTCATATTTGCTCTTACTGCAGGAACTTCTCGAAGCCCTTCGGCAGGTTCATGCTGGACAGATCCATCTCCTGGTTCTGAGCCTGCTGACCGAATGCAGCACCGGCGCGAGCCTGCTGCGCCTTAGCTGCTGCCGCCTCCTGCGCCGCACGCTTCTGCGGGTTGCCGGAGCGAGCCTTCTTCTTCTTGTTGTTGTTCTTCGCGTTTTTACGAGCGCCACCGGCCGCAGCTGCCATACCGGGCATCTGCATACCACCGGGCATGCCGGGCATCTTGCCCGAAGCGAGCTTCTTCATCATCTTCTGAGCCTGAGCGAAACGCTCCATCAGCTGGTTCACCTCAGACACGGTCACACCCGCACCCTTAGCGATACGGGCACGGCGAGAACCGTTAATGATGCGCGGAGCCACGCGCTCGTGCGGGGTCATGGAGCGAACAATCGCCTCCACGCGGTCAATCTCGCGCTCGTCAAAGGCCTCGAGCTGCTGACGCATCTGAGCCGCGCCGGGCATCATCATGAGCAGCTTCTTCATGGAGCCGAGCTTACGAATCTGCTGCATCTGAGCCAGGAAGTCCTCAAAAGTGAAGTCTTCCTGATCGATGAACTTCTTCGCCATGCGGTCGGCCTCAGCCTTATCCCACTGAGCTTCGGCCTGCTCAATCAGAGTCAGGATGTCACCCATGTCCAGGATGCGGCTTGCCATACGGTCCGGGTGGAACTGCTCAAAGTCAGTGACGTTCTCACCGGTGGACGCGAACATAATCGGCTTGCCGGTCACCGAAGCCACCGACAGTGCCGCACCACCGCGGGCGTCACCATCCAGCTTGGACAGGACCACACCGGTGAAGTCCACACCCTCGTTGAAGGCGTTAGCGGTGTTCACAGCGTCCTGACCGATCATCGCATCGATAACGAACAGAACTTCGTGCGGCTCAATAGCGTCACGAATGTTACGTGCCTGCTGCATGAGCTCAGCGTCAACACCCAGACGACCCGCGGTATCGACAATCACCACGTCGTGCAGCTTAGCGCGAGCCTCAGCCACACCGTCACGCGCCACCTGCACGGGATCGCCGGTGGGTACGTCAAACTCGCTGGTCACACCGGGGTGCGGCGCGTACACGGGCACGCCCGCACGCTCACCAACAACCTTCAGCTGGGTCACCGCGTTGGGGCGCTGCAGGTCGGATGCAATCAGCATCGGGGTGTGGCCCTGGCCCTTCAGCCAGTGAGCCAGCTTGCCCGCCAGGGTGGTCTTACCGGCACCCTGCAGACCCGCCAGCATGATGATGGTCGGGCCGCTCTTCGCCATGTTGATGCGGCGGGTCGAACCGCCGAGGATGCTCACCAGCTCCTCGTTCACGATCTTGACGATCTGCTGGGAGGGGTTCAGTGCCTCGGAAACTTCCGCACCGAGAGCGCGTTCCTTCACGTGGGCGGTAAATTCGCGGACCACGGGGACGGCGACGTCAGCGTCGAGCAGGGCGCGGCGGATTTCGCGGACGGTTGCATCAATGTCTGCCTCGGAGAGGCGGCCCTTGCCGCGCAGGTTCTTAAAAGTTGCCGTCAAGCGGTCGGAGAGAGAATTGAACACGAGCCGTGATCACTTTCTTAACGTTGAGGTGGCCCCCAGCCGCGAAGGCGAACGGGGATGGTTAGTCAGTCTTTAAGGATACAGGATGCGCGCTTTCTCCCCCGCCTCCACTGTGGATAAGTGGCGCCGGTTCACCCTGAGCTCAGGATTTACACTCAACGTCCCCTCCCGCACCCCTCAGCAAATGTGTGGCAGGTACCAGACTTACCCCCTCATAGAGGCGCGACAGAAACCCTCAGTAGATGTTCCGCGCCCCGCCTCAGCCTGCTCAACACGTCAGATAGATTAGATTTTCTAGACAGCCTGGGTTAGAATTCTAAAGGTGTTACGCACGAATGCGTGATACGCCCGAGTGGCGGAATTGGCAGACGCGCCTGACTCAAAATCAGGTTCTTCGGAGTGTGGGTTCGAGTCCCACCTCGGGCACCAACGCAAAAGCGGCGGGAAAGTTTGAAGCTTTCCCGCCGCTTTTCTGTATCCGCTCCTGTACCCCACCCGCACATCGGATGCGGCAACAATAAAGGCACAAGAAACCGCCGCCCGGCCGTGAATTCACGACCGGGCGGCGGTTCTATATACCGAGCGTACAGACTGAGGATTACCCTCAGCTACGCATCGAAAAAGATTGGTGAGCGGCTTAGCGCTTGACCTCGTTCTCCTCGTAAGGACGCAGAGCCTCGCGCTCGCCCTCAGCACCGTAGACGCGGTGTACCTGAACCATGTTGGTGGTACCTGCGCGGCCTGCGGGAGCACCGGCAGCAACGACGACCAGGTCGCCAGCTTCTGCCAGACCGTTCTTCAGCAGGTACTCGTCCACGAAGTGGAACAGACCTTCCTGATCGGTGATCATCTCAACCTGCTCAGCCTCAACGCCCCACAACATGGACAGGAAGGAGCGAACCTTCGAGCTGGTGGTGAACGCGACAATCGGGGTCTCGGGACGCAGACGTGCCAGACGACGTGCGGAGTCACCGGACTGGGTGAAGGTTACGATGAGCTTTGCGTCCAGCTGGTCAGCGATGTTCACTGCTGCGCGGGTGATTGCGCCACCGCGGGTGCGGGGCTTGCGGTCCAGCTCGGGCACGCGGTACAGGCCACCCTTTTCGGTATCCTGAACGATTGCAGCCATAGCCTGCAGGGTCAGGATCGGGTACTTACCGACCGAGGTCTCACCGGAGAGCATCACAGCGTCTGCACCGTCGAGGATTGCGTTAGCGCAGTCAGAAACCTCTGCACGGGTGGGGACGGGGTTGTCAGTCATAGACTCGAGCACCTGGGTTGCCACGATGACGGGCTTTGCCCAACGGCGTGCCATGTCGATTGCCTTCTTCTGAACGAGGGGAACCTCGGAGAAGGGCAGCTCAACACCGAGGTCACCACGAGCGACCATGATGCCGTCGAACTTGTCGATGATGTCTTGCAGGTTCTCAACTGCCTGGGGCTTCTCAATCTTGGCGATGACGGGTACGCGGATACCCTCTTCGTCCATGATCTTGTGGACGGGCTCAACGTCTGCACCGGTACGGACGAAGGAGAGTGCAATGATGTCTGCACCCATCTTCAGTGCGAAGCGCAGGTCGTTTGCGTCCTTCTCGGTCAGTGCGGGCAGGGAGACTGCAGCGCCGGGCAGGTTGATGCCCTTGTTGTTGGAGATGGGGCCACCCACGATGACGCGGGTGCGCACGCGGGTGGGGGTCACCTCGATAGCCTCGAGGCGGATCTTGCCATCGTCGAGCAGGAGCTTGTCGCCGAGCTTTACGTCGCCGGGCAGGCCCTTGTAGGTGGTGCCACAGATTTCTGCGGTACCTTCAACGTCTTCGGAGGTGATGGTGAAGTCTGCGCCGGGCTCAAGGTATTCCTTGCCGTTTGCGAAACGCTCGAGGCGAATCTTGGGGCCCTGCAGGTCGGCGAGGATAGCAACGTCCTTACCGAGCTTTGCAGACTGGTCACGGATGGTGTCGTAGCGTGCCTGGTGCTCGGCGTGGTCACCGTGGCTCATGTTCAGACGGGCGACGTTCAGGCCAGCCTTGATTGCCTCGGAGATCTTCTCGGGGGACTCGATTGCCGGACCGATGGTTGCAACGATTTTTGCGCGCCTCATGTACCTAACCTTTGTGTGTTGTTTTGTGTGACCCCTGAGGGTTCACACTGATTTTCCGGGGAAGACTAACGTCAAATTCCCAATTATTCCCACGTGCTCCAACATGTAGCCACGTGCCGGATGCGTGGGACTCTTTCTCAATTATAGGGGTTTTGCGCCCTCTTGGGTATGCTTCTCCCAACTCTTTCCACCGAAGAAATTGTGTTTCACGTCGCATTTTGAACGCCACCCCTCTTCCATCGAACACGCCACAGAAAGTCGATTTTCACCCCCACCACCCCCGCCTCGCCCGGAAAGTAAATTAGGGTGCTTTTTACCCATATCTAGCCAGTACTGCGCAATATTTAGTCTCGTTCGAGAACATTCGAGCATATTTCAAAAACATAGAGACACTCAGAGTGGGCTATGAGAAGATAGATGGGGCATCCAAAAGCTGGGCGATTTCACATTTTCGCGCGCCTAGCCTATATTGGAACCCATAATTAGTATTTGAAATGCGAAATATATCTGGAAGGTTCACAGATGACTACTCGCGTGCTGATTATCTTCGGCTCCACCTACGGCTACACCGAACAGTACGCCACCTGGCTGGCAGAAGATCTGCGTGCACTCCCGCAGGCCCCCGAGGTTGAGACTGTCCCCGCCTCCAAGGTCACCCCCGAGCAGGCTGAGGCATTCGACGCTTTCGTCATTGCCGGCAGCGACTACGGTGGATTCCTCAACGGCGCACCGGCACTTCGCAAGAAGATTCTGCCGATTATTGCGCCCAAGAAGAACCGCACCGCATTCTTCACCGTCTCCTTCACCGGTGAATACTCCAAGAAGCTGCTGGACAAGGCCGTCGCCAAGAGCTACACCCCCGAACTGACCGAAGGTCGCCCCGTCTACCACCTGCGTGGCGGCATCGACTTCGACAAGATTTCGCTGGCTCACAAGACCGCCCTGAAGGGCCCGGTGCGCGCATGGCTCATGGCTAACCCGCACCCGAACGAGGGTATTCAGCAGATGCTCGAATGCTACAAGACCGGCAAGGCTGAGTACATCGATCGCGAGACCCTCAAGCCGCTGGTCGAGGACATCGCAAAGTTCCTCTAAGCCTTTCGGGAAACACAAGCTTTCGCCTCTTCCCACCCGTCTCTTTCAGCCGGACATCAGAACCTGAAGGAGCGGGCGGGAAGAGCCGAGATAAACGTGCCAACAGGCACCATATACGTGGTCGATGACTCTTCATCTCTCCTGCATCGACCATGCAACTCCGGGTGCCGGTGCGAGGCCGCGCCAAATACAGTACCCGGAACATGAGGGGTGGGTCTTTGTGTGTGCGGCCCACCCCTTTCCTTATGCCCGCAAGCCAAAGCCCCTGCAGTTCAACCTCCGACAGAGCAGTCCACAGAATGAAATTCGCAATGCCCCGGCGTGTCACCCACCTAAAATTTTGTCCCAAAAACTTGAGCCAATAAATGCACCGACAAGCCACAAAGTAAAACAGACACCCCAAAGATTCCAGGTTACTGTGCACTCTGCGAAAGATATGCCGCCAGAATGACACCCCAAATCATTGCGCACATCGGTGCAGGTACCGTACGCTGTTAGCTGTGTCAGCCGCTTGACATACCCGGCAACCGACACACATCACTTCAAATACCCCACATATTCACTCGTGCCAGAAGCCCCCGCACAGGGCCACATCGGCACATCCACCTCTCAAACACAGGCAAAATCTATGAAGAAACTCCAGACTGCCGCGCGCTCCGCAGCAGCCCGCTCCATCATGGCGTCCGCAGTCACCCTGGTCGCCGCATCCCTCACCTCCGTTCCCGCCGCCTTCGCCGCTCCCAGCGCGAGCGCAGCCGCAGAGGTCAACCCCGGCGCATCCTACGAGGAGCTCACCTACGCCCCCGCCCCGGATGCATTCCTGGTCGAACGCTCAAACCCCGCCATGGGTGCGGGCGAGCGCGAACGCCTGGGCACCGCCAACGCGCGAACCGGCGCCACCTCCCCCGCTTCTACCGCGACCCTGAGCGGTATTTCCGCGACCCAGAGCTCCGCGCAGGGTCTGGCGGCTGGTCGAGCTCCGGCAGCCGGTCAGTCCCTGGCTCAGGGCCGCTCCGCGTGGACCCCCTCCGGCGGCACCCTCGGTATGGACGTCTCCTCGCACCAGCAGAACGTGGACTGGGCGAGCGCCTACGCCGCAGGTTCCCGCTTCGCCTACGTGAAGGCGACCGAGGGCGGCTACTACACCAACCCCTACTTCGGTCAGCAGTACAACGGTTCGGCACAGGTCGGCATGGTGCGTGGCGCCTACCACTTCGCAAACCCCCGCACCTCCTCGGGTGCCGATCAGGCACGCTACTTCGTGCAGAATGGTGGCGCGTGGACTGCTGACGGCCAGACCCTGCCCGGCCTGCTGGACATCGAGTTCAACCCCTACCCCGCCTATGGCAACACCTGCTACAACATGACCCCGGCGCAACTGACCGCGTGGACCCGCGACTTCGTGGACACCTACCGTTCGCTGACCGGACGCGACCCCATGGTGTACACCGCGACCTCCTGGTGGTCACACTGCGTGGGTTCCCAGCAGTTCGGCACCCTGCCGCTGCACCTGGCGAGCTACTCCACCGTGGTGGGTGCAATTCCGGCGGGTTGGAGCGGCTACGATATTTGGCAGTTCACCGACTCGGGCCCGTTCGTGGGTGACTCGAACTTCTTCCCCGGCACCGTGAACGACCTGCAGGTTCTGGCGAAGAACCCCAAGGCCGTGCACCGCAACTGGGCTAACGGTCAGGACCGCGCGGTTGAGGACCGTGCAGCAGAAGACCGCACGGCACAGGATTCGAACGTGGTGACCACCGCGACCGGCTCCATTGATATTCGCACCGGCATCGGCGGCTACTGGAACCACAACCGCTCCTTCTACGGCAACCCGATCGGCACCGAATACTACCTCGGGAACGGCGTGTACGCGCAGAAGTTCACCAACGGCAAGACCATCTACTGGACGGACTCCCACGGCTCGCACTGGCTGGTCACCAACGGCGGCCTGGACCACAAGTTCCGCTCTGATATTGCGCGATTCCGCGGCTTGACCACCGACGAGGAAACCCGCTCCGACACCATCGCAGTCTCCTTCGCCAACGGTGAGGGCGCCTACTGGTCTGCCGCTACCGGCACCCACATCATCAATGAGCGTGGCTCCATCTACGCGACCTGGCGTGCAGCTGGCATGAAGGGCGTGCCCACCACCGATGAGCAGAACCTGGGCAACGGCCTCATCAAGCAGGAGTTCACAGGCAGCACCACCTACGTGTGGTCCGCACGGACCGGCACCCACCGCATGCACACTGGCGGCGCGTTCTACCACCGCTTCCTGCAGCACCGCGGCACCTGGGGTGCCCCGGTGACCGACGAAACCGCCACCTCCACGGGTGCTCAGGTGCGATTCGCCTCCGGCAAGGTGCTGCTCTGGTCGGATGCGTACGGTGCGTACGAGACCAACGGTAACGGCGCAATCTTCAAGCACTGGGAGAAGAATACCGCCCGTTACGGTGCGGCACGCGGTGACGAATCCTACGTGAACGGCGTGTACTACATGGACTTTGAGCGCGGCACGATCCGCTGGACCGCGCAGCGTGGAATCTACTAAACAGCGTGGAATCTACTAAACAGCGTGGAATCTACTCAACAGCACGGCAGCTAATAAACACTACAACGTGCATATAAAAACGAGGGGCACCTGGCAGAGGTGCCCCTCGTTCTTTTGCTACAGGAAGCATCTTCTGAACAACACAAAAATCAAGATGCGTTCTGCAGCGGGTGGGTTACCGAGTGAGTAGAGAACCCGGCTATGTTACCCGTGCCGGCAGGTAAATTTATAGCGTGGCGGGTGTGCCGCCTCGAAGTCATGCAATGTCCTAAAAGCCCCGGATTAGTGTGGCGGACATAGTCCCCATTGACTATGTCCGTGGGGCCCACACTAATCTTGTGAGACCTCACCCCGAAGGTGTCTAGAGGGGCGCCTGACCGGAAGTAAGGACTCAACGGTGAATAACGGCACGGTACGAAGATGCTGAAATTCACCCGGGTATGGCGTTCCGGGAGAAGGAATCGATATCTAGGAGGGCCGAAACCTTCACACGTCATATCCCGTTACATCTAGGGTAGGTGTAGGCGCACGCGAAACCTATCTCTTCGGCAAATATTACGCCTCAACCAGTGGTTGAATGTTTACAATACAAGTATGCATTTTGAGGCCTATAGATGTCAAACAAAATGCTATATTGAACTAATTTAGTGAGAATTTTGAGATAATCCACCGGATATTTCAAAAATAAATTCCCACATATATTACGTTTAGGTGCCTAGTACTCACAGAGGAATTCGGCTCCTCACGATAACGACTCTCAACAACCCGGAGCCCTAAAACGCCGCATTAAAAACACTAGGACGCACCCCGCGTCGTATGCACAGCAGAAAGAGTACCCCTACTCCCCCGCCACACGGGATGCGCCCTAGGCGCTATAACCATCGAAACTACCGGCAAGACCCCAGCCGAGTGAGATCTTGAAGCCCTACCGGGCGCCTCGAACCATCCGCTAGCTTAGAGGCTAGCGAAGTCCAGAACCATACGGCCGGTAATCTTACCCGCCGCCATTTCCTCGAAGACAGCCGGTGCCTCGTCAACCTCACGCAACTGAACCACCGGAACCACGATGCCGTCAGCACCGAACTGGAACGCCTCCGCCAGATCCTGACGGGTACCCACCAGGGAGCCCACCACGCGGATGCCGTCCAGAATAATCTTCACAATGGACAGCTCCATCATCTCCGAAGGCAGGCCAACAGCCACCACGGAACCGCCTGCGCGAACCGACTCAACAGCCTGGTTGAACGCAACCTTCGACACCGCGGTCACCACAGCAGCGTGAGCGCCGCCGCCGGTCAGCTCGCGAATACGAGCCGGAACATCCTCAACCTCACGGCCGTTGATGACGTGATCAGCACCGGTCTCACGAGCCAGAGCCAGCTTGTCGTCGTTGATATCAACAGCAATAACCTTGGCGCCGAAAACCTTCTTAGCGTACTGAACAGCCAGGTTACCCAGACCGCCAGCGCCGTAAGCAACCAGCCACTGACCCGGGCGAACCAGCGACTCCTTGATTGCCTTGTAGGTGGTCACACCAGCGCAGGTAATGGAGCTTGCCTGTGCCGGGTCAAGACCCTCGGGAACCTTCACAGCGTAATCAGCGGTCACCAGAGTGTACTCACTCATGCCGCCATCGACCGAGTAGCCTGCATTCTTCACCGAACGGCACAGGGTCTCACGGCCCGAGGTGCAGTACTCACAGTGGCCGCAGCCCTCGAAGAACCAAGCCACCGACACGCGATCGCCTTCCTTCAGGGACTCAACACCCTCACCGACCTTGACGACACGACCAATGCCTTCGTGGCCCAGAATACGACCCGGAACCTCACCGAAGTCACCGGAAGCCACGTGCAGGTCAGTGTGGCACACGCCCGAGTACTCAATCTTCACGAGCGCCTGGCCGTGACCGACAGCCGGAACGGGAACCTCACGGACAACAACCGAACCGTCAACCTTCTCAGGGACAACAACAGCCTTCATGGTTTCCTTGCACATGATCTAAACTCCTTAGTCATCGGTGGTCGCGCTCAAACCGCAATCTGTAATCTGCGCTGTGCAACCTAGCGGGGTGAGCGCGCGTATTCTTTACATTTCCACCGTAAAATGAGGAGCCCCCAATCTAAAGGACCTTCCCCGAATATGACAGAGGGGTTAGATAGAGGCATTCTCACGAGCAAGGATGATCTTTCGATAAGGTCTATTCCGACCAATGCGCTAAACCGCCAAAGGTTGATATGACGCTATGACGAAACAATACAGAAGATGAGAATGCCTCCCAAATAAGCGGTTTGGGAGGCACTCAGAAAAAATTTAAATATTAAGTTTGAGGCGCATACCACCCTAAAGAAAGGGTTCAATCTACACCTATACGATTCCTACAGGCTTATAGGAACTCTTAACCGATGAGACTTAGCTGCCTAGAAGCAGAAAGCAACCTCAATATAGCCAGCGCCGCGCTCACCCGGACCATTCGGAGCGTTCAACGCCCACCCCAGATCCATGATGCGCACCGTAGAATCCATGAACGTACCGCCGCCAGCGCCACCGCCAGCCAGCTGCACCGAACCCACCGCATAGCGGGCACGAGCCGAATCGTTATTCCACTTCTGCGACACCACACGAGCCGAAACACTCAACGCAGCGCCGGAACCGCCGCCGCCATAACCGGCGCCACCGCCTCCAGAAACCACCGACTGGTAGCCGTTAAACAGCTCGCCAGCGTTCGACGGGCGGTTATCGGTACCCTCCGGAGTCTGATCCCACTGGTACGAATAGCTCGCCACACCATCGGCGCCCTTCGCGCGGAAACCGCTCGAACCCGCCGCACCGGCAGTCGCAGTGCTCACCAGCTTCTGGGTGGCGGTGCTCGAAAAACCAATCACCGAACCATCAACAGTCGGCGGGTTCAGCTTCTCACCGCCAGCACCGCCCACACCACCGGCGGCACCCGAACCCGGGTTCACCGTCAGAATCGGCTCAGACTGCGCCTCATACGAGGTGAAACCAACAAAACCGGGCGAACCGTCGCCGTCACCCGAACCAGCGCCACCACCGGTGCTGAACTGGTGCTCGCCACCGGAGCTATCAAGCGAATAGTGCGCGGTCGGGCGCACAGCACCCGCATTCGCGGGGTTCGGCAGAACCGTCGCATACGACGCCAGCACACCGGCACCGCCGCCACCACCGGCAACAATCATCGGCACGCCATCCACCTCAATAGCGGAGGAACCACCGCCGGACGCCGAATACAGCACAGCGCTCATGCCGCCGCGACCGGTCACACCGCCAGAAATGCGGGTCAAATCATTAATCGCAGAAACAACGTTTGCGGGAACCGGCGAAGAAGCCTTCGAGGAGCCACCCACACCGTAGCCGTCGCCGCCCTCAGCGGGCTTCAGCTCACCATTACCAATACCGCCCGAACCGGCCGTCAGAGTAATAGTCTGGCCGCCGCGCACAGCCATAGAACCCTCCACCATGGCACCGGAACCGGCATCAGCCACAGTGTAGTTCGTGCCACCGGCACCGCCCACAGCGGTAAAACGCATACGCTTAGCGCCCGCAGGAACCGTCAGCACGGCTACCTTCTTCACGCCGTCACCGGCAGTGATCATCGTCGAATCCTCGTAAGGTCCGGTGCACTCGCCTTCCTCATCAGACGCCGCATACGCCGGAATCACCGATGACGCCACAACAACCGGGGCAGCCCACGCCGCACCAGCCACCAGACGACGACGGGTCAGACCCGGACGAGAAGAAGGAGAAATGGGGCGCGAAGAATCGCCGGCAGAAGAGCTCACGATAAAAATCCTGTACGTTGAGTGGGTGTTTCTAAACGCAGACGCGACGGGCGTTCGAAGAGCCTCATACTCCTTACGCGGAGCCTCATGCCCCTTACGTGGGTGCCCGCCACACGCAATACCTCTATTATGCCTTCTCAACAGCCCAAATCCACGCAGGGTCCCGGCACATGCCACCATGAGAACATCCACCAGCAAGAAACAGACAGCAAGCACAAATAGCGGGCACAAAAAACCGCCGGACGGGGGCACTCCCCCATCCGGCGGTTTTCTATGAAATTTAGATTGAGTTAGGAACTCTTAGTTGAAGACTCAGAAGAGTCAGATCCTTCCGCGGGCTCTGCCTTCTTGGATGCCTTCTCAGTTGCTTTCTCCTCAGCGCCCTCTGCAGACTCATCTGCGGCAGGCTTCGGAGCGAACTCGGCAGGTGCAGGCTCAATACCCGCAGCAGCCTTCGCCGCAGCACGACGACCAGCCACCACAAAACCAGCAGCACCCAGCAGAACCAGCAGCAGAGCAGTCCACACGTGAATACGAACGCCCCAGAGCATCTCCGAGGTATCAATACGCAAGAACATCTCAATGAAGAGGCGACCCACACCGTAGTAGAACACGTACAGCCACAGGGTCTGACCCAGCTTCAGCACGCCCTTACGGCCCAGCCACAGCAGCAACGCCACACCCAGCAGGTTCCACAGCGACTCGTACAGGAACGTCGGATGGAACAGCGTACCCGCCGGATACTGGGTCGGGAAATTACCGCTCGACGCGCTAATCTCCAAGCCCCACGGCAGAGTCGTCGGCTTGCCGAACAGCTCCTGGTTGAACCAGTTACCCCAGCGGCCAAACGCCTGAGCCAGCAGAATACCCGGCGCTACCGCATCCGCAAAAGCAGGGAAATTCATGCCATAGCGGCGGCAACCATACCAGGCGCCCAACGCACCGACCGACACGGCACCCATAATGCCGATGCCGCCCTCCCAAATCTTCAGGAAAGCCCACGGATCAGCAACATTCGGACCGAAATAGCTACCCGGGTCAGTAATCAGCACATGGTAGGCGCGGGCACCAATAATACCCGCCGGAATAGCCCACATCGCCACGTCAAAAACGCGCTCAGGGGTACCACCCGCCGCCTTCCAACGGCGAGAACCCAGCCACAAGCACACCGCCATACCCGCAAGAATACACAGGGCATAGAAATGCACACGGAACGGGCCCAACTGCAGGTACGAAACGCTCGGAGAGGGAATCGAAGCCAGCACGTTAGCTACCGGCACGCTCGCCAGCGACAGCACATCAGACATTAGCCTTCACGCCCCGCCAGCTCACGGGTCAGCTTAGCCACCGCCTCAACACCGCCAGAAGCCAAAGCCTTCACCAGTGCGGTACCGACAATCACGCCGTCCGCATACTCGCCAATCTCCTCAACGTGGGCACGAGTCGAAACGCCCAGACCCACGCACGCACGAGGCGCACCGGCAGCCTTAATGTCCGCAACCAGGGTGCGAGCCGCCTCCGACACGGAGGTGCGGGCACCGGTCACGCCCATCACCGACACGGCGTACACAAAGCCGCTCGACGCCTTCGCAATGGTCGCCAGGCGCTCCGGCGAAGAAGACAGCGCGGCAAGGAAAATACGATCCAGACCGTACTCGTCAGAAGCTTCAAACCACGACGACGCCTCATCAGGCACCAAGTCCGGGGTGATCATGCCCGCGCCGCCGGCAGCCGCCAAATCACGCGCAAAATTCTTCACACCGTACGCCAGAACCGGGTTCCAGTACGTCATCACGACAACCACTGCGTCGGTCGCCTCGGTAATGCGGCGGACCGCCTCAAAGAGCTGAGGCAGCTTGAAACCGTTCTCCAGAGCCACGCCGGTAGCCTTCTGAATCACCGGACCATCCATGACCGGATCAGAATAAGGCACGCCCAGCTCGATAATGTCCGCGCCGTTATTGCCCAGCGCAATCGCCGCGTCAATCGACTCATCCAGAGTCGGGAAACCCACCGGCAGGTAGCCAATCAGCGCCGCACGGCCCTGCTTCTCGCACTCAGCCAGACGAGCCGCCAGAGGCGACTGCGCGTTCGGAGCGGGGAAAGAACCATCCAGCACCGTAAAAGGTGCCGACTGAGAAATAGCGTCCTGGTAGCTCATTACTTAGCCTCACTTTCAGCCTGTGCGTTCTGTGCAGCGGATGCGGCAGCTTCCTTATTACCGGTCATCAGGGTCGAGGACGGAATCGCCTTACCCAGACCGAACCACTTCAGAGCGGTCTCCATGTCCTTATCGCCACGACCGGACAGGCAGACAATCATCGTCTTCTCGCGTGCCGCCTCCGGATCCTCAGCAGCCCAACGCTGGCACACGCGCAACGCGCCCGCCAGAGCGTGCGAGGACTCAATCGCCGGAATAATACCCTCGGTGCGGCAGAGCAGACGCAGAGCGTCCATCGCCTCGGTGTCAGTCACCGGCTCGTAAGTCACGCGACCAATATCGGACAGGTAGGAGTGCTCCGGACCCACACCCGGGTAATCCAAACCAGCAGAAATCGAATGGGACTCAATGGTCTGACCGTCCTCATCCTGCATCAGGTAGGTCATCGCGCCGTGCAGCATGCCCGGGCGGCCCAGAGTAATGGTCGCCGCGTGACGGCCCGTCTCCACGCCGTCGCCGCCAGCCTCAAAACCGTAAATCTCAACCGACGAATCGTCCAAGAACGCGTGGAACAGACCAATCGCGTTCGAACCGCCACCCACACAGGCAGCAATACCATCGGGCAGGCGGCCGGTCTCAGCCAGAATCTGCTCGCGCGCCTCCTCACCGATAGCGTCGTGGAAGAAACGCACCATCGCCGGGAACGGGTGCGCACCCGCAGCGGTACCCAGCAGGTAGTGGGTGTTCTCAACGTTCGCAACCCAGTCGCGCAGCGCCTCATTAATGGCGTCCTTGAGGGTGCGGGAACCGTTCTGAACCGCAATCACCTTCGCGCCCAGCAGCTGCATACGAGCCACGTTCAGCGACTGACGCTCAGTGTCTTCCTCACCCATGTAGACCACGCACTCCATGCCGAAGAGCGCAGCCGCAGTCGCAGTCGCAACACCGTGCTGACCCGCGCCGGTCTCAGCAATCAGACGGGTCTTACCCATACGCTTAGCCAGCAGAGCCTGACCAATCACGTTATTAATCTTGTGGCTACCCGTGTGGTTCAGATCCTCACGCTTGAGGAACACACGCGCACCAGCATGCTCAGAGAACTTCGGAACCTCCGTCAGCAGCGACGGACGGTTCGAATACTCAGCAGAAAGACGCTGGAACTCGGCAATGAACTCGGGGTCGTTCTTCGCCTCGTTAAAGGTTGCCTCCAGCTCATCCATGGCGGCAATCAGCGACTCGGGCATCCACCGCCCGCCGTACTCACCAAAATAGGGGCCGGGGGCATTCTTCAACGATTCGCCGTTGAGGAAAGCATCTGCCAGGTTTTCGCTCATCACTATTCCTTCCCTGGATGGTTACCGCCGGATGCGCACCGCGGGTAGGGCGGGGCATCAGGCCTGATCACAACGAAACACCACGCCAACCGCGAATAGGTGGACGGTGTTCGCACATATCCCCCTATAGTACCCGGGCGCAGGCGGTGAACAGTACCCCGGGGTGCACATGACCATTCCTAGGACATGTGACGTTCGCCAGGGCGGGTGTATCCGCGGGTATGGGCGGCTCGCATGGGAAGGTTTAAACGCTGGGAAGAAGCGGCGAGGCAGGGGCGCTCGGCTGGGTCTGGCCGGGTCGGGCAGGGTCTGGCAAGCGCGGCGGGCTACAGCAGCTCGCGCAACTCCTCCATCTGCTGAGAAAGCACCGTCGACACGCCACCGCGCATCGACACCCCGTACAGGGTCTCCGCAATCTGCATCGTGCGCTTCTGATGCGTCACCACAATCAGCTGCGAACGCTCCCCCAACTCACCAATCACCTGCAGCAGGCGCGAGAGATTGCGGTCATCCAGCGCCGCCTCAACCTCATCAAGGGCATAGAACGGCGACGGACGAGACATATAAATCGCAATCAGCAGCGCCAACGACGCAAGCGAACGCTCACCGCCGGACAGCAGCGACAGGCGCTTGACCTTCTTACCCGCCGGGCGCGCGTGAATCTCCACACCCGAGTTCAACGGATCGGAGGGGTCGTCCAGCTCCAGGTGGCCCTCGCCTCCCGGGAACAGGGTCTCAAAGATGCGGCGGTAGTGGGTGTTGATGTCATCCATAGCGGCGGTGAACACCTCCGCAATGTGGCTACTGACCTCGTCCATGACCGTGTTCAGGTCGCGGCGGGTCGCCTTCAAATCCTCAATCTGCTGATTCAGGTAGGCGTGGCGTTCCGAAAGCGCCTCGTACTCCTCCAACGCCAGCGGGTTAATGGCGCCCAGCGCATCCAGTTCGGCGCGGGTTGCCTTGAGGCGAGCGCGCACGCTCTCGGTGGAAGCTTCGGTAGTCTCTGATGCCGTTTCGGTAGCGTCGTTTTCGGAAGCCTCCTCAGCGGGCACATCAACCGGCAGCTGCTCGGAGTACTCCTCCTCCAGCTGCTCCAGGGTCAAACCGGTCACCAGGCGGGCACGCTCAGCCAGCGCCTGCACACGCTCCTGCACGCGCGCCGCCTCCGTCTGGGTACGCGCCAGCAGGGTCAGCGCCGCCGCGTGCGCCGCCTGCAAATCCTGCACCTCATCGTTCGTGCTGGTCAGGCCATCCTGGGCGTTCTTCAGGGCGCCGCTCAGCTCGTGCAGCTGCTGCTCACGCTCACTCACCTGCTCGGCAAGCACCTCACCCAGACGCTGGGCGCGGCGCTCAATAGTCGCCGCGGGAGCCTGCTCCCCCGTGCCCGCCAGGTAGGAATCCTCGCGGGTGCGCGCCGACTCGTAGGCGGTGCGCGCTTCGGCTACGGATTCCTCTGCGGCGGTGAGGCGCTCGTTCAGGCGGGCGCGCTCATTCTGAATGTTCTGCGCGGAGGCTTCCAGGGACTCCGCCTGGGCGCGGGCGCGGGCATGCTCGGCGCTCGCCACACCCGCCGCCTTCGCCGCCTCGCGTTCTGCTTCGACCGCCGATTCTGCCGCGGTCTGAGCCTGCTGAACGGCCTGTTCGGCTTCGTCCAGTTCGGCGCGAGTGCGGGTCACGACCTGGGAGGCAGCGCGGTATGCGGCGGCAAGTTCCAGGGGGCTGGCACCCTCAGCCGGGTAGAGCAGGCTGTAGCGGGTGTGCTCGGCGCCTGCGGGGTCAAAAATACGCCACATAGTGCGCTGACCTGCGAGGTTATTCTCTGCGAGCAGGTGCAGGGCCTGCTCTGCGGAGGCGGCATCCGGCGCGAACAGCACGCCCGTCAGGCGCTCACCCAGCGCCGCGGTGACGCGTGCCAGGGTGTGCTCGTCGATGCCGGCAAGCGCGGCGGCGTCCTCGTTGAGCGGTTCAATCATCTCGGTGGCGGGGCGGATACCCAGCTCGCGCAGCTCGGTGGCGCAGGATTCGGGCAGGGTGGTTTCGGGCAGTTCTGTTGAAAGTTCCTTCGCGGCAGATTCGTTGCTTTCGTCCCCCTTATCACCGCGCAGGTGCGACACCTCGGCGCCCTCAACCGGCACGCTCAACGCCGCGGTCGCCAGCGAGGTCAGCGCAGCAGACGCCGCACGCGCATACTCGGGGTCAATCTGCACGGCATCCAGCACGCGCAGCAGGCTCGCGCCCTCTGCCTCACTCGAAGGCTCCACGAGCTCGCCGGTCTCAGGGTCGAACACCGCCTCAGCAGATTCAGCGCCCAGCTCGGCGGGTGCCTCCCCCAGGCTCTGGCCCAGCGCCTCACGCAGGGTTGCGGCACGCTCAGCCGCCGCCGCGTAGGCGCGGGTCGCCTCCACCGCAGCGGCGCGGGCGGCATCCAGCTGAGCCTGCGCGCGGGCACGAGACTGCGCCGCCTCACCCGAGGCGCGCTCAGTCTGAGCCATCTCGGACGCTGCCTTCTCAACGTTCTTCAGCGCCGCATCGTAGCGTTCCTCAAAGCTGGCGTAGCTTTCAACCGCGCGCTCTGCCTCTTCGCGGCGTTCTTCCAGCAGTTCCAGGGCGCGTTCGTATCCGGCGCGGGCGGCGGCGGTCGCCTCGGTCAGTTCCACGCGGTAGGTGCGCACGCGCTCGGCGGCGATGGACTGCACGGTGCGCACGCGCGCGGCGGACTCGCGCAGGGTCGACACGGCCTTCTGGCAGGCGGTGACCTCGGCGTTCAAGCGGTTCTGCTCCTGCTGATGCTTCGCGGACGCCGCACGCGCCGCCTCCAGCTGTTCTTTCAGGGTTTCGGCGCGGCGGGTACCTTCCGCTTCGGAGGCGAGAGCCTGCGCCTGCTCAGCCTGCAGAACACCCAGCTGACGGGCCAAAAGTACCGCCTCCAACTGGCGGATGCGCGCCTGTAGCTGGCGCGCGGTCGCGGCGGATTCTGCCTGCTCGCTCAGCGGTTGCAGCTGCGAATCCAGCTCGGCAACCAGGTCGCTCAGGCGGGTAACGTTCGATGCCACAGACTCCAGCTTGCGGCTGGTCTTCTCCTGGCGGCGGCGGTACTTGACCACGCCCGCCGCCTGCTCGATCATGTCGCGGCGCTGCTGCGCGGTGGCGTGCAGGACCGCATCCAGCTGACCCTGGCCGACGAGCACGTGCATCTGCTGACCCAGACCCGCCTCGGAGAGCAGGTCCTGAATGTCGGCAAGGCGCGCCGGGGAACCGTTAATCTCGTACTCGCTGCCGCCGGAGCGGAACATGGTGCGCGAAATCTGCACCCGATCAGCGGGAATGCTGAGGGTGCCATCAGAATTATCAAAAGTCAGGGTGACCTTGGCGCGGCCCAGGGGTGCACGCTGGGCGCCGTCGCCCGCACCAGCCTCGCCGGAGCCCGCGAAGATAACGTCCTTCATGCTGCCGCCGCGCAGGCTCTTAGCGCCCTGCTCGCCCATGACCCAGGCGAGCGCATCCAGCACATTGGACTTGCCGGAGCCGTTGGGGCCGACCACCGCGTTAATGCCGGGGGTGAACTCAAAAGTGGTGGCGGAGGCGAAAGACTTGAACCCGCGCAGGGTCAGCGACATCAGGTGCACAAGGGGCCTTTCTGCAGAAGAACTGGTGTTTGCCGGGCACGTTCTGTGGTGCGTGGCGGCATCCCTCTAGTGTACGCGGTGCGGCGGGCGGGCGGCGTGAGCGTGCACGGGGTGAAGGGGGTTCAAAGTTCCTCATTGTGCATCATCTTACGCGCGGGGTGAACGGGCGCGTTCATATTGGGTCTACGGATACGGGTTCGCCCGGTCGGTGCGGTAGATTGGAATGAGCATCACGAATTCTGCGGGGCCGCTGTTCGCATCCCCGCGTTTTTCTATGTATCCCACTGACTTCTATTTTCAAGGGCCACACCATTGATGAATGCATCCGCCGATAAGGTCGGCACGAACTCTGACATTCGCCACGCTAATGCAGCTCTGCTGTCTATTACCCATGAGCTGCCTCCGGAGGTCGTCACGAGCGACTACTTCGATGAGCAGCTGGCCCAAACCTATAAGCGTCTGCGCATGCCGAAGGGCCTGCTGGAGCGCCTTGCCGGTATTAGCACTCGCCGCGGCTGGGCTGAGGGCCAGACCTTCGAGGACGGCGTAGTTGCCGCAGCCGAGAAGGCTATCGAACAGGCGGGTATTGACCGCTCCCAGATTGGCTTGCTGATTAACGCTTCGGTGACTCGCGATAACTTTGAGCCCGCCGTTTCGGTGGGTGTGCACGACCGCCTGGAACTGCCGCGTCACGCCCTGAACTTCGATATTACGAATGCCTGCCTGGGCTTTGTGAACGCGATGACTGTCGCCTCCACCATGATTGATGCGGGCGCTATCGACTACGCCCTGATTGTCGCTGGCGAGGACCCCTCCCCGTGGCACCGTACCGCGGTGCGCATCCTGAACAACCCCGATTCGACCCGCGAGGATGTGCTGGCTCAGTTCGCGACCCTGACCCTCGGCTCGGGTGCGGCGGCGGCTGTGATTGGTCGCGCTGACCGCCACCCGGAGGGTCACCGCATCGTCGGTTCGGTGTCCCGCGCGGGCACTGAGCACCGTAACCTGTGCATCGGTGGCGAGGCGGATCAGGGCATGAACACTGACGCCGAGGGCCTGCTCAAGCACGGCCTGGAGCTGGTGGCGCAGGCGTGGGAGCAGGCGCATCAGGACGGTTGGGAGTGGAACGATATGACTTCCTACGTGACCCATCAGATTTCTAACGCCCACACGAACGCCATTATTGAGGCGGTCGGTATTGAGCGTGAGCGCATCCCCTTGACCTTCCCGAAGTGGGGCAATGTGGCTGCGGCGGCTCTGCCGATGACTCTCGCCGAGTGCGCGCCGACCTACACGGAGGGCGACCGTATTCTGTGCATGGGTGTGGGTTCCGGCCTGAACACTGCCCTGCTTGAAATTCAGTGGTAACCCGTTAGCTTTTGCGGTAGACATTCACCGATTCGATCCGGAAGGATTCCCCCAGCATGCGCCATTTGAACTTCCCTAAGGCTCAGCCCCCGTATAACCCGGAGGAATGGGCGGGCGTGAACCCGCGCTACTCCCACCTCCTGGAGGTGCCCACCTCCGCCCCCATTGAGCTGCGGGCGCAGCAGGCTGGCGCGCGTCGCTGGCACTACCTGGATAACCTTCCGGTGCTGGTCGAACAGGGTTTGGAGCCGATTGGCACGATCCTGTGTGTGCACGGTAACCCGACCTGGTCGTACCTGTGGCGTACCGTGCTGGATGCGGGAGTGAATGAGCGCGCCCCGTGGCGTGTGGTTGCGGTTGATCAGATTGATATGGGTTATTCGGAGCGCACCCACCTGGATTTGGAGGGTGAGCGCCGCACCCTGACCGACCGTATTGCTGACCTGGGTGATTTCACGAAGGCGCTAGGCCTGGATGAGACCGATAAGCCGCTCGTGACCCTCGCCCATGACTGGGGTGGGCTGGTGTCCTTTGGTTGGGCGCTGGAGCATCGCGAGATTCTTTCGGGCGTGATGCTGACGAACACCGCGGTCTACCATGACGGCATTGAGAATATCCCTGCCGCCCTGCGCCTGGCGTTGGGAGTGCACGAGTGGGGTACTCACGATTCGACCGCATTTATTGATGTGACCTTGGGTTTGGCTCAGAATGAGGGCCGCCTGCCTGCGCCGGGTTCTGCCGGTGCCGGGGCGCTTGATGGTGCCCTGCCGCAGCCGGTAGGTCAGCAGCCCAAGCGCCTGTACCCGAGCCCTCTGAACGAGGCGATTTACCGCACCTACCGCGCGCCGTACGCTCATTCGGCGTGGCGTGAGGGTGTGCGTAATTTTGTGGGCGATATTCCGACCGGCACCGACATTCCTTCCTATACGCCGATGCAGCGTATTGCCGAGCAGATCCGTGACCTGGACGTGCCCGCGTTCTTCCAGTGGGGCACGAAGGACCCGGTGTTCCAGCGCCGCTACCTGTTCGACCTGATGGAGCGCATGCCGCAGGCGAAGGTGCACCGCTACGAGAAGGCCTCGCACCTGGTCATTGAGGATTACGATATTGCCTCTCCCATGATTTCGTGGCTTGCGCAGACTTTCGGCACGCTGGAGGACGGCATGCTGGTTCCGGCGCGTAATGCGGAGGCGGAGCATCGTGCCGCCCGCGCGCGCCGCCACGGTCTTGCTGCCGGCGAGGGCGCTACCACTGAGGGTGCTGAAGGCGCTGAGGGCGCTGTTCCCGCGGCGTTCCGCCCCATGCTCGCTGCCCTGACTGAACGCGCCAACGACGCCTCCACCGCCGTGGTGGATATGGACCCCAAGGGCGACGGCACCTCCGTTTCTGTGACCCTGACCTGGGCTGAGCTGAACCAGCAGGTCAACGCCGCCGCGACCCGCCTGCATGCTCTGGGTGTGCGTCCGGGCGACCGCGTGAACCTGATGGTGCCTCCGGGTGCCCGCCTGACCACCCTGATTTACGCCTGCATGAAGCTGGGCGCTGTTATTGTGGTGGCTGATACCGGTCTGGGTATTCCGGGTCTGACTCGCGCGTTGAAGGGCGCTAACCCGAGCTTCCTGGTGGGTATTCCCGCCGCGCTCAGTGCCGCCCGTACCCTGCTGTGGCCGGGTGTGCGTATTTCTGTGGAGCCGCTGGGTTCGGTGCAGGAGAAGCTGTTGGGCGTTGCCGGTTCGGTGTTTACCGCGCCCGCCGCTGACAGTACTCCGGGTGCGCCGGTGCCCACCCCGACCGTGGTGGAGTTCCCCTCCCCCGTGCCGGATGCTGATGCGGCGGTGCTGTACACCTCCGGTTCGACCGGCCCGGCTAAGGGTGTGGTGTACACGCAGCGTCAGCTGGCGGGTATGCGCGATGCCATTGCGAATACGTACGGTTTTGCGCCCGGTAGCGGTCTGGTGGCTGGCTTCGCGCCGTTTGCACTGTTGGGCCCGGCACTGGGTGCTACCAGCGTGACCCCGACGATGGATGTGACCCGTCCGAAGACCCTGACGGCTTCGGCATTGGCGTCGGCTGCGGCGGCTATTGATGCGTCGGTCGTGTTTGCTTCCCCCGCCGCCCTGGTGAATGTGGTGGCGACCGCCGATGAGCTGAACGCTGAGCAGCGTGCGGCGTTGGCTAAGGTTCAGACCGTGCTGAGTGCTGGCGCGCCGATTCCCGTGCCGCTGCTGGAGGCGCTCTCCGCCCTGGTGCCGAACGCCTCCCTGCACACCCCGTACGGCATGACCGAGGGTCTGCCGGTGACCGATGTGTCTTTCGAGATGATTCGCCAGGCGATTGCTGAGGGCACCCCGAATGCTGCCGGTGAGGTGCTTGACCCGTTCGCCCGTGACGGCGTGTGCGTTGGTTTCGCGGTGTACGGTGCGGCGGTGGCTATTGCGCCGCTGTTGCAGGATGGTTCGGTGGCGGATGAGCTGACCCATGAGCCGGGTGTGACCGGTGAGATTCTGGTCTCGGCACCGCATGTGAAGGACCGCTACGACACCCTGTGGGTGACTGAGGAGCAGTCCATTAGCACTCCGGGTTGGCATCACACCGGTGACGTCGGCCACTTGGACGCTTCGGGTCGCCTGTGGGTTGAGGGGCGCCTCGCGCACGTGCTGCTGACTTCGCAGGGTGTGCTGACCCCGGTTGCGGCTGAGCAGTCCGCCGAGTCCCTGCCCGAGGTGCGCCGCGCCGCCCTGGTGGCAGTGGGCCCTGCCGGTACTGCCGCCCCGGTGCTGGTCATTGAGGCGTCCGCAAATACTGCCGCTTTGGAGGCGCGCCAGTCGGCATCCTCGTTCAAGCGTGCCCTGCTCGATCGCGTGCCCGGCGCTCGCCGCTTCCCCATTGCGGAGGGTGTGGCACCCTTCGAGCTGTCGCAGCTGGTGCGTCAGAAGGTTGCCGAGGATACCGGCGTGGAGCTTGCCGCAGTGCTGGTGGTGCACGAGCATCCGACCGATATTCGCCATAATTCGAAGATTGACCGCCCCGCCCTGGGTGAGTGGGCGTCAAAGGTCCTTGCGGGGGCGTAAGCGCCTGCCGGATCCCTATGTCTAAGGAGTATGATGTCCCCTCATTCTTCGCGTGAGTCCTCTTCCCACGAGTCCGCACCCCGCTTGTCTGCGTCCCGCCTGTCAACTTCGCATGCGGTGACCTCCCCGACGGCGCGGTTCCGCAAGCCGGCGCAGCCGCTGGCGGCACGCTACACCGACCCCGCCCCTCGTTCGTTGCGCCCGGTTGAGGAGCCCGATTTCGCGCCGCGTATTGGCGAGCGCATCCTCTTTACCGGTGCGAGCGGTCTGCTGGGTCGTGAGAGCGTTCTGGCGTTGTTGCGTGCCGGCTATGATGTGCGCGTTTTTCAGCGTGGTGATTCGGGTATTGCGGCGCTTCTGCCCGATTCGATTCGCCCCCGTTTTGAGCAGGTGCGCGGCGATATTACGAACGCGCAGGCTGTGGATCTGGCGATGACCGGCGTGAACGGCGTGGTGCATGCCGCGGCGAAGGTTTCGGTTAGCGGCGAGTGGGCTGATTATGAGCGCATCAATATTAAGGGCACCCGCACCCTGTTGCAGGCGGCGCTGAACCATTCGGTGGGTTCGTTCCTGTACATTTCGTCGCCGTCGGTGGCTCATGCCGGCGCGGCGATTGTGGGTGATGGTGCCGGCGTGGCGTCCCCGGAGCATGCGCGCGGTAACTATGCGCGTTCAAAGGCTGCCGCTGAGCTTCTGGCGCTGGAGGCGAACGGCACTGCCCTGCCCGGTGGCGGGGTTTTGCACACCGGCGCGTTGCGCCCGCACCTGATGTGGGGTCCGGGCGATACCCAGCTGGTCGAGCGTATTCTGGAGCGTTCCGCCGCCGGGCGCCTGCCGCTGCTTTCGGGCGGTACGGGCCTAATTGACACACTCTACATTGATAACGCCGCGGATGCGCTGGTGCGCGGCTATCAGCGCCTCGACGCTTTTGCGGGTAAGGCGCTGGTGGTGACGAACGGTCAGCCGCGCACTATCGCTGAGCTCCTGGGTGGTTTCTGTGAGGCGGTGGGCGTTCCCGCCCCGCGTTTCTCGGTTCCGGCAAAGGTTGCGGCCCTGGCGGGTAAGGTCATTGAGCGCGTCTGGGAGCGTCTGCCGAAGAACGTGACCGCCGGTGATGAGCCGCCGATGACGGAGTTCCTCGCCGAGCAGCTGTCGACCGCACACTGGTTTGATCAGCGCCGCACCCGTGAGCTTCTGCAGTGGGAGCCCTCCGTGTCAATTGAGGAAGGCTACGAGCGTCTGGGCTTGTTCTACGGCGACAGGTACAGCCGCTAAGCGCTTCTTTTCGGGGCGGTTTTCTCAGCCCCTGGTTTAAACGAATGACAGCGTAGCTACATCCCCCGTACGGGAGGAACGTAGCTACGCCGTCATTCGCATATCTAGCGTGAGCTTGTACCTATCGTAAGCCTTCACCTAGCATGAGCCTTTATCTAGCGAGAACGCGGCGCCCGCTGGCAGTGCGGGCAACGGTAGGACGAACGGTTCTGGAACGGTTCGCGCACCATCAGGGTTGTGCGGCCCGCCTCCGCGCAACGGTGGCAAGGCTCCCCGGCCCGGCCGTAGGCGTTCAGCGAGCGCTCAAAGTAGCCCGACTCGCCCAGCACGTTCACGTACAGGGCGTCGAAGCTTGTGCCGCCCGCCGCCAGGGACTCGCGCAGCACCTGCGTGACCGCCTCCAGCAGTTCGCGGGTTTGGGCGGCGCTGAGGGTGCGTGCGGGCTTCGCGTAGTGCAGCCGCGCACGCCACAGCGCCTCGTCGGCGTAGATATTGCCCACGCCGGAGATGACCGACTGGTCCAGCAGCACCTTCTTAATGCCGCTGGAGGTGCGCAGGAACTTTCGGCGCACCGCCGCGGGGTCGAAGAATTCGTCCAGCGGGTCGCGGGCAATGTGCTTGACCGCTTCAGGTACCAGAAAACGCTCCGGTACTTCACCCGGCGCTACTTTATTCGTTGCAACCGCTGCGGGTACGTCCGGTACCAGCGGGCTGAGGAACATGCCGCCGAAGATGCGCTGGTCCACGAAGAGCAACCGCTGCCCGGTGTTTGCCCGGTTGGCGCTCGCCGCGCCACCGGTGGCTCCCGCAACGCTGGTAGCTCCCACCGGTCCTAGCTCGAGCGCCACGCGCAGGTGCCGCGGCTGCTCATCAAAGGCCGCGCGAGCCTCAGATTCATTACCCGAGTCACTGCCCGATTCGCTGCCTGAGTCGCCGCCCGGCTCATCGCGCACGAGCAGCTGACCGCTCATGCCCAGATGCACCACGAGCGCCTCGTCGGCAAGCGTGCCGTCCGCCTCGCTCAGGGTCAGCCACAGGTACTTGCCGCGGCGGTAGGCACCGCGCAGCGCCCTGCCGGTGAGTGCCGCCTCAAAGTGGGCGGGACCGGGCAGGTGCCTGAGCAGCGAACGGGCATCGACCACGCGCACCGCCTGCACGGGCCGACCCAACGAATGGTCGGCTAGACCTGCGCGAACGGTTTCCACCTCGGGCAGTTCGGGCATGGTTCCCTCCAATCAGCGGGGCTGCAGAATCAAGAGCCCGCAGAGCTAACAGACCTGCAGGATGCTTGATTGAGCCTAAACCAGGATGCGGTACGCCTGCTCAGCGGCAAGGCGCTCCGCCTCCTTCTTGCTCGGACCCACACCGGTACCGGCCTGCTGGTTCGCCACAATAGCGACCGCAGTGTACACGCGCGCGTGGTCGGGGCCCTCGCCGGTGACCTCGTAGCGCACGTCTCCCCAGCCGCGGGCGGTGGCAAGGTTCAGCAACTCGGTCTTCCAGTCGCGTCCAGAGTTCAGGACCTTCTCATCGTCGAGCAGCGGGGCAATCAGGCGCAGCACCAGGTCACGAGCCGCCTCGCGACCGCACTCCAGGTAGGTCAGCCCGAAAATCGCTTCCATGGTGTCGGCAAGGATTGAGTCCTTATCGGCGCCGCCGGTGTGAATCTCGCCCTTACCGAGCAGGATGTACTTGCCCAGGTCCAGGTCGCGTGCCACCTTCGCCAACGCCACCGTCGACACCACCACGTGGTGCAGCTTCACGAGCTCACCCTCGGGCAGGTCGGGGTAGCGTCGGTACACTTCTTCAGCGATTGCCAGGGAAAGCACTGAATCGCCCAGGAACTCCAGGCGCTCATTATGCTCCACCCCGGGGTTCTCGAAGGCGTAGGAGCGGTGGGTTAGGGATAGCAAAAACGTCTCGGCGTCGATATCGACCCCGAGACGTTTACGCAACTCCCTAGTATCAACACTAGGAAATTCAAACATAAGGATTCACCGCTTCTTAGGCGTCTGCAACCTTACGGCCCTTGTACTCCAGGAACAGGGCGTTGCCTGCAGCGTCGGTTACAACCTTTGCCTGGTGGGGCAGGCTGTAGGTCACGCGACCGTTTTCAACGGTCTTAACCAGCTGGGGCACGGATGCCTTCCACTGGGAACGGCGTGCGCGGGTGTTAGCGCGGGACATCTTGCGCTTGGGAACAGCCACAGCTATCTCACAATCTCTAGTAACAACAATTTAGTTTTCGGTATCTGCACCGAGCAGGCCCTGTAGGGCCGACCAGCGCGGATCCAACACCTCGTGATGATGCCCGGGGTCATCCTCCAGGCGCGCACCGCAATCGGCGCACAGACCCTGGCAGGTGTCCCTACAAACAGGCTGGAACGGCAGTTGAAGGATTACTGCGTCCCGCAGAGCCGGTTCAAGGTCGATGGAATCATCCTCAACGGCGTACTGCTCATCTACTTCGTCTTCGGGGCCGCCAGCCGGGGCCTTCTCAAAGACGAAAAGCTCTTGAATATTGGCCGACATCTCGTAATCAATCGGATCCAAGCAGAGGCTACACTCGCCGTGTACATCCACAACGACGGAGCCGGTTACTAGGATACCATCAACAACAGACTCCATACGAATATCGAGGTCAATATCCGAACCCTCTTCCACGCCGATGAGCGTGTTACCCAGGTCTGCCGGTGCGGGCAGAACCTCAGTGAGAGTTTCCATGGTGCCGGGGCGGTGAATCAGGTTAGTGACCGATACCACCAGCGGCGATGCGTCTGCACGTGAAATGGCGTTTCTCCTTACGAAATGTATAAACCAAAGTCCCATTTTAGGGGTCATTCGCACCGTTAATCAAGATTAAGCGCCTTTTAAATCTCTTTAAGTGGCGCTCACCTCTTAAATATCCCCTTAAGGAGGCGCCGCGCGGCATTTAATCGGCCGGTCGGGGCTACTACTGGGGGATTTTAAGTGCCCGGCCGGTGGTGCAAGTTATTCTACCGGAGCCCTGCCGGTGGGCATGTCGGGCGTGTCGGACGGGTGCGCATCCGGGTTGCCCGGGTTATTTAGGCATTTTAGGCGTTTTTTAGGGCGCGGGCAACCGCCTCCGGCACGAAGGGAGTCACGTCACCACCCAGCGACGCCACCTCACGAATAATCGTGGACGACACCGCACCGTAGCGGTCCTCACCCGCCAAGAACACCGTCTCAACCTGCGCCAGGTGGCGGTTCATGCTCGCCATCGGAGCCTCATAGCTGTAGTCCGTCGCCGAACGCAGACCCTTCACCAGCACCTTCGCGCCGCGCTCCGCCGCGTACTCGGCAAGCAGCACGTCCGGCGGAATTGGCTCCACGCTCGCACCCTCAATGCCGAGCTCCTGCAGGGATTCACGCACCAGCTGCACGCGCTCCTCCAGGGTAAAGCGGTACTTCTTGGAGCTATTGTGCGCCACGCCCACGATCACCTTGTCAAAGAGCTGAGCGGCGCGGGCAATGATTTCCAGGTGGCCGTGGTGCACGGGGTCAAAAGATCCGGGGCAGAGGGCAATCATGGCGGTCCCTTCACGAATAAATATCAGACGTTGGAATGACTAGATACGGGCGGGTTTAGGATGCGGGATAGCGGCATGCGGGCGAGCGCAGGCTGAGGTAGCAATCTTAGGCAGCGAGCTCTTCTGCGTCCTCGCCAGATTCGTTGCCGAACTCGTCGCCCGCCTGTTCCTCCACCTCGTCAGGCTCCACATAGTAGAGAACCGTCTCGCCGTGCTGACGGGTCGAAAAACAGTACAGGCCCTCGCCCCACACCGGTTCCGGGTCGCGCGAAGAACGCTCCACCACGACCACGGCACCCTCGGCAAGCTTGGGGGTGAGCGCCTCCAGCAGCTCGCTGACCTGCTCATTCGGCATGGCGTAGGGCGGGTCAACAAACACCAGATCCCACGGACCGGAGGCGGACTTCACGTAGGTCAGCGCCTGAGACTGCTGCACGCGCGCCGCAGAACCGGTAGCGCCAGAAGAACCAGAGCCGGTGCGGCCCATCGCCTTCTCCACCGCGGCAACGTTCTTGCGAATCACCGCAACAGCCTTCGGGTAGGTGTCCAGCAGAGTCACGGAGGCTGCACCGCGCGAGAGCGCCTCGCAGCCGAGCGCGCCCGAACCGCCAAAGGCGTCTAGCACGCGGGCGCCACGAATAATGTCGTAGCTCTCCAGCTTGGAGAAGAGGGATTCCTTCACCCGGTCGGTGGTGGGGCGAGTGTTATCCCCCGGAACCGAGACAAGGCGAACGCCTCCGGCGGCACCGGAAATAATACGGCTCATAGGGTCTCTCCTCTTAGCTAGTGCGGTGTATTGAAGTCAGGGTTTCAGTGGGTGGAGGTTTCAGCGGGTGGTGGCGGGGCGGGCGTTTTCCCCTATTGGGTCCCCTATCCCCTGCCGAGGAACGCCTCACGGTCAGCGTCCAGGGCACGGTCAATCGTACGCGCCAAAGACGGATGCTTAGCCAGCGTCGGGTCCTTCTCCACCACCGAGCGGGCATCCTCGCGGGCACGCTCAATAATGTCGGCATCGGCGAGCGCCCGCAAGAACCGCAGGGTACTCTTCGAGCCCGATTGTGCAGCACCCAGAATATCACCCTCACGGCGCTGCGCCAGGTCGATGCGGGAAAGCTCAAAGCCGTCCGTGGTGGAGGCGACCGCATCCAGACGCTCTCGGGACACGCCGCCCTCCTCCTGGCGGGTAACCAGCAGGCAGGTGCCCGCATAGCCGCCGCGGCCCACACGACCGCGCAGCTGGTGCAGGCCAGAGATGCCGAAACGGTCGGCGTCCATGATGATCATGAGCGTGGCGTTCGGGACGTTCACGCCCACCTCAATGACGGTGGTGCTGATGAGCAGGTCAATTTCGCCGCGCTCGAAAGCGGTCATGACGGCGGTCTTCTCCGCCGGGTCCATGCGGCCGTGCAGGGTGCCGATACGCACGCCGACGAGGGCGTCCTCAGCACTCAGGTAAGAGTACATTGAGGCGACCGAGGTCAGCTGAACCTTGCCATCGCTACTCGTGCTACCGCCCTGACCGAAATAGCCCTGGGCAGAGTTGCCCGCGCCCGCGCCAGTTCCAGCACCGTTCAGGCTGGATGCGCCAAAAAACGCGGCGCCCTCCTCCAGGCTGTCGCCGTCCTCCCCGATTTTGGGTACGACAACGTACACCTGGTGGCCCGCGTCGATTTCTTCGCGGGCGCGCCTCCACAGGCGGGAGGCCCAAGCGGGCTTTTCGGCCAGGGGCACCACGTGGGTTGAAATCTTCTGGCGGCCGGCGGGCAGGGTGTCGAGCACGGACACATCCAGGTCACCGAACACGGTCATAGCGACGGTACGCGGAATAGGCGTTGCGGTCATGACCAGGCGGTGCGGCAGGGCGCCGTCGGTGCCGCGCAGGCTGTCGCGCTGCTCCACGCCGAAGCGGTGTTGCTCATCCACGACGACCAGGCCCAGGTCATTGAAGCGCACGTCGTCGGAGAGCAGGGCGTGCGTACCAATCACGATTTGCGCGGTGCCGTCGGCAAGCTCCTTCAGCACCTGCCGCTTAGCGCGGGTACCCATGGAGGCGGTCAGCAGGCGCACACACACACGGTCGGGTTCCTCCCCGCTCCCCGCGGGGATTCCCTCGGCGGAACCGGCGGCAGAATCATCAGCGTCAGAGTCTTCGGGCGCCGCCATATCCCCCAGGATGTCCAGCACCGAACGCAAATGCTGCTCGGCAAGCACCTCGGTCGGGGCGAGCATCGCGGACTGGCCACCCGCATCGGCAACCTGCAGCATGGCGCGCAGAGCCACCACGGTCTTACCGGAACCCACATCACCTTGCAGCAGGCGGTTCATGGGCGATTCACTCGACAAATCCGCGGCAATCTCAGCGCCCACCTTCTGCTGCCCCTCGGTCAGCTCGTAGGGCAGAACCTGAAGCAGTCGATCGGCGAGGCCGCCCTCCACGGCGGGGCGCGGCTGGGTCAGGTGCGCGGCACGCACCGAATGCAGGCGGGCGAGCGCGCTCTGCAGCACGAACGCCTCGCGGTAACGCATCTGCGCCTGCGCGGCACGCCAGGTGTCCTCCGAGTCGGGGGTGTGCAGGGCGCGGTACGTCCACTCCAGCGAGGGTACCTTACGGGCGCGACGAATCGTGTAGGGTACCGGGTCTTCGAGTTCTTTGAGCGGCACCTTTTCGAGCAGCTGCGTCATGTAGCCGCTAATGCGGTCGGTGGGCAGCTTCACGGGGGCACGGTAGACGGGCACGGGGGCGGTGGCGGCGTCGGTAACGTCCGCGCCGGAAGCATCCTTTGAGAGCAGAGCGTAGTGCGGGTTGGTGAGGGTGTATTCGCCGCGGTAGATGCCGACCCTGCCGGAGAACATCATGGTTTCACCCTCGCGGATTTCGCGGGCGGCGGTCCAGGCGTTGAAGAAGGAAAGCTTCATCTGCGAGCCGATGAGCGCGCCGGGGGTCGCGCTAGGGCTGGGTGCGGGCACGCCAAAGAGGCCTCCCTGCGCGAAACTATCCTGCGCAAAACTGTCCTGCGCGAACGAATCTTGGCCGTAGCTATCTGCGTAGCCGCTGTAGGAGGCGGGTTGCGCTCCCCTGCCCTGTGCCGGGTTCTGAGCGCGGGGAATCTGGGCAGCTGGGTTCTGCCTGGAGTTAGCGAGCGCATTAATGCGCGGGTTGTGCATCCCGGTTGCCTGCCAGTTCTGCGCGGGCGCACCGGATACGCCGGATGCACCGGATGCGCCGGATACGCTGGATGCGCCGGGGCGGTTAGCGCGCCCGGGCACCACGGATACAGGACCGCCAGCCCCAAAACTAGCGGCGCCAAAACCGCCAGCCCCAAAACCGGCGGGTGCGTCCTGCCCGGTGGCGTCGGAAAGCCGGTCGGTGATGGTCACTTCCGTGATTTTGCCGCGGCGCGCCGCCATGGTTCGGGTGCTCACGTGCACCACGCGGGCAATGATGGTGACGTCCTGGCCCTCAACGAGTTCGGCGAAGGAGCTGAGCTCGCCGCGCGGCAGGTACTTGCGCGGGAAGTATTCGAGCATCTCCCCGACGGTGTGCAGGTCCAGGTGCGTGGAGATTGCCTTGGCGCTGGGCGCGGGCAGGTACTTTTTGAGCGGCGCATTTTCGATGCGATCTTCGGAGGCGTAGCGTGCCAGAGCACGGCTCTTAGCCTCCGCGACGGCTGATGCGGGCTTCTCAGCCGCAACTGTCTTAGTAGTAGCTTGCTTAGTAGCTGTCTTCTTCGCGGAAGCTTTCTGGGCGGACGCTTTCTTCGGCGCGGGGGTTTTCTGTGCAGGCGTTGCCTTCTTGGAGGCGGTTTTCGGCGTAGCGGTTTTAGGCTTTGTCGGGGTTTTCGATGCCGGGGTTCTCGATGTCGAGGCTTTGGAAGCAGGAGCTTTCTCTGCGGGCACAGTCTTCTTCGCTACAGCCTTTTTGGGTGCAGACTTTTTGGTCGCGGACTTTTCAGCTTCTATCTCGGGCGCACTCTTCTTCGGCGCAGGCTCCTGCTCGACCTCTTCGCTTGCCTTCGTTACCTTTTGCGGGCGCGCCGGAATATCCCGCGCGGCAGTTTCACTCTCCTGCGGGCTCGGTTCGTTCTGAACTAGTTCTTTCTGGGCAGGTGCCTTCTGAACCGTCTTCTTCTGAGCGGGTGCCTTGCGGGTTGCCTTCTTCCGTGCGGGCTCCTCCGCCTGAGTTGCCTGCCGCGCCGCCAACGCAATATCGACCAGCTCGTAGAGAGCGTCGTCGGTCATGGTGTGCGCGGCGGGGCCCAGCGAATGTTTGAGCGTCTTGAGCGCCTTACGGTAGGGTGCGCTGGCGCGCTGTGCCGCGCGTTCGCTCAGTTCGGCGCGGCTCACCTCGCCGCGGGCGTAGGCGGCAAGATCACGCACGGTCAGCTCGGCGGTGGTGCGGAGCTGCTCATCGCTCAGTAGAAGCGTAGCTTTTTTCCCCCGCTGAGCGCGGGTAGGCTCGACAGCCGTTGACTCTGCGGGTTCACCCTGCGCTGCCTCGGCCTTCGCAGGTTTAGTCTTAGCGGGCGCAGGCTCGGGAAGCCCCAAATCCAGGGCTTCCTGCTGTGGGTTCACGGAACGTCGGGCGGGGCTCATACGCCGCCCTCCGCACCGCACGCGTGGTCGGCGTGGTGGCCATCCGTCAGGGAGGAAATACGCTCATCCGCCCACTGCCCGTAGCCCATAATCAGCTCGCGGGCGGGGTCGATGTCGGGCACATGCACGTGCAGCGCCCAGAGTCCAGCCGCCATGTCCAGGGGCGTAATGAGCAGACTGTCACCCATGGCTTCAAGTTCGGGGCGCAACTGCGCCAGGGCGAGGGGCTCGCAGGTCAGCGTACCCATGAGCTCCCAGCCGCTCTGCTCCGCGTGTTCTGCGTGCCCACCTTCTGCGTGCTCGGCAGGTTCAGCGCCCGCCTGTTCAGAACCCACTCGTGCCGCAGAACCGGCTACAGAAGTCACACCGGCAGAGGGAGCACGCAGCATGGACTCCACCTGCGCCTCGTTCAGGATCGCGCCCTCCCAACGCGGGTTGGAGTGCACCACGGCAAGGTAGAAGCCGAGCGCGCCAGCATCCACGAAACCTGCAAGCTCGGGTGAGGGCGGGAACTGCGCGGTACGTTCCAGGGCGGCACGCATCAGCGCACGTCGACGCTCTTTGAGCACCTCGTCAGCGGCATCCGTATCATAGTGCGCGTCCAGGCGGGCGAGCTCCACCATGACCGACAGCATCGTGGAGGGCACCATCTGCTCCCCCACGCTGGCGCGAATACGCTCAGCCGCGAACGCCATCGCGCGCGCCTCCGCGTGGGCGTACTCCAGCTTCACTTCGCGGTGCTTCGGCAGGGAACCGCCAGCCAGCACACGCTCGTAGTCTGCTTCCAGGGCGCGCACGAGCGGCAGCTCATCGGCTGCGTCGCCAAGCTCCCGAGCGAGGTTTCCGGGCAGGAACCAGTAGCTACGCACCGCCTCCAGCGCCCAGGCGCAGAGCAGGGTACCCGAGTTGCCGCGTGCCACACGGGATGCGCGCATAATCGCGTGCTCGTAGATTCCACCCAACTGAATCCACAGGTGGGCGAGGGTTTCCTCGTCAGAGGTGCCCTCCCCGCCAAGAATTTCGCCCGCGGGAAGAACCTCACTAGAAAGAATTTCACCGGGCAGAACCTGCTCCATGCCCCGCTCAAACTCCTCGGTCAGGGTCAGCAGGGTGTGGGCAATATTGGAGCCTGTATCCTTATCGGGCACGGGGAACCCGTTGAGCTCATTGAGCGCCTCGCGGTAGCGTTCGATGGTGGTGCGGGCGGCGGTGGACCACGCTACGCCGAAGCGGTAGGCGCGCACGCAGGCGCGGCGGTAAATCTCGCGCTCTTCGGTGCGCTGGTTCTGTTCTGCGTTCACGCTACCCTCCTCGTCGGTTTCGTCAGTTTCGCGTGGTTCTCGGCTGAATTCTCAGCTAGTTCTCGATGTTCTGCACTGCCCGCAGCACGGGCTGAATCTAACCTGTTTCGTACTTCTATTCTAGGTAATTTCGGTTAAATGTACGGTATTGCCGGTCATCTATCCCGCGGGATGAAAGCACGGAGGATGAAAGCCCGGACTAAACTTACAAACCGCACGCACCTCGCGGCACTCGATGGAACTCCTATGCGGAAGCCCCGTAGTGTTCCCAGCCCATGCCGTCCAGGGATCGGCCGTCCATGACGACCGCCGCGCCGGTCACCGCATTGTGGCGGCGCTCGGCACCGTAGAGTTCGGCGCTCAGACCGCGCTCCGGGGCGTCCGCCACGCAGGTGCCCAGGGGCACGAACTCTTCGGGTACTTCACCGGGGAAGGTCGCCAGCAGGCCGTGGTCTTCTCCACCGACCAGCACAAAGGTGCGCGCCAGGGATGCGGGGCTCTCCCCCGCCTCGTTGCGCTCACCAATCGCCAGTAGTAGGCGTGCCAGCGGTAGTAGCGGCTCGGCGAACGCATCCACGGCAGCGCGGTCGAGGCGCATCTGCACCCCGGAGGCGGCAGCAACTCGCCCGGCGTCCTTGACGAGTCCGTCAGAAAGATCCAGCATGGAGCTTGCCTGATGCTGGCGCGCCACATCACCGGCGGGGATGGGGCTGACCGGGTGGTGCTGTGATTCGACGGCGCGCTCGCAGACCGCAATCATGTGCGCGGCATCTTCGGGGGTGAGGGTGCGGACAAGCTCGATGAGCCCCTCGGGAAGAGCGCTAGAGCCTTCAGCTTGCTTCTTTTCCCACGCCTGAGCTACCGCCCCCAGCGCCGCTTCGACTTCCTGGCCTGCGGCGATGGCACGCAGCAGTGCCGTGGCGGGCAGGGAGAGCGGGTTGAGCAGCAGGCGCAGACCGGCATCGGACCAGGCGGTACGCCCCGCCAGGGCGATAGTGTCGCCGGGGCGCGCACCGGAGCGCAGCACGGCGCGGTCCGTGTAGCCGAGGGCGGTGACGGTCACCGACATTTCGGTGGAGTCGCCAATATCGCCGCCGCCAATCACGCATTCGGTGGCTCCGCAGGCGTTGATTCCGTCCACAATGCCGTGGGCGAAGCCGTCAATCCAGCCGTAAGGAGTGCTACCGGGCAGGCTCAAAGAGATGAAGAGGCTCGCCGGGCGTGCCCCCATGGCGGCAACGTCAGCGAGGTTCTGGGTCGCAGCTTTGCGCCCCACATCGTAGCCGCTACTGCGGGCGGGTTCCAGGATGAAATCACCGGCCTCACCTGCCCGTGCGATACCGCCGGGCCACAGGTTCATGAAGTCCTGGTCCTCAACGAGAGTGTCGGTGGTGACCACGGTACGCTGACCGGGCGCGGGCTCGGCGAGGACGGCACAGTCGTCACCGGGGCCCACCTCGAGGGGTTCGCTGCGCCCCGCCTGGCGTGCCGCAGCGGCAACCTGCTCGTTGTGGGCGTTGATAATCGGCATGAAAGCGCGCAGAACGCGGGACTCCCCCAGCTTTGAGAGAGGTGTCTCTCGCATGGGGTTGTCCCGCGTTTCGCTAAAAGTCTGAGGATTCACATCCTCTATTATCGCGTATTCTTACGCGTTATGTTCGCCTTATGCTCCGCGGCTGAAGTAGCGGATTGCCAGAGCAATCAACACCAGACCGATGAGTGAGAAGAGGATCAGCGGTGCAATGCCGGAAAGTCCGGAATCGTCCGCGTCCGCATTCTTCACGGCCTGCTCCTGGGCGGCGTTCGCGCCGTCAGCCTTTGCCACGCTCTTTGCGGAGCGGCTGGCGCTAGCCGAGGTGGAGGAGCTAGGCGATTTCGAAGCCGATACCAAGCTTGAGGAGCTCGAGGGGCTTGCCTCGTGGGAGTGGTCCTCTTCGGTCTTATTGCGCGAGAGGTATCCGGCAACCCAGTCTGCCGCACCCGGAATGGAGTCATTCGAGCCGTTATTGGCTGCGATTCGTCCGAGGGTGGTGCCGCCAGAACGCAAGGGATCATCATCATCGTCAAGTCTGTCATTCGGTGCCTTGGTGCTCGGTGAAGAGCTTGAAGATCCCGAAGAGGAGCTTGAAGAGTCCGAGGAGCCACCGGGTCGCGGAAGCTCGATGGAGATGACGACGTCTTCCCCCGAGGTTTCCTGACGGTTTCCAGGGACGGTCACCGGGTTGTTCGCCGGAGGAATCGGAGCAACAGGTTCGGTCTCGATCGGGGTAACCGATTTGGAGTCCGAGCTGTCCTTGTTATCCTCTACCGGAGCTACCGGAATCACGGGGATGACCGCGTCCTTGGTCGGCTCGTTAGTCGGCTCCTGCTTAGCTTCCTTGGAGGGCTCCTGAGTCGGATCCTGAACCGGGGCCGGAACAACTGGAACCTGAGAGGGCTCCGGGTTCGGCTCGGGAGTTACATCCTTGGTTGGTTCAGGAGCGGGCACCGGATTCGGCTCCGGAGCGGGGTCCTGGGTCGGCTCCGGGGTCGGTTCGGGAGTTACGTCCTTCGTCGGCTCGGGAGTAGGTTCAGGGGTAGGCTCCGGATTCGGTTCGGGGGTCGGTTCGGGAGTAGGTTCCGGAGTCGGATCCTGAGTAGGCTCCGGGGTCGGCTCGGGAGTTACATCCTTCGTCGGCTCGGGAGTAGGTTCAGGGGTGGGCTCTACCGTAGGCTCAGGAATCGGATCCTTGGTGGGTTCCGCGGTGGGCTCCACAGTAGGCGCAACGGTCGGTTCCGGAGTGGGAGCAACAGTAGGTTCTGCCGTCGGCTGGACCGTAGGCTCCGCAGTCGGAGCTACAGTCGGCTCAGCCGTCGGAGTTGCAGTAGGAGCAACACTCGGTTCGGCACTTGCGCTAGGAGCTACGGTCGGCGTAGCAGTAGGTTCAGCGGTCGCCTCCTTAGAGGGCTCTGCGCTAGGACTCGCCGTAGCACTCGGGGTTGCGGTAGCACTCGCAGAAGCGGTGGGCTCGGCAGTAGGCTGCGCGGTAGCGTTCGGGCTGGGCGTAGCACTCGCGGAGGGCTCGGCGCTAGCGGTGGGCTGAGCACTCGAAGAAGCGCTAGGCTGAGCGGTGGGCTCTGCCTGCGCTTTGTCAGTCTTATTGTCCCCCTGAGCGGTGGGCCATGCGCTCACGGTTGCGAGCGTGGGTACTGCCGCCTGAGAGGAAGATGCCGCGGCCGCGGCGGGGTCCAGGGTTTGGCTTGCGGTGCCGACAGGGTTCGGCGGAAGCTGTGACGCTGCCTCCTGCACATCTTGAGCAAATGAGGCTACGTATGGACTTCCGGAAGCAACCAGTGCTGTCGCCAGACTCGCAGAGACCACCTTACGGTTTCGTTTTCCCAAAGGTTGTCCTTGACTTTCTAATACGTTGTGAGTGAATAGATACCCAATCGCTAGGGCAGATTGGATATGCCTTCATCTATTCTACCGAATCGACTTTTTCTTCATTACTCATTTTAGCGCTTTCATACCAATCTTTGAGCTTCAAGATGTGCAACGACCATCAACAACATCTTTTCGTTACCTAGAAGCATCATTTCATGCACTTATGAGCAGAATTACGTTTTGCCTTATCAATACCACTTTAAAACTTGCACTCCACTATCCAAGCAGCCTCGAGGCGAGTGTGAGTGATTTTTCTCATGGGTGAAATTCGAGCGATTCTCATCAAGATGTAGAGGCTAATACGTACCAATTACCCTTCCCACAAAGGCAGTAACTTGCCCACCGCGCAAAAAGCGCCCCGGCGCGAATCCCTCAAGAATCCGTACCGAGGCGCCTTACAACAGGGGCTACTCCCCCGCCGTTACGTATTCAATAACTGAGCGCAGTCAAAACGACAGCGTGCCCAAGAACTAACGCAGCTTCAAGAACAACTAACGCAGTCTCAGAACTAACGCAGCCTCAAGAACTAGCGCAGACCCAGGGGTCGTTCCATCGCCAGGGTCAGCAGCTCGCTAATCAGGTCAGTGTAAGAGATGCCGGTGTTCTCCCACATGGTCTTGTACATCGAAATCGGGGTGAAGCCGGGCATGGTGTTCACCTCGTTGATGACCAGGCGGCCATCCTCGGTGTAGAAGAAGTCCGCACGAGACAGACCTTCACCATCCAGCGCCAGGAACGCCTTCACAGCCAGCTCACGCAGACGATCCTGCACATCCTGCGGCAGGTTCGCCGGGCACACGGTCACAGCGGAAGACTCAGAAACATACTTCGCCTCAAAGTCGTAGAAGCCGTGATCCTCGTCCACAACCTCAATCTCACCGGGGTAGGATGCGCGGGGCATCTCGCCGTGGTGGCCATCGAGCACAGCGCACTCGATTTCGCGGCCCACAATACCCGCCTCAATAATGATCTTCGGATCGTGGCGGCGCGCCTCTTCAATCGCGGGCACGAGCTCCTCCACCGAATCCACCTTGGTAATACCGAAGGAAGAACCTGCGCGGGTCGGCTTCACGAACATGGGGAAGCCCAGCTTCAGCACGCGCTCCAGGATCTGCTCGCGGTCCTCGTGCTCCCACTGGCGGTTGGTGACAACCTCGTAGGGGCCGACCTCCAGGCCAGCAGACTCGAAAGCAACCTTCATGAAGTGCTTATCCATACCCACAGCGGATGCGGTCACACCGCAACCCACATAGTGCAGGTCAGCCATTTCCAGCAGGCCCTGCACGGTGCCGTCCTCACCGAAGGGGCCGTGCAGCAGCGGGAACACAACGTCCACCGGTGCGGTGCGGGTAACGTTACCCTCAGCATCCACCAGGGTCAGGCGGGAATCGCCGGCGCCCATCGGCAGGAACACCTGCTGGGTACCCTCGGGGAACTCTGCGGTACCGCGAGTGCCAGCGGTCAGCTCGGCAAGCTGCTGCTCGTCGGTCAGGTACCAGCGGCCGTCACGGGTAATACCGATAGTGATGACGTCGTAGGCGGTGCGGTCAATAGCGCCCAGAACGCCGGCAGCGGTAATGAGCGAAATCGGGTGCTCGGAGGAGCGGCCACCGCACAGCAGGGCGACGGTCTTCTTCTCGGTCATATATTTCTCCTAGTCAATGTTCCCCTACCCTTAGGTCCGGAAGGTGGAACGGCAATGCGTCAATAATCCTAACGCACGAATACCGTCGCGGTCACTGATGCGTTTCTCACGCACCGGTTTTCCGCAACGGTATCCGTCCTCGGATGTCTACATTCAATCTTCTTCTAGTATGTCCTGGCACACAACCCGAATCAAGGGGTGCCAGCACACCAGAAAGCTTCAAAACCTAGTGGCCCTCATGCTTGAGGCGGCGACCCAGCAGCTGAGGCGCCAAGTCCTCAATGCCAATGCGACCCGAAAGCACCGCCACCACAGCCTCCACGATGGGCATCTCCACGCCGTGACGGCGAGCCAACTCAGCCACCACGGGAGCCGACTTAATCGACTCGGCAGTCTGGCTCATGTGCTCGTGCAGGCGGTCAGGGGAAATACCCTGAGCCAGCAGACGACCCGCCGTGTGGTTACGGGACAACGGCGAAGAGCAGGTCGCAATCAAGTCGCCCATGCCAGCAAGACCGCTCATGGTCGCAGCCTCGCCGCCCAACGCCACCGCCAGGCGGGTAATCTCCGCCAGGCCGCGCGTCATAATGGACGCCTTCGAATTATCGCCGTAATTACGGCCCTCGCAAATACCCACGCAAAGCGCAATCACGTTCTTCACCAGGCCGCCAATTTCGGTACCCACCACATCCGTGTTGGTGTACGGGCGGAAGTACGCGCACGCAATCGCGTGAGCAACAGACTCAGCCACCGGCAGGGTACGAGCCGCAACCACGGAGGCGGTAGGCTCCTCCCCCATGATTTCCTTCGCCAGGTTCGGGCCCGAGAGCACGCACACGCGGTGCGGAATATGACCGATCGCGCGCACATCAGCACCGCGCAGAGCCATAGCCTCTTCCAGCTCCTCGGTAATGACCTGCGACATGCGCAGACCCGTACCGGTCTCCAGGCCCTTCGCCAAAGACACCAGCATGGCGTTCGGCTCAATATAGCGGGCGAAGCTCTGCAACTGCGAACGCAGAACCTGCGCAGGCAGGGCAAGAACCACGATATCGGCGCCGGTCAGCGCCGCGGGGGCATCCGCCGTGAAGTGCATGTTGTCCGGCAGCTTCATTCCCGGAAAATAGCGGGCGTTCTCGCGGGTGCGCTCGCACTCAGCCATCACCTGCTCATCACGACCAATGAGGGTCACACGAGTGTCATCTCCACGCTCACGGGCAGCATCCGCCGCGATCTTAGCGAAAGCGGTGCCCCAGCTACCGGCACCCAGCACCGCAATAGACTGTACGGTTGCCGGAGGGGTAAATTCAGGGCTTGCTGCGGGGGTGCGTCCAAAGAAAGTCACGAAAACACCAGCCTCTCTTCCTTGTGAGGTCCTTGGGTGAGCCACCGAAGGCGCCCGGTCGGGCACCTATCGGTGGCTCTCATATGATTCCCAGCGGGAATACTACTTTTCGTCCGGTTCGCCGAGCGCGCCACCAACCGGACCCGAGGGGGTACCGGGTGCTTCACGACGCTTCGTGCGCGGGTTCCAACGACCCTCAGGAGCCTTCTCACCGCGGATCGTCTCCAGCTCGGCGGTAATAGCGTCCAGCATGGCGTCGGTGACCACGCCCAGTTCGGTGCGGGTGTGCTTAGCCTCGGGGCTGGTATCCTCAACGAGGGAGGCGATATCCAGCGCCTTGCCAACCTTTACGCGAACGGTCTTGCGCGGGAACAGCGAAATCTTACGCTTCTCCTTGATGCGGCCGTCCTCGCCAGCCTCATCCACGTAACCGAGAATCTGTTCATCACCCCAGTGCGCCACCGGGTAGACGGGCGCACCGGTCGCAAGAGCCAGACGAGCCGCGCCGGTACGCGCCTGCATGGGCCACAGCTGCGGATCATGGGTGGTGGTGCCCTCCGGGAAAATCACGACGGCACCGCCAGCCTCAACAATCTTGCGGGCAGTAATCAGGGACTTACGCGCATCCACCGAACCGCGAACCACAGGAATATGCGCGAGCTTGCGCATAATGTAGCCGAGCACGGGGGCGCGGAACAGCGAATCCTTCGCCAAGAAGCGCGGCAGGGCGCCCTCAACGAAAGCAGGGAAAGCCACAGTCACCGGGTCAAGCTCGGTGGTGTGGTTAGCCACGATAATGTACCCGCCGCTCTTAGGCAGGTTCTCACGGCCGGTAATCTCAACGCGCGCGATGAGCTTGTACAGCCCGCGCGCAGCGTTACCGAGCACCTTGTACAGAGCATCACCGGAGGCGGTGGGCTCAATCTCAGGCAGAGCCTGCTTTCCCTGCTGTCCGCTCACTAGTCCTGAACCTCAACTTCCTCGGGCTCAACAACGACGATTGCTGCATCGGGCTTGGGAGCCTTCGACGCCTTGCGTGCCAGCACCTCAAAGTTGGCACCCAGGCCCTTGAGCTTCTCCTCGAAGTTCTCGTAGCCGCGAGCAATCAGCTCAACACCGCTCACGTGAGAGGTGCCCTTAGCAGTCAGAGCAGCAATAATGTGGGAGAAGCCGCCGCGCAGGTCCGGAACCTCAATGTCGGCACCGGTCAGCGGGGTGGGGCCAGAAATAATAGCGGAGTGACCGTAGCCCTTACCCTCGAAACGGCAGGGCGTGCCGCCCACGCAGTCACGCATGACGACAATATCTGCGCCCATCTGCTTCAGCGCGTTGGTGAAGCCGAAACGCTCCTCGTACACGGTCTCGTGCACGATGGACGCGCCCTTAGCCTGAGTCAGCGCCACGACGAGGGGCTGCTGCCAGTCGGTCATGAAGCCGGGGTGCACGTTGGTCTCAAAGACGATGGGCTTCAGCTGAGCTCCGGGGGTGCGCTGAGCCGGGTGGGTAAAGCGGATGCCCTCGGCGGTCACCTCGTACAGGCCGCCCATCTTGCGGAACTGGTTCAGGAACGCGGTCATGTCCTTCTGGGCTGCACCGCGCACGAAAATGTCGCCGCCGGTAGCCAGCGCCGCAGAAGCCCAAGAAGCAGACTCGTTACGGTCGGGCAGGGACGCGTGATCGTAGCCGGTCAGCTCGTCCACGCCCTCAATGACGATGGTGCGGTCCTCGTTAATGAAGATAATCGCGCCCATCTTCTGCAGAACAGCAATCAGGTCAATAATTTCGGGCTCAATCGCTGCGTTGCGCAGGATGGTCTTACCCTTAGCGCGCACACCGGTGAGCAGGACCTGCTCGGTAGCGCCCACGGAGGGGTAGTTCAGCACAATCTCTGCACCCTTCAGACCCTCTTCGGGAACAATCAAGGTGGTGCCGGTTTCGTCGTCCTTCTCAACGACTGCGCCGAACTTGCGCAGCGCAGACATGTGGTAGTCGATGGGGCGGTCACCAATCTTGCAACCACCCAGGTTGGGGATGCGTGCGGTACCGAGGGTGTGTAGCAGCGGGCCCACCATCAGAATCGGGATGCGGGAGTTACCACCGAAGAGCTGAATCTCCTCTGCGTTCTTTGCAGCGGTGGTTGCATCCTGTGCGGGGTTGAGGGTCAGAACACCAGCTTCGCGGTCGTAGTCGACCTTTGCACCGTGCAGCTCCACGAGGGTGGTAACGATTTCGACATCGCTCAGGTCAGGGACGTTACGCAGGGTCGAGGGGGTCGAACCGTGCAGTGCTGCGACCATCGCCTTGGGCACCAGGTTCTTGGCGCCTCGAACGTGAACCTCACCAACGAGCGGAGTGCCACCTTCAATGCGAAGCTTGCTGATGTTCTCAGTCATTAAAAATCCTTTGTGGAGTCGGCTGGTTTAGGCCGAACTTTAACAGTGTGCCGATGCGCCGCGTTCTGTCGTGCCGCGCCCCTGCCGGTAGCAGGGCGAAACGGGCGCATATATTCATCATTATTCTAAGCCCTGCGTAAAGGTGCTCCAAACACTGAAGAACCTTTGGAACTCGTGACTGAGATTTTGCTCTGTTGTGTATGTGAAAAACCGCTCTGGCCCCCTCAGATTCAGAGCCAGAAAAACAAAAAGATACACAAACATTCACACTAATGCAAACATTTTCTGTTTCTTCGCCGAAATTTGACGTTAGTTTCGTCTTTTTAACGTCCGAATTTGAACTTGAGAGCAACCTCACCCCTACAATAACGTGCACACTCGTGCCCACTGAACGGCGCCTCCGCTCTCACGGAGGAGCCAATCAGCTCTACACTGCGGCATAGGCGCCGGCACCGACCTTGCACCCGCGCAGTACAGAGCCTCACGGGAGGGCGCGTGGCGTGCATTCACTGCATAAACCTTTGCGATGGTACCCAACCAAAACGGTTCGGCTTCCTGATTCACTTCAACTTCAAAAATTCACTTCAACATCACCGTAAATATTCGAAAGTCAACTAAAAACCAGGGCCCATCGCAACCAACCACAGGTCGCTTCGCGGCTGCATCCGCGAACTACCGGAGGACCCCAAATATGACACATCACAACACTGCATCACGCATTTCGCGCCGTCGCCTCGTACAGGGTGCGGCGTGGAGTGCTCCCGTTATCCTCGCCAGCGCAACCGTCCCTGCATGGGCGGCAAGCGGCGAGCCCACCTGCTCCCCCGCTCTGACCCTCAAGCCGACCGCAACCGGCTTCGACGACAAGGCTGGCGCATACACCGAATGGCTCGTCCCTGAAGGCGTTGGACGAGTACGCTTCGACCTCGTGGGAGGCGCCGGCGGTGCCGCGTCTTCCTTCACTCCTCGCTACCTGACCGACGTCACGAACGCGGCCCTGGCTGGCGGCGGTGCCGGTGCACAGCTCAGCGGTGTTCTTGCGGTCAAGTCCGGCGACATCCTGCGCGTCTGGGCGGGTAACGGCGGCGTCGGCTCCGCAGCTGGCGCACAGCCCGCACTCGGTGGCGAAGGCTACGCAGCAGGCGGCGACTCCACCGGCTCCAGCACCGCAACCGGCGCAGCGCAGGTAGTAGGCACCGATAGCGGCTACGTGTACGGCGCGTCCGGCGGCGGCTCCTCCGCGGTCGAGCTCGTCCGCGACGGCGCAGTCACCGTCGTAGCCGTTGCCGGTGCTGGCGGCGGCGGCGCGCAGCTGGGCACCCTCACCACCCACCAGAGCCTCTTCAACGCCCAGCCCAAGGATCAGCTGAACCCGGCACTGCGCGTGGCGCTGGACGGTCGCGATGCATCCACCACCGCAGGCGGCAGCGCGGGCGGCGACCTGGGCACCGACAACACCGGTCAGGGCGGCATGCTCATGGCAAGCCCCTACCAGGAGTTCAAGCCCCTCGACGAGGACGATAAGACCCTCGACATGCGTTTCATGGTCACCGGCGGTACCGCTGGTCGCTCCGGCGTAGCTGGCACCCTCGGTGAGGCACTGGCAGGCGTCCTCGACGAGAACAACGAGCTAAAGCTCATGCCCATGTCCGAATCCTGGTTCGACTCCTACGATTTCCCGCGCTACTACCGCTACGAGGGCGACTCCGTGAGTGATAAGGAAAAGGGAACCGGCGGTGCGGACGCTACCGGCTCTTACCGCGGTAAGGGCGGCTCGGGCGCGCTGCTCTCCCACACCTACGGCAAGCTCTCCCTCACTTCCGTAGCATCCGGTGGTGGCGCCGGCTACGGCGGCGGCGGCGCAGGCCTGAACATCTGGACCGTTGGCTCATACTACGAGGCCGTTTTCGGCCGTCAGGTGCAGTTCGAGGGCGAAGGCAACATCTACTCGCTCAGCGCCCTGAGCAGCGGCGGCGGCGCAGGCGGCAGCTACATTAACCACGAGGTGGTTTCTGACTTCGCTCTTGCCACCGCACAGAACGCGAACCCGACCGCGGGTGTGCGCTCCCCCGGTTCGGCGGCGCTGTACAGCTGTACCGAGAACGCAACCTTGAACACCCCCATCACTGAGGGTGCCTAAGCTCTAGGTATTGAATAAATACGCCTCCCCGGAAGTTCCGGGGAGGCACATTCATATGTGTGCCAGGTTTTTGGGTACAGAAAAGCTCGAAGGCGGCGACTGAATCAGTCGCCGCCTTCGAGCTTTATATATCTACGGCTTAGAGTTCCCCTACTTAGAGCTCCTGAGTGCGGGGCATCCAGGAGGGGCGCTTCGCCTCGTACGCTTCAATAGCTTCGAGGTTCTGCAGGGTCAGACCGATATCGTCCAGGCCCTCCATGAGGCGCCAGCGCACGTAGTCGTCAATCTCGAAGGGAACAACCAGCGCGCCCACGGTTACGGTCTTGGACTCCAGGTCAACGGTGATTTCGGTGCCGGGCTCGTGCTCCAGCGCCTTCCAGATCAGCTCGATATCGTCCTGCGCAACCTGCGCGGTGACCAGGCCCTGCTTGCCGGAGTTGCCGCGGAAAATATCGGCAAAACGGGCGGAGATAACGACCTTGAAACCGTAGTCGCGCAACGCCCACACGGCGTGCTCACGGGAAGAACCGGTACCGAAGTCCGGGCCCGCCACCAGCACGCTACCGTGCTTGTAGGGCTCCTGGTTCAGGATGAACTCGGGGTCCTTACGCCAGTTAGCGAAGAGGGCGTCGTCGAAGCCGGTCTTGGTCACTCGCTTGAGGTAGACGGCGGGGATAATCTGGTCGGTGTCAACATTCGAAGAACGCAGCGGCACGCCAATGCCGGTGTGCTTAATAATGGGTTCCATAATGGCTCCTTAGCTATAGCGGCGTGCTAGGCCACGACGTCGGACGGGGCGGACAGGGTACCGCGCACAGCGGTTGCGGCGGCAACCACCGGGGAGACCAGGTGGGTGCGGCCACCCTTGCCCTGGCGGCCCTCAAAGTTGCGGTTCGAGGTGGAGGCGCAACGCTCACCGGGTGCCAGCTGGTCGGGGTTCATGCCCAGGCACATGGAGCAGCCGGCGAAGCGCCAGTCGGCACCGAAGTCCTTGAAGACCGTGTCCAGGCCTTCTGCTTCTGCCTGCGCGCGGACCTTCTGGGAGCCGGGCACGACCATCATGCGTACGTTCTCGGCGATGGTGCGGCCACGCACGATGTCTGCGGCGGCGCGCAGGTCCTCGATGCGGGAGTTGGTGCAGGAGCCCAGGAAGACGACGTCCACGGGAATCTCCTTCATGGGGGTGCCCGCCTTCAGATCCATGTATTCGAGGGCGCGTTCTGCTGCGACCTTGTCGTTCTCGTCCTCGAAGTCGTCCGGGGAGGGAACGGCGTGGCTCAGCGGAATACCCTGACCGGGGTTGGTGCCCCAGGTGACGAAGGGTTCGAGCTCGTCAGCGTTGATGAAGATTTCCTTGTCGAAGACGGCGCCTTCGTCGGTGGGCAGGCTCTTCCAGTACTCGACTGCCTTGTCCCACTCTTCACCCTTGGGCGCGTGCTGGCGACCCTTGATGTACTCGAAGGTGATCTCGTCGGGGGCGACCATGCCGGCGCGTGCGCCCGCCTCGATGGACATGTTGCACATGGTCATGCGGCCCTCCATGGAGAGGGAGCGGATCGCGGAGCCGCGGTATTCGAGCACGTAGCCCTGACCGCCGCCGGTACCGATCTGCGCGATGACGGCGAGGATGATGTCCTTTGCGGTCACGCCGGGCTTGAGGGTGCCTTCAACGTTGATTGCCATGGTCTTGAAGCGTGCCAGGGGCAGGGTCTGGGTCGCCATGACGTGTTCCACCTCGGAGGTGCCGATGCCGAACGCGAGAGCGCCGAACGCACCGTGGGTGGAGGTGTGGGAATCACCGCAGACGATGGTCATGCCGGGCATGGTCAGACCCAGCTGCGGGCCGACCACGTGCACGATGCCCTGTTCCTCGTCGCCGAGGGAGTGGATGCGCACGCCGAACTCTGCAGCGTTGCGGCGCAGGGTCTCGATCTGGGTGCGGCTGGTCAGGTCGGCGATGGTGCCGAAGATGTTGTCGGTGGGGGTGTTGTGGTCCTCGGTGGCGATGGTCAGGTCGAGGCGGCGCAGGGGGCGGTTCTCGATGCGCAGGCCTTCGAATGCCTGGGGGGAGGTCACTTCGTGCAGTAGCTGCAGGTCGATATAGAGCAGGTCGGGCTTGCCGTTTTCGCCGGGGACGACGACGTGTGCGTCCCAGACTTTTTCTGCCAGGGTGCGCGGACGGGTGCCCGCGGTGGTTGCGTTCTGTTCGCTAGTCATGCTTTCTCCTGCTTGATGCGTTCCTACGGTGGATGCGTTCGGTGTGGTGCGTGCCGCAAGTTTGCGGAGTTAAGGGGCGGATTATGTACCCGATGGGACCCTCAAATCGGTATTTCCCTGCGGCGTGTCGCATATTTTTTCACGGATTCTTAGCCTGTGAGACGGCCTAGAAACACCCCGAACTAGCGAGTGTTTTTATGTGGGTTTACTCTATGACTCCAGGGTAATTTTGCGGGATTGCGCGCATTTTCCTGCGGCTTTTTCACACATTTTCACCCATAAACACACATAAACACTTATTATGAAAAACTCATAATTTATCCCGTAGGGGGTGATTCCATCTTCAGCTGTGCACCCGAAAGAGTCCACGAAGTCCGGGGTATCTTTCATATTCTGAGATAGAATATAAGAATGACTCCTTCCGCTTCACGTTTTAACGCACACGGAATGCGTCACCCCAACGCATCCACATACCACAACGCACCGATTGTCGACCCCGTCAAGCCGCCCGAACACATGGCAGCCGACGAGCAGATGGTAGAGGTACACTCCCACGGCTCCTCCGGCGTTGGCGTGCTCGACAAGGCAACCCTCATTCTTGACTGCCTTGAGGCAGGCCCCGTATCCCTGGGCGACCTCGTCAAGGCAACCGGTCTGGCACGCCCCACCGCACACCGCCTCGCCGTGGCGTTGGCACACCACCGCCTCGTAGCCCGCGACGTGCAGGGACGCTTCATGCTCGGACCCCGCCTGACCGAACTCGCGTCCGCCACCATTTCCGATGAGCTCATCACCGTGGCAGACCCGATTCTGCAGAAGCTCAGCCTCGAAGCTGACGAATCCACCCAGCTGTACCGCCGCCAGGGCGACTGGCGTGTATGCGCGGCAACCGCGGCACGCCCCTCCGGCATGCACGAATCCATCCCGGTCGGTACCCAGCTGTCCATGCAGGCTGGTTCCGCCGCCCAGGTTCTGCTGGCTTGGGAAGACCAGAACCGCATTGTTGAAGGCCTGCGCGACGCCCACTTCAGCGCCGCCATGCTCGCGGCTGTGCGCCGCATCGGTTGGGCGCAGTCCGTGGGTGAGCGCGAGCGCGGAACCGCCTCGGTCTCTGCTCCGGTGCGTGCGCCCGGCGGCAAGGTGATTGCGGCAGTGTCCATCTCGGGTCCGATTGACCGCATGACCCGCCAGCCGAACCGCAACTACCCTGAGCTGGTCGTTAAGGCTGCTCAGGCGATTACGGACGGTCTGCGTGAGCTTGCGGCGTCTCAGCAGGCTCCCTGCGGTGAGAGTACTGAAGAGGACTAAGCTTCAGTAGCGTGTAGATTTAACGAAAAGAATCCCTCCCCGCCTCGATTGAGGTGGGGAGGGATTCTTTTGTGCGCTCTTAGTTTGATGCGGGTTGTCCTGATACGGTTTCTCGGATGATACGCCGCTAAATGTCCAGCGCCTTACGGTAGGCGTTCAGGCGCTTTGCTTCCTGCTGTACCGGGGCGACCACGCAGGACTGCACTGCCTTCTCCACGCCGGTCTGCAGGCGACCTCGCAGCTTACGTGCGTAGTAGCGTGAACCCATGGCGGTAAGTAGCCTGCCCACACCCGCCGAGGCGATACCGAGCAGCACACCCAGCAGCAGAAGCAGGGTCGGCAGGGGCACCGGGGAGCCTTCGGGGGTCGGGGCGGGCGGCAGTTGAATCTGCAGGTACGCCATGCCGGAAATCAGGGTCAGCCAGCCGACGCCTACCAGGGCGCTCATTAGCGCGATCCACTGCAGGGCGTTGAAGATGACCCAGGGGGCGCGGGTGCGGCCCAGACCGTAGTCGATGCGCACCATGTCGCGTTCGAGCAGTTCGGGAAGCTCCGCCTCGCGGGAGAGGGCGGCTTCCTTCATGCTGCGCTTCCACGGTTCGTCGATGCGGGCCGCCATCTGCTTGCTGTATTGGCGCACGGCGTTTGCCATGCCCGCCTTCTGCGCGGCGCTCAGCGGAGGCAGCGAGGATGCCACCAGCTCGGGTGCATTCTCGCTATCGGAACCGAGCATACCTGCGGACTTCTCGGTCTTAGACGCGCTCTTCGTTTCATCTTGCTGCCCCAGGTGCAGGCGGCGCAGGGGGTCAGCCTTTAGGCGGCTCATCCAGCGGGTGAGGATCCAGCCGGTGTGCTGACCCGCGGCGCGGCGATAGGAGGCGGTTGCCGCCTCCAGAACCTGCTCTGCCTGGCTGGAGGTGTAGCATGCCTTCACGAGCTTCTGTTCCGCTTCGAGGGCGTAGGCTCCGGCGAGCACGGTCCCCTCTCCCCCGGCGTAGGTGCGCAGCTGGGATGCGGTGGCGTGCAACTGCGCGTCGGTTCGCTGCAGGGACAGGCTCTTGGCGGCGGCTACCTGGGCGAGCAGGTCGCGGAGCACGTCGACGCCTTCGCCGGTTCGCGCGGAGACGGCGATAGGTGCGGAGAGCAGGTGCGCTTCGGTGCCCTCAGCCTGGAGCAGGCGGGTGAGGGATGTGAGCACTGCGGGCACCTCGGCGGGCGCGAGTTTGTCCGCCTGGTTGAGCACGCAGAGCGCCTGCGCGCCGGATGCGGCAAGCGGCACCATGAAGTCGCGGTGGATGACGGCGTCGGCGTATTTTTGGGGGTCGACAACCCAGACGAGTACGTCCACGTAGCGCATCATGCGGGCGGCGAGGTCGCGGTTGGTGGTGGTGACCGAGTCGAAGTCGGGCATGTCCAACAGGATGAGGCCGCCGGTGCGGGTGCGCATTTCGCCGCGTCCACCGACGGCTCGGCGGATGCGGTTGAAGAGTCCGGGTGCCGGTTCGGTGACGGCGTTGGGTGCCGCCGCTCCCCCGGTTGCCTTATTACCCTCGGTTGCCTCTCCTTCGGCGGCGAGCGCCTGAGTTTGCGGGTAGACGCGCTTGTCGATACCGAGCCAGTCAAGTAGCTCTTCGCTGCCTTCTGCTTCCCAGATTGCCGCCTGCACGGTGGAGGTGGTCGGGCGCGTGGGCGCGGAGAGGGCAATGTTCTGTCCGGCGATGGCGTTGAAGAGCGTGGATTTGCCGCTGCCGGTCGCGCCGAAGAAGCCGATGACGGTGTGTTCGGTGGAGAGTTCGCGGCGTTGGCTGAGGCGTTCGAGGGTTGCGGCGGCGTCGAGCAGCACGGTTTCGGGGACTCGTCCTTCGCCGTAGCTGATGGCGTCCTTGAGGGATGCGACGGAGCGCGCGAAGGGCGAGGTTGCCACGGCGGGGGTGGCGCCTCGCTCGGTGTTGCGCTCAGTAGTATTGCGCTCGGCGTTCTCGAGTTTCTTCTCGGGGGTAGTCATAGTGCGTTATTTCTTCGTCTGTGGTGCGGGGTGCCTGTCCGGAGTGGTTTAGCGAGCAACCGTGCCGTTAGTGTGGGCTGCGGCTTGGCGCTGTGTGGTTTGACTCTGGGTGCTCATTTCTGCGGCGATTGCCTGCACCTGCTCAGCAGCGCGGTGAATGTCCTCGGCATCAGCCTGCGGGTCGGTTTCTTCCAGTACGGCGGTGAAGGGCTGAGCGTGCTCAGTGAGCAGCCCCGACATGCGTTCGAGCAGGTCGGTGCGGGCGCGGGTTGCCATGCGGCGCACCGCGTCTTCACCGAAGATGGACTCGAGCAGTTTGGTGCCGACCACTCCGCTACCGCCGGCGATACCCGCCTCAATACCGGTGATGCCGCCGGTGAGGCTGAACGCGGCAACCATGAGCATCACGGCGGTGGCGTTCACACCCAGGGAGAGGAAGCGGGCGCGTTTGCGCTTGTCGGCTCCTTCTTCGCGGATCATTTCGAGGACGGATCCCTGCCAGAGGCGAATCTGTTCGGCAACGGCTGCGGAGAAGATGTCCTCGGCGGACTGCACTTCCCCCTTCGCTTCGTTGCCCTTTGCCTCGCCGTTTGCGCCTACGTTCTGTTCGAGTGCGGCGGAGACAGCCTGCGGCGCAACAGAAACAGCCTGCGGCGCATCAAGGCGCGCCAGCAGGGAGCGTCCGGCGCGGCTGGCACGCCAGCGGGTGCGGGTGTTTTCGGAGGCGCGGGCGGCTGCATCCAGCACGACGGCGTGGATGCCGCTTTCAAGGGCGTCTTCTACCTTCTGGGCGGCGGCGGGCTGGCCTCGCAGGGCGGAGCTGACGCGGTCGCGCAGGCGACCGATGGTGCTGTCGAGGGAGCGGAAGAAGTCGCCGGTTCCCACGAAGTCGTGCCAGCGCGAGAGCACTTCGCCGCGCAGCAGGGAGCCGTCGGAGAGTGCGCCGTCGATGGTGGTCAGCGCGTCCTCGTATTCTTCGGCGACGATGGTGGCAAGCGACTGGTGCGCCGCCTGCTGGCGTGCCTGTTCGGCGGCGAGCACCTGCAGGTTACCGGCGAGGGTTTCGACGGCACCGGCGAGGGTCTGCCGGGCGATGGCGGCGCGGGCGGGTGCGTCGGCGCCGAGTTCGCGGATCCACAGGGTCAGCGGGGCGAGGCTGACGGGGGCGAGCATGCCGCTTTCGTCGCGGGGCTGTTCGGTGACGGTGTGAATCAGGACGGCGTGGATTCCGGCTTCGTCGAGCATGCGTCGCAGGTCGTTTTCGATGGCTTCTTCGTCGCCTTCGGGCACGCGGTTGAGCACCACGGCGATGGCGATGGAGCGTGCGGCTGCTTCGTGGAGCAGTTCCCAGGGCACGGCGTCGGCGTAGCGGTTGGCGGTGGTGACAAAGAGCCACAGGTCTGCGGCGGAGAGCAGTTCCTTGGCGAGGGTGCGGTTTTCCTCGGAGACGGAGTCTATATCGGGTGCGTCAATGAGCGCGATGCCCTGCGGTAGCGCCGAGGTAGTAATAGGAATGAGGGCGCGCGCAATCTTCGGGTCGAGGCCGGGTAGTGCCTGCGATCCGGCGTTCATACCGGAGGTGCGGGTGCGCGGCAGGGTGGGCAGGAAGCGTTCGGGTGACAGCGCCGCTTCGTCTTCTGCGCGGTACAGGAGTACGGGGTGGCGGGTGGTGGGTCGAATCGCGCCGGACTGGGTGAGCGGTTCGCCGAGCAGGGTGTTGACGAGGGTGGATTTGCCGGCGCCGGTGGAGCCGCCGACCACGATGGTGAGGGGGTTATCGACGCTGGCGCTGCGCGGCAGGATGTAGTCGTCGAGTTGTCGTGCCATGGCTGCGAGCAGGGTGCGTGCGGTGGCGGTGCCGTGCTCTGCGGTGCCGTCGTGGGTGACGGCGTAGGGGGTGCCGGGGGTTTCGCCGGCTTCTACGTCGAGCGGGAGGGGGATTCGAGTGAGCAGTTCGCGAGCTGCTTTGAGCTGCGCATAGTCGGTGGTAGTCACAGCGCTATTGTCCCATAGGGTGCACCTGCTTCATGCCATGTTTGGGTGTTGGCGCGGTCGCGTTGTGGCTAGGTTGTGCGGTTGGGGGTGCCAAGGCTGTGTGAGGGGCTGTTTTTGATAGGTGTTTGGACAACCTGAAGAGGTTGAAATACTACTTGCACACCGCGTGCAACAACTCCAATTTATGATTTATTCATAAGAAGAGCAGGTGGGAAAATCCTTGAGTTTCCGCGGGAAAAAAGCACATTTTAATGCGGTTACCCGGAACACATTGGTACGTTTTATAACCCGCATAAAACGGGCAAATATTAAGATTTGATAACTTTTTACCTTTAAGCGCAGATATGGTCATTGCGGACCTGAAAGTACGCTTAGAATCGTTGAGCACGACATACAGGCAGGTCATAATCCACACCGAATCCCCAGGAGGTTTCTGACCTGCCCTTCGTATCGCATCCGTACTCACCGCGGTATGCGATACCCACCGGGAATGCTCACCGAACCCTCACGCAACTACATTCACAATTTACTGCCGTTGAGGTTCACTGCATCCGAGCTACCCGCATACTGTCTGCCCATCTTTACTCTTGCGAAAGGTTGCGTATGTTCGGTTCGCTGTCACGGCGCCATCTTCTTGCTCTTTCTTCCGGAGCAGCATTGAGCGCACTCGCAAGCGCTTGCAGCCCCAGCGCAGTTTCTCGCCCTCAACCACTCGCTAACCCTTCCCCTACTAAGGCTGCTCCTCAGAGCTCCCAGACCAAATCTGCGACCACCACGCGCAGCATTACGTACGCCGAGCCCCTGCCCGCATCCGCCCTGGACGGTCGCGGACCGGCTCTTCTGCCGGATCAGTTCTTTGAGCGTTCCGGAAATTTCTCAAACGGCACCCTGAGCCATCGAGCCGTCAATGTCCCCCGCCCCACCATGCCCCCGGAGGCTAAAGAGCGCACCGTCGAGGGCCTGCACGCCTTTCTGCAGTACTGGGGTGCGGCGCAGAACTACATGCTCCTCACCGGCGATACCGACCCTTTCATGGGTCTGCCCGGCCAGGAGCACTTTAGCAACATGGCGCAGATGTACCGCGATATCTACCGCTACAACATTGGCTGGCTGGTCTCTAAGAACAACCACCCCATGTGCATTAACCTGAGCTCCCCGCAGCCGGTGCCCGCTACCGAGCAGGACGTCTACTGCTGGAAGGCGACCCTGAAGGTGGACGAGAACGCGTTCTTGTTCAACCATGAGACCCGTCAGCGTGAGCAGCTCACCGGTATCTACGGCAGCAATCAGAAGGCGGATGCTTACGTCTACTTTGGTGAAGAGGGCTGGCAGATGCTGGAGGATCCGAAGTCTTCCCCGAGTGCTACCGCCACCCCTGCGGCTACCGCTGAACCGTCCGCGAATATTCCGAGTGCGCACCCGACCCCGAATGAGGGCCCCCCTTCTAAGGCGGCTCGTTATATTCGAGGCTCAGCCTAAAGCTTCTTTACATCCGTGCCTCAAAGAACCCGTCATATTGGGTGATATGAGGCACGGATGAGGGCTTTTATTTGTGTGCCACGCGTGAAATCTATAGGCTAGGGCTAGATGAGGTCCGCCCATTTTTGCCTCAATACGCGTCTACTCGCCCTGCGGGTGACTGCTTCGCGCCCTCCTGTAGGGGCGTGATGTTAGGCTGAGAATTGGAGCGTGAGCTCTTCACTTATCACCGATACTTCCGCATCACAGCACATTCAAGGGGATCACTATGATTCACAGCCGCCGCCACTTTATTGCGCTTACGGGCACCGCCGCCCTGGGTGCGATGCTTGCCGCTTGCGGTTCCAAAAAGACTGCGGAGGCGACTGCCTCCCCCACTGCTTCCGCTTCGATTGCGGGTGCCTACGACAACCTGTCGGGCGAGCTGAAGTGGACTAAGTACATTGCGGGTAACGGTGCAGCCCCGATGAGTAGCACCGACCCGGAAACCGGTCAGGTGTACACGATTGAGCCGACTGCCGGCCCGGCAAGCGTTGATTCTAAGGCGAGTGCCGTGCCCATCCCGATTGAAGATGAGAGCATGTACGACAAGAACGCCCGCGGTCTGCGCGCTACCTTCGCGTATTTTGCGGCGGCGGTGAACTATGCCCGCATGACCGGTGATCCCGGTCCGGCCCTGCAGGTGGTTCAGGCTCAGAACTCTACCAACCGTGCGGCGCTGGAGAAGCTGCGCGCCTTCTATGCGCCCGGCACGAACTGGCTGGTGGGCGGCGAGTGGACGTTCCGCCTGACCGATAAGCAGCCGACGACCCGCGGCACTAAGTATGCGTGGGCGTGCACCGTAACTCAGGCGCACGGTATGCAGGTTGAGAAGGCGACCAATACGACCAAGCCTCTGGAAGACACTGAGGCACAGGAGATTAAGGCTCTCTACGCTGAGTACGATGAGGAGGCGAAGCGCTGGTTGGTGATTGCGCCTCAGCAGTACGATCCCGCATTGACCCCGAAGCCGACGCAGACTCCGCGTGCGCATCCTTCCTCGACCTATACCCCGACGGTAACTGATGACAGCACCGTGGCAGCTAATGCTGGCGCACACACCGGCGCGAATACTTCGGGTAACGGCGCGGCTCAGGGCACTGCTCAGAATGGTGCCGCGCAGAACGGTGGTGCGCAGGCTCCTGCCGCCCAGAACGGTTCCCATCAGTACACTGGCTCCCAGAACGGTGGTGCGCAGAATGGTAGCGCCCAGACCGGCACCGGTCAGGGTGGCGCGGCTCAGGCTCCTCAGCCTGCCGCTACCCAGGCGCCTGCGGCTACCGCGCAGCCTGTGGCAACTCAGCCTGCCGCTGCGACGGTTCAGCCGAGCGCAGCGCCCGGTGTTCCTGATCCCGGTGCCGCTCAGCCCGGTGCCGCTGGTGGAGATGCTGCTCCCGGCGCTGAGGCGCCCGGCGGTATTCCTGGTGAAGGCGCACAGTAGCCCCTCCTCTAACAGACGATGAACGCGTCCCCTCCTTCGCTACCCTCATCTGGTGCGATGCTCCCGCTGGTTCCACTGAGTTCACTGGCTACGGTAAGTTCGCTGATGGGCGGCATATCACGCTCCTTTGAGCGCTGGTACGCACGGGTGTGAAGGCGGGGGCGCGTTATACTTAGGACTGTCTCTAGAGGGATGTCCGCGTGTGATATCCGCTCGTCGAGGCGCACTCTCACTCGTCTCTCACCTGAGATTCTCACTCGAAAGGTACTCCGTGGCGCTTTTCCCCATGACCTCCGGGCTTCCCAGTTCCACTACCGGCATCAGCCGCCGTTCTGCTCTGCGTTACGCGGGTGCGGGCGTTGCGGGCGTGTCTTTGAGCGCCCTACTGGTTGCGTGCGGTGGTTCTTCGTCCACCAGCGAAAACGCTGATGCGGATACCCCTCAGATTTCCCCTTCGGCTTCTGCGCGTACTGATTTTAGCGGCGAGGTCACCTTCGACAACTATGAGAAGAAGGGTACTTTCGTTCCGGCGACCGAGTCTGCGCCCGCTCAGAACGTGCCGTTCCCCAAGCGCCCGGCGAGCGCTTCGGAAAACTCGGTGCAGGGTCTGTACGATTCGATTGCATTCGTGTATGCGGCGATTAACTACCTGGTGCTGACCGGTGATGCGGCTCCGCTGCGTGAGTCGAAGGCTGATGAGAAGTTCGTTGCTTCGTTCTCGTCGTTTATGGATGAGTCGAATGAGAGCTCGCAGAATCGTGATTGGTTTGTGTCGCCGAAGGTGACCATGTCTGCGTTCACTGCGGTTCCTGCGCTGGTGAAGAAGAGCGTGCAGTGGACCTTTGATCTGGTGATTGATTTGGGTCCGACCGTGGTGATTGACGGTGCTCCTGCGGAGATGTCTGAGAAGGTGCGCCGTACTGAGCGCGGCTTGGTGATTACCGGTGTGCGCCACGATAATGACTGGACTTTGACTATTCAGGATGAGTACGAGGCTCAAGCGTCGGCTCAGCCGCAGAATGGTGGCGCTAATGGTGGTGCCGCTAATGGGGGTAATGCTGGCAATTCCGGCAACTCCGGTAATGGCGGCAATTCTAATGGTGACAACCTTTAAGCCCTCAGATGGATGAGGCATCATGCCCTAACTCGCACTCGGGTTAGGGCATGATCTGTTTTACTCTGGTAGTAACGAGCTTTCCTGGATTCAAGGTTTTTCTCTTATGTCTTCTTTTTCTCAGTCTTTCTCTCGCCGCTCCCTGCTGCGCCTGGGCTTGGGCGCATCTGCTGTTGCGGGTTCTGCGGCGCTGTTGAGCGCGTGCGGCTCGGGTAGCTCTAGCCAGCAGTCGGGTTCTCAGGGTGGTAGCCTGAATGGTTCGAAGTCGAGCGCTAACCCGAATGGGTACAGCGATGATGGTAAGAACTATTCGGGTCTGGTGGAGTACACCCACTATGAGGGTGCGGTGAATTATGAGCAGGGTACGGTGGATCATCCGCCGCGTAATGCTCCGAAGCCGAAGGTGACTGATGCTCTGTCGGCGAATACGGTGACGGGTTTCCATGAGGCGATTGCTTATTTTGCGGCAGCTATGGATTATCTGGTGAAGACCGGTAGCACGGATGCGTTCTCGACCGGCATTCAGCTGTCGTCGAAGACTCGCTCTGAGGTGGATGCTCTGTCGGCTTCTATTCTTGCGGGTGTGGAGAAGGGTTCCTGGTATGTGAATCCGTCGGCTTCCTATGCGCTTTCGAGTGCGCAGCCGTCCATTATGAGTGATGGCAACCTGCTGTTTAAGGGCCGGTACACTCTGGACTTCGGTACGGAGGCGGTGGCTGAGGGTAAGATCCAGCCGGTGGTCGCCTCGGCGAGCGCTTCTGCTGAGCCTACTGAGCCGTCCGAGGATGCGCTGGTGTCTGATGCGGCGTCCCCCACTGCTTCGGCTTCTGCTTCTGCTACTGCGGCGGGTCCTGCTTCTCAGGTGACGGTTCAGGAGTGCGATTTCCGCGGCCGCTACCACGCTGATTCTAAGATGTGGGAGCTGAGCGTGGCGTACGGTGCCACTGTTCAGGGAGGTACCGCCCAGGGAGGCGCATCCACCGCGAGTGCTGCGGCGTCTGGCGCGGCATCCGGTTCGGCTTCTGCTTCTGCCGCCGCTTCTGCTGAAGCTTCCACTGAGGCGTCCGCCACTTCCGCGGCGTCATAGTTCGTCATAACGCTTTTATCTGCGAGGCGCTTCTCACGCTTCGTCCACTCAACTCTGTATCCTGTTGGGTTTGCGGCTAAACTGGTTGCAATCACCGACTGACTGAAAGGTATCACTATGTCCGAGAACCTGACCCGCCGCGCGGCGCTGGGCGTACTGGGCGTCAGCTCCATGGCTTTGCTGGCGGCTTGTGGCTCTAAGGCTACTTCTGAGGCGTCTGCTTCCGCTTCTGGCTCTGAGAGCGCTTCTGCTGCTGCTTCTGAGTCTGCTACCGCTTCGCCCTCTGCTTCTGCATCGGCGTCTGCTTCCCCTTCCGCTTCTGCTTCGGCTTCGGCTACTGCAACGAACTCTCCGCTGCCTAACGACAATAAGGATTACAGTGGCGTAGCGAAGCTGGAGAAGATGGAGGATCACGGCGAGTACCAGCCGGGTAATGCTGAGCACCCGCCGCAGAACGTGCCGTCCCCGATTGTTCCGGAGGCTATGCACCAGAATTCGGTGGCTGGCTTCGCGGCGGCTCTGGCGTACTTCGGTGCGGCGTTTGAGTACCTGCTGCGTACCGGCGATATGCACTACATGAACGAGGTCAGCACCGACCAGGAGACCCTGGCGGCGATGAAGAAGTACGCGGACTCCACCAAGGCCGGTATTGATGAGAAGAAGACCTGGTACGTGAACCCGACCGCTACCCTGACTATTGGTACTAAGCAGCCGGTTCTGGCTCAGGGCGCGTACAACTGGACCGTGACGTTGAACGTGGACCTGGGTGAGAAGCTGTTCAAGGACGGCAAGGAGCAGACCGTGGCGGCTGATAAGCGTCACGTGAAGATGTTCGGTGAGGCTGTTGGCCGCTACCTGAACAACAAGTGGGATCTTCACATGGACATCAACTAGTCCTCTGAGGCTGGTTTTCTCCCCCGCTTTTAGCGTTGTGCCGTCTCAGGATGCGGTTTTCTACTGTTTTTTCCATTGATGGCAATAAAATTTGTGGCTCCAGCTTGCGGTGAACGGAGTTCACCACTACTCTTATATACAGAGGTTGTCTTTTGGGCTACATAATGTTTCTAGAGAGCGCCGCACATTCATCATCCTTTGTCGAGAAAGGGTTTGTGCGGCGCTTTTCTGTACCCTCTTTCTGAACCTCGTTCCTTGAGGTTTTTCTCTGGCATTATTACGAACTGTGACCGCAGGTTTAAACCTGCCGCCGGTGAGTAGTAGAGTTGCCACGTAACCGATTATTCATTGCGGAGACCCCATCGCGGCTGGCCTCCCCCCAAGCTCATGAAGGAGCACCCCATGGCAAAGATTCTCAACAGCATTGTTGAAGCAACCGGCCAGACCCCCCTGGTTAAGCTGAACCGACTGGACGAGGGTCTTCCCGGTAACGTAGCGGTCAAGCTTGAGTTCTACAACCCCGCTGGTTCGGTTAAGGACCGTATCGGTCGCGCCATCATTGACGCTGCTGAGAAGTCGGGTGCGCTGAAGCCCGGCGGCACCATTGTTGAGGGCACTTCCGGTAACACCGGTATTGCGCTGGCTATGGTGGGTGCTGCTCGCGGTTACCGCGTCATCCTGACCATGCCGGAGACCATGTCTGCTGAGCGTCGCGTGCTGCTGCGCGCTTACGGTGCTCAGATTGTGTTGACCCCGGGTACCGAGGGTATGCGCGGCGCTGTGGAGAAGGCTAAGGAAATCGTTGCGACCACCGAGAACGCTATCCTGGCGTCCCAGTTCTCCAACGAGGCGAACCCCACCATTCACTACAACACCACCGGCCCCGAGATTTGGGAAGCAACCGACGGTAAGGTCGACATTTTCGTGGCGGGTATTGGCACCGGCGGCACCATCTCCGGTACCGGTAAGTACCTGAAGGAGCAGAACCCGAACGTTAAGGTTGTTGCGGTTGAGCCGAAGGACTCCCCGCTGCTCTCCGAGGGTCGCGTTGGCCCCCACAAGATTCAGGGCCTGGGTGCCAACTTCGTTCCCGACACCCTGGACCGCGGCATCTACGATTCGGTGACTCCGGTCAGCGCTGAGGACGCTATGCGCACCTCCCGCCTGCTGGCTACCCAGGAAGGTATTCTGGGCGGTATTTCTT
>OCLG01000014.1_pt1 | contig 186436 bp, 172 predicted proteins | sample 1548111 | NCBI WGS metagenome assembly OCLG01 (sample SAMN05301508, study PRJEB22388) | human oral metagenome | isolation source: Infant 2 DOL 28 oral | host: Homo sapiens | place: USA: Pittsburgh, Magee-Womens Hospital of UPMC | collected 2013/2014 | reverse complement strand
AATTTACAGCACCATAATAGAATAACACAAAGCCCCTGCGATTGCAAGGGATTTGTTGCTGTTTTTTAAAATTTTTAACATGAAAATGTTTTCCTATTTTTTCTTTCTAGAATTAGGGATTTTCTTCTATATAAATTGAGTTCTCTTGAGCTCAAGTTTGCCTTCTGATTGGTCCACTAAGATATCCGCCTTAGACTCAGTTTCTTTATAGTATTGCAGATACTGCTCCCGTCTCATCTGATGACTAGCCAATATAAAGGATGCATCACGATTTCTCACAGTCGTATCTCGAGCTAGGCGCCACTTTAATTCGGTGTCCTCATCCGTGTAGAAACAGATAGTTTTGTCAAAGAGTTCTTTGGGTAAAAAGCCAACAGACATCCCTTCGACAATCAGAATTGGTTTTGCTCCAGACAAGACCTCACTAGCCTTCCAAGGTTCTTCAATTGTTAAGATATCCATACCCGCCTGTAAGGCCAGAATATCTCGCTGCAAACTCGCCAGTTCATGCGCCACTGGAAGACAGGCTGTCACCTTTTGATTCGGCGCGTCCTTTGGTACTACCAGATGGCGTCCAGAGGTGATATAAGGATCTGTTTCTAGCAAATTTACTGTAGTAGAATCTAAAGCTTGGTACAATTCCTCTGCAAAGGTCGATTTACCTGAAGCACCATGACCGTATATTCCCAGTGTCTTGACTTTTCCTGCTTTTATTTCTGAGACCAGTTCTTCTATTAAGTCTTTTTTCTTCACTCTCTCTTCACCTGTTCATAGCTTTCTTTTCCATCATTGAGCTTGTCCCAAATCACTACTTGCCCACTTTTGAGTGATTTTTGCACATCGATGATGCGTTGATTGGACGAACCTCGAAACTGGAGCATGAGATTTCTCTTAGTTCGGTCATACCGTCCATCGACAAGGATGTCAATTAACGACAATAGTTCCAGTTTATCTGGAGTTTCCAACATCATTTCTTCCCATGTATAGCCCGTCCAGGACCAGATATCCTTATCTGGCAATTCTTTCCGAATACGCTTCACGAGTGGCAAAAGAATGCCAGTATTGAGAAAAGGTTCCCCTCCCAGCAAGGTCAATCCTTGAACATAGGGCTGGGCAAGGTCTGCCATGATCTGTTCTTCTAATTCTGCTGTATAGGGAATGCCAGCATTGAAGGACCAGGTAGCTACATTATAGCACCCCTCACAGTGAAACATGCAGCCTGATACATAGAGGGAATTCCGCACACCTTCTCCATCCACAAAGTTAAAAGCCTTGTAGTCAATGATACGCCCTTGACTGAGTTCCTCGCTTTTCCATTCTTGTGGTTTTGGATTATTCATTCGCTACCTCTATCCAATAACGCTCTACACCATCACGAACATCCTCAAGGAGCCCACCATTTGCTAAAATGACTGCTCTGCTAGCAGGATTATTCACGCTACAGGTCACCAGAGCTTTCTTAATATTCTTTTCCTTAGCAACTTGCAAGCCCTGACGGAGAGTTTCCTTAGCATAACCCTTGCCTCTTTCTGATGGACGAATGGAGTAGCCAATGTGGCCAGCATAATTCAATAATCCCTCATTCAGTCTCAATCGCAGATTCAAAAATCCTAGAGCACGACCTACATCATCAAATGATACAAATTGAATAGAAGGAACACGATTTTCAGGCAAGTTTATTCCCATCTCTTTTTGCATATTTGTTTCCAACCACTCTTCATACACAAAGTTCTCTGTATCCCAAAATCCTCCATCATGGCCTGATTGGCTCTTTTCAAACTCTTCCATCATCTCTAAAACTGTTTCTTTATCTGCTAAACTTGGTCTGCGTAATTCCATCCTTACCTCCCACTAAGAGAAAAGCGAGAGCTGACTCTCACTTTTATTTCTTCTTATTCTTATTTAAAAATTGTTCTCTGAGGTTGAGCAAGCGTTCTTTTTTACCAGCTCCACCTTTAGAGTGTTTCTCGTGATAACGGGTCACTTGTGCACGTCCCTTATCGTCTAATTGATATTTTCCCATTTCATTTCTTTCTAATTTGTTACTTGATGGCCAGCTATTTTAATCGTTGAACCATTCATATGTTTGACACGCGCTGCGATTTCCTTGTGACGCCCATTGACCATAGGTCTCGCTTGAGGATTGCCTAAATAGCCACAAGTCCGTTTAACAACGTCTACTGTTTTAGGGTCGCTATTTCCACAGTTTGGACAAGCAAATCCTCTCTCAGTTGGTTCAAAATCCCCTTCAAAGTCACACTTGTAGCAACGGTCGATTGGTGTATTGGTCCCTAGATAGCCGACACGGTCATAGGCATAGTCCCAGACAGCTTCCAAGGCCTTTGGATTTTGCTGAAGGACTGGATACTCACAATAATGGATGAAACCACCTGACGCACCTGCTTCCGGATAGACTTTCTCAAAGTCTAATTTTTCAAACGGTGTTGGATTTTTACGAACATCGTAGTGGAAAGAGTTGGTGTAGTATTCCTTATCTGTAATATCAGGAATAGAACCAAACTTCTCTGTATCTAGTCGGCAGAAACGATCTGTCAAACTTTCAGATGGTGTTGAGTAGATAGAGAAATGATAGCCATATTGGTCAGACAACTCTTCTACACGGCGTTTCATATCACGAATGATATCCAGCGTGAATTCCTTAGCATCTGGATTACTTTCCCAGCTGTTACCAAAGAAAACAGTCGCTACTTCGTACAAACCGATATAGCCTAACGAAACTGTTGCCCGACGATTCTTAAAGAGCTGGTCAACATTTTCTTCTTTACCTAGACGATGGCCAAAAGCACCGTACTGATAAAGGATAGGAGCATTCGCTGGTGTCGCCTCTTTAGTGCGTTCGACACGATAAACAAGAGCATCTTCAGCGATATTCATCCGCTCGTTGAAGATTTCCCAGAACTTATTCATGTCGCCCTCAGACTCAAGAGCAATACGAGGGAGGTTAACCGTCACAACACCCAGATTCATACGGCCAGAGTTAACTTCAACTCCATTTTCATCCTTCCATCCTTGAAGGAATGAACGACATCCCATCGGAACCTTGAAGGAACCTGTCAATTCGATAATCTTATCATAAGACAAGACATCTGGGTACATCCGCTTGGTTGCACACTCAAGAGCCAACTGCTTAATGTCGTAGTTGGGAGTCCCTTCTTCTAAGTTGAGTCCTCTTTTAAGCGTGAAGATAAGTTTAGGGAAGATAGCTGTGCGGTGTTCTGAACCAAGTCCCTTGATTCGGATGTTCAAGATAGCTTTTTGAATTTCACGCTCAAAACGATTGGTTCCCAGACCAAAACCTAGTGAAGTAAAAGGTGTTTGCCCATTTGAAGTGAAGAGAGTATTGATTTCATACTCGAGAGATTGCATGGCATCATAGATATCTTTTTGGGTTTTCTTCCAAGCGTAATCTTCCCGTTTGTCAGGTAAGACCCATTCTTCCGCATCCTTGAGGTGTTTTTGGTAATTCTTCTCTGCATAAGGCGCCAAAACTTCATCGATACGGTCAGCTGAACAGCCACCGTACTGGCTAGAAGCAACGTTGGCGATAATTTGAGAAATCTGAGCTGTCGCAGTCTGGATAGACTTGGGACTTTCTACCTCTGCATTTCCAATCTTAAAGCCATTCTCCAACATACCTTTAAAATCAATCAAACAGCAGTTAGTCATAGGTGTGTAGGGGCTATAATCCAAATCATGATAGTGGATATCCCCCTTTTGGTGGGCATTGGCTACGTGCTTAGGGAGCATTTGCAGTCCGATTGATTTCCCAACAATCCCCGCCGTCAAATCACGCTGGGTATTAAAGACATCGCTGTCTTTATTAGCATTTTCATTGACAACGGCCTGGTCTTTGTTGAGAAGTTTATGGATGCTAAAGTTGATATCTGTCGCTTTTGAACGCTCAAAATCCCTTTGTGTCCGATAAGTAATATACTCCTCAGCTAGCGCATATTCTTTGGCTTCAAGGAGTTCATGTTCTACGATATTTTGAATTTCGTAAATCTTAACCCCCTGTGGAAAGCGACTATGAATTTCTGTGACAATTCGCTCGGTCAGAGCATTGAGGCGTTTTTCGACCAGGGGTGTCACATCCATAACCTTGTCAGCCGCCTTGTGGAGAGCCTTGTCAATCTTGTCCACATCAAATACAACACGTCTCCCATCTCGTTTTTCAACGAAGAGAGTTGGCAAAATTGTAATTTTTTCTTCTAGTGCAATCATATTCATGCTCTTTTCTAAAATGTGATATCTAAAAAGTATTATACCACTCTAAAAAGAAAAATCAATATCTTGTGTTAAAAATCCTAAAATTTTTAAAAATCCACAAGATATTGATTCGGTTATTTAATTTTATAGATTTTAAACTCTGAGTAATCAGTCTTTACTTGTTGGTAATTTTCTTTCAAAATTGTTTCCACTTCAGACCAGACTGCTACCTTATCATTCACCACAATCACCTTAGGTTTGTTTTCTTTCAAGTCATTGATTAAACTAGTTTTATTCTCTTCTGTACTCGTGTAAAGAAGAGGTGATGGGAACATGGATCCAGACAAACGCTGGCTTTCTTTATACATCTGAACATGTGAATCCCAAATATAGATTTGGTCACCATCACTCGTCTCTTGTTTGACTCTATCTACCACTTGATGTTGTTCTCTATAAGAAGCTGGATGCAAGACAAAACGAGCTACAAAAGGAATTGCAATCAGATAAACCACCACTAGGATCGGTAAGTAGAGATTCCCTTTCATGAATTTTTTCCATAAAGTAGGAACTTCTTCTCTTCTACTACGGCGAGCTCCCCTAGCTGAATGTTTCCCACGAATACTGGTCATCAAAAGAAGGAGTAAAAATGGAATGATTAGAATCAAACGCGAACCGTGAAGAGATTCTTGAGAAAAAAGCAACAAAGCTAATACAAATAAGAAAGCAAAACTAGCTGGCACTGAAATAACATACAATCTTGATGCCTTTGATTGGAACAATCCTAGAAAAACAAGGAAGAGAGCTCCTAAACCAAAGGTCAACAAACCATAGAATACAACATTATCCATTAGTTGAGGATTCGTAAAGACCTGAAGGGAATCAATCGGATATAAAAGACTTCCCATAGCTCCTCCAAAACTACCTGAAGTAAGCACATAGTAGCCTACTGGATAAAAGATGAGAGAAAAGCCAAGTGCTGCTGCAAAAAACTGATAAACTCCATGAGCAAAGCGACCATGCCCAACATTAAAGACAAATAAACCAATCGTTACTACTACAGTAAAGAGAAGACTTGTAAGAGGCTCTATGAAAAATGATAGACCCAAAAAGATCCCCAGACGTAGAAATCCCTTGTCATGGTTAGGATTTGATAGATAAGCTGCTATGAACGAAAATCCTGCAAACAGGAATGGCAGAGCTAAGATCGTAGCATAGCCTCCTCCAAAACCGAGACCGGATACCAAAATATAAAATATGGTTAGGAGTTGCTTGGCTTGTTCCCTTTGTCCCGTCAGATAGTCAGTTGAAGAAAAGAGGAAGTAACCTCCTCCTAAGAGAGCTAGCCATTCTACCAAGGCAAAAAGAATGCCTCCTTGGGTAATATAAAGTAGCAAGTAATAAATAAGACCGTGACTAGCATAATAGCTACTGTAGAGCTGTCCTCCCTGATGTAAAGCCCACCCTATATACAAATCCTGCGCCTGAGAGGGACTTACCATATCTAAAAGTAAAGGTATCACCACAGAAAAAACCGTTGCAATCGTACTTCCAATGATGAGTCTGAAAAACGGGAAAGCTACCTGTTCTTCTTTTTCTACATGAGATTCAAGGTTCCTATCCAGTCTATTTTCTATTCCATCACTCTGTATCATTTCGGATACTTCTTCGATTCTGCCATATACAGCCATATCGTTTCTCCTATTCAATTTATCTGTCTTAGTATATCAAAAAGACCTAAAATTGTCAGCTTGCGATGGCTGTTTGAGCGATTTTTTGCATAGTTTCACAAAGGTTTCAATTTCCCGAAATCGGTGTAAATGCGTCTGTTTAAATGTCGTGATATAGTTCAATTCCTTCTGAGTCAGCATCGTTCCTCCTACATCTTCTTATTCGTAAAAGGCAAGAAAAATAGGACTGGTTTGTGTCCTAAGTCCTAGATTTCTTATAAGATAGGGGCGAATAACTGGGCAATTTCCTTAATCAATTTTTGATACCAGCTATTTTTTATCGTATGAGGGAAAATTTCTTGCGATACTGAAAAAATCTCCTCAAAATCTTTTTGAATCTCTGTGATTGATGCCGTTTTATATAGCAAAACTGCATCTTCATAGTGATGAAGCAAACTTCTATAATCTAGATTAATGGTTCCAACTGCAGCAAAGTCCTTGTCCACTAGGATTTGTTTACTGTGGATAAAGCCTGGACTATACTCAAAAATCCTGACTCCTGCTGACAAAAGATCCGGATAGGCTCCTCTTGTTATGAGCTGGATTAATTTTTTATCCGGAATGAAAGGAGTCACGATGCGGACATCAACACCCCTCATGGCTGCATTTTTAATACTCTCAGTTAAATCATAGTCAATAATCAAATAGGGTGTTGTGATATAGACTGAATCAGTAGCCTGATTAATCAAACTTTGATAAACTTTTTTCCCTACCTGGGTACGGAAGATAGGCTTGGGTCCACTACCGTAAGGAATGCAGAGCCCTTGGCCAGAACAAGGCTGATTTTCCAAGTGATACTGGTCAAAATCGCTGATTTCCCCACGATTGATGTACCAAGTCATCAAAAAGAGACGGGTTAGAGCCTTGACACCAGGGCCATCTATGCGAATCCCACTATCCTTCCAGTAGCCAAAACGTTCTACATGATTGATGTACTCATCGGCTAAGTTAATGCCTCCTGTATAGGCTACCTGACCATCTATGACAAGGATTTTACGATGGTCCCGATTGTTGTAAGCCACCGTCAAACGAGGAATCACCTTGTTAAACTTATGGGCTTCAATTCCTCGACTACGAAGCTGAATAGTATAGTCTCCAGGTAAAGTCGCCATACAGCCGATATCATCATAGAGCATCTTGACCTCTACACCCTGAGCTGCCTTTTGCTCTAGTATATCTAGTATGCTATTCCACATCAAACCTTCTTCGACAATATAGTACTCTAGAAAGATAAATTTCTCAGCTTTCTTGAGGTCTTCCAACATATGTTGCCACATGCTTTCACCCGAAGAAAAGAATTGTGAATCTGTTCGATCATAGACATCGGCATTGCTATCCATACTTAGCAAAGATTTGATAACTCCGTAAGCCGCCTTATCATCTTCCTTCAATTTCTGGCGGAGAGCTTTACTGTTATCCTCCCGAAAATGCATGGAACCAAGTTTGTCCAACTGCTTGATTTCTTTTTTGGACAATCGCCTTTCACCAAACATCAGATAGAGCAAGGGGCCGATGACAGGAACAAAAGTTACCACTAACCACATTACTTTACTTTCAGGCGCCATTGAACGATTGACAATTGCGACAATAGTCGCCATACTCATAAAAATTAAGACAATTACCCATAGAATAGGGGCCATACTCCCTAAATAGAGAAAGAAACCAAAAACAAGACAAAGTTCAAGTAGCATAATCGAAAGACTAAAGCCATACTTGGACATCAATAATTGAAATTTTCTATATTTCATATCCCCTCCTTGATATTTTGATACTCAATGAAAAGCAAAGAGCAAACTAGGAAGCTAGTCGCAGGTTGCTCAAAACACTGTTTTGAGGTTGCAGATGGAAGCTGACGTGGTTTGAAGAGATTTTCGAAGAGTATGAATGCTAAAAACAGGTAATTAATACTAGTATAACGCAGGTATTCGGTAGAAGGCAAGTATTTATAATCATTTTTCTGAGTAAAAGCAAAAGAGACTGACAAAACCAGTCTCCTTCCAGTCTATTTTGATAAAACAATGCGATCAGACGCTTCTCTATCCCTATCGTCAATAATCATCTGATTGCCATTAATTGCATAAATCTTGGCATCATCCCCAATAATCATGCGTTGATTAGCGGCATCGAAGCTAACCTGCTTGATTTCTTGATCTCCGTCAGTTTCTACCTGTGTCCATGTACCAGTTGTTCCAGTTACCACTAAAGTGATACGGTCTCCTTCGTCCTGACCAGTATAAGTTCCATCAATATTGGTTGGTTGAGCCTCAGGCGCATTTTGTGAAGAACTTGTCGCTGCCTGGTTTGAATTTTCTGCCGAAGATGAAGCAGCAGGTTGTGATTGCTGAGTTTGTTGTGTTTGCGATTGAGCTACTGGTTGTTGAACTTGTTGAGCTCTTTGTGAACAAGCTACTAAGAGACTAAGACTTGCTAGAGAAGCAAGAGAAAGTGTGAATCTTTTTAATTTCATGATGAATTTCCTTTCTGCTACCAATTTACAGAAGTTTTTCCTTCTAACTAGTAGTTTTCCTAGTATAACAAGTTCAAAAAAGGAGGTCAATTTATCTGCTCATGGGCCAGCAAGTAGGCCCGTACTTCTGAGATAAAATAGAGAGACCCTGTAATGAATAACAAGTCTTGAGTGTCTGCTCTTTCTTCGAAACTGCTGATAAATTCGCGATAAGAAGGAATTACATCGTAACCTGTTACATCTGTTTCATCCAAAGAACCTTGATAGTCAAATCCGGTCACCTTGAGTTCCACCTGAGGCAATTTTTCAGTCAGATAAGCCAACATCCCTTGATAATCCTTCCTTTTCAAGGCTCCAAATAGGATTTGAGGACGATAACCTTCCTGCTCTTTTTCTTTAATAAACTCAACCAAGCGAGTCAAGGCAGGAAGGTTATGAGCACCGTCCAAGTAAATCTGAGGACGAATACGCTCCAAACGCCCAGCCCAATGGGTCTTCTCCAAAGCCTGTCTTACAACCTGTTCATCAACAGCTTCCTTTCTTTCTCCCATAAAAAGAAGAAACGTTTGCAACGCCAAGGCCGCATTTTCCTGCTGATAAGCTCCTTCCAAACCTATTTTCAACTGTGAAAGGTAAGCCAAAGAGCTTGAAAAATCCCCATTCAGCATTGAAAAATCCTGACCTGCCTGATAAAGGTCAACAGCTAAAGATTCTGCTTTTTTCTGACAAACAAGCCTAGCTTCTGAAGGCAACTTAGCAATCACTGCCTTTTTACCAGCCTTAAAAATACCAGCTTTCTGCTCTGCAATTGCTGCTATACTGTCACCCAGAGTCTCCTGATGATCAAGTCCGATGGAAGTGATGACAGCAATCTCTCCAGTTACCACATTGGTCGTGTCTAGTAAACCACCAATTCCCACTTCTAGTAAAAGCAAATCCACCGCTTGCTCTCTAAAATAAAGAAAAGCAATCAAGGTCAGCAATTCAAAAAAAGACAACTGGTCATGGGTTTGCAGGAGCGTTTTCTCCATCTCCTTGACCTTATTAGCCAAACGGATGAAGTCTGCATCAGCTATTGGTTGCCCGTTAATGCAGATTCGATCATTGATAGAGACGATATGAGGGGAGGTGAAAGTCGCAACTTTTTTGCCATGCCCCATAAATAACTCCCTCATAAAAGCAATGGTAGATCCTTTTCCATTAGTTCCTGTTACGTGGATAATAGGATAAGACTTCTCGGGATTCCCCAACAAATCCACCGCTTGTTGCATTCGGCCCAAGCCTGATCGAAAATTCAAACCAATCCGACTATGGAGCCATTCTTCTACTTCAAACATATACATCTCCTTAATTACAGGTTCAATCAACTGCCTCAATAAAGTCTCATAACTAACAAAAACGAGGCCAGGATTTTCGTCCCGACCTCTCACCTGGTTAGCTAATAACTAGCTACTATGAAGTTAACGTGGGGTAAAACATCCACTGAATGTCCCAACTCTTCCCAATTTCTGGGAGTTGGGCTGATACAGTCTCCCAGACTTACTTACGGTCTTTATTTTTAGCGTAAGGGTAAAAATGTTCACTGAACATTTTTACTCCTCCATAAAGCTGTTGAAGACTTCTTCAATCATGTTCCATTCGTCTTCTGAGTCTTCTGGGATTGGTTGCAATTCACCTTCTGTTCCATCTTCGTTTTCGATGAATGAGTAAGCTTGGATTTCAACTTGTCCGTCTTCGTCTTCTTCTGCGTTAACTGGTACTAGAAGAACATAGTTTTTACCAAATTCTTCTTTTCCGTCAATGGTCAAAAGGATTTCAAACAAGGTTTCATTTCCTTGTTCATCTACTAGTGTGATTAATTCACGTTCTTCGTGGTCGTGGTTATGATCGTGTGACATAGCCTCTCCTTTGTATTAAAATTTTCTATCTAAATAATTTTGTAAAATCAGCTGAGCTGCTAACTTATCAATGACTTTCTTGCGCTTATTACGACTGATATCTGCTTGCTCGATCAACATGCGCTCTGCGGCAACTGTTGTCAAGCGTTCATCTTGATAGTCTACTGGTAAACCAAAAAGCTCTTCTAACTTTGCTCCGTAGGCTTGACTAGCTTCCACGCGCGGTCCGCTTGTATTGTTCATGTTTTTAGGCAAGCCCACTACAAATCGTTCCACCTTGTAAGTATCAACCAACTCCTTAACGCGGTCAAAACCAAATTGACCTTGTTCCTCATTGATTTGAATGATTTCAAGCCCTTGAGCTGTAAAACCGAGCGGATCGCTAATGGCCACCCCTACCGTTTTTGAACCGACGTCCAATCCCATAATTCTCATAGATTATAGATCGACTCCTTGTCCTTTTAGGTAGTAGCGAACCAATTCCTCAACGATTTCATCACGCTCATACTTACGGATTTGATTTCGTGCATTATTATAACGAGGAACGTAGGCAGGGTCTCCACTCAATACGTAACCTACGATTTGGTTAATTGGGTTGTAGCCCTTATCGTTCAACGAAGCATAAACATCAGTCAAAGTTTCGCTAATTTCTTTTTTATTGGAATCGTCCAATTTAAAACGTACTGTTTCTTCAGTAAATCCCATTCTAACACCCTCTTTCCTTAGAATAGTACCATTATAGCATAATTCCTTACGTTCTACAATTCAGGCAGTCTATTTATTTGGATTTTCTATTGTTCTGTCGCGCCATTTGCCAATCTGTCTGAAATATATTTGCTTGGTTCATTCTTCAAGAGATTTTCTAAACCAATGTTCTTCAAATATTCTAACTGAGAAGCCTTCTTGACATCCAAAACTTGAAAATCAAAACTAGTTGTTGTTTGAAGTTCTGTTGCACTCAATAGTTTAGTTTCAAGCTTAAATCCTGCTAATTTACGAGCTTCTATGATGGCCTCATCCTTCTCCTCTGCCTCGAGAAGAGCTTTTTGAGTTTCTTCCACTCCATGTTGGTCGATATAAGTCTTCAACTCATCAGAAACTGGACGTTTTTGTTGAATCGTTAAGCTCAAAAAAGTCTTGTCCTTGTATGTAATGGTTTGGGTTTGCTGGCTACCATCATCTGACTTGGGCAAGACCAAAGTCTTGGTTACAACTGTATTCTTCTCAGCATTTTCAATAACTGGCAATGCCGACTGAAGCGTATCCTTTTCTGTTTTTGTAGCTGTTCCAGTTTCTTTTTTCTGTCCGCAACCAACCAGGACAAAAAGGAAAGCTAGGCTAACAAGAACAATTCTTTTCATTTCTCTCTTCTTTCTTTTTGAAATTAAAATAGAATAAGACTGGGAATTGCTCCCAGTCTTGATGTTTATAAAGCTGCACGCAAACGTGCTTCTGCATTTTCTACATTACGGACAGAGCGTGGTAGGAAGGCACGAATATCATCTTCCTTATAGCCAACTTGCAGGCGTTTCTCATCTACAAGGATTGGGCTCTTTAAAATTCTCGGTGTTTCCATAATTAGATTGAGGACTTCATTGACACTCAAATCTTCAATATCCACTCCAAGGGCTTTGGCATAGCGATTTTTAGATGAAACGATGCTGGCTATTCCATTGTCTGTTTTAGTCAGAATATCCAGTAATTCTTCTCTCGTAATTCCTTCTTTACCAAGGTTTTGTTCTTTATAACTTAACTGGTGGGCATTGAGCCAGGTTTTTGCTTTTTTACAGCTAGTACAACTTGAGACTGTATAAATTTTAATCATGTACCTACCCCTTTCGCTACATGTTACTATCAGTTTAGTCTATTATACCATAAAAAACATCCGACTTGCGACCTATTTTTAAATTTTTTTGACTTTTTTCGTCATTTTCGTACTTTTTTCTTGACAAAATGAAATTTACAGCCATTCTTTATATTTCTTGATATAGATTTTTTTCACAATTGTCACACTAATCATATACAAAATAATGATGAAAAGCAAAAAGATGAAATAAATCGGTTTTAAAGGAGTTAGATGAAGTAGGATTGCGAGTGGACTGTAGGGAAGGAAGGTCACAAAGGCTGCAGCCAATAAGGTTGTCACAAGGACTAGCCAAGCTGGACGACTTTGTAAAAAGGGAATTTTAGCTGAACGCAGCATATGGATAACCATGGTCTGTGACCACATGGACTCGATAAACCACCCTGTCTGAAACAAGACAATAAATCCTACGGCAGACTCCGCTCCATGGACATAGGCTTGACCTGTCGTCATGGGTACAATGATAAAATAGAGCAAAATAAAGGTCAAAATGTCAAAGGCAGAAGAGATAGGCCCCATCCAAACCATGAAACGTGTGATGGACTTAGCTTCCCATATATGCGGATTTCTCAAAAAATCTTTATCCACCTTGTCAAAAGGCAAGGCAATACAAGACAAATCATAGACTAGATTTAGGATAATCAAATGGACTGGAGCCATCGGTAAAAATGGTAAAAAGATTCCAGAAACCAAAAGGGATAAGATATTCCCAAAATTAGAACTCACTGTCATTTTGATATATTTGGTCATATTGGCATAGACCTTACGCCCTTCAACAAGTCCTTTTTCAAGTACCATGAGATCCTTATCAAGTAGGATAACATCAGCTGTTTCTTTGGCAATATCTACTGCTGTATCAACAGAAATCCCCACATCTGCAACTTTCATAGAAGGAGCATCATTGATCCCATCTCCCATATAGCCAACAGCATGACCATTAGCCTTAAATTGCAAAATAATCCTCGCTTTTTGGTCAGGTGAAAGCTTGGCAAAGACTGTTACCTCCTCTACGGCTTGAGCCAATTCTTGATCACTCATCTGGTCAATTTCAGACCCTAACAGCATCTGATTGATATCCAAACCAACCTTTTCACAGACTGCTTGGGTAACTTTTTCGTTGTCTCCCGTCAAAATCTTTGTTTGAACCCCATGTTCTAACAGAGCCTTAATTGCTGGTGCTGCAGATGGTTTAGGAGGATCTAGGAAGGCTAAATAACCAGTTAGAATCATATCCCCTTCGTCATCAACTGTATAGGCATGGCCTTCCCTCAAACCTGACTTATAAGCCACTCCCAAGACACGCAAACCTTGTTGATTTAGTTGTCGGACTTCCGCTAAAATTTCTTCTCTAATAGCATCTGTCAAGGGAGTAATCACTCCTTGGTATTCCGCATGACTGGAAATCGTCAACATCTCCTCTAGGGCACCCTTGGTTACCAAACTAACCACTTCGTGCTCATCTTTAACGATAACACTCATCCGTCTACGTTCAAAATCAAAGGGAAGCTCATCTATTTTTTGAAAAGTTTGAGCCAAATTTTGCAAGAGGGCGTGTTCTTTTGCTTCCTTTTCAGTCCGTTTGATGATAGCTCTGTCCATCAAATTTTTCAAGCCCGTTTGAAAATAAGAATTGAGATAAGCACGTCTCAAGACAGTCAAATCCAAGCGTCCGTGGATGTCCAAGGGATATTCAAGGACAATTTCGTCTTGGGTTAGAGTTCCTGTCTTATCTGTACACAAGATATCAATCGCCCCTAAGTCCTGTATGGCATTGAGTTTCTTGATAACCACTTTTTCCTTGGCCATGATAATAGAACCTTTTGCTAGGCTAGCGGTAATAATCATAGGAAGCATTTCAGGTGTCAATCCAACACCAACACTCAAAGCAAATACGCCAGCTTCCAGCCAGTCGCCATCTGTTAAACCATTGGACAAGAAAACGATGGGCACCATGACCAACATCAAACGGATCAAGAGCCAAGAAATACTGTTCATCTCTCGTTCAAACGAAGTAGGCTCATCATAGGTGTTCAGAGTCTGCTCAATGGCCCCCATCATGGTATCATCACCAACCGCCAAAACCACGGCCTTGGCACTGCCAGATAAGACATTGGTTCCCATAAAAGCCAAGGATGCGGCTCCGAGCAGACTATCAGATTGTTGAACTGTTGCCTTGGTCAAGGCCAATTTTTCAACAGAATCACTTTCGCCTGTCAAGCCAGACTGTTGGACAAAGAAATCGCGCGACTCAAATAATAGAAGATCTGCTGGAATCATATCTCCAGCGCTTAATTTAACCACGTCCCCCACTACCAAATCATCGATAGGTACTTCTTGAATTTCTCCTTGACGAATGACAGTCGCTGTGTTGACAATCATTTTTGAAAGATTGGTCGCAGCCTTATCACTGCGGAGTTCTTGGACAAAGCGAATGCCTCCAGAAATGAGGACTAGGACAACGATGATAATAGAAGTCGTCGGATCCTCTTGACCTGGTTTTGCCAACCAGACATTGGTCACTAAGGAAATCACGGCGATAACCAGCAAGATGATTGTAAAAGGATTGATAATCGATTCGTAAATCTTTTTCAAAATCGAATCTTCTTGGCCTTTGGTAATCACATTTTCGCCATAGAGGTCACGATTTTTTTCGACTTGTTCCTCTATCAAACCGTTTAAACTAGTATGATAAAAAGTTAGACTCTCGTCTAAAGGGACTTGAATAGCTGTTGCTAATCTTTCTTTTGTAGTTTTCATTGGTTTCTCCTATCTGTATGAATGATGTGTTTCATACACAGAGACCAATCACTTTATAAGGGCAGAACGACACAAATCAGCGATTGGCTGTGTATGTGCGGTTCCGGATGGTCGTCAATTTGCATCGTCTGTCTCCTTTCTTTGCTTTAAAACAGTAGAAAATCCCACCATAAAATGGCAGGATTAAAAAACTAATTATCTGTTTTTCGTTCAAGCTTTAACTCCATAGGGCAATGAAATGAGCTTAGTCTTGGCCTTCGCGACCAGGACTGTTGACCAACGAGTAGTGTCTCCACTGCTTTGCGGTAGTCATCCGTATCCCTATGGTAGCCTCACCTACCGTTTTCGTCTTTCAGTATAAACCTTTAAAATTTAAAAGTCAATCATTTGAGTTGTTTAACTCTTAAATAACTATCAACTCTTTTGGAGCTAGGGTTAACAATTCACAACCTGTCTCTGTAATCAGAATATCGTCCTCGATACGAACACCATATTTGCCTTCGATATAGATACCTGGTTCATCAGTCAAGGCCATACCTGCCTTAATAGTTTCTGTAGAAGTCTGGCTAAAGTATGGTTCCTCATGGATATCCAGTCCAATACCGTGTCCGATACCGTGGGTAAAGTAGTCGCCATAACCTGCCTCGATGATAATATCACGAGGAATTTTGTCAAAGTCACGGAAACCTAAGCCAGCCTTAGCTTGGTCAATCAAGGCTTGATTGGCTTTGAGAACCGTATTGTAAATCTCTGCCTGCTCATCGCTGACATGCCCCAGATAGATAGTCCGGGTCATATCACTGACATAGTGGTCATAAAGGCAACCGAAGTCCATGGTAATGGCTTCTCCTAGCTCAACTGGTTTGTGCATAGGATGAGCATGAGGTTTGGAAGAATTGATACCGCTAGCTAGGATCGTATCAAAAGATAAGCCAGATGCTCCCAACTCACGCATGCGGAAGTCAAGGAAGTTGGCAATTTCAATTTCAGTCTTTCCTGGCTTGATAAAGTCAAGCGCATCACGGAAAGCTTGGTCTGAGATAGAACAAGCCTTGCGAATAGCTGCAATCTCCGCCTCATCCTTAATCATACGAAGGCCTTCAACAAACTGAGTTTGTGGAAGCAAGTCTAACTCTTCAAAGGATGCCTGCATACGGTGGTAATAAGAGACCGAAATCTCATCCTCAAAACCGATTCGAGACAAGCCCATGTCCTTAACAATCCCTGCAATGACAGCCAATTCATCTCGGTCGGCCACAATCTCAAAACCACTGGTTTCTTGCTTGGCTGCGATGATATAGCGAGAATCTGTCACCAAGACCTGACGGTCACGGCTGATAAAGACTGTTCCATTTGAACCCCAAAAACCAGTCAAGTAGTAGACGTTTTTAAGGTTGTTGATAATGATGCCATCTAGTTCTTTTTCTTGCATTTTAGCGAGAAATGCTTGTACACGTTTATTCATGATGTAACTTTCCTTTCAAATAATGTCCTGTGTAGCTGGCTTCGTTGCCCGCTACTTCTTCTGGAGTTCCTGTTGCGATGATGGTTCCACCACCGACACCGCCCTCAGGTCCCAAATCAATAATATGGTCTGCTGTCTTTATAACATCCAGATTGTGCTCAATGACAAGAACTGTATTGCCATCGTCAACAAAGCGAGCTAAAACCTTGAGCAAGCGAGCGATATCCTCGGTATGAAGACCTGTCGTCGGCTCATCCAGAATGTAGAAAGATTTTCCTGTCGATCGTTTGTGAAGTTCACTAGCCAGCTTCATACGCTGGGCTTCTCCCCCAGAAAGGGTGGTAGCAGGTTGCCCCAATGTCACATAACCAAGTCCCACATCCTTGATAGTCTGAAGTTTACGTTGAATTTTCGGAATATGTTGGAAGAATTCCACCGCATCGTTGACCGTCATGTCCAAGACCTGTGAAATATTTTTTTCCTTGTAGTGAACTTCTAGGGTTTCACTGTTGTAGCGGGTTCCGTGGCAGACCTCACAAGCCACATAAACATCTGGCAAGAAGTGCATCTCAATCTTGATGATCCCGTCACCTGAGCAGGCTTCACAGCGACCTCCCTTAACATTGAAACTGAAACGTCCCTTTTTGTAACCACGAATCTTAGCCTCATTTGTCTGGGCAAAAAGGTCACGTATATCGTCAAAAACTCCTGTATAGGTAGCTGGGTTGGACCTCGGCGTTCGTCCGATGGGGCTCTGATCAATATCAATCAAGCGGTCTACATGCTCAATCCCTGTAATAGTCTTAAATTTACCAGGCTTGTCTGAATTACGGTTGAGCTTCTGGGCAATAGCTTTTTTGAGGATACTGTTGATCAAGGTAGACTTACCTGAACCTGATACCCCTGTCACCGCGATGAATTTTCCTAGTGGGAAGCGAGCTGTGACATTTTGCAGGTTGTTCTCACGCGCTCCTGTCACCTCGATAAAACGACCATTTCCGGTACGGCGCTCTTCTGGCACTGGAATGGCACGTTTGCCTGACAAGTACTGGCCTGTGATAGACTTGCTGTTGCGAGCCACCTGCTTGGGCGTACCTGCAGCAACAATCTCTCCACCAAAAACACCGGCACCGGGACCAACATCAATTAGATAATCAGCCTCACGCATGGTATCTTCGTCGTGTTCCACCACGATAAGAGTATTGCCCAAATCACGCATCTTTTTCAGACTGGCAATCAGGCGGTCATTGTCCCTTTGGTGAAGACCGATTGACGGCTCATCCAAGATATAGAGGACACCTGAGAGGTTGGAACCAATCTGGGTCGCCAAGCGAATACGCTGACTCTCTCCACCTGAAAGGGTACCTGCCGAACGTGACAGAGTCAGATAGTTTAGACCCACGTTATTGAGGAAGGTCAAGCGGTCCTTGATTTCCTTGAGAATGGGACGAGCAATGATAGCTTCATTTTCAGACAGGGTCAGCTTGCTCACCAAATCCAAGTGGTCTGCGATAGACAGGTCTGAAATTTCTCCGATATGTGGCCCTTGCTCACCACCCACACGGACAGACAAGGCTTGGTCGTTGAGACGATAGCCGCGACATGTTCCGCAGGTCAGCTCATTCATGTAGAGACGCATCTGGGTGCGCGTGTAATCGCTGTTTGTCTCGTGATAGCGACGCTTGATATTATTGACAACTCCCTCAAACGGAATGTCGATATCGCGCACACCACCAAATTCATTCTCATAGTGGAAATGGAATTCCTTACCATCTGAGCCGTAGAGAATCAAGTTCTTATCTTCTTCTGACAAGTCCTCAAAAGGCTTATCCATATCCACTCCAAAGGCTGTCATAGCCTGCTCTAGCATGTTTGGATAGTAGTTGGATGAGATAGGATTCCACGGAGCCAAGGCTCCCTCACGTAAGGTTTTGCTGGCATCTGGTACTACCAAATCAGTATCCACCTCCAGCTTGATGCCCAAACCGTCACACTCACTACAAGAGCCAAAAGGAGCATTGAAAGAGAAGAGACGAGGCTCTAACTCTGGAACAGTAAAGCCACAAACTGGACAGGCATAATGCTCAGAAAACAACAACTCAGAGTCGTCCATAGTGTCGATAATGACATAACCTTCTGCAATACGAAGGGCAGCCTCAATGGAATCAAAGAGACGACTACGAATACCATCCTTGATAACAATACGGTCAACCACAACATCAATATTGTGTTGCTTGCTCTTAGACAACTCTGGCACTTCGGTCACATCATAGACTTCCCCATCCACACGGACACGGACATACCCATCTTTCTGAACCTTCTCGATAACACTCTTATGTTGGCCTTTTTTCTTGCGGATGACAGGGGCCAAAATCTGCAAGCGCTGGCGTTCTGGCAATTCCAAAACCTTATCCACAATTTGCTCCACAGAAGAAGCCTTGATAGCTCCATGCCCGTTGATACAGTAAGGCGTCCCCACACGCGCGTAGAGGAGACGCAGATAGTCATTGATTTCAGTCGTTGTTCCCACTGTCGAGCGAGGGTTTTTGCTAGTCGTTTTCTGGTCGATGGAAATAGCTGGGCTGAGGCCATCAATGGCATCTACATCAGGCTTCTCCATATTTCCCAAGAATTGACGAGCGTAGGCTGACAAACTCTCCACATAGCGACGTTGACCCTCCGCATAGAGGGTATCAAAGGCCAGACTGGATTTCCCTGAACCTGACAAACCAGTCACTACAACCAGCTTGTCTCGTGGAATCTCCACATCAATATTTTTTAAATTATGGGCACGCGCCCCATGAATGACAATTTTATCTTGCATCTTTGTTCTTTCTAGTCCATTATTGCTTACCATTATACCAAAAAAAGTGAGATTCTATTACCCAAAAGGATGAATTTGTAGTATAATAGTACGGTGTGAAAAAATCTGAAAAATGAGAAAGGATAAGGGATATGAAACAAGTTTTTCTCTCTACAACAACTGAATTTAAAGAGATCGATACGCTTGAACCGGGTACTTGGATCAATCTCGTTAATCCGACTCAAAATGAATCACTCGAAATCGCCAACGCCTTCGATATCGATATTGCCGACCTTCGTGCACCACTCGATGCGGAAGAAATGTCTCGTATTACCATCGAAGATGAGTATACTTTGATCATCGTGGACGTGCCGGTCACAGAAGAAAGAAATAACCGCACCTACTACGTCACCATCCCGCTTGGTATTATCATCACTGAGGAAACCATTATCACTACTTGTTTGGAACCATTACCGGTCCTCGATGTCTTTATCAACCGTCGCTTGCGTAATTTCTATACCTTCATGCGCTCACGTTTTATCTTCCAGATTCTCTATCGCAATGCAGAACTTTACCTAACAGCCCTTCGTTCGATTGACCGTAAGAGTGAACAAATCGAAAGTCAACTGCATCAATCAACTCGTAATGAAGAATTGATTGAGCTCATGGAATTGGAAAAAACCATCGTCTATTTCAAGGCCTCCCTCAAAACAAATGAGCGCGTGATTAAGAAATTAACCAGCTCAACCAGCAATATCAAGAAATACCTTGAGGACGAAGACCTGCTTGAAGACACCCTGATTGAAACCCAACAGGCCATCGAGATGGCAGACATTTATGGAAATGTCTTGCATTCTATGACAGAGACCTTCGCCTCTATCATTTCTAACAACCAGAACAACATCATGAAAACCTTGGCCCTTGTGACCATCGTCATGTCCATCCCAACTATGGTCTTTTCTGCCTACGGGATGAACTTTAAGGATAATGAAATCCCCCTAAACGGTGAGCCAAATGCCTTCTGGTTAATCGTCTTTATCGCCTTTGCTATGAGTGTCTCGCTCACTCTCTATCTCATCCATAAAAAATGGTTCTAAGAGGAGTTCCTATGTCTCAGATTGATCTACAAAAATTAACCAAGAAAAACCAAGAGTTTGTCCACATCGCTACCCAACAATTCATCAAAGATGGAAAAACAGACGCTGAAATCAAGGCTATTTTTGAGGAAGTTATTCCCCAAATCCTTGAAGAGCAAGCCAAGGGTACGACTGCTCGTTCCCTCTATGGCGCACCGACCCATTGGGCTCATAGTTTCACTGTCAAGGAACAATATGAAAAAGAGCATCCAAAAGAAAATGATGATCCAAAACTCATGATTATGGACTCAGCTCTTTTCATCACTAGCCTCTTTGCCCTCGTCAGCGCCCTCACAACTTTCTTTGCGGCAGATCAAGCTTTCGGCTATGGATTTGTCACTCTCCTGCTAGTTGGACTGGTTGGTGGATTTGCCTTCTACTTGATGTACTACTTTGTTTACCAATATTATGGACCAGATATGGACCGCAGTCAACGCCCACCTTTCTGGAAATCTGTACTGGTTATCCTAGCTTCTATGTTCCTTTGGTTGCTTGTCTTCTTTGCAACAAGCTTCCTACCAGCTAGCCTTAACCCAGTACTTGCTCCATTGCCACTGGCTATTATTGGAGCAGCCCTCCTAGCCCTTCGCTTCTATCTCAAGAAACGCTTGAACATCCGCAGCGCAAGTGCAGGACCAACACGCTATTAAGAAGAATCATAAAAGCAACTGCAGATGCGGTTGCTTTTTCACTTACTTTTTTGATTTTAAAGTATTCTTCTGACATCCCACATAGCTCTATCTAATCTTTTGTGATAAAATAGGTTCAATCTATTTCTAGGAGGATAAAATATGATTTCTACTATTGGTATTGTTAGTTTATCTAGTGGCATTATCGGAGAGGACTTTGTCAAACACGAAGTGGACTTGGGTGTCCAACGTCTCAAGGACCTGGGACTCAATCCTATCGTTTTGCCCCATTCGCTAAAAGGATTAGACTTTATCAAGAACCATCCTGAAGCTCGTGCAGAGGATTTGATTCATGCCTTTTCTGATGATAGCATCGACATGATCCTATGCGCCATCGGTGGAGACGATACCTATCGCTTACTACCTTATCTTTTTGAAAATGACCAACTACAAAAGGTTATCAAACAAAAAATTTTTCTTGGCTTCTCGGATACAACCATGAACCATCTCATGTTGCATAAACTAGGAATCAAAACTTTTTATGGTCAATCCTTCCTAGCAGACATTTGTGAATTGGACAAGGAAGTGCTGACCTATAGCCTCCACTACTTTAAAGAATTGATTGAGACGGGAAGAATCTCAGAAATCCGCCCTAGTGACGTTTGGTATGAGGAACGAACTGACTTCAGTCCCAAAGCTCTAGGAACACCTCGTATCAATCATACAAATACTGGTTTTGACTTGTTACAAGGAAATGCCCAGTTCGAGGGAGAAATCCTCGGTGGTTGCCTCGAATCTCTCTACGATATCTTTGACAACTCTCGATACGCAGACAGCACGGAGCTCTGCCAAAAATACAAACTTTTCCCTGACTTGTCAGACTGGGAAGGAAAGATCCTCTTGCTAGAGACAAGCGAAGAAAAGCCTGAACCAGAAGACTTCAAAAAGATGTTGCGGACTTTAAAGGACACTGGCATATTCGAGGTCATCAATGGACTCTTGGTCGGAAAACCTATGGATGAAACTTTCTATGACGACTATAAAGAGGCACTATTGAATATCATTGACAGCAATACCCCGATTATCTATAATCTGAATGTCGGCCACGCAACTCCAAGAGCAATTGTACCCTTTGGGGTCCATGCTCATGTAGATGCACAGGAACAAGTCATTCGCTTTGACTATAACAAAAAATAAATAGTTTCTCTATTTTTATGCTTTTGTATTGGTTTTCGTTACAATTTGTATCTGAATTTATTGCATTTCGCTAATTTCTATGATATCCTTTTGAAGGAGGTGTATATGACAAAACAAAAAATTAATCGAATCGTAGGTTCTATTGGTGCCTTTATTGGAATTATAGTATTTATTGCCTACATACCTCAAATTATCGCTAATTTACAGGGAAATAAAGCTCAACCATTTCAACCTTTATCAGCTGCAATATCTTGCTTAATCTGGGTTATTTATGGATGGACAAAGGAACCTAAGAAGGATTGGATACTCATCATTCCAAATTCAGCTGGTGTTATTTTAGGTGGAATCACTTTTCTGACTTCACTCTAACCAATCTAATAGTATATATAAAAAGCTGGGAAAAATTTCTCAGCTTTTTATATATTCTCAGATATGCTAGTTACCTGTACACACTAGTGACCGCTTTTCCACTCACAATCATTCTCATGGTCATCAACTAGCCCTGCTGCTTGTAGAAAAGACAAGATGGCGACTGGGCCTGTGAACTTGAAGCCTCGTTTTTTGAGATCTTTGGCCAATCTTTCAGACAAGGGTGTTTTAGCTGGGGCTTGGCGGTAATCGGGAACATCGTTAACGATGGTTTTTCCCTCAACAAAAGACCAAAGATAGGCGTCAAAAGAGCCATATTCTTCCTGTAGTCGTAAAAATGCTTGGGCGTTAGCGCGTGTAGCAAAAATCTTGGCTCTATTTCTGATGATGGCTGGATTCTCCAACAAGGCTTCCAATTCGGAGTCAGTCATTTCTGCGACTGCTTGAATTTGATAACCATGAAAGGCTTCTCGGAAAGCTTGGCGTTTGTTTAGCACCGTTTCCCAAGACAGACCTGCCTGATAGGTTTCCATACACAATAACTCAAACAATGCTTGGTCAGCATGGAGGGGCTGGCCCCACTCCTCATCATGATAGGCGATATAGAGAGGATTGGTCATCTTGACCCACGAACAACGTTTTGTCATGCTCTGCTCCTATTTGACCAACATTTTAAGGGCTGACTTGATATAGTTCTCAGCTGTATCTGTCGTTCCTTCAAAGAATTTCTTGATTTTCTTGAGCTCAGTTGCCTTGTAGCCCAGTGCCAACATGGCCTCCATTGCTTCTTCCAGTTCTTGGTTTTCAGCGCTGGCTTGGACTGCCACCTTGGCAGGAAGATCATCTCCTGCAACTACTACCTTGCCTTCCAAGTCTAGCACCATCTGCTGGGCTGTTTTCTTGCCAATTTTAGGGAACTTGGTCAAGTAGGTGATATTCTTGGTTTCGATGGCTTGAACCAAGCCAGCATTGTCATCAGCAGCGATAATAGCGAGAGCTGATACAGGGCCAATCCCAGAAACCGAAATCAGACTGAGAAAGAGCTTTTTCTCGTCTTCTGAGCGAAATCCATAAAGCAGATGAGCATCCTCACGTACAACTTGATGCATATAAATTTGAGCTTCTTGATTGACCTGTCCTGAGTAGGCATAGGGATTGGCTACATGCAAAATATAACCGATACCGTTGACTTCAAGAACAATGTATTTGGCAGTGATTTTGGTGATGATTCCTTTTAAATATTCGTACATAGTTTTCCTTTTAGTTTAATATTTCCCTAACTCACGGAGACTGGTGTGATTTTCCTGAATGCGTCGGAACATCTTTTCCATATCCGACTTGGTGAAATGAACCAAAACAGGGCGTCCATGGGGACAGTTATAGGGATTGTCACATTGAGAAAGCTGATAGAGCAGCTGTCTAGCTGAGTGGTCATCGATACGATGGTTGGCCTTGATAGATCGCTTGCAGGACATCATGATAGCTAGCTCTGCTCGGTATTTCTTGATAGAAACTTCCTTGGTTAAAAGGAGCATGTCGCACATTTCATAGATGCCTGACTCAATTTCCTCCTCTGCCATCCAAATAGGATGTTCACGCAGGATAAATTGATTTTCTCCGTACTCTGCTAGAAAGACGCCCACTTCCTCCAAATGTGTCATTCTTTCCTTGAGACGCAGAGCATCATCCGCAGGAAACTCAAAGATGTAAGGCACTAGAAGTTGCTGCTGGCTCTGGTCAACATCACCAATGCTTTCACGATACTCCTCGTACTTGACCCGTTCCTGCGCCGCATGTTGGTCTATGATGTAAAGTCCATCTCGCCCTTGGGCAAAGAGATAGGTTCCATGCATTTGCCCGAAAAATTCCAACTCTGGGAAGCTTGAAGATTCTTCTCGCTCCAGTTTGTCATAAGCCTTATCAAGACTAGCTAGGTCTAACTCCGGATGGTCTAATTGGTCATAGTTAGCAGGCTTTCTCTCTGCAAAATGCAGTTTTGCGGGCTTGGTCAGCTGGTCCAAGGTTTCCTTGGCAAATAAAGTTAAATCCTGTCCTTCATCAGTCAATTCTACCTGATAATCAGCCACCTCAGCTTGACTAGGTCTTGTCGGCTCAGTATTCTCATAGTAGAGCGTATTTTCTTTGAGTGGGAGAATGGTCTGCTCCACCTTCTCACGATTGCGCACGGTCGACTTGGCAAGATTTTCCAAGGCATCTGGTATCAAAGTTTGCTCCTTGAGACTGTTGGAAATAGCTTCTGAGACCAGGGTCATCAGTTCTTTTTCCTTGGAAATCCGCACCTCTTGCTTAGTCGGATGCACATTGACATCCGCTAGATAAGGATCGATATGGATGTGAATGACAGCCAGTGGAAAACGCCCCACCATGAGCTTACTGCCATAACCGTCAAGAATAGCACGATTGAGTAAAAAGTTCTTGATATAACGGCCATTGATGAAGAGACTGATATAATTGCGATTGGCCCGAGTTAACTCAGGCAAGGACACAAAACCTGAAATTTCGAAATCTAGGTCAGAATTCTCAATTTCAATCATCTTCTTGGCACTCGCCAAACCGTAAATCCCTGCAATAGCTTGACGCAGTTGACCAGTCCCAGCTGTCCGCGTCATTTCCTTGCCATCACTAATCAAGCTGAAAGAAATCTCAGGATGGGCCAAGCCCAGACGGTTGACAATATCAATGATATGAGACAGCTCCGCTTGCTGGCTCTTCATATACTTGAGGCGGGCAGGCGTATTGAAAAAGAGGTCCTCCACACAAACCTTGGTTCCCACAGGACTGGTCGCTGGGATAATTTCTTCTACTTCTCCCCCACGCGCGACGAGCTTGGTTCCATGACTTGCACCATCCACCGCCGTCAAAAGGGTCAAAACACTAACAGAAGCGATAGAAGGCAAGGCTTCACCACGAAAACCAAGCGTCCGAATCCGAAAGAGATCTGCCTGATTTTTTATCTTACTGGTCGCATGACGACGCAAGGCCAATTCCACCTCATCGTGGGCAATTCCATGACCATTATCTGTGATTTGGATTTTCTTGAGACCAGCTTCCTCAATCTCAATGATAATCTGACTAGAGCCCGCGTCAATGGCGTTTTCTACTAGCTCCTTAACAACGCTAGCTGGACGCTCGATAACCTCTCCAGCTGCAATCTGGTTTGCCAGCACCTCTGGCAATTCAATAATATGAGACATCTTTCAGCCCCTTTCCGTATCTATTTTCCTAGAAATTGATTAGTGCTATTATACCATATTTCAGAAAGGACAGAAAAGCAAGCGCCACATAGGAGTAAAATCCCGCCACATAGACAAAGTCCCTTGCCAGGGGGCATAAAATAGTGGTATACTCAATAAAAATCAAAGAGCAAACTAGAAAGCTAGGTGCAGACAGTACTTTAGTACGGCAAGACGACGCTGACGTGGTTTGAATTTGATTTTTGAAGAGTATTAATAAAGATGTACAAGAAGTGAGATTAATTTTGTATGAAAAACAAGGAGAGAAGTTTATGAAAATAGAACTACAGATTAGTGAAACTTACAAGGAGGAAAAGCTGATTGTCCAAGCACCTCAAGAAACCGATAAAATCCAGAAAGTCATCGAGTTCGCAGAAAATCTGGACCAAAAAGAAACAATCAAAGGAAAGATTGATGATCAGGTCTATCTCGTTGAGATTGGTAAGATACAGCGCTTCTATATCGAGAATCGGAAGGTTCTTGCAGAAACGGCTAGCCAGACCTACAATATTGATTTACGACTCTATCAGGTTCTTGAAATTCTGCCAACCAATTTTATCCAAATTTCCCAATCAGAAATCATCAATATCAACTCCATCTCTCATCTCAAGCTAACCCCAAACGGCCTAGTAAAAATTTTCTTGAAAAACGAAAGCTTCACCTATTCTTCACGCCGTTATCTAAAAACCATCAAGGAGAAATTAGAACTATGAAAAAACAAATCTTCCACGACGCAGCTGCTGGTGTCCTCATCGGCCTCATCCTCTCTATCATCTTTTCACTCATTTATGCACCAAATACCTACGCACCACTAAGTTATGACTCTCTCATCGGCCAAGTGATGACCCAACATCAGGTTCACGATGCCCTAGTCTTGCTCTACTGTACTCTTATCTGGGCGGCTATCGGTATTCTCTTCAACTTTGGAAACCGCTTATTCAGCCGTGACTGGAGCATGCTTCGTGCCACTCTGACTCATTTCTTCCTTATGCTGGCTGGCTTTGTCCCACTAGCAACTCTGGCTGGTTGGTTCCCCTTCCACTGGATCTTCTATCTCCAGCTCATACTTGAGTTCGCAATTGTCTACCTCATCATTTGGGCTATTCTCTATAAAAGAGAAGCTAAAAAAGTAGACCATATCAATCAACTCTTGGAGCATAGAAAGTAAGAGTTCTGATAAAACTGCCTAGGATAAAAAAAGCCAAGCCGAAGCTTAACTTTCCAACTCATACAAATCTGCAATAATCGCTGCGACACGTTTGATATCTCCCAGCATACCTCGCATTTCAAAGTCAGCTAATACAGGGAAACCAAAACGTTGACTGTATTGCTTGGCTGTCAGGCAGTATTGGTTATTAAAGTTACGGTTTCCTGAACCAACCACACCAAAACACTTACTAGCATTATCACCATAGGCGATAAAATCTCCCACTGGCGTTGTCAATATCTCAACATCTCCGTTATCCACGCCATTCCCACCTTCAAGGTAGGTCGGTAAAAAAGCGACATAGGGATGGTCCATTTCATAGAAATCTTGGCCTTCTTTGACCAAATCCTTGATATGAATCTTTTGAACCTCAATCCCCTCGTACTGGGACAAGAGATAGTCTTTCAAGCGTGTCACAAAACTTTCAGTATTGCCACTCAGACTAATATAAACTAAAGAAATTGTCTTCATATGTACCTCCATGATTTTATGTATAATCGAAAAATAACTACCAAGATTGTAACTTGATAGTTATTTTTTGTCAATACTTAGGCAAGATCTTCTGTTTCCTCTTCTTCTGCCAAGGCTTTCTGTTGACGCCAAATCTTATAGAAAACAAGGGCTAGGAAAAGAACATTGATGACGATATAGAAAATGCTAACGGCTTGTGAAATAACACTTATCCCTAAACGCATGGTCTCATCGTGAACTAACTGCACAGCGTCTTGTAAACTAACATAGCCATAAATCGAACCAATAATGGCTAGCAAAACATAGCCGACATAAGTATAGTTTGCATATTGCAAATTCTTACGAACAAGGAAGACAATCGCTACTACAACTAAAATAGCAGATAGTACAATCAAGGCCATATTAAAAATAGAATGAGATGATTCTGCTACTCTATAGGTGTAATTGATGTTGTCTTCTAATTGCTGGGCACTAAGTCCTGCAACATGTGACTGTTTAGCACGAAGGACTTCTTTGCTAGGCAAGGGACTCAACATTCCAAACAGAGACATAGCTGAAATAAGAGCAGACAAGATTAGCAAGACCCATAGATAAATTGGTTTCTTTTTCATAATAGAACCTCCTGATATTATTATTGATATTATAGCACTTTTTGTAAAGGGATACAAATATTATAGTGTCGTTTCTACCTGTTTTCGGTAGGCTTTCGGCGATTTTCCGCACAATTTTCGGAATACTTTATAGAAATATCCAACATTACTGTAACCAACCGCATAACAAATATCTTCGATACTGTCACTAGTCGAAAGCAAGAGCTGTTGGGCGGCCTTAATGCGTTGTTTGTTTAAAAGCTCTGCGAAGGTCGAATTGGTTTCACGCTTAATCAACTGCCCCAGATAGACAGGATTGATAAAAAGATCCTTACTGATATCCTTGAGGGAAAGTTCCTTCTGATAATCACGACCAATAACTTCTAGCACACTAACCACATTTTCATTCATTCGATATTGCCCAAAGAATCGAGTCAGAGTTTCCTTGATATAAGGAACCAATTCATCGAAGGTTTGAATAGCATGAATGGTTTTGACAATGTCCGTCATATCATCAGCTTTGAGGTGTTCAAACAAATGAAAGACATCCATGACAAACTGGATAAAAAGCTGTTTGGTAATCGGAACACGCGGCGTATTTTCAAGAACCACCTTCTCCAAGAGATTTAACTCTTCTACGATTTGATTGAGATTTCCCTGAATGATAACCCTATAAATCGGTTCGTAATAGGTAAAGAGACTCTCAGACTGTTGTAGATTTACAGAGCCGTAAAAGAGGGCTTTCTCAGCATTCAGCTTCCAGCGTTCAAAGTGTTCTTGATAAGGAGCTTCAAAGGGAGTAACGACTAAACCATCTAGGGGTTGATCAGAAATAAAAATCTGCCAATCTTGACCCAAGACATAGTAGGGAATGGTGAAGGAGCCTTGCTTTTCCTTGGATAGACCTATCCACCAATTCTCCTTATCCCCTAAATAACTAACAAATCCATCCTCATCTAAATCTTGACTAAGGGTCTGACTTTTCTTTCCTCTCTCGCCGAGCTGACCTGCAATCTTCTCCAGCAGATTTCCCAACTCTACCTTATCAACAGGCTTGACCAAATAGTCCACCACACTAAGGTTCATTGCTCTTTTAACATAATCAAACTCCTGATAACCTGAGAGCAGGATATAGGCAGCATCTGGTAAGATTTCTTTCATCTCCCGAATCATATCAAGCCCTGTTTTGTCAGGCATATTGACATCGGAAATGACCACATCGACAGGATTTTCCTGAACATATTCTAGGGCTTCATCGGCATGACTAGCTGTTGCGACGACCTCCATATCCCACTTATCAAAGGGAATCAAACGTTTCAGACCTTCTGTCACCATGTACTCATCATCTACTAATAATACTTTATACATTTTCTCCCTTTCTACTCATCTTGAATTGTAATACGATACTGAACACCTGCTTGCTCTGCAGACTCTATAGTAATAGCATAGCGGTCCCCAAAATAGAGCACAAAACGCTCATTGACATTGACAATCCCGATAGACTGCTTTTGATCACTGTAGCTGGCCTGGTGTTCAAAATGTCTCTGACTTAATTTTTCTCGGATATCGACCAGCTTTTCAGTCGACATTCCACGGCCATTATCGACCACCAAAATTTCCACAAAACCATCCTGTTTAAGAGCCTTGATGCTAATCACATTATCTGTCCGTCTGTGGTCAACACCATGCGCGAAATAATTTTCTACCAGCGGTTGCAAGGTAAACTTAGGAATCTTCATATTTTCTAACCCTGGGTCTATCTTGAAACCATAGGCAATGGACTTGGGATAGCGAACCATGCAGAGATAGCTATATTTACGACAAAATTCTAATTCCTGTTTGAGAAGGGTTTCTCTTTCGTCGGAAATATTGTTACGCAAGAGACTACTGAATTCATAAATGATATCTGCCAACTCATCTTGACTCTGCATGACTGCGTACATACGCAAGAACTCCAGAGTATTGTACATGAAGTGAGGATTGATTTGCGCCTGCAGGGCTCGCATATTGGCATCTTTTTGACTGAGTTCTAACTGGTAAATATCATGGATATTCTTTTCCAATCGATCCAACATATCATTGGTGGTCTCTGCGATTAGGAGCAATTCCTGATCCTTTTCAAGCGTATCAATGCGAAGACCTTCTTGTCCTTTGGCAATAGCTTGGATGGAATCCACCAGGTCCACTACCTGCTTTTGATAATTAGCAAAAGTCTTCCTCAAAGTCAGATAGAGAATGACAATAAAGAGAAGGCTCAAGCCCACAATCAAAGCAGAGCTAGCCACTGTTCCTTGTAAAACAAAGTTTTTAGGAACTGCCACCTGAACCTGATATCCATGAGAGGTAAAACCGACAAACCAGTTCTCATGTTCCCTATTGACCCTCTCACCAATATGAAAAATCTCCGTATCAAATGGTGATGTCACAGTCACAGCCATCGGGATATGACCTCGGGTATTGTCAATGGCATGATATAAGACTTCTGAATCCAAGGAGATGTAAATCACTCCTATAGATTGATCCGTTGCTGGGTCCAGAACTGGAATGCCAAAACTATTGGCCTCTGGTTTAAAGGCCTCAGCAGGCAAGATATGACCACTTCTTTTATCCCTTGTTGAAACATAAACTTCTTTAAAATCCTGCAAGACGATTGCAACACCCGTTATAGAGTCATTTTGGACATAAAGATCATCAATGTTTTCATACAGAGAAATAGAAGTTGACGAAGCTGCTTGATGCTCCAATAGCCAATAAAAATACTCAGAAGTTGACAAGCTAAAGTACTTATAAACCCCTTGTATCCGGTCTTGATTGGCTACTAAATCTTGCGCCAGTTGGGCTGACTCCCGATAATAATACTCCACCTCATCGACTGTTCGAGTGGTTACACGTTGGGCTACTCTTTGAGCTTCCTTTTCCCGTGAATCCCAGTCAGCGTAAGAGAGTAAGATTGCAAAACTCGCAATAATAATCATCATAACTGAACTGTAGGTTCTTAGAAGCGTATGTAGCCAAAACTGCTTCATTCTATTTTGTCGCCAATTTTTCATGGATACTTTCATAGACCGGTTCCAACATATCACTGATAAAGAAATGCCACATCCCAATTCCTACAAAGAAAAGTAGGGCAGGCATATAGTAACCAATTGCCACAAGTAGCACTGTCCCAAGGAGAACCTTGGCCACAGCTGCTAAGCTCATAAATATGCCAATCAAGGATAGTTTGAGACTATTTCGATAGGACAAATCAAAATAAACTTGTAATTTCAAAGATACTGTATAAGCCAAAAAGATCAGGGCAACTACTAGGACATTCAAAAAGGTCGCAATCAAATGAATAATAGTCTGATGAGGCAATTGCACCAAGAGATACAGGCCATAGACCAAAACTAGATCCACCCCTAAAAAGCTATAGAAAATCAGGTTGCTTGAGACGAAATTTTGCTTATAAAGAGACCACGCCTCCTTCAAACTGTATTCCCGAAAGCTATAACCATGTTCTGCATATAGGCTCATCAAGGTGGCACTAGCCGGCGCTAGACCAAGGATAATCCCTCCTGCTAAAGTTAATAGCCAAAAGAAGGCTGTCGCAATCATCCCTAAAAAGAAACGATTAAAGACAAAGTCTAAAAATCTCCCCATAATATCCCCCTAAAAATAACTATGAAACTATTATATCATATTTCAAGCGTTTTCAAAAAATTCTAGTATCCATTTACAATCCCACCAAACCATGGTAAAATGAGAATTGTGAAAAAATGATCAGGAGACAATTCATGAAGAAATCTATCTTAACTACACTGCTTTTTGCAGTTCTTTACTTCCTCTGCATGGGGGTTGGTGTCCTTTTGGGCAATCTCTTTGACCAAACTGGAAACATGTTTTATGCGCCTGCCTTTACTGCCCTTGTCGGCGGTAGCGTCTATATGATTCTGGTCGCAAAAGTTCCACGCTTTGGAGCCATTACCACTATCGGCCTTGTCATTGCTCTCTTTTTCTTGGGAACTAAACACGGTGCTGGTGCCTTCCTTCCTGGAATTATCTGTGGCCTCCTAGCAGATGCAGTAGCTAGCCTCGGAAAATACAAGGACCAAACAAAGAACTTCCTTTCTTTCATTCTCTTTGCCTTTAGCACAACTGGTCCAATCTTACTTATGTGGATTGCGCCCAAAGCCTATATGGCTACTCTTCTGGCAAGAGGAAAATCCCAAGAATATATCGACCGTATCATGGTTGCGCCAAATCCTGGAACCATCCTTCTATTTGTTGCAAGTGTAGTCATCGGAGCCCTATTGGGTGCCTTGATTGGACAAGCCTTAAGTAAAAAATTTGCACAGAAAATCTGATTACTAAAAAAGAGCCAGGCGGCTCTTTTTTATTTGGCTCTATAATATTTGTAGTGGGTAAATCCCCTATGGATATTATGGCGCCTATTTTATTTATGCCTCAATTTCTTAGTCAAGAAATCTCCCAAGAATTGGATTGCAAAGATAATCAAAATGATAATGATGGTTGCCAAGATGGTCACATCATGATTGTAGCGGTTAAATCCATAAGCGATGGCCACGTTACCGATACCACCAGCTCCAACCGCACCGGCCATGGCTGTTTCCCCAACAAGGGAAATCAAGGTCACAGTCGTCACACGGATCAAATCCGGAAGACCTTCTAGTAAGCTTGAGCTTCCTAGGTTAAAATTTTTTACCCGAAAAACTTCTTTTTTCTAGTGATAAAATCAACCCTATCACACTCACTACCAAAAACACCCACCAACAAAGGCTGATATCTTGCAAAGCTAAGAAGGAAAATACAGACATCCCCAAGGGTAATGTTAGGGAAAAAATCATACTCAAGAGATTATTACTTCTAGCTAATACATCCGCGCTCAAATTAGACAATAACAGAGTATCTAATTTAGGCATTGATTTCGACATCAAATACATGACAAAAGCTAAGCAGGCAACACCTACTAGAGGAGAAAAATCTAAAATATTAGCAGTAGCAAGCAAGACAAACAGAATTGCATTGAGTGATAACAAGCTTGAAAAAGACCATTTCCCAAAATAATCATGGGGAGTTAAGCTACCAAGAATAGCTCCTCCCAAGCTAACACATTCAATTAAAAATAGGGCTTGAGCATAGCTGAGATGATAGATAGTATGGTCTAATAAGTAAAAGTGATAAATACCTCCAACAGCTCCTCCCAAAGTATTCATTACCAAAATGACAAGGATTATTTTAAGCAATGATTTACTTTCTCTCTGCCTAAAGATATCATCCATGTCCGCATAGATTGCCTTAACTTGTTGAAGTAAACTAATCGACTCATTCTCTACCGTTACAGACAAATACGTCAATTCTCTTCTATTTTTGAATAAAATGAGAGAAGATAGTAAAAAGAAACCAGCATTCACAATCGCAACAAAAGAAAAATTTTGGTGGCTTGTTGTGAGTAACCACAATCCTAAGGCTTGACCTCCTAGATTTGATAAATAGGAAACAAACTGAGTAAAGGAATAAGCTTCATAGAGCTTATCTTCCGAAATATTATGCTGGATAATCGGCATACGAAGGCCTGCTGTATAATCTGATAAAATATCCGAACAGATATTAACCATACAGATAAAAGCAAACGTTACGAAGTTCTGATCATGAATCACACTAGCAATCAAAAGAAATAGGAGACTTTGCACACAACCAACCCAGATAATTGTCCCTGCTTTATTCCGAGTATGATCAGCCTTAATCCCAACATAAAAAGTAAATAGGAAAGGTAAAATCGTAATCATATTCGCCATAAATACAGCTATATTTTTAAAGGGCAGACTCGCAGCATAAACGATAAATACCAGATTATAAATATAAGCTCCACTTGAGCTTAAAAACCTCGATAAGGTAAGTATTCTAAATAAATGATGTCTTAAGAATAGTTTCATAACAGACCTCCTTGGCAATCCAGTAAACTATCAATCTTCACTCTAGGAATAAGATTTTCTGTATTTAACCCCACGTCCTTTAGAATAGAACTAGTTATTAATAATTCTTTTGCTACTACAATAAATTCATTATTAGGAAAATATTTGTTAACTGCTAACAGAGTATCTGCTAACCCATCCATTCCCATCCAATATCCAGAAAACTGAGCATACTCAACCAATATACTCGAACTCAGATCCAAAATAATATCTTTGTATTTAAATGGATCAATATATAACAACATTCTTATGACCCCAGATGTTCCATCTAACAAATAAGGAGAAACTGTTGTGGTAGAATTTTTCAAAAATTTTCTACCACCTATGTCTAACAGATTGGATAATACAATCTCAATACCTCTACTTATAGTATATCTGCTGAAAGAAATTTTATGTAAAAAAATTAAAAATCCCGATAAACCATTTAAACCATAAGTATTAAAACTATCAAATATATCCAACGATTCATCAGAGGTTATATCTATACTTTCTGTAAAATCAAATCTTGACTCTAATAAATTCAGAAATTCTTCGTCACTTAGTGGTATAAATGCCGTACTTGAGGACGTAATTTTTGTTTCTTTCTGTCTCTCTGCATATATATTTGAAAATATTTTTTTAGCAGTATGTATATCTGGATTATCACTAAATAGATAATTTATTAGAATATCTATGTTCGTTACTATTCCTTTTTGAAGAAGTAATTCTTTTACTTTATTAGTTTTTAAAGCTTCTTCTTCTCTCAAGTGTAATCTCCCCAGTAAAAATAACATCAAGTTTGCAACTTTATAACAATCTGCTTTTTTACCTTCTATACAATTCCATTTTTTTAAACAAATGTCATTATAAATACCTACTGTCGGAGATTCAGATGATTGATATGAGTTTTCTAAGTCAATAAAATACAAATCTAACATTTCTGTAATCAGAATATTATCTGAATGAATATCATTCAACACAATATTTTCTTTATGAAAATATTCAACCACTTCAATTATTTTTTCAAAAATTCTTAATAAAGTAAGAAAATTGGAGTAATTTTTAATAATGTCACTACTAGAATAAGAATATAAGTTATAATCATCTACAAAATCTTTTAATGTGTAGCCGTCTATAAATTCATAAATAAAATATCCATTTGTCCATTCATTAATATTTTCAAGCGATTTGGGAATATATTTGATTAGCTTCTTAGATAACTCCCACTCTCTTTCTCTAAACTCCCTCTTTTCTACATTTATATATGATAAAACGAAATTACGGCATTCCTTTATCACAACTTTCCTATTATATTTTTTTGAATTAGCTAAATAGATATTACCGCCATTACTAGATTTTATTATTGAATTTATTTCATAATTATTAGACATGTATGTATCTTCAAATATTTGAGGTTCTTGAATATCTTCAATCCATTTAGGTAAGTCAAAATAAGATTTTTGATAATCTTGCCAAACTTCCCCATCTGGTCCATACATACTAGGTAAGCCGTCAATTAAATGCGCTTCATTAACAATATTACATCCAAATCTGTAGAAAATATTATTTGAATTTTTATATTTTCTATCACTTAGTATATAAATACCTTGGAAATCACAAGGTATTTTTTGATAAAGCTTTTCAAGTAAATCTATACAGTGATCTCTATTCTTTGGATAAATAGTTATAAACTTCCCTGATTCTGCAGATGATTCATTTTCTGAAAAATTTTTATAAATTTTATCAAAGTCAGACAAACATTTATACATAGTTCTTTCTCGTTCTAGCAACTTACTAACTATATCAAATACTTGTGTATAATTCTTTATAGTAGCAGAAATATGAATTTTAAAACCAAATTCTTCCAATTTATATAAATTATCATTATAGTATGTGAAGTCCATTCTATCCATAGTTCACCTTTTTACAAATAGATAAAGGAGTATGATATACAAATCTATACTCCTTATAAAATATTGCCAATCTGAGTTCATTATCCTTTATGAACTGAACATTTGTAAGTAGCTACAAATTCTTTGACTGGTTCTGCATGTTTTGATGCAGTCATTGCAAATTTTGTCATTTCTGTTACCTCCTTTGTTTTATGGAACCAGTATAACAAAAAAAGTGGGGCTCCCCACTTTTTTGTAATATATTTTTTCTGAAAATAGAAACTCTAGCGCCTAGAAACTACTAATTATCAATCCATCTACAAGGCTATTTATTTTTCATCAGTCGATGTAACGAGAATATATTACAAATCTTTATTTGAAAGTTGATTTGCAAAATAGTTTTCATAGTATCTTGCACCATCTACATACTCTAAATCTTGTAAGATTGTAATGCCTCTCTGGATTTTTTCAAGACCCTTATTTTTTACATTAAAAATAGTATCATAATACCCTTTAGCAATCATATAAATGATTTTAAGATAAGCTTGAGATTCTGGCAATTCTCGTTTTTCAATCTGAAAGATAAAATAATCTGCTTTTAATTTATCCTTTTCCTCTATCGCTTTAAAGAGTCCATTAATTAAAATGGTGTCAATACCAACTTTGTTACTAGGTAAAGAGCCTAATAAATCCGTCTTTTGCAACATCTCCCTAGAATATTTAAAATAGAGGGGCAGAGGAAACAAAGTAGAAATCGTTGAAAATAGTTCCAATTCATAATTTCCCCAGATGTCAATAGTAAAAAAATAGTCATAGAGAAAAGTCAGTTCTTCATCCGTTGCTCTTATTTCTGAATCAAAAAACACAAGAAGGCTTTTGATACGAATCATTTGTAAAAGATAGCTTGTTTCACCACTTGATCTATACTTTTGAGTCGTCTCTTCATACAAGGAATGGAGAGAATCAATCCCTTCTCTATCATATAAATCCCAAAGATTTTCTTGAAAAGCCAAAACCTTTTTCTGAGAAAAACCACGTACCAAGTACATAAATTCATTCAAATCAGAGTGGATGTTATCTAAGGCAGTAATCAATTTCATAGATGATAGGTCTGCTTCTCCACGCTCAAATTTGCTAAGCATGGAATAAGTAAACTCTCCTCCCGTCGCCTCCTGTAGAGATACATTCCGACTCTTTCTCAATTCTTTAAAAACTTCTCCCAGATTTTGCATATTGACTCCCCACAATTCTTAACTCTCTAACTCATAAAAGTAACGGTTGATAGCAACCAGTACAGAAAATTTCAAGTCTTGACTATAACGACAACTCCTATGAATGATGTACAGATTGCCTAGATCTCTTTATTTATGGCTCAATTTCTTGGTCAAGAAGTCTCCCAAGAATTGGATTGCAAAGATAATCAAAATGATAATGATGGTTGCCAAGATGGTCACATCGTGATTGTAGCGGTTAAATCCATAAGCGATGGCTACGTTACCGATACCACCAGCTCCAACTGCCCCCGCCATAGCTGTTTCCCCAACAAGGGAAATCAAGGTCACAGTCGTCACACGGATCAAATCTGGAAGACCTTCTGATAGGTAAACACCTACGATATCCCAGAATGTCGCTCCGCTAGCTTGAGCCGCCTCAATGACACCACCATCCAATTCAGCCAAGACAACCTGCACCTGACGGGCAAAGAAGGCAAAGACTGCAAAAGATAGGGGTACAATAGCCGCATTTGGACCAATGCTTGTTCCTACGATTAGATGAGAGAAGGGTGACAAGACTGCCAAGAGAATGATAAATGGCACCGCACGGAAAATAGAGGTAATCTTATCCAAAATCCAGAAAACAGCCTTATTTTCCAAGACACCACCTGGCGCGGTCAAGACAAGGAAGAGACCTGCCACTAGCCCCAAGAAACCTCCGATGATGAAGGAAAGAACTGTCATATAAAGAGTTAGGTAGATGGCTGTCCCCCAGCCTGCTTGACCAGCCCAGCCCATCTTATAGACATTTGGCAAATAGGTTTGAATCAATGACTCCATCTTACTGTCCTCCCTTCAATACTTTTAGTTGTACGCCTGCTTGACGAATGGCTTCTTGAGCACCTGCTAGCGCTGCTTTTTCACCTGACAAGACCACAACTAATTCTCCAACAGGAGTTCCATCGAGGATTTCGATATTTCCATAGAGGATATTCGCCGTCACTTGATAATGCTTGTACAATTCATTCAAAAGTGGCTCGTCTGTTGAAGCACCTGCATACTTGAGTTGCACTAAGAGACTATTTTCAGACAGGTTTTGCACAATTTCTTGCTTCTCGATTTTGACCATAGCTTCGTCAATACCTGTAGCTGTTGAGATAAAGTCTTGAGTCAAAGGTTGTTTAGGGTCTGAGAAGATTTCAAGAACACTACCCTCCTCAATCAAATGCCCATCCTGCATAACTGCCACACGGTTAGCAATGTCTTTGACAATCTGCATTTCATGCGTAATCAAGACAACAGTTAAGCCTAATTTTTGGTTCAAATCTTGCAACAAGGCCAAAATCTGCTTGGTTGTCTTAGGGTCAAGGGCAGAAGTTGACTCGTCTGAAATCAAGATTTTTGGATCATTTGCCAAGGCACGCGCAATGGCCACACGCTGTTTTTGCCCTCCAGATAGTTGTGAAGGGTAGTTTTCAGCACGGTCTGCCAAGCCAACCAAGTCCAACAACTTAGCTACTTTAGCCTTCTTTTCTTCCTTGCTAAGTCCAGAGTGTTTGAGGGCAAAGGCTACATTTTCCTCTGCTGTCTTTTGGCTCATGAGGTTAAAGTGCTGGAAAATCATTCCAATATCTTGACGTTTACGACGCAACTGCTCTGCCGTCAAGGTCACCTTACCATCAAAAATCACATCGTCGTCAATGGTAATTTTGCCTGCAGATGGCTTTTGCAAAAGGTTAATTACCCGTACAAGGGTTGATTTCCCTGCTCCAGAATATCCAACGATTCCGTAGATATCCCCTTCTTGGATGTGAATGGTCACATCCTTGACCGCTGTGATGGTTCTCTTCTTTTGATGAAAAGTCACATCGATCTGATCTAACTTGATAATATCTCTACTCATAGCTTCTAATCAGCTCCTCTACTAATTCAATATGGGTGTAATAATCGGCGATTCGCACATTTTCATCCCCACCGTGGTCTCGACTATTGGCATTTCCTAGACCGAAGGCCACCATTGGCACCTCTAGGGCATCAAAGACCGTATGCATAGGCCCTGTCCCAGCTGTAGTCGGCAAGACTGAAACGCCCTGTGGATAGAATTTCTTGGCCAACTCGATCACATTGAGAATGGCTGGTGCGCTCATATCGCTTCGATAGCTCATCTCTCCCAAGGTATAGTATAATTCTACCTTATCAAAACCATTTTTGTCTAGCTGTTTCCGAATTTTTTCCAGAACATCATGCGGTTCTAGGCCAGGAACCAAACGAACCTCTAGCTTAGCACTAGCTTCTGCTGGTAAAATCGTTTTGACTCCTTGTCCTTGATAACCTGACTGAATCCCTTCGATATTAAGAGCTGGCTCAAAAAAGAAACGTTTTAGAAAGGCTACACGGTCCTCTTGTAAGAGAGGCAATTCCAAGCCATAAATCTGGCTGATTTCCCCAGGATTGCGTTGAGCATAGGCATCCACCAAGGCTAATTCTCGTTCATTCGGCTCTTGTACTTCTTCGTACAAACCTTCAACCAAGATACGGCCATCTGCGGCACGAAGTGACTGTAGGGCTTGAAGGAGGTACCAAGGAGCTGATTCCACAACTCCTCCATAACTAGAGTGGATATCCACATCCGCACTTTTTACCTTGGCATCAAAGGTCACAATTCCTTTATTTCCACCAGAAATTTCTAACTGCTCCAAGGCATTCTTGGTCCCTTGTTCCCAAACTAACAAATCTGCGCCACGGAGTTTATCCGCATGCTTTTCCAGATACTTATCTAGGTCTGTCGAAGCGGATTCCTCCGCTCCCTCCATGATAAAACTGATATTGACAGGCAGGTCATCGTGGTGCTGCATGTATTTTCTCAAAGCACTCAAACGAGCTGTGATATGACCCTTGTCGTCATCAACCCCACGCCCATATATGAAGCCATTGCGCACCGAAAGCGTAAAAGGATCCTCTGTCCAGACCTGATCCCCATCAGCTGGTACAGTGTCATAGTGGTTATAGAAAATCAAGGTCTTGGCATCTGGACGCGAACTCTTGAAATGTGCCATGACAAAAGGCGCCGTGTAAGTCTCATCAATCTCCACTTCAGCCCCAACACGCTTGAAAATCTCACCCAGATAGTTGGCAACTTCTTTGAGACCCACCTGTTGGGCAAAGACTGATTTCTTAGAAATCAAGGTACGCAAAACCTCAAAATAATGCTGGGCTACATGATCCTTTTCAAATTTTTCAATCTGTTCTTGTTCACTAGGAAAAACCATATTCTCTCTACCTTTCTATGAACTACTCTTCCTGACAATCCATGCTCTATACAAAAGCAAGAGGTGGAATTTTCTCTCCCACCTCCCTGTTTCTTATTACCAAACTGGTTGATCCAAACCGTCTGATGTTTCTTCGATAACTTTTTTCACTTCATCTGTATGGTAAGCTGCAACAACTTTCTTGATAGCGTCAGCTTTTGGTGATGATTCCCAATCTTTTTTCGCAACGATAATGTTGTACCATTGTTTTGAATTTTCATCAGCTTGTTCTTTGAAAAGTGCTTTCTTGTAGTCCAATTTTGCTTCTGTAACGAAGGTATTGTTTACAACAGCAGCGTCAACTGATGACAATGAACGAGCTGTTTGGCTAGCGTCCAATTCAGTGATTTTCAAGTTCTTTGGATTTTCTTTGATGTTAGCAACTGTTGCAAGAGCAGTTCCTGAAACGTCCAATTTAATCAAGCCAGCTGATTGAAGCAAGTAAAGCGCGCGGCTTTCGTTTGTAGCATCGTTCGGTACAGCAATTTCTCCGTTTGCTGGGATGTCTTCTACTTTAGTGTACTTGTTGTCACTTCCATTCAAACCTGAGTAAAGGCGGATTGGAGAGATGTAAGTATCTGCAATCGCTACAAGGTCTTTTCCATTTTCTTTGTTCCAGTTGTTCAAGAAGTTATAGTGTTGGAAAGCGTTCAAGTCTACTTCGCCGTCAGCAGTTGCTTTGTTTGGTTGTGAGTAGTCTGTGAACTCTGTAAATTCCAAAGTGATACCGTCTTTTTTAACCAATTCTTGGATTTTGTCCCAACGTTTTTCTTCAGAACCGCTACGGTTAACCGTTGCGATTTTAATAGTTGTTGCATTGTCTGCTTTCTTTTCTGAGTTTCCGCAAGCTGCAAGAGCCAAACCTGCGACTGTAGCAAGAGCTGCTACACCAAGCCATTTTTTGATTTTCATGATTCTTTCTCCTTAAAAATAATACCGTACTAGTATCTCACAATTTATTTGATTTCACAAATTGTTATTAGATAGTCAGATATATAGTTTAAAACTATATCCTTAAAAACTGAGAAATCATCCACCTTATTCAGAATGGATGATTTCAAGAAATTATTTAATATCAGCTTCTGCTGGTAGGTAAGTGTCTCCGAAGAATTGTTTAGACAATTTTTCAAGAGTTCCGTCTTTGTAGAGTTCTTGGATACGTTTGTCTACAAATGTTTTCAACTCATCTTGACCTTTAGCAAGAAGTGGGTAAACATAAGGTTGTTGGTCGCTTGGAAGTTCGATCACTTTCAAGTTGTCCAAACCTTGGTCCTTGATGACTGTTTCAACACCGATTTTATCAAAAATCTTGTAGTCAAACTGGCCATCGCTCAAGCGTCCCATGATTTGTTGGAAGTCCGCTTTAGTATACTTTAGGACAGTTGGATTATCTGAATGTTGTTTGTTGTAGTCTTCTAGCTGTTTAGCAGAAGTTGTCCCTTGAACAACTTCTGTTGATTTTCCACCGATATCATCAAGCGATTTGATGCTAGGGTCATCTTTTTTCACTACAAGAACGTTAGGGTTTTTAGCAGTTGGAGCTGCATAAAGGTATTTTTCAGCACGTTCTTTCGTGTAGCTGATGTTGCTAACAGCCATATTGTAACGGTCGGCATCAAGTCCTGCAAAGACTCCTGACCACTCTGTCTTCTCAAACTTGACATCATACTTGTCAGAGTCTTTAAAGATAGCGCGAACCACTTCAATTTCGTAACCAGTCAATTCGCCATTTTCTTCATAGTTGAATGGTTTTGGTGTAGCATTAGTTGCAACGATAATTTCTTTCTTGCTAGCTGCTTCTCCTTCTTTCTTAGCACCACCTGAGCAAGCTGCTAACACACCTGCAGCAACAAGCCCTAGGGCAGCAAGAGATGAGTATTTAACGATTTTTTTCATGTCATTTCCTCCAAAATAGAATACCTTATAATCTTAACAGAAAAAGACCATTTACGCCATTATATGATATCTATCTCTGTGATAGGTTTTCTTTATGGCTAATTTATACTCAATGAAAATCAAAGAGCAAACTAGAAAGCTAGCCGCAAGCTGTACTTGAGTACGGTAAGGCGACGCTGACGTGGTTTGAATTTGATTTTCGAAGAGTATTAAAAGACCAAACGCAAGACTGCAATTAAGACCACTCCAAAGAGAACCGTTCCGACTAGATTACGGTAGCGAAAGGCCACCCAAGCCGTTGGAAAGACTGCTAAGAAATCCAGCCATTTGATTTGAGGAAGACTCCCAACCTTGCCTGTCACTACGCTTGAAAGAATCAAGGCAAAGATAATAGAAACAGGCAAGAATTTCAAAAAACGCTCAACGATTGCAGGCAAGCCCTTATACTTGACCAAGATGAAGGGAATCATACGGGGAATCCAAGTCACCAAGCCAGAGAAAATAACTGCTAATAAAAGATACTTACTGACCATCTAAAACCACCCCCATTGTACAACCTAGCAAGGTCGCAAACAGAACAGCTAGCGACTGAGACACCACTGTTAAGAGTAAAAAGAAGGACACCGCAACAACTGCTAGGATAATGAGCAGATTGCGGACAGGAATCCGTCTTTGCATAATCTGGAATTGCGAAGCAAAAATTCCAATGAACATCCCAACCAGGGCAAAATCCAAGCCAAAGATTTCTGGATTTGGCAGCAGACCACCCAGAGCCGTTCCGACAACTGTTCCCACAAACCAAGCCACATAGCTGTTGAGATTGTTTCCGTGCATCCACATAGGATTGACCTTGTCTGTATGGGCTAACTCGCCCATCAAAACGCCATAAGTCTCATCCGTCAAGAGACTAGACATACCGATATTTTGCCAGAGACTGGTATGACGGAAATAGGTTGACGCATGCAAACTCAACAAAAAGAGACGCAAATTAATCAAAAAGACCGTCATAGCAATAGCTGCCACAGGTGCTTGAACCGCAATCAGTGCCAACATGGCAAACTGGGCACTCCCAGCATAAACAAAGAGGCTCATCAAGCCCATCTCAACAGGTGTCACATAGGGCGCACCAATAATCCCACAGGCCAAGCCAATACTGACATAACCAAGGGCCGTTGGCATGGCCGCCTGCGCCCCCTCCCAAAATCCTTTTTCTTTCATCTTTCTCCTCATATTGTCTTAATAATACTCAATGAAAATCAAAGAGCAAACTAGAAAGCTGGCCACAGGTTGCTCAAAACATTGTTTTGAGGTTGCAGATAGAAGCTGACGCAGTTTGAAGAGATTTTCGAAGAGTATAAGTAGGCTGAAAAGGCTCCAGCCATAGCATGGACTATTATAACACATTCAGGAAAGAGAAAAAAGTCTGCTGATTGTAATCAGACAGACTCCATTTTATTCTTATTTAATCTTGAAGAATTGAACAATTGCCACAATACCTTGATAAATAAAGACAAAGGCAATGGTGTAACTAATATAGAGACCGGTCATCAATGGGTGTCCCATCATGATTAAACCTGCTACGATTCCTAAAATCCCCATCCAAACTAGAGGGGTACCTACCGATTTATCCGTCTTACGAACCTTGAAACCAACGATAGTTTTTGTAATACCATTTGTCAAGGCCCATAAAGAAATGATAAATGGTACAAATGTTACCATTTCAATAAAGCTACCTGAGAACAAGGTAAGAGCGAGGATGAGGGTAACAATTCCTCCAAATAAATTCCAGCCATGCTTTTCTTCTGATTTGAAGTATTGTACAATCTCAGAAATCCCTTGAACTGCAAATACAAGTGCAAACCAGAAAGTCATGGAAGCCAAGCTAATAAGAGGATGTGCAAACATATTAAAACCTACAAAAACTGCAAAAATACCCGCAATTAGTAACAACCATTTCCAAATTTTCGACATTATTTTTCTCCTTTTTTAGAGGAATCTTCCTCTAGTATTCCATAAATCATCATATCCAAAACCTGTGATAATTGATGTTCATATCCTGAAACCAAGTCAGGCAAACTGCTATCTGACGAAACAGTTAAATAATAGGAACGAAACATATCCTGAATCAATCGCAGATAGTCCATAGCTCGTTTCTCATCAATATGCTCTTTCAGTTTGGATTCTGATATAAGTTTTTGACAAACTTGTTCATTCAAGTCCAAAAAGATAGCTTTCTGTGGTGCAATGTCTGCTTCCAATTCTTCTGGTGTCGCAATCATTGCCTCAAAGAAAATGTGGCTATGTTCTGGGTATTGCTGATAAAATTGGTGACGTCTTTCCATATAATCAGCTAAGGAGGGCACTTGACCTTCCACCCCCAGAAACACTGCCAAAGCTTTCTCAAAACTCTCCTGAAAACAAGTTAGATAGAGGTCTGATTTCCCTGAAAAATTATGATACAAAACTCCTTTGGAAATACCATCCACTTTACAAAGTTCATTGATGACAAAACCTTGATAGCCTTTTGTAGCAAATTCAAACAAAGCAGCGGTAATGATTTTCTCTCTTCGTAGTCTTGTTTTTTCTTCTTTTCTCATGTATTTATCTCTACATTTTTTAATTATAAACCGATTGGTCTGAAATGTCAAGCAACTTTCTCAAAAATTTAACAGTCTGCTGATTGTAGCCATCATAAACAGACTGGAATCCAGTCTCAAACATATAATATACACATTCTTCGCTAAATGTTTTCACGGATATTCAAGAGTATGATAAAGGCAGCTAGAAGAAATAGCAATAAAACAAAGCTAACTGCCAGAGTTCCAAAGCTAGTAGCAATGGTTACCAAAGCTATTGTAAATAAGCTAGGTAAAACAACTGTAATGGCACCGATAGAGGATTGAACTGCTCCCATTGACTCCTCAGGTATTTGTTTAAAAATGAGTTCCTGTAATCGAGGAGAGAGGATACCTGCGAAAAAGGCATCCAAGGCACTAAAGATAAGAATCCAGTCAAAACGAACTGCCACAAAGCCAACTAAAAGGAGTAATTGGATAATAAGCGAGGCATATAGGGCTAGTTTTATGGAGATTGTATTCTTCAGATAGCCACTCACAAGGCTTCCGACAATAAGGGCTGACAATTCAAGGGTGGATAACAAGGCAAGAGATTGACCTGTTTGTAAATTCAAAAAGGGCTGATTCCTCAAAAACAGAGTAGAAACAGGAACTGTAACATTTATCACTGCTTGACTAATAGAGATAATAAACAAAACCAAGAGCACCTTATTCATATTCCATATCAATTTTGATGATTGGAGCAGATGCTGGCAAAAGGATTTTACAGAGAGTCCTTCTTGATAGCTAATCGTTTTTTCTACTTTCAAGAGGTCTGTTTTTATGAAAAGAATACCTAAAAATGCGATTAAAAAGGTCAGAGCATTCAGTAAGGAAATAGACTGGATAGATAGAATACCTAGTAAGACTCCTCCTAGAATATTACTGATTGTTTTCACTAAACTAACAGTTGACTGTTTAAATCCAATAGCTTCTGCCAGATGGTCTTGCCCAATAATTCTAATGAAAATCGGAGTGAGCATGGCGCCTGAAAAATAACTCAATGTGTCAGATAAGAGGTTAATCAGACAAATAAATGCTACTAATAACAAGGAAAAGGACTGCCCTGAAAGTGATAAAGAAACGATAGAGTAAAGCAAAAATTTTGCAAAACTAATCATTGTATATTTTAGGACACGATGATGTTGAAAATCCGCCAAAACTCCCAGAAAGATTTGCAGAACTTGAGGAAGGGTTTCTGAAATCGTGATCAGTAAAATCGCCAAAGGGGCAAAAGATGCATCTGCCACATAATTCAAAAAGGCCAGATAAAAAATCGTATCCCCAACCGTTGAAATCCACTGGTTGATGGTTAATTGCCTAAAATTTCTATTTTGAAGAAATACTTTCATCACAACTCCTTTTAAAGTTCCAGTGTATAGAAAACAAGACTTGGTTTAATATTGAACTCCAAGCCTTGCTCATATTCAGATTCATCCATTATATGATGTTCATGCCGTATTTTATAATAAATCATATCTTAAAAATACCAGACCACACTATTCCCTGCTTGTATTTAGCTTCTTTCTTTTGGACAAATTTTGCTAAATCCAACAACTCTGTCGGCGGTTCACCTTTAAAGCTCAACAATTCTTTAGAGACGGCAAAAGAAAGACGTACAGCTAACAAATCTTCATTAGTACTAGAGAACTGTTTTGCTGTTTCCAGCAATTGCTTCCTAAATTCTTCCGTCAAGCTAATTTCTTTATTATTGTATAGGGAATGAATTAACATTTGTAACTGACTTTGTTTTTCCATCGTTTACCTCATTTTATCTAGGACGCCAAGTTTCACTTTTAGTCCAGCCATTTACAGTATGCTCATAATTAAACATATACTGTACGAATTCCCATCTATAAACCACTTCTGCGACTTAGGATCTGCTTGAAGTGCTTTACAAGGATAGTATAACACGAAAATTAGCTTATTTTAGAAAATCGCATATTTGATATTTTTTCTTATAGAAATTTCAGATTTGCAATTGTTGACTACTCAATAAGTTCTTTGTATTGCTTCAAACGCAATTCGAAGAGGGCTAGCAATTGTGGATTTTCTAATACTTGCAGAGATTGGATAAATCTTTCAATCTCTTTTTGATTGCTTCCTTTGGTTTGAAGGAAAATCTTCATTTTCTTTAAAAACTGCCACAATACTTTTTCAAAAACATCGTATGGACGAAGCATGCTCTCTAGCTCAGCTTCAAAAATTGGGATATAAGAGAAAAGTTTACGCTCCATGAGTTCTGATATAATATTCAGAAATCCACTTTTCATATACAATCGATTATGTACCAACTCTTTAAATTCCCTAGATTTCTCAATTAAAGCGGTCGATAAAAATATCAAATCTTGATTGCTCAAGAAGGGCATGGTATTGCAAAAGAGATAGAGTTCAAACCAGGTCCAAGACTCAATAGCATAGAGATAGATAGTCAAAAACTCGCTATCTTCTTTTACTAATGGATAGTTCTTATTTAAGGAATGGAGTGCGTTTTTAATTACAATGGCATTCAAACGACGATAGGTCTCTGCCATCTGTTCTTGCTCGACTTCCTCCAACAGTTGCTCTAAACCAGCTATATCTTGGTGGGCAAAGCGATCCACAACCTTTCTACCAATTCGCATATGTGGAGATTCTTGATAGTTGTTGAGCTTGTGCCCAAACTCATCAAAGGTCACATTTATACCTTGGATAGCTAGAATCAACTTATCTGCAGACAGCATAGACTGCCCTAGTTCGAACTTGGATAGCTGAGAAGCTGTTAGTCCAGCACAAGCCACATCTGACTGCTTGAGCTTTCTAGCCAAACGTAATTCCTTGTAAAATTCCCCCAATTCCATTCTCCCAATCATCTGACCACCTCCTATTCTTTATATATTATATCATTATTTACATTTATTTGTCAAAATATTCTGACATTTCGGCAAGTAAAAAAGTCAGCCTTAAGCTGACTCTTTATTCCATAGTATCAAAAGCGAGACTTGGTTTGGCATTGAGGCCCAAGTTTGCAAAGTTTTCTTTGTTCCACTCGCTAACGCTAGCATAGGCAATCATACCTGCATTGTCTCCACAAAGACGCAGTGGTGGGATGATGACCTTGACATCTGTGATTTCAGTTGCTAGGCGTTCTCTAAGGCCTTTATTGGCTGCTACCCCACCTGCCACGACAAGGGTTTTAACAGGGTACTTCTCCAAAGCCTTCTTAGTTTTTGCCATAAGAATATCCAAGACAGCGGCTTGGAAGGAAGCACACAAATCCTCTGTAGACAGACTCTCTCCCTTTTGCTCGGCATTGTGGTGAAGATTGATAAAGGCAGATTTCAAACCTGAGAATGAAAACTCCAGATTATCTTCCTTAATCATGGCTCGAGGAAAATCATAAATATCCTGCCCCTGATGAGCTAGCTCGTCAATCTCACGACCGGCAGGATAGGTCAAGCCCATGACACGGCCAACCTTATCATAGGCCTCACCAACCGCGTCATCTCGCGTTTCCCCAACAATCTTGTAATCACCAGCCTCCGAAACATAAACCAACTCTGTGTGCCCACCGCTAACCAAGAGGGCTAGCAAGGGAAACTCCAAAGGCTCCACACTCTGAGCGGCCATGAGGTGGCCAGCCATGTGGTTAACGGGAATCAGCGGAAGCCCATGTGCCCAAGCAAAGGCCTTGGCAGCTGACAAACCAACTAGTAAGGCTCCGACCAAGCCCGGTCCATAGGTAACCGCCACAGCTGTTACGTCCTCTTCGGTAATTCCTGCTTCTGCTAGAGCCTCCTCGATACAGGCTGTAATGACCTCGACATGGTGACGACTAGCTACTTCTGGCACTACGCCCCCAAAACGTTTGTGGCTCTCGATTTGACTAGCAATGACATTGGACAAGAGCTGGTCGTCGTTTTTTAAGACAGCGACACTGGTCTCATCACAGGATGTCTCAAATGCTAAAATATATCTATCCTTCATCTATTTCTCTCTTCATGATGATGGCGTCCTCGACTGGATCATGGTAGTAGGCCTTTCGCTCAGCGATGACCGCCATCTTTTCTTTCTTGTAAAATGCTTGCGCTCGATGATTTGACCTTCTGACTTCGAGGAAAATCTCCTTGTCTGTCGGCAATGTTGCAAACAAGGCTGACGCAATTCCCTGACCCTGATAAGCTCCTTTGACAGCGATTTGCAGGACTTCTGCCTCAAAGATATTTTCCTGCACAGCTAGAAAGCCAATCACTTCTGCCCCATCATAAGCCAGAGCATACCAAGTCTGGCCTTGGGACAGATCTGCTTGGATTTGTTCCAGCGTCCAAGGACTGACTGGGTAAACAGTTACCATGACAGCGTAGATGGCTTGAGCCAAGTCAGGCTGTTGTTGGATTCGTTTGATTTCTATCATAGGCGTTTAATGTAAGACTCGCCAGACTCGGTGTGATTCTTGAGCCAGTTTTCCTCAGCCTCAACACGTTTGAGGTAGTTCGGCACAAAATCATGCAAGGAGTCTGCTTCCTTGTCCCAAGCCAAAAGAGCAAGATTAGCTGCATTTGGCAGGGTTTCTTTGTAATTAGTCCTTGGCAAGTGTTCTTGAATCTGCTCCACAAAGGGGGCAACTTCTCCGACAAAGGTAACCTGACTAGCCCCCTTGATTAACTCAATCACTCGCTCAAAGGGTAAGTGCGCTTCTGGCATGACAGACTTAGCATTTTCATAAAATCCTGCATAAACATTGTTGCGACGCGCATCCATCAAAGGAACGAACAAACCTTCTTGTTGGTAGGGCACCAAAGCCAAGAGGCTAGACATACCAACCAACTCAATGTTCAGAGTATGAGCAAGTGTCTTAGCAGTTGCTACCGCAATTCGCAAACCTGTGTAGCTACCTGGCCCTTCCGCTACCACGATTCGGTCCAAATCCTTGGGTGTCCAATCCAAACTTGCCATCAAAAAATCGATGGCAGGCATAAGGGTAATACTGTGATTTTTCTTGATATTAATCGTCGTCTCGGCAAGAACCTGCTTGTCCTCTAAAATAGCGAGAGAAAGAGCCTTGCTGGACGTATCAAAAGCTAATACTTTCATAACACATTCCTATCTTTTTGTCTGCTTACTATTATACTACAAAAGCTGGCACATGGGAATTTTCTTTATCCCCAAACAAAAATGCCTATACTTAGCTAAAAAATAATTTAAAAAATGTTCACTTTTCCTTTTCTTTTCCGAATATAAAAGTGAACAAGAAAAAAGGAGGAAAGTTCAATGACAAATTTTGACGTTCTTGACAATCAATTTTTATCCTTATCTGAAGATGAATTATCAGATATTGATGGCGGTCTCGCTCCCTTGGTTATCTTTGGAGTAGCAGTATCTTGGAAAGCTATTGCAGGTGGAACAGCACTTGTAGGTTCTGGTTTGGCAGCTGGTTATTTTTTAGGAGGAGATTAATATGATGAAAGATTTAAACAACTATCGTAAAATTACTAATAAGGAATTGCAAGAAATCAAGGGTGGTTTTGGTGTAGGTGTTGGTATCGCTTTATTTATGGCAGCTTATACCATTGGGAAAGATCTCCGTAAAAAGTTTGCTAAGTCATGCTAGATAAAAAACACATTTTTAGAAGGATAAATTTTATTGTCTTCATCTCTTACAGTTTTCTCAGCATTCTCAATGATTTAAACATTACTACTATCCCTTTACCATTCGATTTATCTGTTTGTATTGTTTTATTTTTATGCTTCAACTCTATTTTTGAGCAGAACAATGATTACCATAAAAATAATAAGCTTTGAAAATTCCATTGTCATGTCATTTTAGAAAAATGCAAAGACCACCTCATCTTGATAGAAGGGGTGGAATTTTCGTGTCATGAATCTACTGTCTTTTACCCCCAAACAAAAATGCCCCAGCATGAGCAGGGCATCTAAGCATTTAATCCAAAGTAAAATACAAACCAAACGACATAGGTTACGAGGAGGAGAAAAAGCGAGTAGATAGTCACAAAGGTAATTTTCCACAAGAACTTGGTTTGTCGTCGTTCCAGTTTGGCAAATAGAAGATTCCCCGCATAAACGCAAGCAACAAAAACAATAAAAGCTACCAAGCGAGCTCCGATAGCAAAAGCAAATAAGTTATACATAGGGCAACCTCCTTGACTTAAAATCTATATGGAATTATGACAAGCGATAAATTTTACTCCCACTATCAATATAACACATTTTTGTTTATTTGCAAGCGTTTACTCAACGAAAGGTCCCCTGACTTTCTCGTTTCCGTCTTTTACTAATTTTTCATTTTGTGGTATAATTGAAATAATTGTAACGAATCAAGGTCAATCTAGACACAAAATGGAATGAAATCAAGCAAATCTATGCTAAAAGTTTGGAATAAGCTGACCTGTAAATAGAAAGGAACTATATGATTTACAAAGTTTTTTATCAAGAAACAAAAGAACGTAGCCCACGCCGTGAAACAACACGCGCACTATACCTAGACATCGATGCTAACTCAGAACTTGAGGGCCGTATCGCTGCTCGCCAACTTGTCGAAGAAAATCGCCCAGAGTACAATATCGAGTATATCGAACTCTTGTCTGACAAATTGCTAGATTACGAAAAAGAAACTGGCGCCTTCGAAATTACGGAGTTCTAATATGGCCTACACTCTTAAACCTGAAGAAGTCGGCGTTTTTGCCATCGGTGGTCTGGGAGAAATCGGGAAAAACACTTACGGGATTGAATACCAAGACGAGATTGTTATCGTCGATGCTGGGATTAAATTCCCAGAAGATGACTTGCTGGGTATCGACTATGTCATTCCTGACTACTCATACATCGTGGACAATATCGACCGCGTCAAGGCTGTCTTAATCACACACGGACACGAGGACCACATCGGTGGGATTCCTTTCCTACTCAAGCAAGCAAATGTCCCTATCTATGCTGGACCACTTGCCTTGGCTTTGATCCGTGGGAAACTCGAAGAACACGGCCTCTTGCGCAACGCCAAACTTTACGAAATCAACCACAACACTGAGTTGACCTTTAAAAATCTCAAGGCAACTTTCTTTAGAACCACTCACTCCATTCCAGAGCCTTTGGGGATTGTTATTCATACACCTCAAGGAAAAATCGTCTGTACGGGTGACTTTAAGTTCGACTTTACTCCAGTTGGAGAACCTGCGGACTTGCACCGTATGGCTGCCCTTGGCGAAGAAGGCGTGCTCTGTCTCCTGTCTGACTCAACAAATGCAGAAGTGCCAACCTTTACCAACTCTGAAAAAGTCGTTGGTCAGTCCATCATGAAGATTATCCAAGGCATAGAGGGACGTATCATCTTTGCATCCTTTGCCTCAAATATCTTCCGTCTCCAGCAAGCAACAGAAGCTGCTGTTAAGACTGGACGTAAGATTGCGGTCTTTGGTCGCTCTATGGAAAAGGCCATTGTCAACGGAATCGAACTTGGTTACATCAAAGCTCCTAAAGGAACCTTTATCGAGCCAAATGAAATCAAAGACTATCCTGCAGGCGAGGTTCTGATCCTCTGTACAGGTAGTCAGGGTGAGCCAATGGCAGCTCTCTCTCGTATCGCCAACGGAACCCACCGTCAGGTACAACTCCAACCCGGAGATACTGTCATCTTCTCTTCTAGCCCAATCCCTGGAAACACTACTAGCGTCAACAAGCTGATCAACATCATTTCTGAAGCTGGTGTCGAAGTTATCCACGGTAAGGTTAACAATATCCATACATCTGGACACGGTGGCCAGCAAGAGCAAAAACTCATGCTCCGCTTGATTAAGCCAAAATACTTCATGCCTGTACACGGTGAATACCGCATGCAAAAGGTCCACGCTGGACTAGCAGTGGATACTGGTGTTGAGAAGGACAATATCTTTATCATGAGCAATGGTGATGTGCTTGCCCTTACCGCAGATTCTGCTCGTATCGCAGGTCATTTCAACGCCCAAGATATCTATGTCGATGGAAATCGTATCGGTGAAATCGGTGCTGCTGTCCTTAAAGATCGTCGCGATTTATCTGAAGACGGTGTCGTTCTGGCAGTCGCAACTGTCGACTTCAAGTCTCAGATGATTCTATCTGGTCCAGACATCCTCAGCCGAGGCTTTGTCTACATGAGAGAGTCTGGCGACTTGATTCGCCAAAGCCAGCGCATCCTCTTCAATGCCATTCGTATCGCACTGAAAAACAAGGATGCTAGCGTGCAATCAGTCAATGGTGCCATTGTCAACGCTATTCGCCCCTTCCTTTATGAAAATACAGAACGTGAACCAATCATCATCCCAATGATCCTCACACCAGATGAAGAATAAAGCAAGAAAACAGCCCCGAAGACGGAGCTGTTTTTCTCTATGCTTTCTTTTGAGATTGAAACTCAATAAAAATCGAAATCAGACTAGAAGGCTAGGCGAAAGCATAACTTGAGTTAGGTGAGCCGAAGCCGACGACGTATTATTTTGATTTTTGAAGAGTTTTAGAAATACTACGATTTTTACCTTCAAGATACACCATCAAAATAGAAATATCTGCTGGGTTTACTCCCGAAATACGGCTGGCTTGGCCGATGGTTTCTGGATTGATAAGTTTGAACTTCTGACGGGCTTCCGTCGCGATAGAATCAATATCATCCCAGTCAATATTGGCTGGAATGCGTTTTTCTTCCATGCGTTTCATCTTGGCAACCTGATCCATAGCTTTTGAGATGTAACCCTCGTATTTGATTTCTGTTTCAATCAATTCGATAATCTTGTCATCCAAGTCCTCTGCAGCTGGTCCGATAAAGGCAACCACATCTTTGTAAGAAACTTCTGGACGGCGAAGGAATTCCTTGGCTGTCACTGCATCGGTCAACGGCTTGAAGCCCATCGCCTCAACCTTGGCATTGATTTCCTTGATCGGCTTGAGTTTGATACTGTCGAGGCGCTTCATCTCATTTTCAAATTGATTTTTCTTAATTTCAAAGCGAGCCCAGCGTTCATCATCCACAAGGCCAATCTCGCGTCCCATCTCAGTCAAACGCATATCGGCATTGTCATGACGGAGAATGAGGCGGTATTCAGCACGACTGGTCAATAGACGGTAGGGTTCAATGGTTCCCTTGGTCACCAAGTCATCAATCATGACCCCAATATAACCGTCACTACGCTTCAAAATCAACTCAGGCTTGCCTTGGACTTTCAAAGCCGCATTGATCCCAGCGATAATCCCTTGGCCAGCAGCTTCTTCATAACCTGATGTTCCATTTGTCTGACCAGCAGTGAATAGACCTGAGATTTTCTTGGTTTCCAGAGTCGCACGCAACTGGTGTGGCAAGACCATATCGTACTCAATGGCATAACCTGTTCGCATCATTTCAGCATTTTCCAAACCTTTGATAGAATGAACAAGTTCACGTTGCACATCTTCAGGTAAACTGGTTGAAAGTCCTTGAACATAGACTTCCTCTGTATTGCGCCCTTCTGGCTCAAGGAAGAGTTGGTGACGTTCCTTGTCCGCAAAGCGCACAATCTTGTCTTCAATCGACGGACAGTAACGAGGCCCCACTCCCTTAACCACACCTGTAAACATAGGCGCACGGTGGAGATTATTTTGGATAATCTCATGACTGGTACCATTGGTATAGGTCAACCAGCATGGCACTTGATCTTTGACATAATCCTCATCACGTGAAGTGTATGAGAAGTGATTAGGCGCTTCGTCTCCTGGCTGAATCTCTGTCACATCGTAGTTGATAGAAGAAGCCTTGACACGTGGAGGGGTTCCTGTCTTGAAACGACCGATTTCGAGGCCCAGTTCCTTGAGATTGTCAGCAAGATTAATAGAAGCTAGGCTGTGGTTAGGACCTGATGAATACTTAAGGTCTCCAATGATAATTTCCCCACGGAGGGCCGTCCCTGTCGTCACGATAACAGCCTTGGCAGCATACTCTTGATGGGTAGCTGTACGAACACCGACAACCTTGCCATCTTCCACCAAAATCTCATCAATCATGGTTTGACGAAGGGTCAGATTCTCTTGATTTTCAACCGTCTTGCGCATCTCCTTAGAGTAAAGCTCCTTGTCAGCCTGCGCACGGAGGGCACGGACAGCTGGCCCCTTCCCTGTGTTGAGCATCTTCATCTGGATGTAAGTCTTGTCAATGGTTTTGGCCATCTCGCCACCGAGGGCATCAACTTCACGCACAACAATCCCTTTGGCAGAACCACCGATAGAGGGATTGCAAGGCATGAAAGCCAGCATTTCAATGTTGATAGTCGCAAGCAAAACCTTACAACCCATACGGCTAGCAGCTAAGGAAGCCTCGACCCCAGCGTGTCCCGCACCAATTACAATAATATCGTATTCTTCTGTAAAATTATATGTCATTTCTTAACCTTTCAAAAATTTCTCGTAAATAAGGAACTAACTTCTCCTCCTCTAGAGCTTGAGCCATAGTAACCCATTTAAAGTGCGTATGCTCTTCAGGATCTAATCTGATAATTGGCTTCTCCCCAACCCACTCTGCTTTATAAACTAAGCGAGTAAAGACAGTATCCTTAGAGGTATCCAGTTGACTATCTTCGTGAAGAAGTTTGAGCGAACTGCTGTCTAGCCTAACTCCCGCTTCTTCAATACATTCTCTAAGAGCTCCATCTCGCGGAAGTTCACCCTTTTCAACCCCGCCACCAGGAATATCCCAGTAAGTTGGATAAACATTGGGTTGTCCTCTTTTAATTTCCGAACGCTGAATGAGCAAATAATCATCTCCACTATGAACAAGTACATGGGCAATAAGCTTAACCATCCTTTTCTCTCCTATTCCTCAAAATGAATGTGTCTTAGTTGGCCGTCCCAATCTGGCAGGGCTGTTTTCAAAAAGGCTGGAACTAGATTGATACCCTTAAGTTTGTCTAAGTCAATCCATTCACAGGGCTGCCTTTTCTCATCTTCCTGCATGGTCAATGGGGCATCTTCAAGCAAATCCACCAGATAATGAAACTCGATATTGTGATAGGAAACACCGTCCTGTTCAAAACGATTTTCAACCACAAAAGCTAGTTGCCCAGCTTGAGCTTTGACACCCAGTTCTTCCCTCACTTCACGAACTACCGCGTCTTCCGTGCTTTCATTGACTTGAATCGCACCGCCAATAGTGTAATACTTACCCTTGTCTTTGGTAACTAGAAGCTTGCGATTTTGGAGAATCAAGGCTGTCGCCCGAACACCAAAAACTGTATTTCCTACTTTTGTCCGAAAGTCTTGCTGAGTCATTCTTGTCCTTTCCCTTAAACGACACAAAAACAGTCAAAACTCCAAAGAAGTGCAGGACAAAAAAGCCTGCAACATCCATGAGCTTTGACCATCATTTCTATTGCTTCTATTATTGTAGCAAATTGAGAAAATTTGTCAATCTAAATGTACTGACAAACTTGTCCATCTCGATAAGCATTGTCAATCAAACCGCCACCGAGACACTCTTCGCCATCGTAAAAGACAACTGCCTGTCCTGGTGTAATCGCGCGTTGCGGTTCTGCAAAGATAACCTCTGCCTTATCTCCTTTGACATGTACTGTCACCTTAGAATCAGGCTGACGGTAGCGGAATTTAGCCGTACATTCGAGCGTAAACTCCTCTGGCATATCACGAGTAAAGTGAACTTGACTAGCCTCTAGGCTGGTTGACATGAGCGAGTCATGGTAGAATCCTTGTCCTACATAGAGAATATTCTTGCTTAGGTCTTTTCCGACAACGAACCAAGGGGCATTGTCACCGCCGTGTTGTCCACCGATACCGAGACCACCACGCTGACCGATTGTATAGTACATCAGACCTGCATGCTCGCCCATATCGCGACCATCCACTGTCATCATACGACCAGGTTGAGCTGGCAGGTAGTTGCTGAGGAAATTTTTAAAGTTCTTTTCTCCGATAAAGCAAATCCCTGTCGAGTCTTTCTTCTTAGCAGTCGCAAGGCCTGCTTCTTCTGCTAGTTTTCGCACTTCAGGCTTTTCCAAATGTCCCAAAGGAAACATGGTTTTTTGAAGTTGTTCTTGCGAAAGCTGGCTAAGGAAATAGGTCTGATCCTTGCCATTGTCCACACCACGAAGCATGTGAACGATGCCATCCTCATCACGCGCCACTCGGGCATAATGCCCAGTCGCTACATAGTCTGCCCCCAAGGTCATGGCATAGTCCAAAAAGGCCTTAAACTTGATTTCCTTGTTGCACATAACATCTGGATTTGGCGTGCGTCCTGCACGGTATTCCGCTAGGAAATACTCAAAAACGCGGTCCCAGTACTCTTTTTCAAAATTGACAGAGTAGTAGGGAATGCCAATCTGGTCTGCCACCGCAGCCACATCCTTGTAATCTTCGGTCGCCGTACAGACGCCGTTTTCATCTGTGTCATCCCAGTTCTTCATGAAGATACCGATCACATCGTAGCCCTGCTCCTTGAGCAAAAGAGCCGTCACCGACGAATCAACACCACCACTCATCCCCACGACAACACGTGTTTTAGAGTTATCACTCATGGTAAGTCTCCCATCTATTCGTTTATTTATACCCCTCAAAATTCTATTTACTATGACTTTCAATAGAATTTATTTGAGTATAGTCATTTCGTTTGCTTTTAGTACTAGGCAACGAGTCGTAGGCATAACCTGAGTTAGGCAAGACGAGTTAACGACGTAATAAAAGATAAACGAAATGACTAGTTCACGATTGAAGGTCGTGTGTGCTTAACGATTGAAGGTCGCTTGAGCAGTATTCATTATAACATGCTTGGTTGGAGAAGACAAGAAAGAGGCTGATAATCTACAAGCCTCTCTGTAAATACATATATAATTGTTTAAAAAGAGGGTAATTTATACCTTAATCCCTCTACTGCTTATTATCTTATTTATAAAATAAGCTAAAAATGATATACTGTAATGAGGAGGAATACGTACATGATCCCTTAAAGATACTACCATCCATGTATGTAGAACAATTGTGAAAAACTACAAAGATATTCTAAAATCAAAAAACACCATTTTTACTATTATCATTGTCGCAAGTCTTGGACTTTTAATAGGTTTAGTCATTCATCAAGAAAACATCTTAACAGAAAGAGGCAATATTGCTTTCTTCAAACGGCAAAAAAATGAACAAGATGTCGAACAAGTAAAAAAAGCCATCAAAGATTTTAATATCGATTCTGAAACAATTATAGAAGATTGGAAAAGAATTCAAGAATTGAAGCCAAACACTGACGAAGGCAAGCAAATATTAGCAGACTTTCTTACTACTACGTCCGATAAAATCACCAATCATTATAGCGAAAAAGCTTTAAAAATGGATATAAAGGAATCCGATAGTCAGTTTGAAGATAAACAAACACTTGAAACAGCCATCACTTCCTTACAAAAAATACTAGAAATCATTAAAAGTGTCAACTCCACAAGCGAACAAGCCACTATTGATGAAAAAATAAAACCCATCCAAGAACTAATTTCTAAATTCCAAAAGCAAGTTGAAGTCTTGACCAAAAAAGAAGGACAAAAGACTGACAAAAAAGAAACAGGAACGACTAGTAGCGAGGGGGAAAGAGAAACCTATTCTTCAGGAGGAGGGAGCTACACTCCAACCTATACTGAGTCAAATGGGAGCAGATACAGTTCACAAGCGCCTGCAAGCGAACAACCTTCATCTGATAGTGCTGGCAGTAGCGGAAATGATGTGGCAAGTACACAAAATCAAGTAGCTAATACTTCAGAAGCTCAAGCAGAAACTAATACCAATAGTAACAATGCTGAAGTTCCCACAATAAACAGTGATGATCTCGCTAGTTTAGGTGGCGGAGTTACATCATTCGGTCAGCAGTAAGCAATCGGCTATCACTAATTTAATTGTCTTTTATCGAACAAAGTATATAAAAGGCTAACAAAAACTAACTTCTAAATAAAACCACACTGTCATTCCAATCTTGAACACAATCAAGTTGAAAGGAACACTGTGTGGTTTTTGAATGTTTGAACGTTCAGAGATTCGTTTTTTGAGTCATTGTCTATTAGAATGTCCTTTTATCTGTCAATAATCCGAGAAAATCTTGTCGTTTCAAGTCGGAGAAATGTTTGGTAGAAAGACTTCCTTTTTGAAGTCCATCATCTCTAACCTGCAAATAATAGCTATGTTGGCTTGTTTTAATTGTCAAAAAATCGCCAAATATAAAAACTCTTTTCCAGTTGCGAATCTCAAATTCTTTTATCTCTGATTTTGGAATGCGGATAAGTCCTTGTCGCAAATCACGATGGTGCTCACTTGTGAAAGTCATCCCATTCCCAAGATTTCTTATCAGTAGTTCATCTGGAGTCACCATCACCAGCGCTATTTTAGTTAAGAAAATTTCAACTGTTGGTGGTAAAATCGCCAAATTAAACCAGGGATGTAGGTAGCGATAGGCTAAGAAATAATGAGGCTCCTCACCCAATCCTAGTTGTTTATATAAGACCTTGACCTCACTATCTAACCTCGCTTCAAAAGACACATCCGAATGCTCTTCTTCCTTCCTCTGATTAAAATAACGCATCCAGACTAGGAAACCTATAAAGACTATGATAAATATTCCTGATAAAAGATATTTTAAATTGTAGTTCATCACTTAACCTCCTGATTCACTAATCTACCTAAAGCAGAGGCCTATTTATTTTGAAAATAGTTCCATCACAACTTTAAATAAGACGGGTGTCATTAAAATGAGGATAATTCCTATTACAAATATCATGACTACTCGAAAAAGTTCCTTATTTTTAAACATTTTTCCACCCCTTTTCTAGCTACATCATAGTACTGTTAAGCCCATTTTAAAATTACACCAAGATTTTTCACAAACTTATTTTAGCTTTCTTTTCTACTTTTTATATTACTATGATACAATATTTTTAATAGGATTTTATTATTTGTTAACTTTTTTCACGAAAAGGAGTCAATCATGCGTTATGATTTTGGAAAGGTCTATAAAGAAATACGAGAGTCAAAAGGATTGACCCAAGAAGAGGTCTGTGGAAATGTTCTTTCAAGAACTAGCCTATCAAAGATTGAAAGTGGTAAGGCAACTCCTAAATATGAAAATATGGATTTTCTTCTCCGGCAAATGAATATGAGTTTTGAAGAGTTTGACTACATCTGCCATCTCTATCAGCCGAGCCAACGGACAGAAATCATGCAAACTTATCTCAATATGAATTCCATCATTGGTGGCAGTGGTCTAGTTCATTTTTTTGAAACATGCCAAAACTATCTCAAGACCCATCACGACCTGCCTATAGAAGAAATCAGGGATATGCTTGAAGTTGTCATTCATATTCGTCAACATGGTACAGAGCAACTGTCAGACCAAGTGAAACAAACTGTCAAAAAACTTTGGGAAAAAATTGAAAAACAAGATACATGGTATGAAAGCGACCTAAAAATCCTCAATACCATCCTTTTCAGCTTTCCTATTGAACACCTCCATCTCATCACTGGAAAAATCTTGCAACGCTTAGAAGTCTATAAAAACTATCAACATTTACATGACTTGCGAATGGCAATCCTACTCAACCTTTCCACCATTTACTTATACCATCAAGACAAAAACATGTGTCAACAAATCTGCTATACTTTACTAGAGGATGCCAAGAACAAGAAAAGCTGCGATATGCTTGCTATCTGCTATGTCCGTATTGGGATTTGTAGGGATGATGCTAAACTTATCCAAAAAGGGTTCTCCCTTCTGGAGCTGACCGATGAAACGTCCATTCTAGCCTTTCTCAAAAAAGAAGTGGAGACCTATTATCAACCGAAAGAAATATAAAAAAGTCGAGGGATTTCCTCGACCTTTTCATATTATTCTGTTCGTTATTTCTTAATACCAGCCATTGTTAAGCCAGAAGTTTTTAGCGGCTGACCATGAACCGTAACGTCCTGCAACGTAGGCATCCGCTACACGTTCTTGGTTAGCAGCTGAGTAGTCACCGTTCAAGTATGAATCTGTCAATTGGTAACGTCCAATGTATTGGCCGTTTGTAGCTGTATAGCTACCACCTGATTCTTTTTGTGCAATCCATTCTTTAGCTTCTGCTTCAGATCCGCTTACAGTTGCAGCTGGTGCTGAAGCTTCTGTTGTAGCAACCGTTTCTTCTGCTGCAGGTGCGCTTGCCACTGGAGCTTCTTCTGCTACTTCTGTAGTTTCTGCTACTGGAGCTGAAACAGTTTCATCTTGAGCAGCTGGTGCTGCATAAGTAGTTGGCGCTGGTGTTGCAGCAGGCGCTGGTGTTGCAGCAGGCGCTACAGGGCCATCAATAACCAACTCTTGACCAACATAAATCAAATGAACGTTGTCGATGTGGTTGTTTTCTGCCAATTTCTCAACAGTTGTGTTGTGAGTTTCAGCGATTTCTGAAAGTGTATCACCTTCTTTAACAGTGTAAGTTGATGATTCTTGAGCAGATACAAATGATGGAGCAAATACTGCAAACAAGGCAGCTACTCCTGCAAGAGTTGTTTTAATCTTTTTAGTTGTTGATTTCATATTTGAAAATTCTCCTTCTTTCTATAGTTCTATCATACCCTTTAAATATTACCGTTTCTTGACACTTTTATGTAGAAATATTACAAAATTATTTTTTATTTCCCTAAATAAGCTATTTTTTGTTACAAAAGATGCTTTTTTATGCTATTTGTAGTGTAAAAAGGTTTTCATCCACAATTAAAGCCAAGACCTTCATTCTTTGATATAATAGAGATAAGAATTTTTATAAGGGGAAACTGATGAAATCACTTCGTTTTCAATCTGTCTTTGATATCATCGGACCAGTTATGATTGGCCCATCTAGTAGCCATACAGCTGGTGCTGTTCGTATTGGGAAGATTGTCTCTTCCATTTTTGATGATACTCCGACAGAAGTCGAATTCCAACTATTTAACTCATTTGCCAAGACCTATCGTGGTCACGGAACAGACCTAGCCCTTGTTGCAGGTATTTTGGGCATGGATACAGATGATCCTGAAATCCCAAACAGCCTGGAAATTGCCCACAAGCGTGGCATCAAGATTGTCTGGACTATTCAGAAAGACAGCAATGCTCCTCACCCAAACACCACTAAAATTACCGTCAAAAATGCCCACAAGACCATCAGCGTAACTGGTATTTCTATCGGTGGAGGAAATATTCAGGTCACCGAACTCAATGGCTTTGCCGTCTCTCTCAATATGAATACACCGACTATCATCATCGTTCATCAAGATATTCCAGGTATGATTGCCCTCGTAACAGAGGCTCTTTCACGCTATGGTATCAATATCGCCCAGATGAATGTTACTCGTGAAAAAGCTGGTGAAAAAGCCATTATGATTATTGAAGTCGACAGTCGCAACTGTGATGAGGCTATCGAGGAAATTCGAAAAATCCCTCATCTCCACAATGTCAATTTCTTTAAATAGGAGGAAGCATGTTTTATTCTATCAAAGAATTGGTCGAGCAAGCAGATCTGGACTTTCAAGGAAATGTCGCAGAACTCATGATTACAACAGAGTTTGAATTGACCGGTCGCGAACGTGAAGAAGTCTTCCTTCTCATGGAACGCAATCTGGAAGTCATGAAAGCCTCTGTCCAACTCGGCCTCAATGAAAATAAATCTCGTAGTGGTCTGACAGGTGGAGATGCTGCCAAATTGGATCACTACATCAAAAACGGAAAAACTCTGTCAGATTACACGATTCTCTCTGCTGCCCGAAATGCCATTGCAGTCAATGAACACAATGCCAAAATGGGCTTGGTTTGTGCCACTCCGACCGCAGGAAGTGCTGGCTGTCTGCCTTCCGTTCTAACAGCTGCTATTGAAAAATTAGACCTCAGCCACGAGCAACAGCTGGATTTCCTCTTTGCTGCTGGTGCCTTTGGACTAGTCATCGCAAATAATGCCTCTATCTCAGGTGCTGAAGGTGGCTGTCAGGCCGAGGTTGGTTCGGCCTCTGCTATGAGTGCTGCAGCCTTGACTCTAGCTTCCGGTGGAACACCTTATCAGGCCAGTCAGGCCATTGCCTTTGTCATTAAAAATATGCTGGGTCTCATCTGTGACCCTGTTGCCGGCTTGGTTGAAGTTCCCTGTGTCAAACGCAATGCCATGGGAGCTAGCTTTGCCTTCATCGCAGCAGACATGGCCTTGGCAGGTATCGAATCTAAAATCCCTGTGGATGAAGTCATCGATGCCATGTATCAAGTAGGAGCAAGCATGCCAACTGCCTTTCGTGAAACAGCTGAAGGTGGACTCGCTGCTACACCTACTGGTCGTCGCCTCCAAAAAGAAATTTTCGGAGAATAAGCTTATCAAATAGGAGAAACTATGACCTCTATCTCAGCTATCTTTTTTGATCTGGATGGAACCCTCGTTGACAGTTCTATCGGGATTCACAATGCCTTTACCCATACCTTTAAGGAGCTCGGGGTGTCTAGCCCTGATGCCAAAACGATTCGTGGTTTTATGGGACCGCCCCTTGAAAGTAGTTTTGCGACCTGCCTGCCCAAAGAACAAATCTCTGAAGCTGTGCAGATATACCGTTCTTACTACAAGGAAAAAGGCATCCATGAAGCTCAACTTTTCCCTCAGATTGTAGAGTTGCTTGAGGAATTATCAAGCAATTATCCTCTCTACATCACCACTACAAAGAATACACCAACCGCTCAAGACATGACAAAAAACTTGGGAATCCATCATTTCTTTGAGGGCATTTATGGTTCCAGCCCTGAAGCACCCCATAAGGCCGATGTCATTCGTCAGGCTTTGCAGACATATCAACTAGCACCTGAACAAGCCATCATTATTGGAGATACCAAGTTTGATATGCTGGGAGCTCAAGAAACAGGCATTCAGAAATTAGCTGTCACTTGGGGATTTGGAGAGCAAGCAGATTTGCTCAACTATCAGCCTGATTATATCGCCCACAAACCATTAGAGGTTTTGGCCTATTTTCAATAACATAGACTGGGCAACAACTCACTTTTCATACTCTTCGAAAATCTCTTCAAACCACGTCAGCTTTATCTGCAACCTCAAAGCTGTGCTTTGAGCAACCTGCGACTAGCTTCCTAGTTTGCTCTTTGATTTTCATTGAGTCTCAGAAGAAAATGAAACAAGTTTACACATAACGAAACGCATACTACCAAGTTTTTTCAAGACTTGATAATATGCGTTTTGCTGATTTTAAAGATTTTTTATTCAACGTGGGTTGTTTGATTAGCAAAGGCGATAATAGCTTGTTTCAACTCATCTCCACTGAGAGTGCGGAATTCTTCAATCTTTTGATCGATGGCTTCTAGAGGCATGACATTCACCTTACCAACGAAAATCTTATCCATAACCTGATTATCAACAAGTTCGGTGGATACCAAGAGTTCTTCGTAGAGTTTTTCACCTGGACGGATTCCAACTTCAACGATTGGAATTTCACTTTCGGTGTGTCCACTTAGAAGGACCATTTTCTTAGCCAAGTCATAAATCTTGACTGGTTTGCCCATATCAAGGATAAAGACTTCCCCATCCTTGGCATAAGCACCAGCATGGATAACCAGACGGCTAGCTTCTGGAATAGTCATAAAGTAACGGGTCATACGGAAGTCTGTCACTGTTACAGGACCACCTTCAGCAATCTGACGTTCAAAGACAGGAATCACGCTACCACGGCTACCAAGAACATTCCCAAAACGAACCGCACAGTAGGTCGATTTGCTACGTTGGTTAAAGCCAGTGACAATCAATTCAGCCACGCGCTTGGTTGCTCCCATAACATTAGGTGGATTGACGGCCTTATCTGTCGAAATCATAACCATCTTAGGCACCTTGGCTTCATCAACAGCCCTAGCCACATTGTAGGTTCCACGGATATTATTTTTGAAGGCTTCTTTTGGATTGCGCTCCATCATAGGAACGTGCTTGTGGGCAGCCGCATGGTAAACAATAGCTGGTTTATACTGCTCAAAAACTTGCAACAAACGGTCATAGTCTTGAATGTCTGCAATAACAGGTACATAATCAATTCCTTGGAACTTGCGAATCAATTCATGATACACAAGGTAGATTGAGTTTTCCCCATGACCGAGCAAGACAATGCGTTCAGGATTGAAGCGGCTAACTTGGCGACAGATTTCAGAACCGATTGAACCACCAGCCCCTGTAACCAAGATTGTTTTTCCAGTAAGTTCTGCTCCCAGACGCGATTCGTCAAGACGAATTTCCTGACGGCCCAAAAGGTCTGTGATATCAATCTTCTGGAAGCCTCCACCTGCTTGGTGGAGTCCCTGAACAACGGTTTCAACCTTAGGCATCTTGTAACATTTGACACCCAGCTTATTACACATTTGCAGGATACGTTCATACTCTGACGGATCAAGCGACGGAATTGCAACAATAACACGCTCGATTTGATGGCGTTTAGCCAATTCAGGCAGGTTATCATAAGAGCCCAAAACAGGGATACCACCGAGTTTTTGTCCCTTTTTCTTAGCATCCTTATCCAAAATACCAACAAGTTCTAATTCACTGGTTGGATGTTGGTAGCTGTTCATAAAGAGGGCTCCACCATCACCAGCACCAATCAAGAAAGTTCGACGGTGTTCCCCATCTCCACTGCCTTTTTTGCGTTTAGAGTAGATTAACTGCCAAGTAATCCGTGGCAATAAAATCAAGAAGGTACTCAACAAGATAAAGAGTACGATAAAACGGATGGAAAAGAGTGGCAAGAAGGCATAGCAGATACTATATGACAAGACGCTGCTCACAGTCACACCAAAAAAGATTTTCATAAAATCCGTAATTTTGCTGTAACGACTAATACTAGCGTTCAACCCCCAAAATGCAATCATCAATTGATAGAACAGGAAGGCCAAACTCGTATAGATAATGTAGTCAACAGGCGCTGGATTAATCAATCCGTAGAATAAAATATAAGATACAATGATGGAAACTACCATACTGAAAATATCAAATATGCCCCAGAAGACTTGTTTTTGTTGTTTATTTAAAATTTCCACCAGATCAATGACATAATCTGTGAGTTTTTTATTCATAGAAATTTACTCCTCCTTAAAAGAGTTGGGTAGTTATATTGTTATTATAACACTTTTTCTCTAGTTTACGATTTGTTACAATCTTTTAATTGCTTTTTCGTAACAGTTTCATAAAAATAAACTGTCTGACAAATCCTGGACAAAGTGCAACAACCATCTGAATCGCAACACTCTTGGCATATTCCATGTAAGAAATTTGCCCTCTCTTCAGCATTCGTTGACGAGCTTGACGATAGAGTTTGAGGTAACGCAGTCCCCCACGACGCTCAAACATCCCTGCTCCGACACGAACCCTACACAAGATTTGATTCAGATTTCCAGTCTTGGCTCCTGCAGCAATCATATTGAGCCAGAGGAGGTCATCCTCCATATAAAGGCCATCCTCATAGTTGCCTGCCTTGAGAACCATATCCTTCTTGAACATGACAGTCATGTGGTTAAAGGCGCTTCTCATCCTTTGATAAGCTACAATATCTGCATGCTGGGTTGGAACACGACGGTAAGAAACAATCTCATCAGGATTGTCAATAAACTCTGCAATATGTCCACCTAATAGGTCGAGCTTGTCCTTCTCCATTAGCTGAACCTGTTTCTCAAAACGGTCTGGAACAGCTATATCATCCGTATCCATACGGGCAATAATATCATACTGACACTGCAAAACACCCTGTCGAAGAGCCAGACCCAAACCTTGATTCTGCTCAAGAGGGCAGCGTTTCACTGGAATTTCAGACTCAGCTTCCACCTGGTCTAATACCTGATAGAGCTCAGGTGTCAAAGGCCCATCCTCAACCAGAACTAACTCGCTCGGTTTCAGGGTCTGATTTTGAACACTCTCAATAGCATCCTTTAAAAATGTCGGATTTTCCTTGATATAGACCGACATCAATACGCTGATTTTTTGCTTTTCAGACACAGTTTTTCTCCAATGTATAGATTTCCTTCCACTATTTTATCATAATTTTCAAGACTTTCCCATTTTTATCTTGAAAGCCAGAAACCTTACTTGACATTATAGTGAAAAAGCCTTAAAATAAGCTGTTATTAAAATCAGTTAGAAGAGGTATTATATGAAAAAGCAATCACTCTTTTTTGTTCCAGGTATTATCCTGATTGGTGTTTCCTTGCGGACTCCTTTTACTGTTTTACCCATTATTTTGGGGGATATTTCGCAAGGTCTGGGAGTAGAAGTCAGTTCACTTGGTGTTTTGACCAGCCTTCCTCTCCTCATGTTTACCCTCTTCTCACTATTTTCTACTCGAATGGCTCAGAAAATTGGCTTAGAACATCTCTTCACCTATAGCCTCTTTTTTTTAACAATAGGCTCTCTGATTCGCCTCTTCAACCTGCCTCTTTTATATATGGGAACTTTGATGGTCGGAGCCAGTATCGCTGTCATCAATGTTCTACTTCCTAGCCTTATCCAAGCAAATCAACCTAAAAAAATTGGTTTCCTCACAACCTTATATGTGACTTCGATGGGGATTGCGACGGCTCTGGCTTCCTATCTAGCTGTGCCCATTACACAAGCCAGTTCTTGGAAAGGACTTATCATCCTCCTCACCTTGCTCTGTCTAGCAACTTTTTTGGTCTGGCTCCCAAATCACCGCTATAATCACAGACTAGCTCCACAAACCAAACAAAAAAGCCAAACAAAGGTTATGCGTAATAAACAGGTCTGGGCAGTGATTGTCTTTGCAGGTTTTCAATCCCTGCTCTTTTACACTGCTATGACTTGGTTACCGACCATGGCTATCCATGCAGGCCTATCCAGTCACGAAGCTGGCTTGCTTACGTCTATCTTCTCTCTGATTAGCATTCCTTTTTCAATGACCATCCCAAGCCTGACAACCAGCCTATCTACTCGCAACCGTCAGCTCATGCTCACTTTGGTCTCACTAGCTGGTGTAGTCGGTATTTCCATGCTCTTTTTCCCAGTCGGTAATTTCTTTTACTGGCTTGCCATCCATATCCTCATCGGAACCGCAACCAGCGCCCTCTTCCCTTATCTCATGGTCAACTTTTCACTCAAGACAAGCGCCCCTGAAAAGACAGCCCAATTGTCCGGCCTATCTCAAACAGGAGGCTATATCCTGGCAGCCTTTGGGCCAACCCTCTTTGGTTACAGTTTTGACCTTTTCCACTCTTGGGTACCAGCTGTTGCTGCCCTCTTACTCGTCGATATCATCATGACTGCGGCCCTCTTTACAGTGGACAGAGCTGATAAAATCCTCTAAACTTCTAGTTTTGCCTAGAAGTTTTTTATATATAAAAATTTTACACATTTCTCTTGACAGGGCTTTCATTTAGATGTACAATGTATGTGTAGAAAAATTATATATAAAAATCTTACACATTAGAAAAGGAGGTTCCCCATGTACTTTCCAACATCCTCTGCCTTGATTGAATTTCTCATCTTGGCTGTACTGGAGCAGGATGATTCTTATGGTTATGAGATTAGCCAAACCATTAAGCTGATCGCTAATATCAAAGAATCTACACTCTATCCTATCCTAAAAAAATTGGAAGGCAATAGCTTTCTGACAACCTATTCTAGAGAGTTCCAAGGTCGCATGCGCAAATACTACTCCTTGACAAATGGTGGTATAGAACAGCTCGTGACCCTAAAAGATGAATGGGCACTCTATACAGACACCATCAATGGCATCATAGAAGGGAGTATCCGCCATGACAAGAACTGAATACCTGACTCAGCTAGAACTTTATCTCAAAAAACTGCCTCAGGCTGACCAAATTGAAGCCATGGACTATTTCAGGGAACTCTTTGACGATGCTGGAGTCGAGGGAGAAGAAGAACTCATCGCTAGTTTAGGAACTCCTAAGGAAGCAGCTCACGAAGTCCTCTCCAATCTTCTCGATAAAAAAATTAATGAGGCACCCGCTCAAAAGAATAACCGACAAATTTTGCATATCGCCTTGTTAGCTCTCCTTGCAGCACCCATCGGTATTCCTCTGGGAATCGCCATCCTCGTGTCCCTGTTCGCAATCCTTGTGGCAGCCTTGACTGTCATTATAGCTTTCTTTGCGGTTTCTATACTTGGTATCATCGGCGGATTCCTATTCTTAGTTGAAAGTTTCACTGTCCTAGCCCAAGCCAAATCAGCCTTTATCTTGATTTTCGGTTCTGGTTTACTAGCTATCGGTGCTTCTTCGCTAGTTTTATTAGGTATTTCCTATGTAGCTCGCTTCTTCGGCCTACTCATTGTTCGCCTGGTGCAATTTGTTCTTAAAAAAGGAAAGAGAGGTGACCAGCATGCGTAAATTGACAAAAGGATTTCTCATTTTTGGTGTGGTGACTACCGTTATCGGCTTTGTCCTGCTCTTTGTAGGCATCCAATCTGACGGAATTAAGAGCCTACTGGCCATGTCCAAAGAACCTGTCTATGATAGCCGTACGGAAGAGCTAACCTTTGGCAAGGAAGTCGAAAACCTAGAGATCACTCTCCACCAACACGCGCTGACCATCACAGACTCTTTCGATGATCAAATCCACATTTCTTATCATCCATCTATTTCTGCTAACCATGATCTTATCACAAATCAGAACGATAAAACGCTGAGCCTCACTGATAAGAAACTGTCTGAAACTCCATTTCTCTCTTCTGGAATTGGCGGGATTCTCCATATCGCAAGCAACTACTCTCGTCGTTTTGAAGAAGTTATTCTCCAATTGCCAAAAGGGAGAACTCTAAAAGGAATCAACATCTCAGCAAATCGCGGTCAAACCAGTATCACCAATGCCAGCCTTGAAAATGCGACCCTCAATACCAATAATGGCTATCTCCTCCGAATTGAAGGAAGTCGTATCAAAAACAGTAAACTCACAACCCCTAATATCATTAATATCTTTGATACAGACCTTACAGATAGTCAGCTAGAGTCAACAGAACATCACTTCCACGCTGAAAATATCCAAGTACACGGTAAGGTGGAATTGGTGGCGAAAACAGACCTACAACTGCTACTTTCCGAAGAAGAAAAACAAAGAATCAACTTAGATCTTTCAACAAAACATGGTTCTATTCTTCATTTTGTGAGAGAAGGAAGACGTTCATTTAACAATAAAGAAAACAGAGATGAACATTTAAGCAATCCTTATAAAACAGAAAAAGCTGATGTGAAAGATCAACTCATAGCAAGGGCAGACCAATATATCTATCTACTCAAAGCAGAGGAACACGAGTCTTCTTCTAGAAATCGTTGACAAAAACGCTTACATTCGCTACTATGGAAGCATATTTATCTAACTAAAAAGGAGGTTCTACCATGAAACAAGAATGGTTTGAAAGTAATGATTTTGTAAAAACAACAAGCAAGAACAAACCTGAAGAGCAAGCTCAAGAGGTTGCAGACAAGGCTGAAGAAACGATAGCTAATCTCGATACGCCAATTGAAAAAAATACTCAAGTAGAGGAGGAAGTCTCTCAAGCTGAGGTCGAACTGGAAAGCCAGCAAGAAGAGAAAATTGAAGCTCCTGAAGACAGTGAAGCGAGAACAGAAATAGAAGAAAAGAAAGCATTAGATTCTACTGAAGAAGAGTCAGACCTTTCTAAAGAAACAGAAAAAGTCACTATAGCTGAAGAGAGTCAAGAAGCACTTCCTCAGCAAAAACCAACCACGAAAGAGCCCCTTCTTATCAGTCAATCCTTAGAAAGTCCCTATATCCCCGACCAAGCTCCAAAATCTACGGATAGATGGAAAGAGCAAGCGCTTGATTTTTGGTCTTGGCTAGTGGAGGCTCTCAAATCTCCTACAAGCAAGCTTGAAACAAGTAGCACACACAGCTACACAGCCTTTCTCTTGCTCATTCTGTTTTCTGCATCTTCCTTTTTCTTTAGTATCTACCACATCAAACATGCTTACTATGGACATATAGCAACTATGCATAATCACTTCCCTGAACAATTTGCTTCATTGAATCTCTTTTCGATTATCTCTATCCTAGTAGCAACAACGCTCTTCTTCTTTTCATTCCTCTTGGGTAGTTTCGTCGTGAGACGATTTATCTACCAAGAAAAGGAGTGGACGCTAGAAAAGGTTCTCCAACAATATAGTCAACTCTTGGCAATTCCAATCTTCCTCACTGCTATTGCTAGTTTCTTTGCCTTCTTTGATAGCCTGCGATTTACAGCCCTCTTGTGTGTGATTAGCATTGGAATCATTCTGCTTGCTAGTCTCCATATCATTACAAGGCCAAGTCAAGCAAGTGAAACCGACTCCTTCTATCAGTTATTCTTGTCTGTCCTTGTGAACGGAGTCATTATCCTCCTCTTCTTTGTAGCTGAAGTGGCACTGATTGGAGATTATCTTCGTATCTTGGCCTTTCTTTAAACTTCATACTCTTCGAAAATCTCTTCAAACCACGTCAGCTTCGCCTTACCGTATGTATGGTTACTGACTTCGTCAGTTTCATCTACAACCTCAAAACAGTGTTTTGAGCAGCCTGCGGCTAGCTTCCTAGTTTGCTCTTTGATTTTCATTGAGTAGCAATCCTGTCTTTCATGGCAGGATTTTTTCTATGTCAAAAAAGCAAGTCGATTGACCTGCTTCTGATTTACTCTTCTTGTGCTAATGCTTTAAAATCTTGTCCTAGGATGGGTTGTATTTCTAATTGATTGGCATCTAATTGGTGGTAAGATGCTGATGGTAATGACTCTAGGAATTTTGCATAGTCCAAGCGGGCAATGGCTTCATAGTCTTCTGGTTTAGAGCCGTCTCCTGTAATTTGAACCAAGTCAATCTCCCACTGAACTTCCTTATCCAGCAATTGCTCAATATAGGAAGCAGGAACAAATGGTTCTCTCGGTAAAACAGTCTTGACTCCTTGAGCCAGATGGTAAACACCGTGAACTTGTCCTTCTCCATCCTGATAGAAGGAAACTCTTGCAAAGTAAGCATCTGTCTCTTGAACTGCACGTACACGTGCTTCAAACTGTGCCAAACCATCTGCCTCTAAAAAGCTTTTCAAGTCCTCATGACTAAAGAAAACAGGATTAAAGATTCCTTGACAAATCGTAAAACGAGCTGCAGTGTCTGCTAGATAGGCTTGAATACTTGCTTGGAAATAAGCTTCAAAATCAAAACCATCTAGTCCTTCAATCTCAGTTCCTGTATAAGCAAGCAGGGCATCTAAAAATGACTTGATGATTTCCCAGTCTGTCTTCGTTAGTAGGTCAGGAAGATCAATACGGTAAGCCTTGTGATCATCAGCATAGCTAACTTTAAAGAGAAATTGTGATTGTCCCACTATCGCACACTCGATATACTCAAGACGGCTAAGAGGTTGACGGAGATAGACTGCATCATAGCTATGTGACTCCAAACCATCTAGCAAGGCCAAGATCGACTTGGCAGTCAAAATCTCTTGTTCTCCTAAAATGCTCTGTTTATTTGGAATAAAAAATGTTTTCGTCATAACTGGACTCCTTTGAAATCGTTTACATATAGTATACCCTATTTTCCTGAAAGATACAGAAACAAACTTTAGATTTTTTAGTAAAAAGCATAGAAAAACAGCCCCTAAGGACTGTTCAATCTTATACAGTAGCTGCTTGATCCAAGCTTTCACCGATAGCGGCTAGGCGCTCGACAACTTCAGCTTGTGTCAATTCATTTTCTGAAACATAGCGGTTACGTGGGTGAACACGGCACTCGTGTGAGCATCCACGAAGGTACTTGTCTTCATTTTCTTCTGATGTCAAGATACGACGGTTACAGAATGGATTTCCACAGTTTACATAACGTTCACATGGTGTTCCATCAAACCAGTCTTTCCCTACGATGGTTGGGTTGACATGGTTGACATCGACTGCGATACGCTCGTCAAAGACGTACATTTTCCCATCCCAAAGCTCACCTTGGACTTCTGGGTCTTTACCGTAAGTTGCGATTCCTCCGTGCAATTGGCCGACATCTTTGTAGCCTTCACGGACCATCCAGCCTGAGAATTTCTCACAGCGAACCCCACCTGTACAGTAAACCACGACACGCTTGTCCATGAATTTTTCCTTGTTATCACGGACCCATTGTGGCAACTCACGGAAGTTGCGGATATCTGGGCGAATAGCCCCACGGAAGTGTCCTAGGTCGTACTCATAATCGTTACGTGTGTCAAGGACAACTGTATCTTCGTCAAGAAGAGCTTCTTTGAACTCTTTTGGAGACAAGTAAGCACCTGTTGTTTCAAGTGGGTTGATGTCATTGTCAAAGTCGTTGTCTTCCAAACCAAGGTGGACAATCTCTTTCTTGTAGCGAACAAACATCTTCTTGAAGGCTTGTTCACTTTCTTCGTCAATCTTGAACCAGAGGTCTTCCATACCTGGGAGGCTGTGAACATAGTCCATGTATTTTTGAGTTGTTTCATAATCCCCTGAAACTGTTCCGTTAATTCCCTCGTCAGCGACTAGGATACGGCCTTTAAGGCCGATTGATTTACAGAAAGCCAAGTGGTCTGCAGCAAATTGCTCTGCATTTTCAATTGGAGTATAAAGGTAGTAAAGTAAGACACGAATATCTTTTGCCATAAGATTTGTTCTCTTTTCTATTCTTAAATTTTCAGAATTTTTCATCTAACTATACTAGTATACCTGCTTGAGAAAACGAATGCAATTTATTTGACTGGAAATTGTAGAAAGATGCTTATCCCTGCACTTCATCAGTAACCATAGCGAATAGCAGATAATTCTCTCAATTTTTTGATCTGCTCGGATTGACTTTCTGATAACATCAGCTTATTGTCAATCAACACACGTGAGATGTCAACATTCATTTGACTCAATATAAATGGGGTAGAGGTCCCATCGTCCTCTAATCGTCTTTTATAACTCACTAACTGATTTTTCAAAGGAGTCAGTTGAGGCGTATCCTTTATATCTTCCAATAGATAATCTATGATAATCATGGCTTCACAACGTCTTTCGCTTCCTCCAGCAAACCATTTTAATGGTGTCATACTCATTTACCTCCTTAAGTTGAAAAGCTGTCATTCCTAACTCTCGCGCCAGTATTTACCCAAACACCCTCTGTAAAAAAGTCAGCAAAAATGGTAATGTTGCGAAAATATTATTAATCACATGCACCGCATAGGATGGATAAATGCTCTTGGTATAGCGGGTCAAACTAGCAAAGATGATGCCAGATGTTGCAAAGACGAAGATATCTAACAAACTAGGCAGGCTTGAAAAATGAGGAAGAGCAAATAAAATTGACGGAAGAAGCAAATCAAGGCCAAATCTCGAATGCTTAAAAAAGGCGTGTTGCAGTAATCCTCTATAGATTAGCTCTTCCATAAGTGGAGTCAGAAAGAACAAAGTTATATAGATACCTAGCTCAGCAAAGTTGGTCCCACTATAACCGATCAATACAGCCCAACCTTCAGCAGTTGACTGAACATGTTTAGCTGTCTGAACGTTAAAAGAGATCTGGAGCACTACCACTAGTACTGTCAAAATCGAATACCAAAGCCATTTTTTTCTCGGAATGCGAAAAAGATAACCATGGCCTGTCTTAACCAGAATCCAAATCATGACTCCGCTAAATAGCAAACTCAAGAGATTTTGAATCCAGACGAAATTGCCAATCTGGGAAGAAAATTGCCAATAATTTTGAACAATAAGCGTCATCTGAGAAAGACCAAATACGAAAAATAAGTAAGAGAAGACTGCACTTATTTTGAATAGAAGTTGATACTTTTTCATGTGAACCCTCCTTTGTAAACTCGAGACATCTCTAATATAAGCTATATTTTCCTAAATCCTTACCCCAAATCCTAAATGGTGCTTAAGATTTCCTGAATGGTTAAATAGTGATAAAATAACATAGATATCTATGCTCTCGTTTCAAAAAATCACTGCCTCCCCCAGATAGGCCTGAGGAAAACAGTGATTCAATTTTTAGGAATTAGGAATGAATACACGAAATCAATTGATCTTATGATTTTTTGTTTTTCAAGAATTCATCGTATTGTTTTTGCATTTCGTTCAATACTTTATCGTAAGCACCTTCAGATTTCAATTTTTCCATCAATTCTGGAATAGCTTTGTCTGGGTCTACAGTACCAGTGTTGATAGCTGTATCGAATTGTTGCATTGTATTAGAGATCGCAGAGATTTCAGATTTCACATTGTCAGTGTTAAAGATGAATCCAAGAGCTGGAGATTCTTTAGCTTCTGCCAATTGTTTCTTAGAATCTTCGATTTGTTGGTCTGTAACGTTTTCGTTGATGTAAAGAATCCAGTTGTTACCAGTGTTCCATCCACCCATGTGAGTGTTTCCTTTGTAGCCATCAAGAACTTTAACACGGTTTTCTTTACCTGGAATTTTTTCCCAGTTCTTGCCTTCTGGACCATAAACAAGACCGTTCAAGAGTTCTGGGTTAGTGTTCAAGAGGTTCAACACTTCCATTGATTTTTCTTTGTTCTTAGAGTTGTTTGAGATGACAAAGTTAGCAACTTGTGTTGTTTGGTTTTTCTTGATGAAGTTAGTGATTGGTTTGATTTGGATATCTTTGTTCGCAACACGTGAAAGCAAGCTGTTACCGTAGTCAGCTGGTCCTACTGTTTCTTCACGAACGAACCAAGTATCTTGTTGAAGGTCAAATGAAGTATCGCTTGTTGCTACGTCTTTTGGAATGTATCCAGCTTCATAGAATTTGTGAAGAGTCTTCAAGTGTTCTTTAAAGCGAGGCACTTCGTAACGGTTTACGATCTTAGTAGTGTCCCCTTCAAGGTCGATAACGAATGGAAGTCCATTTGGAACTGGGTAGTCAAAGTTATCAGATGGGATGAAGTTCTTAGTAACCGCAAATGGCACTACATCTGGAGCTTTTTCTTTGATTTGTTTCAAGACTGGTTCAAGTGTTTCATATGAAGTGACACCTGAAATATCGATACCGTATTTAGCAAGAAGAGTTCCGTTGAAGGCGAAGTTTTGAGATGATGCAACGTTGGCTGCAACTGGAACTGCGTAAATTTTACCGTTAATGCTGTTACCTTTGATGTAAGCTGGGTCAAGTGCTTTATAAAGCTCTGCCCCTTCTTTCTTATACAAGTCAGTCAAGTCAGCATAGGCACCTTTTTGAGCATTTACAACATAGTTAGATGCAAAGGCGATATCGTAGTTTTCACCAGATGATGTGATAACTGACATTTTCTTATCATAGTCACCCCATCCAAGATATTGGATATCCAATTTAGCACCAACTTTTTCACCGATGATTTTGTTAGCATTTTCTAGCAATTCATCTAAGTTATCTGGTTTGTCACCGATTTGGTACATTTTGATAACAGTTTTTTCACCTGAAGCTGAGTCAGCAGCTTTTTTGCTGTTACCTGAAAGGTTTCCACAAGCAGCGAGACCAGCAGCCAAAGCGACTACGCTAGCAGATGCAAAAGCATATTTTTTCCAGTTTTTCATGACAAAAACTCCTTTTTTTTATTTTTAAACTTATAAACAATGTAATGATCTTAACTTCACGCAAGGGAAGTTTGGAAATGAGAAATGATTTTTCTCAACAAGCACTATTCTTTCACACCACCGATAGTCAAACCTTTTACAAAGTAGCGTTGGAAGAATGGATACAAAATCGCGATTGGAAGGGTTGCAACCACAACCATGGCCATACGTCCTGTTTCTTTCGGTAGAGCAACTCCCAGTTGACCAGACAGGCCGACTGCTTTGGCGATGTAGTCCATATTTTGTTGGATTTGCATGAGCAAATATTGCAATGGATACAAGTTGTCACTCTTGATATAAAGAAGGGCGTTGAACCAGTCATTCCAGAAACCAAGAGCTGTTAAGAGCGTGATGGTTGCGATACCTGGTAGTGACAATGGCAAACAGATTTGGAAGAAGATCCGGGCCTCACTAGCACCATCGATACGAGCGGATTCTAGAATAGCTTCTGGAATGGTCTTCTTGAAGAAGGAACGCATCAAGATGATGTTAAATGGTGAGAGAAGCATTGGAACAATCAAGGCCCAAACTGTATCACCAAGTTGAAGTAAACGAGTTACCACGATATAGCCCGGTACCAAACCCGCGTTAAACAACATACTAAGAAGGGCAAAAATCGTAAAGAATCTGCGATACTTAAAGGTTGTCCGTGAAATAGCGTAGGCATAAGTTGTTGTGATAAAAACGTTTGTGATAGTCCCCACCACTGTTACAAAGACTGAGATGAAGAGGGCTTGGAGGATTTTATCCTTAAACTGTGCCAAAAACTCAAAACCGTCTAATCCAAATTGAGATGGGAAGAAGCTATATCCATTTTGGAGGATACTCTTTTCATCTGTCACCGAAATAACGATAACGAATACAAAAGGTAGGATACAAGAAAGGGCAACCAAACCAGAAATGGTACTAAAGAAGATATCTGCTTTCTTACTGAAGGAGTGAATGCCGACATTATCAATTTTTTCTTTTTTAATTTTCTTTTCTGCCATATTCTCCTCCTTTCTAGAACAAGGCTGAGTTTGGATCAACTCGTCTTGCCAGTAAGTTTGATAGGATAACCAGAATCAAGCCGACAACTGATTGGTAGAGACCTGCTGCTGAAGCCATCCCGATATCCGCTGTCTGAGTCAAACCGTTATAAACATATACGTCCAAGACGTTGGTTACATTATAAAGCTGACCAGCATTGTGAGGGATTTGGTAGAAGAGACCAAAGTCTGCACGGAAGATGTTTCCGACTGCAAGGATGGTCAATACAGTTACCAATGGTGTCAACTGCGGAATAGTTACATTGCGAATTCGTTGCCATTTGCTAGCCCCGTCCACTGTCGCTGCTTCGTAGTAGGTTGGATCAATTCCCATGATTGTCGCATAGTACATGACACTGCTATATCCAAAGCCTTTCCAAATACCAAGGAAAAGTAGGAGATAAGGCCAGATGCCCAAGTCAGCGTAGAAATTGACTTCCTTCATTCCGATAGATTCTAGGAAATGGTTGAATACCCCTTTATCAATGTTTAGGAAGGCATCTGTAAAGAAACTGATGATAACCCAAGACAAGAAGTAAGGGAACAACATAGAAGTTTGGAAAATCTTAACCATTCTCTTAGAACGGAGTTCACTTAGGATGATAGCAATCCCTACAGATACAATCAAACCGATAAAGATAAAGCCGAGATTGTAGAGGACAGTATTTCGAGTGATGATAAAGGCGTCTTTTGAACTAAACAAGAATCTGAAATTATCGAGTCCGACCCATTTACTATTCACGATACTATCTATAAATCCATTACTGGTCATGTGGTAGTCTTTAAAGGCAACCACGTTCCCAAATACTGGAATGTAGAAGAATAGAATCAACCAGAGTGCCCCTGGCAAAACCATTAAGAGAAAGATCCAGTTGTCTCTCAAGGTTTTTGAAAACTTATTCATAATTTCCTCCCTTTTTTATTTTGATATCCATCTAAAAATTCCTTTTTAGACTTTTGATAACGATTACATTATTAGTATACTCCTATTTGAAGGTTAGGTTAAACTACTAATTATAGAAAAAACTCCACAAATTATTTTATGTGGAGTACTTTTGAAGAAAGGGATGTTTCACGAGAAACACTCTTCATAAGACACAATGTTCTTGTTTTAGGTCGTGTAGATGGTTGAAGCTGTCGCAATAGTATGCCACTGGTTGGCTGTTGTGGCTGCGAAGTCCTTGTCTGCGTAAAAGTCAGTAAATGGCAGGATTTCCACTTCTAACTCATCGATGCGGTCAATCTGACCAGCCAGATAAGCCTCAATACGACTTTCTGCGCGTTTGATGCGTTGCAAGAGTCCGCCCATACGGATATCGACCGTATCCAAACCAAAGACCTTGTTTTCTTTCAGCCATTGGTGGCTAAAGAGGGCATGGAAGTGTTCGATTTGGCTTCTGAGTTCTGGTAATTCTTGTCTGGCGATTTCTTGTAGACTTTCCTTATCATCCACTTGATAGGCTTGACGAATGCGTCGTCCCACATCCACTTTGCTACTTAAAATCTGGTTCAACTGGGCCTGAGTTTCAAAGAGGTAGGCATAGTTGGCAGCTTTTTCTTTAATGTTAGCAAGCGTCTCAGCAGCCTGAGCGAAGTGCGGTTTGTCCTGTTCAGGTGTCATGTGTCGGTCAAGGATCGGACAGAGAACATCCTGATAAAAGACATAGCGGTTAGGATTGATCCCGCTGAGATTACCTGGTAGGTCTGGCAAGAGATTAGCTAGGTCAATCTGCATAAAATCTTCAACCGATAGACCTATATTGGTCTGGAAATGAGCAGACAAACGGTCTAGGTCATTGCGATAGCTGAGTTCTGCCCAGATTTGCAAGCTTGGTAGGATAGAGAATTGGGCTGTTTCCCCACCATTATCCCCCCAACCCGTCACGATGACTTCTTTGATATCATTGGCGCGACAGGCTTTATTGGCTTCAAGAGCAATGAGACGGCTGAAATGGTTGTTGGGTGTGAAACCAATCCACTTCCAAGCACCCCCCGCAAAGGCAAGGTCATGACTAATCTTGTGGTGGTTACTAAAGTTACGGTTGTATTTTTCCTCGCTATCCTGATAATAGTCCCAGTAAACCAAGGTCACACGATCTTTGAGACGGTCTAGGTAGACACGAGTTTCTTCTGGAATTTCCACATCACGGTCGTACTGCCCATCTACTGACATAAGTTTAAAGAACATATCGCTCCACATCTGGCAGTGGAAACCATATTTGTCTGCAATATCCAGCACGCGCTCCAAGTGTTGGCACATGAGGAGACTACGATCCACCACACCGTTTAGAATCAGGTAGCGTCCCAAACCAACCAAGTGGGCTTCGTCCATCCCGATATTGACCTTGCGAGTCTTCAGCTTAGACAGAGTGGCAAACATGCCATCAATCAGGTCATAAACCTTTTCTTCGCCGATAAGGAGGATATCCTCCACATCACGGAGCTCCTGAACTTCTTTGACACCCCATTTGACAAAGGCTGACAAGTGGGCCAAGGTCTGGATACAAGGCACAAAGGTCATAGCAAACTGCTGGGCATAGGCTTCGATCTCCTGCAACTCCTCAGCCGAGTAGGCTCCACGGAAATAGCCAAAGTAAGGCTGCCCCTTAATCTGGTAGGTGTCTTCCATGTAAAGCTCAAAGGTTGAGTAGCCCATGAGAGCCAAGACCTCAATCATCTGCTTGGCAGAAGCCACATTCAGCACCGCATTTCGAGAACAGTCAGCCATGTAGGCTAAATCTTCATAAGCCGCCTTCTCCTTAATCTCTACTTTATCACCTTCTGCTAGAGCTGTTACCAACAAGGACAAGGCGCGATAGAGTTGGTGAGGTTTGCGATAGGTTAGTTGATAGTGTCCACCCTCACCCTTGATAGAGATAGAGGCTTGGTCAGATTGGGCGACAGCTACTTCGACATCTGGTAGAGAAATGTGCTTTTGAAGCAACTCTATAGCTTGATGTTGTTTACTGCTAATTCCTGTAAATCTTACCATTGATTTTCCTCCTGTAACCAGTTGACAAGGGCACCGTAGAGATTGGCATCTGCATGATAGGTGCAGGCTTGGATGACGGGTGTGACCGTGTATTCTTCGTAGGTATCAACAAAGTCATCTACAGCTTTTTTGACCCCTTGAATAAAATCTGGATTTTGACTGATAGAGCCTCCCAGACTGATGACATCTGGATCGATGAGATACTGGATATTGAGCAAGCCTTGCGCCAAATTACGATTCATCCGCTCAATGGCTTCTTGACAAAGGGCATTTCCTGCTTCGGCTTCTTGGTAAATTTTGCGACCGTCCCAGTCAGTCTGACCAGATTTTTCAATCACGTATCGCACCATATTTCCAGTTGACGCTAATTGCGACCAGTTGTTGAGCTTTTCAGCAGGGGCAAGAGTTGTCATGTAGCCAAATTCTCCACCCAGACCGTGGCGACCTCGATGAAGTCTACCATTGATAATCATGGCTCCGCCAATCCCTGTCCCAATCACGACACAGGCTGCATTTTCAAGTTCTGGATGAGCCAGTAATTCACTGAGTCCAACGCAGTTGGCATCATTTTCCAGATGGACAGGAATCTGATAAGAGCTAAGCGCCTCATACCAAGAAAATCCGTGAATGTAGGGTACTGCACTGAAGCCATCAATCACACCTGTCTCTTGATTGACCGCGCCTGGAACGCTCATAGCAATCCCGCTATAATCCTGCTCTGACAAACGTTGATCTAGCCAAGCTAGTAAGTCCTCCAAACTTTCTGGCGTTGGAATGCTTGTCTTATCTAGTATTTTCCCATCAGGAGTCAGACTGGCAAACTTAATCCCAGTCCCTCCGATATCAATCGTTGCAATAGTCATTGTTTTTACCATAAAAAGGGGCGAATCAGCAGTTAGTTCTTACCTTTTCGCCCCTCCTTTCTCTTTATGTTTACTTGTTGAAATTAAATTTCTTCTTTTTTGATGAATTCTGTACGAATCTCTTGTGGTGAAATGAGTCCTCTATGAACTGGGTATGGTCGTTCAAGTAGGTCAAGGAAGAGATGTTGACTTTCCGGTACACGTACATTTTCACTACACATATTGTAGTAACGAAGGACATAGCCTTCTTCATTTTCAGCTACCTTAAAGGCTGTTGGACAGATTTGCGGTATGCTGAGAACGGAATGGCTCAAGAGACTACCAGTCGCAGCCACGCTTCCTTCTTGTTTAGCAAGCTGAAGGCTGGTAAACGGTGTCTGCAAGGCTTTAGCTCGACGATAAGCTGAGAAGCGTTCTTGGGCTTGGTGGCACTCAAGCGCAAACTCGACTTCAAATTCACGCAAGCATTGTGCTTCTGGTGTTGGGAAGTAGCCCCAGTCACCTAGCTCACCTGACGCACGCAGAATAGTCACTGCAATGGTGTCGTCTCCAAGGATTTCGTATTCATTCAATCCCTTGTTGGATACAGTCACTCCTTTTTCATCGTCATACAGACTGACAAAGGCTTGTTGGTGTTGAGGATTTTCAGGATTTTCCCATGAAGTAGCTGGTTTGTTTGGTCGTGTCACCACCTCATAGATGCTTTCAGAATCATTGCTTGGACGCGTGTTATGAGTCTTGACCAAGAGACGGATACGGTGGTCTTTGGCAGTGTTGGTAAAGCGAGTCTTGCAACGGATTTGTGGATTATCAACGAAGATAGTCATCTCAGTTTCAAGAGGAATGCTTGTCAATTCTTCTGAACGTCCAGCTTCACGCTTCATAAACTCGATGATGCCTTTTTGCTCTTCTTCTAGCTTTTCATCTGCACTGACAGGCACGGTCAATTCATGTTTGAGCAAGATTTTAGCGTAGCGAGCTGTGTTTTCCAAGACCTCGTAGCCCTTAAGCTCTGCATAGATTGGCTCTGTTCCTTTTGGTTGGAAATAGATATACTCGTTTCCGATGTCACCACGATCTTCGAAGCGAATAAAATCTTCATAGGCTTCATGAGTTGTCTTGTCATAGACTGTGATGTTGTCATCCACACTCACCGTTACAAATGGCGTATCAATCACTCCGTTTTGGTAAATACCGTCGCGGTGTTCTTGTTCTCCTTCCAGCAATTGGAAGGTTGTCCAAGAAAGTGGCGCTAGGTGAACTGGGATGGTCACGCGCACTTGTCGAGCAATACGAGCTTGGCGGAACTTATCTTTTGGTAAATCGTACTCAAAATTAGCTCCGAGATCTTCGATTTTAGCCTCTACAGGACGCCCATCCAAGTCCTCCACACGGTAACTTGGCAAGGTAAGAGCAGCCATCTTCTTGTATCCTTCTGTTGGATGCAACTCCTTGAAATCACAAGTCGCTACATCAATCACTGTGCTGACAGTATCAACCTTATCATGCAAGCCTGTGTTAATGACAGTAAAGAGATAGTCACTTTGAGCCTTAGCTGTAGCTATTTTGCCCTTCCACTCGTTAAGAAGGTTAGTCTTGACAAAGTTTCCGACTTGATTGACCTTGGCAAAACGTGTCTCCATCTCACGGTGAACTTCGTCCACGCTACAGCCACAGATACTATCATGCGGCGCATTTTGCAAAAGAGTTTTCCAAGCATAGGTCAACTGGTCCTTGTGGTTGTGGCCACCAGTGATAATAGTCAGTGGTTCTACAATTTGCTCTAGGAGGTTGCTATTTTCTTGGAAGGCTTGTTTGAGGTAAATGCGAGATGAAGAAGTGTTGGCAAGTGTGTACCAGCCGTCTGTTTCCTGACTGGTCAACTCACCTGTAACTGTTGATAATTGCTCTGGTAGGGCACTTCCCACGGCTTGGACATACTCATCAAAAGAACTATGAACAAAGGTTACATCTGGGAAGAGTTCATTTGCCACACGAATGGCTTCACTCAAATTTTTCTGGACAGGCTGATGGTCACAGCCGTTCATCATCAACCACTGATTGGTCGAAGCATAGTCACGTACGTCTGCCAGTTTTTGTTTCCAGAAGGTCAAGGCCTCGTCTTTATCAACTGGAATTTCATTCCCATTACTGTACCAGTTGGCAAAGAGGATCCCGAGGACACGACTTCCGTCCGCACCCTGCCAGTACATTTCTGAAAACTGAGAAGTAAACTGCTCATCTTCGAGGACTTGGTTATCAAATCCAATCGGCTTCACACCACGACCAAAAGCGGCCACGTGAATGCCTGATTTTTGAAGGATTTGAGGCGCTTGCCCCATATTTCCAAAGGTATCTGGGAAGTAACCAATCTGAGTAGATTTGCCCCATTTTTCACATTCTGCTTGACCAATCAATGTATTGCGGACATTGGCTTCACTTGAAATCAAGTAATCATCCTGCAAGATGTAAAAAGGACCAATTTTAAGTTTGCCTTCGTCGATGTATCGTTGGACTTTGTCGCGATTTTCAGGGCGAATCTCCAAGTAGTCATCAAGGACAATAGTTTGACCATCCAAGTGGAAGCTCTTGAACTCAGGGTCATTTTCAAAGAGATCAAAGAGATTGTCAAATAATTCCACCAACTGCATACGGTGGCTTTCAAAAGGCAAGTACCACTCACGATCCCAGTGACTATGTGAGATAATATGTACGACAACATTTTCCATGAAGTAAAACCTCATTCTAAATTTAAATTTTTATTGTTAACGTTTTTGGATGTAAATTTATGATTCTTTCCAAGAATCAGTTGCGCTAAAGCATGTTCCTTAGCGGATATCCAAGTAATCCAAGACCAATTCACAGAACATCATGTTAGCCCAAGAGAACCATTCACGAGAGTAGAGAGTTGGGTCGTCCACGTGGAAGCTTTCGTGCATGACACCTGTACCACCATCGCAAGCAACCAGCTGATCCAACAAGAATTTCTTCTCTGCCTTATCTCTTGTTGTCAAACCTTGGATAGAAAGGGCGATTGGCCAGATATAGCGATAGAAGGTATGAGAACTTCCGAGACCGCTAGCGTATTCTCCTTGGTAGAAGTATGGATTTTCAGGGCTCAGAATGGTACGACGAGTTGCTTGATAGACTTCGTCGTTGATATCGCAGTAGCCCAGATAAGGCGCAGCCAACAAACTTGGTACGTTTGGATCATCCATGATGCTGGCATTTCCTAGGCCATCCACTTCAAAGGCATAAATCTTTTCTCCCTTGCTGTTGCTTGTGTAGGCGTAGTTTTCGATACCTTCTTGGATTTCCGCTTTGAGACGCTTAGCATCAGCAATAACACTCTCGCTATCAGCTAGGTCTAGTTCTGCAAAGATTTCTTGAACATACCCCAAAACAACAACTGCAAACATATTTGACGGAATCAAGTAACTATACTGACAACAGTCATCACTCGGACGAAAGGCTGACCAAGTCATACCTGTCACTGCAAAGTCAGGGCCAAATCCATCATTTACCAAGGTGTCTTCCTTACGGTCCGTATCTCGGACAAAACGATAAGGAGAGTTCTTGTGGTCTTGTTCCACTGTCCACAGATGGAGAATTTCCTTAGTCGCTGCGACAAAAGTCTCATCAAACTGGCTAGTCTCGCCAGTCTCTTTCCAGAGGAGATAAGCCAACTGCAAAGGATAGCAAAGCGAGTCCACCTCGTACTTGCGTTCCCAAATCCAGCCATTAAGGTCTGTATGGTCGGTCTCGTGGTGCCCCTTCCAGTTTTCCTCAATATTAAAGGAATTGGCATAAGGATCCTTGAGTACCAAGGTCATCTGACGCTTGACCAAACCTGCAATGGTCTGACGCAGGAGGGCATCTCTTTTAGCCACATGAAGGTAGGGTCTGAGTTGAGCTGTTGAATCCCGAAGCCACATAGCAGGAATATCACCAGTGAGTACAAAGGTTGAACCATCTTCTAGGATTGCAACCGTATTGTCCAAGGTGTCTGTATAGCAACGCTCGAAAACATCCACCCACTCTGGATGGTCCTTAGCCCGCTCTGCCACTTCATCTAGCCATTCTCGAACAATTTCTTTTGAATAAATCATCGTGCAGTGTCCTCTTTCAAACAAGTTTCATTTTCAGTATATAGCTTTTGAGACAGAAAATACATACACAAATGATAGTCATTTTTCTACAAAATAGTTATCTTTGAAGCTCCTTTTCTAAAGGCCCTCTTTTTCTGATATAATGTAGAAAAACAGCTAAAGGAAAGACTATGAAACCACTACTTGAAACCATCGATACCCGCTTTGGAACTGCCAGCAAGCATGCCTTTTCTCGGGGAAATACCCTGCCATACACAGGCGTGCCTTTTGGGATGAATTACTTTGTACCCCAGACCAGTAACCAGGAAGGATCTTGGTTTTTCGATCCGCATCTGCCTATCTTTCAGGGGATTCGATTAACCCACCAGCCCAGCCCTTGGATTGGCGACTACTCTTGGCTCCTCCTGACACCTGTCACAGGCCAGATTAGTGGAGACAGTCTCTTTCACCGCCAGTCTTCCTATGATATGAATAAGGCTACTTTCCAGCCTCATTATCTGAAGATTTTCTCCCTGCGCTATCAGATTGAAAGCCAGCTTACACCGACTTGCTACGGTGCTTCTATTCGTTTGAAGCAAAAGCAAGGCAAAGCCCTCTCCCTCTATCTTCACGCAGCAGATAAACTGACCGTAGAGCAAGTAGATAAGAGAACGCTTGCCCTAAGACAAGAAGGAAAAACTGAGACCAATAAAAATCAACTAACGATGTTCACTTCCCTGAAAATGAACACGGATATTCTTGCTGTCAGCCAAGAAGGCGGAGACTGGCGAATTGACTTAGCAAGCAGCCATGCTGAGATTCAGCTAGCAACTTCTTTCATCTCCCCTTCTCAAGCACTGCTTAATCTACCTCACGAAGATTTTAATAGCTGTAAAGCAAATGCCCAAGCGGACTGGGAAAATCTCCTCTATCGTTTTGACGTGCTAGAGACAGGAGAAGCTGACCGAACCTTCTTTGATCACTGCCTTTACAGACTCTTCCTATTTCCTCAGACTTTTTATGAGATTGATGAATCAGGGCAAGCCATCCACATGGATCTGGCTACTGGTACTGTCAAACCCGGTGTCCTATTTAGCAACAATGGCTTCTGGGATACCTTCCGCACCACCTTCCCCCTCTTTGCCCTTGTCATACCAGAGCATTATCGTCTCTTTTTAGAAGGTTTCCTCAATAGCTACCGCGATACCGGATTTCTTCCAAAATGGCTGGCCCCAGATGAACGTGGCATGATGCCTGGTACCCTTTTAGACGGCATTATCGCAGATAGCGCCTGCAAGGACATGGCTCCCGACTTGGAAGAAGAACTCCTTCAAGCCATGCTTGAAACAGCCACCAAGTCCGACCCTCTCGGCATCAATGGTCGCCACGGACTAGCCCAATACCAAGAACTAGGCTACCTCTCTACCGACCACCACGAAAGCGTCAGCCACACCCTAGACTATGCCTATAGTGACTTTTGTATCTCTAGCTGTGCTGAAAAACTAGGGAAAATAGAAATCGCTGAAACCTACAAGGCCGCATCACAAAATTACCGCCATCTATTTGACGCTGAGACAGGTTACATGCGAGCGCGTGATGGTCAAGGCAACTTCCGTCCTGATTTCTCTCCTTATAGTTGGGGACGTGATTATGCCGAATGTTCAGCCATCCAAGCAACTTTAGGCGTCCTCCACGATATCCCAGGCTTGATCCAGCTTATTGGTGGAAAAGAAGCCTTTAGCAACTATCTTTTAAAAGCCTGTCAGGAGGCTCCCCTCTTTGAGACAACAGGCTATGGCTACGAGATTCACGAAATGAGCGAGATGGCTACTGCTCCTTTTGGACAACTCGCCATTTCCAACCAGCCAAGCTTCCACATTCCTTATCTCTTCCGTTACAGCGATTACCCTGACTACACTGCTCTTCTCATCAAGACGCTCCGTCAGAAAGCTTTTCACCCAAGTTGGGAAGCCTATCCTGGCGATGAAGACAATGGCAGTCTCTCAGCCTGGTACATCTGGTCAGCTCTCGGTTTTTATCCGACCTGTCCAGGAAAACCAAGCTATGACCTCGGAATCCCTCTCTTTGACCATCTCCGAGTCTATCTTGCCAAAGAAGATAAATGGCTAGATATTCATGCTGAGCAAAACCACAGCCATTTCAACTTTGTAAAAGAATGCCGATTGAACAAGGCACCAGTATCTAGCATTCAACACCAAGCCCTCTTAAAAGCTGAACAACTAACCTTTACACTTAGCTGGTTACCAAGTCACTAGCTAGTAGACAAAAGAACCTTTGTATCATGCAAAGGCTCTTTTATTTTATGAAACTTGTACTTGAAGTTGATCAACCAGTTGTCCATCAACAGTCAGATTCAGATAGAAATCCAAGGTCTTGTCAGCAGCAAAGTGCAGAGTTGGTAGACACAAATCTTTTTTGCTTTCCCCTGCTTGGAATTGAAGGACTTGAATCTCGTCCTGATAGGCGACACCATGGACACCTGTCCCTGGTTGAATCGAAATCTTAGCCTCTAAAGGAGTATTACTTTCGCTACGTTCAATCCTAAAATGAAGAGTCTCTCCCTTTGTCACAGCTAGACTTTTTTCTGCAAATGCTAGCCCCTGAACAACTTCTGTTTTTGATAAGCTAGGAGTTTTATAGAGTGAAATCTTTGTCAATACAGGTAAATCCTGTGACTCTGTAATCATCACGCGCACCTTCTGTGCCTCTACTAGCGAACCTCGCAAGAGGCGCTTATAACCAACTGTAAAGCCTGTACCAAATTCTTGCCAGACACCGTCCACCTCTACTTGCACATAAAAACCAGCAATTCGTTGCCCTAGCTTCAAATCCTCTCTTAACTCAATTACATCAAAAGTTTTAGGTGACCCTAAGTCGAGTTCTAACTGGATTGGCAAGCCTGCATCGCTTGCCCAAGAGCTGGTCTTAAGGCCATCTGTCAAATAGTGACAGGCAAAGTCTGCGGAAAGAGCAGAACCAGATACCTTAGCTCCCAGAGCCAAATCTTCTTTATAGAGCTCATTGCGATAGGCCGCAAATTCATAGAGGCGTTCAATATCCTTTGCATCAAATAGCCCAGCTTGATTCGGCGGAATATTAAGTAGGAGCGGGGTTCCTCTCCCCACTGAGTGAAAATAGATTTCGACCAACTCCTCAAGAGACTTAGAATCCTGGTCCTCATGGTAAAACCAACCTGGCCGGATGGAAACATCTGCCTCTCCGATTGAAAAAATCGTACCTGAGGGATCTCCATGCTGAAGATAGTCCAGCTCTGCTTCTGTTCCTAGTTTGTCAGAATTCACCTTTTGCCACAGTGGATCACCTGCATACCCTCGTTCATTGCCAATCCAGCGGATACTGGTGCCTTCTGTTGAAAAAATCAAGCAATCTCCCTGTAGCTCACGAATGGTTTCAAACCATTTCTCAAATTCATAATTGACCTTTTGAGCGCCCTCTCCTCTAGCACCATCCATCCATACCTCTGCAAATTTCCCTTCATTTCCATAGGCAGGATTTGATAAAATCTCCTTTAGCTGAGCCAGATAATAGGCATTATAGTCCGCTTCTCGCTCCACATGATAGAGAGGACTGTGGGCATCCCAAGGCGATAGGTAGACCCCCATATCCATATCAAACTCCGTGGCAGCTTGGGATACTTCAAGGAGCAAGTCCCCCTCTCCATTCCTCCAAGGACTGGCCTTGACCGAATAATCTGTGTGAGCCGTCGGATAAAGGACAAAGCCGTCATGGTGCTTGACCACCAAAATCAACTTTTTAAAGCCCGTTTCCTTGAGCACGCGAACCCACTCACGCGCATCTAACCTTGTCGGATTAAAGCGTTCAGGATCTTCCTGACCTGTCCCCCATTCCTGATCATAAAAGGTATTTGGGCCAAAATGGATAAAGGCTGCTAGTTCATCCTCTAAATAAGCTAGCTGGGTCTGACTAGGCAAGGGCCCATGCGGTTTTATTTCTCTTACCATATTACTTCCTATCTACATTTTTCTTTACTTTTTTGGCATGTACTTGCAATTCTGTTAAGGCTAGGGGACTAGTCAAGCCTTCAAATCGAAGCCGAAGGGCATAGGTTTCCACCTTGTCAAATTCAAAACGAAGCTCCTCATCCTTGTCGCTTGACACTTTTCGGATAGCTGATACAGGGCGCCAATTCTGCTCTTGCTTGAGCAGGGAATCCTTATCCAAATGGTTGGGAGTCCGAAGCAGGCTAGGCTCATTCCCTATGTAATAATCAATAAAGCTTGGCTCCACCGCCACATAGTCTTGATTTTCAACATAATACACGGTCAGGTTATCCACAAATCGCGGTTTTAAAATCCCTGCATCTCCAAACAGAATACCGACGCTAGCCTGCTCTGACTTGGTAATCCAAGTATTGGCTGTCGATTTCTTCCTAGCAATAACCTTGTCATTGAGGTAAGAGGCTGGATGATTCGGTTCTGAGTGGGAAGCAAAGACCAGAGGCAGGTTAGATCCTGTCCACTGATTGGAAATAACTTCCCCATCTACACTGGCATCTGTCACATGAATGGTGACTGTTGCTGGCAACTCACAGCCCGCTACTTGCCCTGTGAGCACATATTTTCCTACCTGAGCATAGACTTGAGGATTGAGTTCATCCCAAGTCACCTTGGTCGTATCTCGTCTGCCATCTGATAAGACTAGCTTGACTCGGTCTGGTAAATGTGGGGCTTCCTTAACAAGCGTCCAAACCCTTTCAGGCTCAATAGCGCAAATCCCTTGGACACAAACCTGAGCAGAAGCCTTTAAATCCAGCCCTTCCAGCTGACCAGATACCGTAAATTCATGAAATTTTTCCAAATCTTCTTTAGGAATTTCCTCCCAGACAACCTTGACTCGTTTTGCACCGCCAAACTCATAGTCCACCAAAACTGAAGATGGAAGCTGTGGATAAGTTCCCTTATTTGTATACAAGCGAAGTGGTCGTACAGAAACTGCTTGCCTTAGTGAGGTATTTTCTGCCACCTGCAAATGAGTTTGATAGGCCTTCCCTTGATAAAAGGCGCGAATAGCCAAGTCCCCTGCAGACAAGCAATGAAGCACTCCCTGCTTGATAATGGCGTGGGCACTGCCACTCATCTCCCAAATCACTTCACTATTCCCCACCTTGTTCACAGGGTTATCCACAGTTTGTGGATAAAGTCCAATAGATGGGGAAGATCCTTCTTGTAATCCTGCCTGCTTGTCCACTCGAATCTCAAACAAGCGCTGATTTTTTACTGGCTTGCAATCAAAAGCCTCTCCCACTAAGATATCAAAACTTGCTGGCTCTAGCCCTCTGGCACTGGCCTTTACTCTGACTAGACCCACCTGCTCCAAGCTCTGAACTAAGAGGACACCTCTGCCATGAAAGGCTTTCCGCTTAAACTGACCATTTTTCTGGGCTTGATAACGTTCACGACTGGCCTGCCTGCCATTATCCACTCCTACAATACGAGCAGGGCCTTCAATTTCAAAATGAAGCTGATTGGAAGCACTCAGCACCCAATTTCCAGCTTGGTCCAATACATCAAAATAGAGATAAAGGAGGTCTTGCCCATCTGGCTCCAGTTGTGATTTATCGGCATGTAACCCGATTTTGGCTGGCTTACCTGCAGTCACCACCCTATCTTCTGCCACAAGCTGACCTTGACTGTCATAGGCCACAGCACGCAATTCTCCCGGTTGATAGGGCAAACGCCATTCAAGATAGAGCTGGGCATAACCTTGTCCCTCTTGGTATTTTCTACCATCTGAAGTCCATTTTTCCTGAAAATTCTTTCTGCCTTGGGATTTTCCATTGAGAAATAGCTCTACTGAACCAGCATTTGAATACACTCGAACAGGGATATCCCCATACTTATCCACAACTTGTTGATAACTCTTGTGGATTTCCCAATTCCAGTGGGGCAGGATATGAACCATAGGCTGCTGATCTAGGTCCACCCACTGACTTTGATAGAGATAATAGTCATTTTTAGGAATCCCTGCTGTGTCCACAATCCCAAAATAGGAACTCTTTACAGGCGTGTCATTTTGGTTGTGCCAAGGAGTCGGCTCACCGATATAGTCCACTCCTGTCCAGATAAACTGACCCGCATAGTCTAGCCGATTTCTATCTGCTATCCAAGAAGCCGTCGCCGTCTTCCCCCAAGGAACTCGATCATTGCCATAGTCTGACTGTTCAAAATTCCGCACGCGGCGATTATCCCCAACCCATTCCTTATCTGGTCGAAAATAGCTGTCACGCGTCCTTGTAGCCGATGAGGTTTCAGATCCGTAAAGTCGCCACTTGGGATGTCTTTTGCGAATCCCATCAATATTATCTTCCGAGTAATTTAAGCCCACCACATCCAGCAAATCAGCAATCTTTTCATGACCTCCAGAACCATCGCCAAAGCGGAATTGATCCATTCCCATGGTCACAAAACGGCTATCATCAACTTCCTTAACCCTTTCTAGCAAGCGTTTGATAGTCTTCAATGAATGAGCATCGCCATTTGCTTCGCTGACTTCATTTCCCAAGGACCACATAATGATCGCTGGGTTGTTCTTGCCACGCTCAATCATGATTCGCAAATCATAGTCTGACCAGAAATCGCCAGCTTTCGCTTCTGGATGAGTCGCTTCTTCCTCAAAAAAGCGACCATAGTCATATTCTTTCTTGCCTCCATACCAGGTGTCAAAGGCTTCCTCTTGAATAAGTAGCCCCATTTTAGCAGCCACATCCAGCAAGATGCTACTGGCTGGATTATGGGTGATTCGAATAGCATTGACCCCCATTTCCTTCATCTGGCGCAAGCGTCTCTCGGCAGCTGACCTGTTTTCCACAGTTCCCAGTGCTCCATAGTCATGGTGGAGACAAACCCCATGAATCTTCAACCAGCGACCATTGAGAAAGAAGCCCTTATCCGCTTGCCAATCCATATAACGGTAACCAAAAGTCTCCTCTTCTTCATCAACCAAAATGCCATTTTTGTAGAGGCGAGTCTTCAATTGATAGAGACGAGGGTGGTCAATATCCCAAAGCAAGGGGTGAAAAATTGATATGGCTTGTTTGAAAGAATATTTGTCCCCAGACTCAATTACTAGAGAGTCTGTCGCCTGCCAGTCTGAAACCTGTTGTCCATCATACCAGATACTCTGCTCCAAATACACCGACACGGACTGAGGTCCATCATTTGAAACCTTACTTGTAAGCTGAGTTTCCACCCATCCATCTCTTTGTTCCTTTAGCTTGGGACTTTCTATCTTAATCCCATATAAATCCAGATGCACCGAATCTGTAATCAACAATCTCACTTCTCGGTAAATACCGCTACCAGAATACCAACGACTGCTAGGTTGCTGATTTTCCACAAAAACCGCAAGCTGGTTGGCCGTCCCATCATTTCTTAGATAAGGCGTGATATCATAAGAAAAAGGTGTGTAGCCATTTGGATAATAACCCAGCACTTGCCCGTTGATATAAACTTGGGCATTCATGTAAACTCCATCAAACAACAAACGCACCGATACAAGACTGACATCTTCTTCCAAGTAAAACTGCGTCCGGTACCAAGCCTGACCCCCATTTAGCTGACCACCCTCATTTTGCGCTGGCGAATACTGGTCAAAATCATTGTAAATACTCCAGTCGTGTGGCACTTGAATAGCCTGCCAATTTTCCCTCTGAAAATCTGGTGCCAAGGCATCTTCTTTCCCCACTTCCTGGCTAAAAAACCAGTGATTTCGTAAAACTTCTTCTCTTCTCATACAAGCATTCCTCTTTAAACGACTCGATTTACTTGACTATAGCACAAAACAAAAGCGCTTTCAACACTTCCTCCATCACTCCCTAAATACTCAGAAAAGATTCTATAATTTGTAGAGGAGAATTTTAGTTCCCAAGCCCACGATCGTAAAACAAAAAGAGCCTGAAACCAAGCTCTTTAGTCTATTATTTCTTCTCAGCGCGAAGGGCTGACAAGATTTGTGTACGGATATCATCCACACCATTTGGCGTATTTGGTAAAAAGATAGTTTGGTTTCCTTTAGAGGCAAAGGTATTCAAGGTATCCAAATACTGGTTGGTCAAAAGAATGGACATGATTTGCTCTTCTGTCATGCCAACATTGGCTTCCTTGAGTTCAGTGATAGACTCTGCCAAGCCATCCACAATCGCCTTACGTTGTTGGGCAATCCCCACACCATGAAGGCGGTCTTTTTCTGCTTCGGCTTCAGCTGCAGTGACGATTTTAATCTTGTCTGCTTCCGCCAATTCTTGCGCTGCGACCCGCTTACGTTGCGCCGCATTGATTTCATTCATGGATTGCTTGACTTCTGCATCTGGTTCAACCTTGGTTATCAAGGTTTTCACGATAATATAACCATAAGTAGTCATTTCTTCTGCTACTTGGTGTTGGACTTCAAGGGCAATCTCATCTTTTTTCTCAAACAATTCATCCAAGGTTAATTTTGGAACAGAAGAACGAAGGGCATCTTCGATATAAGATTTAATCTGAGATTCTGGACGCATGAGTTTATAGTAGGCATCTGTCACGCTCTGCTCATTGACACGGTACTGAGTCGCCACATTCATCATAACGAACACATTGTCCTTGGTCTTGGTCTCAACCACAATATCGCTTTGCAACAAGCGCAACTGAATCCGTGCTGCAATCGAGTCAATTCCAAAAGGCAAGCGAATATGAATACCGCTATTGGCAACCTTTTGGTATTTCCCAAAGCGTTCAATAATCGCCACCGACTGTTGACGAACCACATAAACTGTACTCAGTGTGACTATCACCAATAGGAGCACACAAACCACCACAAAAATCATCAAAAATGTTGCCATTATCGTGACCTCCATCATTATTTTTCCTGTATTATAGCACATTTAAAGAAGGCTGTGCAGTTTTAACTGCGATTTTTAAAAATAAAATGTTAACCATCTATTTTGTAACTAAAAAGATAGCCTCATACAAAGCTATCCTTTGATTCTCATCAATGCGCCAACATTTCTTGGGCGATTTCTTGACCAGATAGGTTATCTGGGTAATAGGTTGGCCAGTTATCCATTTCTTCAAAGAGGGCTTCTTGGCTTGTGCCTCCAAAGAAGATATGGAAATGTTCTGCCTTAACTGGGGCGATATTATGGTCACTAAACTGAACATACTTGAATTGTCCAGCATCCGCATCTGTCGCTTCAAAGAGGAAGCGCACGCCACGATTTCCTTTCTTATAAGTCAAGATTTTCTTTCCAACATACTTGTAGGTGAATTTCTTACTTTGTCCACCTTGAACAAATTCCATAGTATTATCAGTAATGTTAATCTTAGTCACATCTGTCTGGTAGCCTTTTGTATAGTAAGCCTTGTACTCAGCCTGAGTCATCTTACCAGTCAACTTAGCCTTGTAGTCAAAGACTTGATCCAACGTGCCATCTTCAAGGAAAGGATAAACTGATTGCCAGTTACCTGCATAGTCACTCAAAGTGCGGTCCTTAACGTCTGCATCCTCAAAGTAACCATTTTGAACTGTCTTAGTATCCTCTGCCTTTTCGGGCTCAATTGCTGGGCCTTCTTGGTCCGTTGTTTGTTTTAGAGCCTTGAGGTTTTTCTCCATAACGGAAATGTAGTTTTCTCCAGCCTTGGTATCCTCTTCTGTCAGACTTTCTAAAGGATTAAGGACATCTGTTTTGACACCTGCCTCTTTTGAAAGTGTGTTAGCAAGGGCTTGAGAAGCATTTTCTTCAAAGTAGATATAGGCAATTTTATTTTTCTTGACATACTCTGTCAATTCTGCCAAGCGAGCAGCTGATGGTTCTGCATCCGGAGAGAGACCTGAGATTGATACTTGCTTAAGCCCATAGTCCAAGGCAAGGTAGTTAAAAGCTGCGTGTTGAGTCACAAAGCTCTTTTGTTTGGCTTGATACAAGCCTTCTGCATAAGCCTTATCCAAGGCTTGTAATTTTTCGATATAGGCAGCAGCATTCTTCTCAAAGGTCTCTTTTTTATCAGGATAATCTGCTGACAAGCTATCACGGATGTGCTCTACAAGTTTAATGGCACGAATTGGTGATAACCAAACATGGGGATCGTACTCATGGTGATGGCCTTCTTCTCCATGGTCATGGTCTCCATCTTCTTCCTCACCACCTGGCAAAAGCAACATATCGCCTGTTGCCTTGATGGTTTTGACCTTTTTCTTATCCAAAGTATCTAGCAATTTAGGTACCCATGTTTCCATGTTTTCATTTTCATAAACGAAGGTATCTGCGTCTTGGATTTTGGCAACTGCCTTGGCAGACGGTTCATATTCATGGGGTTCTGTCCCAGCACCGATGAGGAGTTCTACATTAGCAGTATCTCCTGCGACTTGCTTGGTAAATTCATAGACAGGGTAAAAGGTTGTCACAATATTTAGTTTGCCATCTGCCTGCTTTTGATTGGAACAAGCCACTAAAAACAAGGTACATAGACTGGCGAACAATAAGCTAATTTTTTTCACGTTAGTCTCCTATTTGATAAAACGTCTTACTAAACTAATGAGTAAAAAGACAGTTACAAAAATAATGGTAATACTTGCACTTGCAGGTGTTTCTGCATAGTAGGAAATGTAAAGTCCTGCTACCATTCCCAAAAATCCAATAGCACTGGCAAGCAGCATAACCGATTTAAAGTTTTTCCCTAGACGAAGGGCAATACTAGCTGGTAAGACCATGATAGTCGATACCAAAAGAGCTCCTGCTGCAGGAATCATAAGGGCAATGGCCACCCCCGTCACCATGTTAAAAAGAATGGACATGGTACGAACTGGCAAGCCATCCACAAAGGCCGTATCCTCATCAAAGGTCAAAATGTACATCGGACGAAGGAAGAGGAAGGTCAAAATCAAAACAACCGCCGCAATGACAAAGAGGGAAATAACCTGCTCTTCGCTGATCGTCACGATTGAACCAAAAAGATACTGGTCCAAACTCATAGAACTCGAGCTTTTACCCTTGCTCATGACAATCAGAGAAACAGCCAGACCCGTTGACATGAGGATAGCTGTCCCGATTTCCATAAAGCTCTTGTAAACCGTACGGAGATACTCCAGAAAGATCGCCGCAATCAAGACAATAGCAATAGTGGAAATAGTCGGAGAAATCCCTAGTACCAGACCAAAGGCTACACCTGAAAGTGAGACGTGGCTGAGGGTATCACTCATCAAACTCTGACGGCGCAAGATAAGGAAGGTCCCCAATACTGGCGAGAAAAGACTCATGGCAATAACGGCCAGAAAGGCACGTTGCATAAAGTCATAAGATAACAAACTAAGCATGGCCCACCTCCTGATCATTCTCATGAACGTTGAAACAACGCCATGGCGAGTCTTGGTTACGGACTAGATGAATATTGCGGTCCGCATAGTCCTTAACTTCTTCAGGGTCATGGGTAATCATCAAAACAGCCTTGCCATGATGATGGGCGCTGTGGTGCATGAGTTCGTAAAATTCGTTTTTACTTCCTGCATCCATCCCCGTTGTCGGCTCATCTAGGATAAACACATCTGGATCCGAAGCAAACATACGCGCGATCACCGCTCGCTGCTTTTGTCCTCCAGATAGAGACCCCAAGCGTTTGTCTCGGTGTTCCCACATTCCAACTGAGTCCAGACTAGCCTTGATATGCTCCTCATCATGAGCATTCAAACGACGGAACCAGCCTTTTCGCGGATAGCGACCCGACTTGACAAATTCATAAACCGTACTTGGAAAACCAGCGTTAAAACTGGCAATCTGTTGAGGAAGGTAAGCTATTCTCAATTTCTTACCCTGCGTATTTGTCTTTGAAATGGTCACCTTTCCAATGCGTGGCTGGAGGATTCCAAGACTGGCCTTAATCAGTGTCGTCTTAGCTGCTCCATTTTCCCCTGTCAAGGTAACAAATTCCCCACTATCAACACTATAATTGATATGTTCAAGAACGGGCTCCTTATCATAATAGAAGGATAAATCCTCTACCGTAATGTATCTCATTATTTGATTTCTCCTACTAAAGCAGTCAAAAACCGCTGAATCACTTTTTGTTCATTTGGAGTAAACTGAGTTGCCACTTGTTCATAGGTTAAAAGTGTATGCTCATGGTGATGATGGTGCTCCTCAGCGATTGGACGAGCCAAATCAGTCAACTGATAAAAAATCACACGCGCATCCTTAGGATCTTTAGATGTTTCCAACATCCCTTCCTTGACCAAAGACTTAATGGCCTTGGTAACTGCTGCCTGACTGACATTGAGGCGACACGCCAATTCTGAATTTGTTAAAGATTCCTCTGACAAGAGCATAAGAATGTGCTCCTGAGTATTGGTCAGGGCCACCTCGCTAGTACAATGACCTATTAGGATTTCATGCTGATTTTCTGCCTGCAAAATCACCTCATTCAAAAAAGCATCGATATCCTTCGCTAGCTGTCTCATATCTGACTCCTTTCCTTTTGGACTTCTCTTTTTTAAGAGAAAAATACTATTCTTTGAAAAATTATTTACTGGTTAATTATATCACAACCAAAAAAAGAGTCAAGAAAAAACGTGAAAACCAGTTTCATTCTTGAACTCTTCCATATTATCATCTATTGAAATTCCTTGGCATTTCCATCATAAGTCGCCCATCATCTGAATCTATTGTAGAAGACACAACACTTTTTTATTCAAATTATATATAAAATGGAGAAGGCCTAAGCCTTCTCCAAATACATACCTTACCTCACTCAAGAGGTCTAGCAATCTATAACTAGAAACTCATTAAAATTTTGAACAAATTTTACTCATTATCCTTCTTACGAAGAACGATACTTAGACCACTCAAAATTCCAACAAATCCGAATGCTGCCAAGGCTGCGTTCGATTCCGTACCAGTATTTGGCAATTGAGCTACCTCAGTTGATGGAGCTGGGTAAGTGTTCCCATCTGGATTGTAATTTGAAGGTACTGGTCTATTCGGAGCTTCCGGTGTTCCCGAATCTTCTGCCACAGGTACAGGTGGTTTTGGAGTCTCGTTTCGTTGAGGTGTTGGAGCTGGTTGTGGTGTAGGTGTAGGTGCAGGATTTGGCTCTGGAGTTGGAGTTGGAGTCGGAGTCGGAGTTGGTTCTGGTTTAGGCTCTTCAGGAATCTTCAACTCTGGAATTTCCACAACTGGAGGATCTAACGGAACTATTCCACCATCAAATTCTGGTTTATCAACTGTTGGAGCATCAATTTGCATTACATATTGGTAAACAATAGTAGTAACACCTTCTTTAACCAATCCTTTTTCTTCCACAGTATTCTTAAACTTATCACCTGCTGGAAGGACACGTTTCAATCGGAATGTCACTCCATCTACTTCGATCGTTTCTGGTGGTGTCACCGCATATTCTTCACCAGTTGCTTTGTAAGTTGTTTCTTCTTTATCACCAGTAGTTATAGTTGTCGCTTCAGCCACAATGACATTGTTCTTAGCAACTACATCATCCGCAAGGAAATTTTCATTAATATCTACGAATTTAACAATAACTGTTCCTTTTTTATCTTTAGCGTAGTCACGTACACTGTTTGGTTTATTTTGAGAGTATTTAACAACAACTGCTGAATCTTTAGATTCATGTGTTACAGCTAATTCTTCTACCTTAGCTTTATCTACATTGTAACCCTCAATTATTGGCGATACTACTTCAACAAGTTTTTGTTCTGGAGTCCAGTCGGTTGTGTACGTCACTTTACCTGTTCTACTGTTGATTTCGGCAGTTCTTGTGAAGCGAGCTTTTTGTTCAACTGGTGCACTTGCTTCCTGACCTGCTTTTGGTCCATTTGCGTAAACATAAGTGATATCACGTTTGACTTCTTTTAAGAGACCTAAATCTTTGTATGAACGGTTTTGTGGGTCATTAGGAATCTTGTCCTCTGGTTTTGGAGGATTTTGATCACCTTCATTAGGCTTAGTTGGATCTACTGGAATAACATAATCGTATTGGTATACAACTGTTGTAACTCCTTCTTTCACCTTACCTGTTTCTTCTGTAGTATTATTGAATTTATCAGAAGCTTCATATACACCGCTGTATTTGTATTTCTTACCATTAGCTTCGATAACGTCTTTACGGTTCGCTACAGTGCTGTATTCTTCATTTGTTGCTGTATAAGTAGTTTCTTCACGATTTGCATAGACTTTTGTCGTAGCTTTTTCTACTACTGCATTATCTTTAACAGTTACCTCTTCACTGATTTCATTTCCTTGAGCGTCTACATACTTAACAACTACAGAACCTTTTTTGTCTTTTGCTGCATCATGTTCGATAATTTCAGGATTTTCACGGTATTTAACAATTTCGCTACTGTCTTCAGATTCGTGCGTTACTGCTAATTCAGCTACTTTTTCTTTATCAACTGCATATTTATCGATTTTTGGTGACACTACTTCTGCAAGTTTTTGTTCTGGAGTCCACTCGCTTGTATATACTACCTCACCAGTTCTACTATTGATTTCTGCAGTTCTTGTGAAGCGTGCATTTTGGTTAATAGGTGCACTTGCTTCCTGTCCCACTTTTGGTCCATTTTCGTATACATAAGTGATATCACGTTTGACTTCTTTTAAGAGACCTAAGTCTTTGTATGAACGGTTTTGTGGGTCATTAGGAATCTTATCCTCTGGTTTTGGAGGATTATTATCACCTTCATTAGGCTTAGTTGGATCTACTGGAATAACATAATCGTATTGATATACAACTGTTGTTGTTCCTTCTTTCACCTTACCTGTTTCTTCTAATACGTTGTTGTACTTATCAGAAACTTCATACACTCCACGGAAGACATATTTCTTACCATCTTTAGTGATTGTATCAACTTTCTTTTCAACAGTATTGTAGTTTACATCATTTTCTGTTACTTCATCACGAGTCGACAGTACAACCTCTCCTGACTTAGTAGCGTATGTTTTCGTTGTTTTAACAACTGCATCCGTCACTACATTCGCAGAATCTTTGATTTCATTACCATCAGCATCAACGTACTTAACAACTACTGAACCTTTAGCTTCAGTTACAGTCGGTGTTGTTTCCTCTTGTTTATCTAGAGTATAGCTGTAGATAACGTGTTTCTCACCTTCTGTCACGTCCCCTGTCGCTGGAGCTGAATCAGATGTTTGCCCTACATATTTATAAACTAATCCTGTAGCTTCATCTTTTAGCGTTGGGTATTGTTTATCAGTAGTGTCGTATTTTTCTGTAACTGTACGTTTTTCTTTACGTTCAGATACTTTTACACCTTTTGAGTAAGTTACATAAGTATCTTCATACTCAACTGGCACTTTATCTTTCACTACTTCTGCTTCTTTTAATGTTTTTAACGTTCCATCTTCATTGATCACAACGTGTTTCACGTCAACAGAACCTGTCTTAGTCACAACGGAGCTAGACGGAGTTTTCTCTTCTTCACTTACTAGACGATATTCGTAAACAACTTCTGTAGTTCCTTCTACTACTTTACCGCTAGCAGCTGGAGAACCTTGTTTTAGACCTACATACTCGTATGTAAATCCAGTATCAGCATCCACTAAGGTTGGATATTGTTTTGGAGTTGTATCGTAGTTTTGTTCTACTGTTTTAACATCCGTACGTTCATCAACTTTTGTTTCACCTGAATATAAGCTTACGATAGTTTTTGTTTCTAATGTAACATTATCTTTATCAGTTTCTGATTTTAATTGTTTTCCATCAGTTGTGACATACTTAATAACGACACTACCTTGTTTAGAGGCTGTTGTAGTACCCGCTTCTTCTTTTGTGATTTTTAAGTTGTAATAGTGAGTGACGACTGGTTTTTCCTCACCCATTACTTTGTAAGCACGGATTGGTGTGATAATTTCTTTTTTAGTGAATGTCGCTGATTCAGTTGTCTCTGTACGAGTTCTTGTACCATTATCACCACTAATGATGTATTTATTTTCAGCAACAGTTTCTGTAGGAATATACTTTTCATCTGTTACTTTTGCATCTCCTGTAACTGTTACTGTACCGTCTGCAGCAATTTCAACTTTTCCTTTGTTAACTAACGTAGTTACAGTCGTTTCTTTATCAGGCTCAGTTTCATCTAATGGAATATAGTCATCTGGCTTACCAGTATAAACAGTGTACTCTTTAATGTTTTTAGTTGTTATAACATCAATGTAAGCGTGTGGAGAATAATCATCTGGAGTATATTTATATACTGTAGTCGCGTGGATTTCTCTATATGTGCCATTGTTCAATTCTGTAGTATCTGTAGGCTCATTTGCAGTAACCGATACTTCTCCAATAATTTTTGGAAAACCTGCTAAAAGTTTTTTGAATTTATCAACAGAAGCATCTGAAATATATCCAGTATTAAGGTCTATAGGAGCATGCAAAACAAATTCCCCAGCATATTTTCCAGTTTTTATCAATCCTAGTTCCAATTTTCCAGACTGGATATCATCTTCTAGAGTTTTTAGATATGTATCTAAACGTGTTTTAGCCGCCTGAACCTTCTCTCTTTCAGTTGCATCTGTAGCTTTTCCTTCTAAGAACTCTAAAGCTTTATAATTGGCAATCGTATAATTTTTTAAAATATCTTTTAATGATGATTGTGACTTATTTAGCCTATAATCATAACTATATTCATCACCTGTTGCTAAGTTTTTTACTTCAGACCCAGAATAACCAGTTCCAAAACCTAATAATGCGTAAGTAGGATCTTCGCTCGGTGTTTTTTCTACATCATCAGCAGTCCCATAAATTCCATCTGCACCAGGTGTATAATAGTGATTGACTCTATAATCATCAAAAGTATAATCGTCTGTAATGTAAGTTGAGAAAGAGTCTCTGTTTTTCTTTTCTACTTCTATTTTTCTTTCTACTGAGAAAGTAATATTTCCTTTTTTGATTTTTTTAATAGCTTTCCCTTGACCCACAGCATAGGTATCTTTATCAAGAACAAGAACTGTATCGCCTTTTTGAAGTGTTACATTTTCTTTCGTAAACTCTTTAGCGTTCGCTTGACCATCTTGCCATTTTGTAACAGCATCTTCATCGCTAGTTACTCCATTATCTGCTACAACATACTTACCGTATTGTCCATCAGCTGTTTCTTCAACTAAGTAGACTTTACCTTTTGTTTTGGTATAGTCAATCTCACCTAGTTTGTTATGCATTCCTTCGGGAGAGACTGCTGCTTCAATATCGTTGAAATGCGTTTTATCATAAGTAAGCTTATTAGCACCTTCTACTTCAGATTTTCCAGCATACTCATAGACTTTACCGTTAGCTTCTACCGTATCTTTTTTTCCAGTATCTTTAGACACAACAGTTCCTGGTTGAGTCACAGTTGATTCACGGTAGTCTTTACCATCTGTATCGTAAGCAAGACCTTTTTTATCATAAGGAGTTTTTACAGTACCTGTTCCCGCTTCTACTGTTTCTGATTTTAGTAATGACTTATCAGAATCAAGCTTATAATTGACAGTTGCTTCTGATTTAACATTTAACGTATCCGTTCCATCAGCATCGCCTGTATTACTGTTGGCTTTTGTCGGTTCAGCAGTTCCTTTTTCTAATACCGCATCCACTTTTACTGTCTTGGACGCATCTTGATCATCCGTAAAAGTTGTGGCTGCTGTCGAAGCTACTTTCGATGTATCAGTCACCATTGTTGCCATATCTGTACCATTAGAAGTAACATTAGCAGCTACTGGACTTACACCAACTGCTAAAGCCACACCTGTTGCCAAAATCGTTGCCCCAATTAACTTAGAATCTGTTCGACCATCTTTATACTTACGAAGAGAAAATTTCTCCTGTCTATCAGTATGAAACATAAAACATCGCCTTCCTAAAATTTCATTGTTTTTTATATTTTGAATCTATAAAATGTGCGCTAAAAACTATAAAACTAAGAAAGTTTTACGCTTTCAATTATATCATATTTCTAAGGATAATACATACTTATACATACCCAGAATTTCCTTTTTTTGATAGTCTTTAGAGAATGTTGCTGACGCGTAACGACCTTCTTTTTGATAAGCATTGAGCCACAAGATTAACTCCCCAATGTCGCCAAATGTTGTGACACCTTTAGATTGGCTCTTATAGTACCTGTGTGCTAAATCTGTATCAGACAAAAGACAAACCAAGCCCTTGGCAGATGCTTCTACAGCCGCATTGGCAAAGCATTCACTCATAGAACAAGAGAGATAGCCTTGGTGCTTTTCATAAGGGACCTCTTCTAGAAAACCTGCATAATGGACATTCGACGGCAAGTCTTTTTGGCTATAGCCATCTGGTAAGTTACCATAAATCGTTAACTGGCTATCCGGCACTTGTCGAAAGGCCTCAATTGCCCAGGCACACCGTTTGATCATCGTCATATTACCAACGATACACCAATCGGTGACTCTTGCATATTCTTTTTCCAAAACGCCATCCACAAACATTGGAGGCAAAAAACAAACCTTTTCTTTCCCTATCAACTTCTCCAAAACTGGACTTGCAACGATATTTTGGCACCATCCTTGTAAGACAAACTTCATCATCGGATCTAGGATATTGTAGTGTGTGTAAGCAAATAGTTTCCTTCCGGTATTTTGGAAAAATTTCCTCAATTGAAGGGGATATTCATTAACCATATCAATGATAAAGCGATCTTTCACTGTAGAATTGTTGGCTAGATAGAGACCGACTAACTGCCATTGGGTATAAGTTTCGCCACTTCTTGTATTTTGATAAGAATGGTAATTTTCACTAACATCCCCTTTTAGCAACTCCCCTTTACTATCATAAAGAGTAAAGAGATTTTCTTGATATTGGAAACGATACAGCAATTGAGAGGTATAACATTCTATATCGCCATTTTTATAATGAACAAGACCTACATATCCCTCTTTTGTGTACTCGACTTCACTGATATGATCTAGTTCTTGAATAAATTCTTTGTCTACACTCGGCTTTTGTCTAGCCAGATCTGACTGGTCAAAAATAACATGATAGAAGTTTTCAAAACCAAGTTTTTCTAAGGTTTCTACAAAATTCGGTACAAAATTTTCCAGATTTGTTATAACGAGTTTCTGTTCTAGGGACAGACTTTTAAAAATTTCTTGACGTGCCAATTGACTTCTTTCAAAGCCATAAGTGCTTACAGGAACGCCTTCCTTTATTGTAAATACTTTCACCATAGTTTAGTCCAATACATCTTCCAATCTTAATCCACGACTTCTTGCTAGTCTTGCACGGAAAGCCATCCCTCGTTTATGACGTTCTGATAAACGATAGTAGGTCGTTGTGACATTTAAAATCAGGGCATTATCCTTGGTGACCATACGAGACCACAAATGCCAATCTTCAAACCCATCACACTTAGCATCATAGCCTCCTGCTTCATCATAGGCAGAGCGTTTAAAAATGACGGTTGAATGGTTAAAGACATTTTGATAAGCAAGCTCTAACCACAATTTTTCTCCTGATAAATGATGAGATTGATTCCGTTTAATTTTATCTGTTATAGCATCTTCTTCTGCGACAACTCTAGCCCCGATAAGGTCGAGTTGAGGATTTTTCTCTAACTCCTGCAAGAGAAGATCTAAGTGCCAAGGCATCCATACATCATCTGCATCTTGTCTGGCTACATAAGCCGTTTGAGACAAACTAACTCCACGATTTAACGTTTCTGAAATCCCTTTATGACCTTCCCTGATATACTGTACTCGTTCGTCTACTAGATATGGCTTACAAACTTCCTCTGTATTATCTGTTGAACCATCATCAACAATTATCAGTCGAAAAGCTTGATGGGTTTGATTTAAAACAGAATCAATCGTTTGACTAATGGTTTCAGCTCCATTATAGACAGGCATGACAATATCAACAGGTGTGTCCGATTGAGATACATTTTGATAGGGCACACCTAGTTTTGCAAAAACATTTGATTCATGAGTTGTTAAAAAAGTCCGATACCCCTGAACCGATACACCCTCTATATCTTTGACCAATAAAAGAGAAGTTGAGTAAAAACCATGTACCTCAACGAACTCATACTCCTCTAGCAAAAGATAAATTTCTTCTTCAAAGCAAAATCTAGTTTCTTTCAATTTATCTTGATAAGGATTCAAAGGTACTCTAGGATGGGGATAGTAATAATCAATCTTCTGTTCATCTAAAACTTTAGCAGTCAATTTTTGAGTAAGTTCCAAATCTTCCTGATAAAGGAGAGAGCCTAAAAATTGCCCCAGAAAAATACTTATTTTCTTACCATTTTTAGCCCTATGAAAATGACTTGGTTCAAGATGAAGCTTTAGAAAAAACTGCTGCTCTTTTGGGAAGAGGATACAGTCCTCAAATACGGTATAATGTCTATTTGACAAAGACATAACCTCTCTCAAGGTAAAGTTTGTATAAGGAATGCCCCTCTCAAGATTTTGTGTATACAGATTGAGAGGTACAATGGAAGTACTACCATCATCAAAAGTATACAAATTCATTGTACTGGGATTAAAGATGCTAAGAGCTACAGGATTGTCTAAGCTTGCTAGATAGAGATTACTAATGGCCCTATCTTTTAAGGCTTCCTGAATATCATTAAAGACTGTTTTTCCTTCTAAAACAAGGACTTCCTTACAAAATTCTTCCATTCGTTCAGCATAAAAATCCTGTCTCGAATCATTTGACATCTTTAGATAAATCCCGATAAAGTCTTCTGAGACAGTCTGTACAACTTCTTTAGCGACTAAAACCTGGAAAGGAGACGAACAAAAAATTATATTCTCCAAATTTAACTCCTCATAACATTCTTACAAACTCTTACTTAGCATCTTGCTTTTGTGCAATCATCTCTTGCCACCAATCTTCATGTTCTTGATACCAATGGATAACTTCTTTTAAGCCTTTATCAAAATCCACGTAGAGGGGTGTAAAACCTAATTCAGTATATAACTTACTAGCATCAATTCCATAACGAAGGTCGTGTCCTGGTCTATCTGCTATATACTTGAAATCTTCCTGAGATTTTCCTAACTGCAACAAGATTTTCTGTAAAACTTCGATATTCGTGCGCTCATTATTTACTCCAATCAAGTAGGTTTCACCAATCACACCCTTATCAATAATGGTGTCAATAGCTCGACAATGGTCTTTGACATGAATCCAGTCACGAATATTCAGTCCTGCTCCATATAGAACTGCCTGCTGACCAGTTAAAAGATTGGTAATTTGTCTTGGGATAAATTTTTCAGGATTTTGATAGGGTCCATAATTATTTGAACAGTTTGAAATCGTAGCCCTGACACCAAAAGAACGAACCCAAGCTTTTACCAATAAATCTGCAGATGCCTTTGTAGCAGCATAAGGAGAACTTGGATTGTACTGCGTTTTTTCAGTGAATTTATCCTTACTTTCTAATGGAAAATCCCCGTAAACCTCATCTGTTGAAATATGGTGGAAACGGATATCATACTTCCTAGCTAACTCTAAAAGATTGTGCGTCCCGACAATATTACTTTTCACAAAAACAGACGTATCGTGCAAAGACTTGTCATTAAAAGATTCTGCTGCAAAATGAACAATCAAATCAACTCCTTCATCGATATAGTTGCTTAGTTCCAACTCATTTGCGATATCCAGTTTATCAAACGATACCCTATCATCCAGCAAATCTTCGATTGTTTTCAGCGAAGAAGCATAAGTCAGATTATCCAAAATCGTAATCTGAATATCCTTATAAGTCTCTTTTAAGTATCGAACAAAATTTGAACCAATGAAACCAGCTCCACCAGTCACAACGATATTTTTATAGTTCATCTATTTTCCCTTTTATATTTTTCACTCAAAGCCAGTACGGTCAACACTTACAACTTCCCATTCTCTTGTATCCGCAATTTGTTTTCCATTTTGTTCAAGTAAAGTATTAAAATCAGGAACAAACACTTTTACAAAAGGCTTTGTAAGTCTTAAAATATAGCCTACCCAATAACAATAAGTCGAATTGGGACAAATAAAATATTTGTTGCAGCTATACAGTTGTAAAAAGTTATCTTGAATATCCTGCTCCTCAACTATAATCGGGTTTTCAAAATGGTACTGAGAATGTAGAAAAGGTACCAATTCTTCGCGACACCAGACAACATCGTCTGAAGTAACTCGGATAGTTAAATGTTGAAAATTATCCCCTTCAATTGCTGCTATCTTTTCCAAACAAGAACCGATATACAATTGAGCGTTATAACCGTAATTTTTTCTATTTCGTTCATTTAGAAAATCCGTTCTTCTAATGGCAATTGTCACATTTTTCTCTTCAAATTGAGCGGAAGCAGCTACTACTGGTTCAATCAAATACTCTCTACAAAAAGAGTCCAATTCTTCTGAAGAATAGTCAACACCTGCCTCTTGAAAATAACCAAAATCTTCTAATTCAATACCATTTGCTTTTGAAAATAAGACAGCGGTTTTTGGAAAAAAGGTTTGGGCAAACTGAAAATATCCTGTTCGTAAGACATAACTTTCCTCATAGCCCATCATCCGATCTCTATGCGCTTGTAGTAAGAGATAGAGCAAATTTCCTAGTTGAAAACCTCTATTATTTTCATAAATTTTCAAGATTAAAATCTCCTTCTTGCTTTTTAAAGTATCGTCCTAAAGTAGAATTGTCAGGATTTTTTAGTAAATTCTTTATTTGTCTACCTGTCAAAATTTCAGACTGATCAATACCCAGTTTCACTCCATCAATTCTATTTAAATTCGCTACTAGATGACAAACCAAATCATTTATTGCTGTTACTTGATAGCACATCTCATCAGGATAAATATCAGAAATTGGCTCTAAATCCCTCAACAATTCATCTGGAAGAGGCTCTACTAAATCCCATAACTGATCATTTACTTTTTGATAATATTTTTCTAACTTGGGCTTGCCCAAAACAATATCATTTGAAATATAAGTCCATTGTCTAGAAAGCAAATCATTGATAAAGCCCTTTTTCAGCGTTTTTCCATATAAGGTATCCATAATATAAATAGTGTTCTTATTTTGATGAGCCTCAATCACGCCATTATATATCTTTTGATGAATAGCGCTATATCTGGCGCCACTATCAAATACAGATTTAGTGGACACTAAAATCATATGACCTGTCTGAATCTTTTTTAGGACATTTACTAATTTCTCTATTTCCGCATCATCGTTTTTCAAACCTAAATTGGTTAATAATTTTTCTGATGACGGAGCAGTACAAATGACCACATCATAAAAATCTTTCAAAGCTTCTTCAATATCATTTCTATTGAAACAACTTAAATCAATATCAGATTGCTTCCTTAATGTATCAAATAAAACTTTCCCAACTGCACCTGCCGAGCCAATTAAGGCCACTTTCTTCTTACTTGATTCAATGATGTCAAGAACTTCTTTGAAAGATTTAGCAGCTTGATCTTTTTCAGAAATGATTGGTTTTGAAAGAGAATCCCACGACAAATGAGCATCTTTGTCTAGTGGTGTAATACCTAAATAATTTTTATGTGGATCATAATAATCAGCGACCAGATAATTCAATATCCCATTGTTAACTAGCGACTGTGCTCCATTAGCTACTCCGCCAGGGACAAACACAGCCCTACCAGGTTGGACATCTATCACATCTACAGATTTGTAAGTTGGAGAATCTATTCGTAGGTCGATAAAAATCATTTTGAAAGTCCCATAGGCTACTGTCATCAATTTTTCATAACCCTGACAATGCATCCCTCTAATAACTCCCTGCTTTGAGACAGACACATTATTTTGAAGTTTATGGTGAAAGAATGATTCTGGCACTCCATTTGCAAGCAAATCTTTCTTTCGCCAATTCTCTAAAAAATAGCCACGCTCATCATGATGAAGAGGACTTTCAAACACCAACAAACCTTGAATCTGTACTGAAATAGTTCTATCTATATCCATCTTTTCCCCTCTATATTGTAATGCATCCACACTAAAACTATTTTCATTATGTTTCTTAAATTATACCACTATATGAGTTCTCTAGCCAGATGAAGGTCATTCTTTTTAAACACCCATATCTATAAATACACATTTTTATTAGTAAAAAGAAAAACCCTAAAAATCAGACTAATTGTCTAACTTTTAGAGTTAAATCGTTTATTATTTTATGATTCTTCTATTGAAATTCCTTGACATCTCCATCATAAGTCGCCCAGTCTTTACTGAAAAAGCGCTCATTCAGATGGTAAGTCGGAGCTGGGGTGGGATTGGATAGGAAGGGATCAACGGCCTTATCAAATGCCAACCAACCTAACCAACCAAGGTGAATGGTATCCTTCATAAAGAAAGCTTCCCCACCGTCCTTAGAAAAATCTGCTATATTGGTAAACCCTTGACTTTCTAACTGGTAACGAATCTTCTGCACCGTTTGTTGGTACATATCTTCTCGTAAACCAGCATAGTCCATCCATTTTTTATTAACAGGTGGAATGATAAAAATCGGGTTTACCTTGGATTTAGAAAACTGTGTCAACACTAACTGCAAGTCATTATATTCTGGCGACTTGAGATAGGTAAAGTTTTTCTGAGAATCCTTTAATTTCTTCAAATCCTTCTTAATCTGCGTATTATAGAAATAATTCTCCATTCCCAGATCATTATTAGAAGTATTCTTTTCTGCATCTGCTTTAACAACATCTTCTATAGCTTGATAAGAAAACTGGTCTGGCAAGGTCTTTAAATACTTAACTACATGCTTATCATAATTGACATAGCCTCTAACTGAAAACTGACCAAAAAAGGAAGCTTGGCGTTCATTAAACCGAGCTAATAATTCAATCATTTCATTGTCTGCAGACGACAATTCTTCTTTACTTGCCAACTTCTGAACCATGTCCTTCATAGCTACATTTGGGAACTGCTGTAGTAAGCGAGTCGCTGCATATTGACTAGCCTGATCCCCAGATTGATGTTCCAGAAAACTGGTCAACTGGTCTCCATTAAAATACTGCTGAAATGCTGCTGGCTCATAGCCATTTTTACTGAACCACTGAGGTGAGATAACATATACAACTTGTTTATTCTCCAGTTGTGGCAACATCTGTTGCATCCCAAAATACTGATTGAGCGAGGCAGCTCCCCTCTGTCCTAAAAGATAAGGACGGTAGGAGCGATTGTATTTCTCAGCCAATACCGCAGGATGGGCACCGTCAAAACGAAGCCATTCACTGGAGCCAAAGAAGGGAACAAAACGCATATTTGGATCAGATAGTGCTCTGACCTTTTGACTTCGCTCCTTAAAACTATCGATAGTAGTAGCCACCGCCGAACGCTTTTCAGCCCCCAGATCATGGCTCATCTCAGCAGGATAGAAAAAGATAAGCAGAAAAACCAACAAACCAGCTATCAAGACCGGTCCGAAGATCATCCATAAGCGTTTAAGCATTTTGTAGCTCCACAATACCAGCTATGATTTTATTGGCTGTATTCCAGTCGTCGCGACCAAACTCTGTTACAGGGACACGAATGTCAAAACGGTTTTCAATCTCCACAATCAATTCAACCGTTCCCATACTATCTAAAACACCTGCATCAAAAAGATCTTCATCCATCATGTCAGAAACATCTTCCATAAACAACTCATCAATAATTTCGATAACTTCTGATTTGATATCCATATTTTATTTCCTTTATTTTTTAAACCATAGATCATTCAAAAATCCAGAAAAGATCAAGAATGACAGCATGACGACATGGAAGGTGACAACCATGCCAAGCAACTGAATCCAGCGATTCTCAGGTAGAGCAGGCTTCCCTGCTTTTTTCCGTTCCTTATTGAGCGTTTTTTTCTTGCGAATCCAAGCGTCATTGATAACCAGTCCAATCCCATGAAAGAGTCCATAGGCGATATAGTACCAGGTCACACCGTGCCAAAATCCCATAATCAGCATATTTACAATGTAGGCCACACTTGAGGTTACATTGCGATTTTTAAAGACCTTCTTTCTGGTCAACACCATGACCATTCTCATAAAGACAAAGTCACGGAACCAGAAAGAGAGACTCATATGCCAGCGATTCCAAAATTCCTTTAAATCCCTTGATAAAAAGGGCTTGTTAAAGTTGATAGGGCTACGAATTCCCATCAAATTTGAAATGGCTAAAGCAAACATAGAGTAACCTGCAAAGTCAAAGAAGAGCTCCAGACCAAAGGTATACATGACTACCAAGGCATAGAGATTAAAGAAACCACCTGACTGCAAGGCTAGATTCTTCAGAGGAGGGAGTAAGGTCTCTCCTAAAACATGAGCTAGGATAAACTTGTACAAAAATCCCCACATGATATAGCGAACAGATTCATCCAGCATATCCATCAACTCATCTCGCTCAGGAATGGTCTGATAATTTTCATTAAATCGCTTAAAGCGATCGATTGGGCCACTTGAAAAGGTCGGCATGAAGAGAAGGAAACGGAGGAATTCCCAGAGGGTAAAATCCTTAATCACTCCATCTCTCAGCTCGATGATAATCCCAACCGAACGAAAGGTCAGGTAAGAAATTCCCAAAAACCCAAGCAAAGACTGCGTTCCATTGATAGCTGGTTGCACCTTGACAAAGATAATCGGAAGGAGGGATAGAAAGCTAACTAGGTAGAATACCCACTTGCCATCCTTGCTTTTTCGATAATGCTTGTAGAAAAGCAGGAGCAATATTTCCCAGCAAAGGTAAATACCCAAGGCAGCCAACTGATTGGTCTTCCCACCTACCAACATGGTGACGATAAAGAAAAGACTAACCAGTACTTCATACCAGGCAAAGCGTTTCTTGAAAAAGAGACCGATAAAGATGGGCAAGGTTGCAGCAATCACATAGACAAAATACTGAGGATTCCCATATGGCTCTAAATGAGGAAGCTGTTGAAAGAACTCCATCATCTCTTATTCACCTCGTTAATCAATCCTTTGATGTCAATTTTTCCATTTGGAGTCAGTGGCAAACTGTCTCGATAAAGGAATTTAGACGGCATCATGTAGGACATCATGATGTCTGTCAGGTCTTCCTTGATAGCCTTGGTAATATCGATATCTCGCTCAAACTGCTCACGAACACCGTCTTTCAAGATGACATAAGCCAATAGATTTTGCACCTTGTGGTCTTTATTATAACGTGGCACAGCTACAGCAGACTCGATAAAGCGAGACTTATTGAGGTTTTGAGAGACATCTTCTAACTCAATGCGGTAACCGTTGAACTTAATCTGGAAGTCCATGCGTCCGCCGTAGAGAAGTAAGCCTTCATCTGTCATAGTTCCCACATCACCTGTGTGATAGGCTGGCAACCCTTCAAATTCAAAGAAGGCTTCTGCTGTTTTTTCAGGATTGTTCATATAACCTTTTGAAACAGCTGGTCCCGAAACAATGATTTCTCCCTGTTCGCCATTTGGCAATTTATTGCCGTCCTCGTCAATGATAAAGGTTGGAGAATCAGCCTTGGTATAGCCGATTGGTAGACGTTTGAGAGTCGCTAGCATCTCATCTGTCACGGCAACTGCTGACAAGGCCACTGTCGCTTCTGTTGGGCCGTAAGCATTGATAATACGGGCATTTGGGAAACGTTCGCGTAGTTTTTGAGCCGTTTTAACCGTCAATTCTTCTCCATCAAAGTAGAAATGCGTAATTCCAGGCATTTTCTCACTATTAAAGTCTTCTGACAACATGGCCATATCCGCAAAGGACGGTGTTGAGGTCCAGATAGCGATTGGCAAGGAAAAGATGGTCGCAAAGAGTTGCTTAAAGTCCTGAGTAATAGCTGAAGGAAGGGCAAAAAGTGTACCACCCAGTGCCAAGGTCGGCGCCCAGTACATGACGGACAGGTCAAATGAATAAGGGGGCTGAGCCAACATTTGCGGACGACTTGGCGTCGCAAATTCCTTGTCCGTAATCATCCAGTTGGTAAAGCTGAGGAGATTATCATGTGAAATCTGTACTCCCTTTGGCTTACCAGTCGTACCAGAAGTAAAGATAATGTAGTAGTTATCATCTCCCTTGACTGGATGCGTGATCTCATATCTAGACCCTTGAGCAAAGGCTTCTTGAACCTGAGCTAGAGTCATCATCGGCGTAGAAACCTGCTCCAATGGGAAGTCTGAAACGGCAATAATCAAACTTGGCTCCGCTACTTCTAAAATAGCTGAAACTCGCTCCAAAGCCGAATGGCTATCAATTGGAATGTAGGCATGACCTGACTTAGTCAGCGCTACAAAAGTTGCCAACATTTCATATTCTTGGCCACCAAAAACAACCACAGGAGACTTCTCTGGCAAATCCAGTTGATCAATGGCTGCAGCCAAACTATCCGAATCAGCCTTTAAATCTCCATAAGTGTGTTCCTGCCCCAAAACATTGTAAACAGGATAGCTAGGCTGGGTCTGAGCAAAATGCTCAATGGTTTCAATCATATCTACTATTGGTTTATTTGACACAATAGGAATTCTCCTTCAAGTTAAAATTCATTATAGATAAAGCTTCCTTGACCCTGACCAAGATAGCTAAAGAAGTAAAGCAGCCCCAGAAAGATAAGAAAATACAAGGCTGTCCGACCAAGAAAGAGGTACAATTCTTTTCTCTGTTTCATCAAGAAAAACCATTCATTTCTGTAATTTTTGCTAAATAAGATAGACTCTTACTATAGTATTTTTCTACCATTGTACCATTTTTTAGGGTAATCTTTCAATTGTTTACCGTACATTTTCACTGCATTTAAGCTAATTTTAAAGATTATGCAGTTTTTCTATGAATATTTTTAAAAAAGCCTGAGATTTTCATCTCAAGCTTTATCAACATAATTGTTTTCTAGATTAGAAAAGTGAGAATACAAGCACGGCCAAGGCTGCACCGATAACAGGTCCCACAACAGGAATCCAGGCATAAGACCAGTCTCCGTCTCCCTTGTTTGAAATTGGAAGGATACTGTGCATGATACGAGGTCCAAGGTCACGTGCAGGGTTCAAGGCATAACCTGTTGTCCCACCTAGTGATAGACCGATACCGACAATCAAAGTTCCCACTGCAAAAGTTCCGATTCCTGCTTGAAGGTCATAAAGTCCCAAAGCAAAGATTGTCAATACCAATACAAAGGTGCCAAGGATTTCGCTAATCAAGTTTGATACAGTATCTTTGATGGCCGGTCCAGTACTGAAGGTTGCCAGGATATTTCCTGCATTTTCTTCTGCCTCATAGTGAGGTTTGAATTGCAACCAAACCAAAATCTGACCCAGCATAGCCCCTGCGAACTGGGCTAAGATATAAGGCAAAACAGAAGCCCAAGGCAAACCACCTTTCAAGGCCACACCAATCGTCACAGCTGGGTTTAAATGAGCTGGACTGAGCTTGCCAGATACAAATACTGCAACCGCAACTGCAATCCCCCAACCCATCGTAATCACAATCCAACCTGAGCTGTTGCTCTTGGTTTTTGGAAGAACCACACCTGCAACAACACCATTTCCTAGAAGAATCAGGATTAAAGTCCCTAAAAATTCTCCAAATAATTCATTCATCATCTTTCTGTCTCCATTAAAAAGAAGGAGAGGGTAGACTAGGAGTCCTGCCCTCCACCTCTTTTATTTTTTCTTAATTTTTTAATTCTGCTAAATCGTTGTTAGCAAGAGCTGCTTCGACATCCGCACGGTAAGCGGCTTTTTCTTCTTCAGTCCAGTCATAGAATCGTCCCATTTCATCCAAAACTGGCTCAACGATGCTATCCAAACTATCACGCATAAAGAGCATGTGGTTGGTACGACGAAGGAGGAAGTCAACTGGGCTCAGAGCCAACTCATTGCGCATTGCATAGTGAAGGGACAAGGTATCTGCCAAGCTGAGTCCTGGTGCTTGTTCTAAACTATGAGCAAGAGCAAAGACTTTCGGTGCATTTGAACCATAAAGATTTGCTAGGTAATGAGCTTCCTTGCTATCCAAACCACGTGACACTCCAAGTTGCGCAAAGGCTTCGATTTCTGAGTCCACATTTGCTGGGTTCAATTCCCCACCTGAAACAGGGTAAGTCTTAGAATTGATGAGTTTAAAGCTACGGTCAAATTCTGCTTTGAGGATGTCAACCACGCGCTCCATAGCTCCTTCAGCCATCTTACGGTAGTCTGTGATTTTACCACCAGCAAGGGTCAAGAGACCATTATCATCTCGGTCCAAGCTAGAACCACGAGAAACTGCAGATGGGTCCAAATGTTTCTCAGAGGTACTGCTTTCAAGCTTGCTAACAGCAGCCTCTACATCTTCACGAGTTTTTTCTTTAGAGAGATAAGATTCAACAGTCGTAATCAAGTTGTTAAAGCTTTCATCACTGATGGTTCCGTTATTTCCTCCATTGTAGTCAGAAGCGCTATTGCCTGCGATCAATGGACGAAGACCTGCCCAGCTGCTTTCGATATCATCAATAGTAATGTTGGCTTCTGGGAAGCGGTTATTGACAATGCCAAGTAGGTAATCTACATCTTCCTGCGTCACTTTTGGATGTTCCAAATCACCTGTGTAGTCTGTATCCGTTGTACCGAAGTAAGTCTTGTTTTCACGTGGGAGAACAAAGACCATACGGCCATCACCCAAACCTGTATCAAAGTAAACTGGCTGTGAAACCTTGATCTTGCTTGAATCCACTACCAAGTGAACTCCCTTAGTTGGACGCATTTGTGAGAATTGTGTTCCCTTATTAGACAAATTGCGCACCTTGTCGCTCCAAGGACCTGTTGTGTTAATAACCAGACGGGCCTTGATTTCAAAGACTTGGTCTGTCAAGAGATCACGAGCTACAACACCTGTAATCTTGCCACTTTCGTCAAATAGGAAGCCTTCTGCCTTCACGTGGTTAGCAATGAGGGCACCGTCCTGGTTGGCACGTTTGATGTTTTCGATCACGAGACGAGCATCGTTGTTACGGAAGTCAAGATAAACTCCACCTCCTACCAAACCTTCTTTCTTCAAGTTTGGCTGGCGTTCCAAGACTTCTTCCTTGCTCAAAACCTTGTTAGCAGCTGGTGTGTTGTTGACACCTGCCAAGAGGTCGTAAAGATCCATAGCTACTTTAAGACGGAAGAGGCTAAAAGTAGCTCCATCTTCATCGTAAACTGGCAAGAGCATTGGGTCTGGTTTCGGAATGTGTGGAGCGATTTGTTGAACCACTGCACGTTCAGAAACTGTATCTGATACCACTTCTACATCAAATTGCTTAAGGTAACGTAGTCCTCCATGAACCAATTTTGTTGAACGGCTGGATGTTCCTTCTGCGAAGTCCTGCATTTCAATCAAACCAGTATCTAGACCACTAGCTGCCGCCTGCAAGGCTACACCAGCACCAGTGATACCTCCACCGATAATCAAGAGGTCCAAGGTACGTTCCTGCATTTTTTGAATTGATAATTCACGTGTTTTCTTTGAAAATTCCATATTTACACACTTTCTAACTGAGTCGCTTTATTCTTCCAGTATTAGTCGTCTACTTCCGCAAAGACTTGAGTTGCTTTTACAGCCTTCTTCCAGCCCTTGTAGAGTTGTTCCTTGCGAGATTCGTTCATAGATGGCTCGAAGAGCTCTCCTGTCTCGTTCAAGAGTTTCAACTCATCCAAGTCTTTCCAATAGCCCACTGACAAACCTGCTAGGAAGGCTGCCCCTAGAGCTGTTGTTTCCAAGTTTTTGGCGCGTGCGATATCGATTCCCAAAATATCAGCTTGGAATTGCATGAGGAAATTGTTCATAGCTGCACCACCGTCTACTTTCAAGACTTGGATAGCTGTCTGCGCATCCACTTGCATCGTATCGATGATATCACGGACTTGATAAGCGATAGATTGAAGAGTTGCCTTGATAAAGTCTTCTTTACTTGTTCCACGAGTTAAGCCAAAGACAGAACCGCGGGCATTTTGGTTCCAGTATGGAGCACCTAGACCTGTAAAGGCTGGAACGACATAAACTTCATCATTGTTGTGAGAATCACGAGCGTATTTTTCAGATTCTGGTGAATTTTCCACCATGCGAAGACCGTCACGAAGCCATTGAATGGCACTTCCTGCGATGAAGATAGAACCTTCTAAGGCATAGTAAACCTTGCCATTGATACCGTAACCAATGGTTGTCAAAAGATTGTTCTCAGACAACTGCATCTCTTCACCAGTATTCATGATGATGAAAGAACCTGTTCCATAAGTATTCTTGACCATACCTGGTTCAAAGGCCAACTGTCCAAAGAGGGCTGCTTGTTGGTCCCCAGCCATACCTGAGATTGGCACTTGTCCACCATAGAAATGGAATGGAGCTGTCTTACCGTAGATTTCAGAGTTAGAACGAACTTCTGGCAACATAGCCTTTGGAATGTTGAGGATTTCCAAAATCTCATCATCCCATTTGAGTTCTTTAATGTTATAAAGCATGGTACGAGCTGCATTTGAGTAGTCGGTCACGTGAGCCGCACCGTCAGTCAATTTCCAAACCAACCAAGTATCAATGGTACCAAAGAGCAATTCACCCTTTTCAGCTCTCTCTTGAGCGCCCTCTACATGGTCCAAAATCCAACGAACTTTAGTAGCAGAGAAGTAAGCATCGATGATCAAACCAGTCTTTTCATGGAATTTTTCCACATAGCCTTGACTTTTTAGTTGCTCAGCCAAAGGTGCTGTCTGGCGTGACTGCCAAACGATTGCGTTGTAGATAGGAAGGCCTGTTTTCTTATCCCAGACAACAGTTGTTTCACGCTGGTTAGTAATACCGATTGCTTCGATTTGATTTGGCTTGACACCACTTTCGATGAAAGCACCCGCAATAACTGACTGAACAGAGTTCCAAATTTCATTGGCATTGTGCTCTACCCAACCTGCCTGAGGGAAAATCTGGGTAAACTCTTTTTGACTCGAGCTAACTTTTTCTCCTTTTTTGTTGAAAATAATGGCACGAGAGCTTGTAGTCCCCTGGTCAATGGCCATGATGTATTTTTCTTGTGACATGTGCTGTCCTCCTGATAAAGATCTTGAGGATGTTTCCTCTTTACACTTACTAGTATACAAAATAAAGCGCTTTCTTGTTCATCAACTTTTTTTAATTTTTAAAAAAATGTGAGGAGATTGTGTGAATTTCACAAAAAAGACCTGGAACGACCAAGCCTTTTAAGTGAATAATAACTGACGAATAGCCGCCAAATCTTCCATATCCAAGTCATTTTTTAAATAATAGACTGGGGTTTGTTCCTTCTTATGAATGGGGTTATTGGTAACCAGCAAATCATAATGTCGAGTTCGGTCATAGGCTTCAATGGTAATAAAACGATTATATTCCAAATACCGTTTCAAAATGGCTGCCATCCTTGAAAAGACAAGAAAACCAGATGTCAAATTCAGACCAATCCGCATATGCTGACCACCATTTTCAGCCATATATTCCATCAACTGAAGCCATTCCCAGAGAATTTTCTTATCCAAATCCGTCCCCTGCTGAAAGGCAGGTAGAGCATGAAAAATCTCCTCTGCCGTCCCCCTAAAATCATGTTCCATCAGTAAATATGGATGACGATTCTCTAACTTGTACTTGTAGCAATCCTGTAAAATATAGCCCTTATAAAGATAGACTTGAGCACAAAGCTGACTGAGTTCATAGGTAACATGGTCCTCTGTGTAATCACCCAGTAACTCCTCCTTCTTCATTTCTTGAATCAATTGCGTCAGCAAATCTGCCAACTGCCCTCCAAAACCAAGAATATACTCCATAGTATGAAGAGGAAGAATACGATGAGATAGGAGAAATGAGAAGAAAATCATCATCTCTCCATCCTCAGTTCCGAGAGGAAGGTGTTGCCCAGCAAAAAAGGACGGAGCCTTTCTCAGCAAACGAAGATAGAAAATATTGTCAAAATACCCTCGCATTTTCTCTTCTATGACTTGAAACTGACAGGCATTGACCCGTAGACGTTGTTGACTGATGTGGGACCAGAGAACCAAGTCTAACTTCTGCCCCGAAGACAAGCTTGCACCGCAGACTTCCTCTAAACTGGCAATCTCCTGCTTTCTCTCTGGCTTCTGCATGTGGCCTTCCCATTCCTGACTAGACCAAACCTTGCGGAGAAGACAGAAATAGAAGTAACGGATCTGATGCTCTGGACCTCGCCAACGACCATTTTGGATGGATAAGTCAAACTCTGACAAAATATGATTCAAGCTAGACAAATGGCGACCAAGCGTGGCCTCGCTAATCATCAATCCTTGAGCAAGCTGATGGGCTAAAAACTGTTGATGGTAGAGAAGATAGACCAAAATCTGGTATTTAACAGCATTCTCCAAAAACAGGCTCCGAATATCTCTCCCCTTGGTAGTTGCACCGATCGATAGACGCAGATTTTCATCTTCTAAGTGAATAGTCAGCTCTAAGCCACTATCCAAAGCCTTTTCATTAAGCAGGGTGACATATTTGGTTAGGGTTGCTTTTGAAAATCCTGTTTCCTCCATTACAGCCTTGACAGTCGTCTGAGACTCTTGTAATAGAAAGGAAAGGATCGAAAATTGGCCAGATTCAGCCTTTTCCATCAAATCTCCTAAATACATTTGTTACCCCTTTCATTTTCTACCTTAAGCATAGCATAAATCTTACAAATGCTGAAATAATCTGTTTCTCTTTTTATTTTTATGCTGATTTCTTAGTCCATTATCCTAAAAATCAACAAACACACGGCTCCCCCTTTGGGCATTTTTATGCTAAAATAGTAGCTATGGATAAAATTATTAAAACTATATCAGAAAGCGGAGCCTTTCGTGCTTTTGTCCTTGACAGCACAGAAACCGTCCGCACTGCTCAAGAAAAACACCAAACCCAAGCTAGCTCAACTGTAGCACTTGGTCGAACTCTTATCGCTAGCCAGATTCTCGCAGCCAATGAAAAAGGAAACACTAAACTAACAGTTAAGGTGCTGGGATCTAGCTCCCTAGGTGCTATCATCACCGTCGCTGATACCAAAGGTAACGTCAAAGGCTACGTTCAAAATCCTGGTGTTGACATCAAAAAGACTGCAACTGGTGAAGTTCTAGTTGGACCTTTTGTTGGAAATGGTCAATTCCTCGTTATCACAGACTACGGTACTGGAAATCCTTACAACTCTATGACTCCCCTTATCTCTGGAGAAATTGGTGAAGACCTTGCCTTTTACCTGACTGAAAGCCAACAAACACCTTCAGCAGTCGGTCTCAATGTCCTTTTGGACGAAGAAGACAAGGTCAAGGTTGCAGGTGGTTTCCTAGTCCAAGTCTTGCCGGGAGCCAAGGAAGAAGAGATTGCTCGCTTTGAAAAACGCATCCAAGAAATGCCAGCTATCTCGACCCTTCTCGAAAGTGAAGACCATATCGAAGCCCTCCTCAAGGCTATCTACGGGGACGAGGCCTACAAGCGTCTTTCTGAAGAAGAAATCCGTTTCCAATGTGACTGTAGCCATGAACGCTTTATGAACGCTCTTGCTAGCCTTCCAAGCTCAGACTTACAGGAAATGAAAGAGGAAGACCACGGGGCAGAAATCACTTGTCAATTCTGCCAAACAACTTACAACTTTGATGAACACGACCTGGAGGAACTCATTCGTGACAAATCTTAATACACCCTTTATGATTGGCAATGTTGAGATTCCCAATCGTACCGTTTTAGCCCCCATGGCCGGCGTGACCAACTCCGCCTTCCGTACTATTGCAAAAGAACTCGGAGCTGGACTCGTTGTCATGGAAATGGTCTCTGACAAGGGAATCCAATACAACAACGAAAAAACCCTGCATATGCTTCATATCGATGAAGGCGAAAACCCTGTTTCTATCCAACTTTTTGGTAGTGATGAAGACAGCCTGGCACGCGCAGCAGAATTCATCCAAGAAAACACCAAAACCGATATCGTGGATATCAACATGGGCTGCCCAGTTAACAAAATCGTGAAGAACGAAGCTGGCGCTATGTGGCTCAAGGATCCAGATAAGATTTACTCTATCATCAACAAGGTCCAGTCTGTCCTTGATATTCCACTTACTGTCAAGATGCGTACCGGCTGGGCTGACCCATCTCTCGCAGTAGAAAATGCCCTCGCTGCTGAAGCTGCAGGTGTTTCTGCCCTCGCCATGCATGGCCGTACCCGTGAGCAAATGTATACAGGTCACGCAGACCTTGAGACCCTTCACAAGGTCGCTCAAGCTTTGACCAAGATTCCATTTATCGCCAACGGTGACATCCGTACAGTCCAAGAAGCTAAACAACGCATTGAAGAAGTCGGTGCTGACGCAGTTATGATTGGTCGCGCTGCCATGGGAAATCCCTACCTCTTCAACCAAATCAACCATTACTTTGAAACAGGAGAAATCCTACCTGATTTGACCTTTGAAGACAAGATGAAAATCGCCTACGAACATTTGAAACGCTTGATTAACCTCAAAGGAGAAAACGTAGCAGTTCGTGAATTCCGTGGACTCGCTCCTCACTACCTCCGTGGAACATCTGGCGCAGCCAAGCTCCGTGGAGCTATTTCACAAGCTAGCACTCTGGCAGAGATTGAGGCTCTCTTGCAATTGGATAAGGCTTAAAATGGTTCATACTGCTCTACTGATTATCGATATGCAAAAAGCATTTGATAACCCTATCTGGGGAGAACGAAACAACCCTCAAGCTGAATCTCAAGCATTGAGGGTACTGACATACTTTCGTAAACACGGTCTTCCAGTCTTACATGTTCAACACATATCTGACAACCCCCAGTCGCAATTTTATAATAAACAAAATCAGGTGTTTAAAAGTGGATTTGAGCCAGTTACTGCAGAACCTGTCTTTCAAAAAACGGTTAATAGCGCCTTTATTGGAACAAATCTTGAAACATATTTACGAAAAAATCAGATTTGTCATTTAGTCGTTGTTGGTTTGACCTTGCCTCATTGTGTATCTACTACGACACGAATGGCAGCAAATCTTGGTTTTGAAGTCACTTTACTAGCAGATGCCACTGCCAGTTTTACCCTATCTAACAAAAACGGTCAGGCCATCTCTCCTGAGACTATCCATGAGATTAATCTCCTTTCTCTACAAGATGAGTTTGCTCAAATTCTTACTACAGAAGAATTTTTAACCCAAGTACAAGTATAAAATAATCCGTCAACTCTTATTGAGCTGACGGATTTTCTTTGATTGTAAAAATTCAAATACTGAGAGTTATTATTGACTCAAAGCAACGCTGGAAACCTTACCATCCGCTCCTGTTGTAATTTGGATGACTTTTCCTCCACCAATTTTGGCATTATACTTACCATCATCAAGAGTATAAGAATAGCCTTTGATAGAGTAATTTTCTTTCTTTCCATCAGAAGATTCTACTGTAAATTGACCACCTGATGAAACTGTGATAGTTTCGCCATTTGCTCCCTTCCAATTGCCCGCTGCAGCTGAAAAATCACCATCTACCATGGTTAAAACACCCTTGTAGCGTTTATTTTGCTCTGCTTGTTTGTCTTGAAGTTTGCGGTCAGTTGTAGGATCATAGCTTGATTGGTTAGACTGGGCTTGAGGAGCTTGTTGAGTTGAAGGAGTCTGAGCAGAAGTTTGTTGACTAGCCGCCTGTTGATTAGACACTTCTTGACCCTGTCTTTGCTCTGGTGCAGGTGCCGCTTGTGATGGCGTTGCAGTTGCTGAAGATTGATCAGTAGATGCCTTAGCCTTTTCAGATGAAGCTGAACTTGAGGACTTCTGAGTCTTGCTTTCTTTGCTAGCAGAAGCTGCTTTAGAGCTTGATGATTGGCTTGTCTTAGCAGAACTGCTTGCTTGAGTTGTTTCCTTTTTATTTCCACAAGCTCCCAGTAGCAAGGTAGAAGCTAATACAGTCGCTGCCATCAATTTGATATAGGTTTTCTTTTTCATTTTTCTACTCCTTTGTAATATTTTAGAAATATAAAGAAATGTTTTTGTAATATAATTGTAACATTGTGATTTAAATATGTCAACAATTTATCTAAACTATTTTAAAAATCTTAAATACTTTAGATACATTTACTCCTCCTACTCTTCTATTCGTAATAAAACAGAAAAACAGGAGATTTTCCTGTTAAAAATTTAAATTTGTTTTTGTGTAATCGCTTGCATTACGTTAAACGAAGGAATATAATAATATTGAAATATAATATAGGAGGTGCACTCTTATGCTAAATAAGTATTACAAGTATCTGCCTTGGTTAATTTTGGGAGCTATTGGCTCTTATCAATCAGCCGCTTACTATGCGCGAACTGCATTTGATGTCTTCTATCTGACTACAATCTTTTTGATTGTCTATATCGCCTTGTTATTTTTACATGAGAACTATCTCAAGTATCGATACAAAGCCTTCTTTACTCACATGTTGAGCAATTCTAAGAAAGATAGCCATCCCTAAAAACAGTCGCAATAGCAAATCAAACTAATAAAGGCAAATAAAGAGGTCGGGAACTTTTTCCCGGCCTCGCTTTTTATTTCAATCGATAGGTTTTTCTTGGTTTCTTTTTAGGTACTCGTTTGAGTCCGACTTCTTCTACATATTCTCCGTATTTTACGAGAAAGTTATTGCTGACGATTGGACGACCGGGATTGATAAGATTGACCAGTTCAGTCCCTTCGTAGACAGTGAACTCCTCCTCCAGCAGATAAAGGAAGGTCGGATTCCAGTCGAGACGGCCTTGGATTCGTTTGATGGATTCTTGGATAATAGCATAATGGTCAAAAGCGAAGGCTTGCTCCTCCAACTCTACTCCCTTTAAGAAGCACTTGCCTGTCTGAAAATCGACATCTACAAAAACCACATCCTTGGCATCGTCTCCTGCTTGAACAAGTTCTAATGCACAACTAGGCAGATAAACCAAGTGGGCAATGGTCACTGTCCAGCCCCGTGGGTCACGGCCGGGGGTCGATACGGTCATCAATTGCTCGATTTTTTCTAAAGGGAGTTCGAGGTTGACCTCTTCTTTCACCTCGCGCTGACAAGCATGTGCAGCATCTTCGTCCTTGTCCATAAATCCTCCAACCAGAGCCAAACAATTTTGATAAGGGTGAGCCTTGCGACGAATTAATAAGAGCTTGATCTTTCCTTCGACAAAGCAGTAGGCTACCATATCCACCGTCACACTTGGTTTTTCGTATTGAGGAAGTTCCTGCTTGTAGTACCAATCCAAAAACTCCTCCTGACTGGCATGAATTTCAAAATATTCTTTTTCCGTCATCCCTGCTGGAATCATCGTGTCCGTCATTTTATGCCTCCTTACGAACTGCCTTGGTCCATTGGTACCAACCTACTAGACTATTGAGTGTGTAAACCCAGTACATCCCTTGAATATGGATATTTTCACCCCACCAGAGGTAGATACTAAAGAGATTGGTTGCAATCCAGAAAATCCATTGCTCACGATAGAGACGTGTCATCAAGAGCTGGCCGACACCATTGGTCGCATCGGTAACACTATCACGGAAAGGGCGAGCACTATGGATACTTTGGTAAGCTAAGCCCATACCAATCCAGATGATAGCAGTCAAGGCTAAGTACTTGAGCCAGTCAAAAACAGATAATTTCTTAGATTCAAAGTGAGATTCTTCTACTTTTCCTTGGTCATTGATACGGTTGGACAGCCAAGCATAGAGACCAATCGGCTGCATGACAAAGAAGTAAACAGTCGTCAAAACTTCACCATAAAAAGTCGCATTCATAGCCAAAACCAAATAGATAGCAGAGTTAATGGCCCCAAAGAGATAATTGCTTGCACGTCCTTCTGCTACCAAGATAACACAGACAATCCCAGTCCAAGATGCAAACAAGCTCATCCAGTCATGACTTTCTGTATTTTGCGTGAATTCTAAAATCAAGGGAACACTTGACAGGACGGTGAGATACAACCACTGGAAGAGACTACGTCCCATAAAGAGATCCTTCCAGAGCAGGCGCATGATTCCTGCAAAACCGATCTTACGAGCTTCTGCATGAACATTTTTAAAGTTTTCGATAAATTGTGTGATTTTTTCAGTTAGTTTTTTCATAATTTTCTCCTAATCTGCTTGGTAAATGGCATCAATAGCCACTTTGGCTGCTTCATAATTGCCTAGGTAATCCTCAGCTAGATAAACTAGTGGAATGGTGGTTAAATATCGCTCTCTCATATGGTCCAAATGCTGGGAAAAACTATGACGAATATGGTCTTCTGCCATAGTCATATCTCTAAATCCGTCATTGACATAGGAGCCGACCGGTTGCACAAAGAGAATCAAGTCCCATTTTTCCTTAGCCAAGATCGAAACAAAGAGATTATCAAAGGTTTCTCCTGATAAGTCCCCTTGGTCCTCGGTCTCCATGTAATAATCATAGTAGCCCTTAGTTACTAAGGAGTTGGTGTCAGCTATCACCAATCCCCTATTGGCATTACTGTCAATTAACTTAGAGGTCTGGTCATACTGCCCCAACAGGAGATAATAGTAATCTTTTGGAGTCAATTCATCGTCGCGGACATTGTTTTTAATCTGGTACTCACGTGCGTATTCCAAACTGACGGGTGCATCGTAATACCTTGCCAAATCCTTGGCCAGAGTGGTCTTCCCATTGCTGGCACTCCCCATAATCAATACTTTCTTTGTAAACTGACGACGGAAGGGCTGAGCGATGTTTTTCCAATATTTGCTTGGATTTTCTCGAATCATAGTCGCTGAGATTCCAAACTTTCTTTCTTGCAAAACGGTCTCAAAACCACGATTTGATAATTCTTGCTGGTAGTCTGCTTCTCCCACAAAGAAAATTAGTTCTTGCTGGGTTTCATCATAGGAAATCTCCGCTAACATTTGGTCCAACCACTCCTGCCAGCCCATAGGGTAGCGAGGAAGATTGGTTTCATCTAACTTACAAACCAAGGTCAACTCGTCACCACGAAAGGCCTCTCGGATATAGCGGAATCTTTTTTGAAGCGTTAAGCCTACCTGCTCTCCTCGGTCTCCCTCATAGCCTGAAACGACAACCCAGACCTGGTCACACTGTCGCTTCGCACGCTGAATCAAATCGATATGTCCTTGATGAAGTGGAGCAAAGGTTCCAAATACCACTGCTGTTTTCTTTTTCATAAACGCATTACCTTTTTATGGTTTTTGATATTTTTATTATCTATGTTTTTATTATAAACTATATTTTTGTTTTGTCAATAGTTTTTTATTATTTTTTATAAAAAAGTAGCAAAAAAGAGAATCAAGATTACTCCTGATTCTCCATTTTTATACAATATCAAATTTTAACTGGCCTGCTTTAACACCAATCTTAAGTGTGCTGCCTGCCTCTAATTCTCCCTTGAGAAGAAGTTCTGCCAACTTGTCTTCCACTTCTGTTTGTAGGGTTCTGCGAAGTGGACGAGCTCCCATTTCTGGATTGTAACCGTGACTAGCTAGCAACTTCAGTGCCGAAGCTTGTAGTTTTAAGTCGATGCCCTTCTCTGCCAGGCTAGCAATCAATGGTTTAACCATAATCTTGACAATTTCCTGCATGTGGTCGCTATCCAAACTGTGGAAGACCACCTTTTCATCAATACGGTTGATAAACTCTGGTCGATAAGTTTTTTTCAACTCTTCAAAGATTCGTTTTTCCATATTTTCCTGATCAAAACGAATATCCTTAGCTCCAAAACCGACGGTCTTGTCATCCCGAAGGGCTGTCGCACCAAGATTTGACGTCATGATGATAATGGTATTTGAAAAGTCAACCTTGCGCCCCTTGCTATCTGTCAAGACACCATCATCCAAGACCTGCAAGAGGACATTAAAGATGTCTGGGTGGGCTTTTTCTACCTCATCAAAGAGGAGAACAGAGTATGGTTTGTTGCGAACCTTCTCGGTCAACTCCCCACCTTCTTCATACCCCACATAGCCTGGAGGAGCTCCGTTGAGACGACTGGCTGCAAATTTCTCCATATACTCACTCATATCAAAGCGGATAAGGGCTGATTCGTCATCAAAAAGAACTTCTGCTAGAGCCTTGGCCAATTCGGTCTTACCGACACCTGTAGGTCCTAGGAACATAAAGGAACCAATCGGACGCTTGTGACTGCGAATCCCTGACTGATTGCGGCGAATGGCACGGCTAATACTTGAAACAGCTTGATCTTGACCGATGACACGTTTGTGCAGTTCAGCTTCCAAGTTTAGGTATTTCTTAGCATCAGTCTGAGTCAGTTTTTGGACTGGAATACCTGACAAGCGACTCAAGGTGGTCAAAATATCAGACTCTGTCACCAAGTCTTTATAGACAGGCACTTCCTCTTCTTTTGCGATTAACTGAGCTGCCTGTTTCCACTTACCATCTATCAAGGCCTTGTCAGCTGGACTCAAACCTGAATCGTCTGCTTTTACATGCTTAGCCTTATTTTGCACTGTTGCTGCTGCTTCATCCAAGAGATCAATAGCAGAGTCTGGCAAGTGACGACTAGTCAAGTAACGATGAGCCATCTTGACAGCTGTTTCAACTGCTTCATCTGTGATTTGCACACGGTGATGTTTCTCATAAGTCGCCTTCAAACCCTGTAAAATGATCATACTGTCGGCCACGCTTGGCTCTTCAATCGTCACTTTCGCGAAACGACGAGAAAGGGCCGCATCTTTTTCGATGTGTTTTTGATATTCTTCCTGAGTGGTCGCACCAACCGTTCTCAAAGTTCCACGCGCCAAGGCTGGTTTCAAGATATTGGCCGCATCCAGAGTTGAGTCAATTCCACTACCAGAACCCATGATAGTGTGGAGTTCATCGATAAAGAGAATTACTTGACCATCTTCCTCAATATCCTTGATGATATTATTCATGCGCTCTTCAAAGTCACCACGGAAGCGTGTCCCTGCAACGACATTCATCAAATCCAGCTCTAACACGCGCATCTTAGCCATTTCCGCAGGCACGTCCCCACTAGCAATACGCTGGGCAAGTCCAAGCGCCAGAGCTGTTTTTCCGACACCAGCATCCCCAACCAAGACAGGATTATTCTTAGTCTTCCGACTCAAAATTTGAATCATACGCGAGATTTCCTTGTCCCGACCGATAACTGGCTCTAACTTGCCAGAACGCGCTTGCTCTGTCAAATCATGCGTATAGTCCTCGAGACCACCGCTTGGAGTCTGGGGCATGCCCATCATATTAGCCATAGAATTTTGCTTATCAGCTACTGTACGATGGCGTTGGCGTAAAGCCTTGAGATCTTCACGAGTCCAACCTGCTCGTTCTTCTAGATTTCGACGTAGGGCAGCAATCTTGACCTGATCTTTCTTGTCTTCATAAGAAAAACCAGCTCTCTCCAAGATACGAGTCGCCAAGGCATTGCCATCATGCAAAATCGCATAGAGGACATGCTCTGTCCCTAGCACCTTAGCATGGACCACTGACGCTACATACTCTGCTTCGTCAAAAAGGACCTGCAAACGATGAGAAAACGGCAATTCCGTAAAGGTTTCATCCTGGCTATAGTCCGTTTCAGTCAGTTCCAAAGCGACCTCTTCTAAACGGTCCATCTCATATGGATAATCATTTAAAGTCGCCCCTGCCACACTATAACTGTGATTAGACATGGCAATCAACAAGTGCCAAGACTCTAGGTAACGAGCTCCAAAATGGCCAGCCACCATGTAGGCACTTTCGATACATTCATTCAATGCTTTTGAATAGTTCATCTTACTTCCCTTTTCTATCTACCTCTTGTATGACCTGTCGTAGCATGTTTGCACGAACAACTGGAGCTTCTTCTCCTAGAACGCGATCTAAAGCTACTGCCACCAGCAAATTCATCTCCTGCTTGGTCATCAATTCCTGCTCAACCAAAAGCTGCAGAATATCCTCATAAATTTCTTGACTGACCCGCTCACCAATCGAGTAAAGCAAATCGCGGAGCATTTCATGATGACTAGAAAACTCAATCCGTCCTATGCGAATGTAGCCTCCGCCACCACGCTTACTTTCAACCAAGTAACCTCTACTTTCCGTAAAGCGTGTCTTGATCACATAGTTAATCTGACTAGGAACAACCTGAAAAGTATCTGCCAACTGACTCCGTTGCAACTCCACAATTCCAGATTGATCTAAAATCGCCTTGATGTAGGCCTCAATATGATCCGATGTATTTTTAAATCTCATTACAAACCCACCTCTCTCTTTAAACCTTGACTATCTTTGACTATTATACCGAAATTTTCTCATTTTTAAAAGAAAAAGGGCGCTGGTAAAGGATAATCTTCACCAACTCCCTATTTTTCTACTTATCTAAGCCTAATTCTACCAAAATTTGACGTTTATAGGCAATCTTTTGGACTTCTTTGTCCTCATCTTCAGACCAATCTAGTTTAATTTCTGAAACAATCTGCCCAGGTCGATTTTTCAAGATATAGATGCGGTCGCTGAGACTGAGGGCCTCCTCGATACTATGCGTAATGATCAAGGTTGTTAGCTGCAACTGCTTGTGAATCTCAAGGTACCAAGCGTGGAGTTCCATCTTAGTCATCTCATCCAAGGCGCTGAAGGCCTCGTCTAAGAGAAAGAGCTTGTGCCCGAAAAGGTAGGTTCGGAGCAAGGCTACACGCTGGCGCATCCCACCACTGAGTTCATGAGGGTATTTATCTCTTACAGCTGTCAACTGGAAGGTCGCAAGGATGTCATCCGCTCGGGCAACGGCTTCCGCCTTATCCACTTTTTGAATCAAGAGGGGCAGAATGATATTACCAAGCACCGTCTTGTGCTCCAAGAGCAGATCCTTTTGCAACATATAACTCACGCGCCCCTTGGGATTTTCTTCACCGTCAAGTACAATTCGCCCTGACTGAACTTCTAAAATCCCAGCAATTAAGTTGAAAAGCGTAGTCTTACCAACACCACTTGGACCTAGGATAGAAACCACTTCACCTGAAGTCACTTTCAGATTGATATCCTCTAAAATCCTATCTTGACCATAGGCATAACTGACGTGTTCTAGTCTAATTTCTGTCATTATTTCACAAATTCGTTGGTGAAGCCTTTATCTGTCAAGTCTTCTTTGAGGATACCATTTTCTTTATCCCATTTGTAGAAGGCATTCCAGCGAGCTGCATCAAATTGACCCCATTTTTCCTTGTCGCTTGCGTATTCTTTTGACAAGTATTTTTGAGATTCGATGACAAAGTCACGTTTTTCCTTGAGTTCAGGCGCATTCTTGATGAGGATATCTGCAGCTTCTTCTGGATGCTCCATAGCATATTGGTAACCTTTTTTGATAGCTTGGATGACTTTACGTGCTTCTTCTTTGTTGTCTTTGAGGTAGTCGTTGTTGGCGATGATAACTGGTGAGTAGTAGTCAAATTCTTTAACGTAGTCTTTCAAGTACATAAAGTTAGCATCTACACCTTGAGATTTAGCCAGAATTCCATCCCATCCATAGTAGATCCAAGCAGTGTCAAAGACACCATTAGCAATCGGTGTGATAGAGTTTGAGTCGTTATTTGGTACTTTTTCCACCTTCTCAAAGTCCCCACCTTGTGATTCTACTAAGGTTTTCAACATAGCAAGTTCCGTTGGGTCATTCCAAGTCCCGTATTTCTTACCAACCAAGTCTTTTGGACTAGCTACATTGTCAGATTTACGAGAAATGATTCCTGATGTATTGTGCTCTACGATAGCTGCAACGGCAGTAATTCCTGCTCCTTTTTCCAATTTTTTAGCCATATAGTCTTGGAAATAGACTGCAAATGGTGCCTTACCGTTAATAACCAAGTCAGAAGAACTTTCTTCTGGTGGCAATTTCAAATCAACATCCACTCCAGCTTCTTTGAAATAACCTTTTTCCTTGGCCACATAAAGCCCTGTGTGGTTGGTATTTGGCGTCCAGTCTAGGATAAAGTCAATCTTCTTGAGTTCTGCTTCCTTATTATCCTTAGAAGCAGTTCCTTGACCACAGGCCACAAGCACAACAGCTACAAGAGCTGTTAAAACAGTTAAAAACACTTTCCATGTTTTCTTCATTTCAATTTCCTCTTTTCTTTTTCAGAAACATTCTTATTCTACGAACGTTTCCATTTAATAACATATTTTTCACTGACATCAACCAGCTTCATACCGAGAAGACTGATAATCGATACCAGAATAATAATAGCAAACATAGTATCATACTGAAACAGTTTCTTGGACTGAATCATGTAGACACCTAGTCCTTCAAAGCCTCCCAACCACTCAGATACTACTGTTGTGATAAAGGCGTAGGAGACACTGACCCTCAGACCAGCATAAAAGTAAGGCAGACTGACAGGGATTTTAAAATGCCACAGGATTTGCCAAGGTTTGGCCCGCATCAGACTAAACAAGGTCAGCATATCCTTGTCACAATGCCTAAAACCGTCCAAAATGCTGACGATGATAGGAAAGGTTGTTGTCAAGATAATCAAGACAATCTTGGGCAAAATCCCATAACCGAGCCACAAAACCAGGATAGGGGCTATGGCAATGGTCGGGATAGTCTGAACAACCACCATCATAGGGTAAATCAGATCGTTAAGCCAAGTCAAACTGTCCATAAGCACAGCCATGAGACAGGCAATCAAGACTCCCAAAATCAGTCCCAATAAAGCCACTCTCAAGGTGGCCCAGCTATGGTGCCAGAGAAATTCTCTATCACGAACAAAGGACAGGAGAATTTCAAGAGGTGTCGGCAGGATAAACTTGGGGAGAAGTTTAAGAAAACCTGCTAACTGCCAGATTGACAAGACCCCCATAAAGCCCAATAGACTAATGTGTCGTCTCAGTATACTTTTCAAGTTTCTCATCAATACTTAAAATCTCTCCTACATTTATTTTGACATTGGCAAAAACATTATCTGCCTCCTGCCCTGCCACTTCTAGCGCTTCTTTGAGAATGCGCATAAGCTCATCAAACTCCCCTTCCAAGACCGTTTCAAATGGTGTCACCACCATAGTCACCTCTTGAGCTTGCAGATAAGCAATGACTTGATCGATAACAGCAATCCGATCAATCCCCTGTGATAGGGGTAAAATTTGCAAGGCGATGCTTGCTTTCATAAGAACCTCCTCTTCTCGTTTTCCTTTGACAAAAAGAAAAACCTTTGCCATATATGGAAAAGGTCAAGAGTAGACTAAGTATCGTTCCCTACGCTGGCATTACCCAGATCAGGTGCGGTCGAAGCTTAACGCTTCCTCTCAGACTGTACACAGACTCCCATATATTATATGGACATATGATAGCGCAAAACAAAAAAAATGTCAAGGAAACTGCTTACAGAAAAGAGTAGGAAATTTTCCTACTCCCATTTTCTATACTCGTTCTCCATCACTATTTACTCTGTAGCCATCCACTGTCGTATTGACAGCTAAGGCGCCTGAAGAGTAAGAATAATACCACTTACCAGAGACTTGATACCACCCCGTTTTCATTGCCCCTGAACTATCTAAATAATACCACAGACCATTTTCCTTTAACCAGCCTGTCTGCATTTCACCAGATGATTTCAAATAATACCAACTAGATCCATCTTTCAGCCAGCCTGTTGATTTAGATCCATTTGATTTAAAATGATACCAACTACCATTTATTTTCTTCCAACCGACAGTTGAACTGTTATTGGATCCATAGTTAGAGCTATTTCCTGATTGATTCTGATAATTCTGTGAAGAGGTTACTCCCTCTAGCTGGATATAGCGACGACTTCCGTTATAAGCCGTATAACTCAACCACTTGTACCCATCTTTTTCGAGAATTTGATCATAATGAACATTCTCCCCAGGATAATAGTAATCAATTGCAGTTGCGCCAGCTAGAGGCTGATTTTTGATAGCAGCCTTAGTCTTAAAATAATGTGTTCCTCCTGTTGAAACTGAGGATTGACTATTCCCAACACTGCCACCAGCTAAATCTTTAAAATGAATAAAGCCAGTCATAGTATTCGCCTTCACGACGCGCTTATTGTAAGATTCCCTTATTCCATAATTGTATTCTTCAATCTCAATCTCATCTCCTATTACATTTGACACCCAAGCAACATGACCATAAGTTCCTGCAGTCGACCAAGCAATGGAGCCAATCGCTGGTCTATTATCGACACGATAGCCTTCACGACGAGCACGATAGCCCCATTCATTCGCATTCCCATAAGCCGCCGGAATCTCAAAACCATTGACATTACTCAAACGAAAGGCTGCAAAAGAAGTACACTGACGAGAATACATGCGCCACTTATCAATCTCCTGGCTCCCATTTTTATAATGAGCAGGATAATCATCCCCACGCGCAATCGATCCATTTCCTCCGGAATAGGCATATACACTATTACCCGCTGCTAACATCAATCCTACTACTAAAAAGGGAACAACCTTTTTAGCTGATTTTCTAAAAGAAAATCTTGTCTCTGCTACTTTAAATGGTGAAATTTTCATTCTTCCTCCTTGAAAAATAATATAAATCGAAGATTACCTTCACTTAAACTATTCGGAGAAAAAAAGAAAAAGTGAGAAAATTTCTCACTTTAGTCAAGATAATGAATCAAATTCTTTTCTGTAAGGATATCTGAGTAAGTAAAGGATTCAACGTAAACATTAGCTTGTTTATCTCCTTCAACGTTCCCAAATTCAACGATAAATAGGGATGGATAAACCTCAATTAGCTTACCCAATCTATTTTTTTGGCGCTTACGACCATTCTCCAAAGTCATTTCTACGACTTGTCCCTCATGTGCCTTGATTTCTTCTTTTATTTTTTTCATCTTGGCTACATCTGTAAATGCATCTGACATCTTATGCCTCCCTCTTTGAGATACTTGAAAATTTATTGTATTCTTTTTGGAAAATTAATTCCACCGTTCCACGAGCTCCACTACGGTTTTTCTCTATAATAACTTCTACCTTATTGTTTGGTATGCCTTCCTCTTCTTCACCACCACGCTCATAGTAGTCGTCGCGATAAAGAAAGGCTACGATATCAGCGTCCTGCTCAATAGAACCAGATTCACGAATATCAGACAAGACCGGTCTCTTATCCTGGCGTTGTTCTACACCACGAGAAAGCTGACTTAGAGCGATTACTGGAACCTTCAGTTCCTTAGCTAAAATTTTCAACTGACGTGAAATTTCTGAAACCTCTTGTTGACGATTTTCCCGACCAGTTCCCGTGATAAGCTGCAAATAGTCTATTAAAATCAAACCAAGATTTCCAGTTTCTTGAGCCAGTTTACGAGAACGAGAACGAATCTCTGTAATCCGAATCCCTGGCGTATCATCGATATAGATACTTGCATTAGCTAGGTTCCCTTGAGCAATGGTATATTTTTGCCACTCCTCATCAGTCAATTGACCCGTACGGATAGAATGCGATTCCACCAAGCCTTCTGCCGCCAACATACGGTCCACTAGACTTTCCGCACCCATTTCGAGTGAAAAAATAGCAACCGTTTTGTCCAACTTAGTCCCAATATTCTGAGCAATATTCAATGCAAAGGCTGTCTTACCAACCGCTGGACGGGCTGCTAGGATAATCAACTCCTCCTCATGAAGTCCAGTCGTCATATGATCCAAGTCACGATAGCCTGTCGCAATACCTGTAATATCGGTCGTTTGTTGCGAGCGAGTTTCCAGATTTCCAAAGTTGATATTCAACACATCTCGAATGTTCTTAAATCCACTTCGATTAGCATTTTCGCTGACATCAATCAGGCCTTTTTCTGCCTGAGCAATGATTTCATCAGCTGGTTGCGAAGCCTCGTAAGCTTGATTGACAGACTCTGTCAACTTGGAGATTAATCGACGTAGCATGGCCTTCTCTGCAACAATCTTAGCATAATACTCCGCATTAGCAGAAGTTGGCACAGAATTGACAATCTCAACCAGGTAAGACAAGCCACCAATATTCTGTAAATCACCTTGATTATCAAGAATGGTACGAACCGTTGTTGCATCTATAGCATCGCCACGATCCGATAAATCGACCATGGCTTGGAAAATCAAACGATGAGCATACTTAAAAAAGTCTCGAGACTCAATGTATTCTCGCACAAAAACAAGCTTACTCTCGTCAATAAAGATAGCCCCCAAAACGGATTGCTCAGCCAAGATATCTTGAGGTTGTACTCGTAACTCTTCTACTTCTGCCATCAGACTTCCCTTCCTTTTACAATCTTGTCAAGAAAGTGTAAATTTATCCTTCTTTCACACGAAGATTGATTACACTTGTGATATCTTGATAGATTTTCACTGGTACATCGATCAAACCAACTGCTCTAATCGGAGCTTGTACTTGGATATGACGTTTATCAATCTTGATTCCAAATTGCTTTTGCAATTCTTCTGCAATTTTCTTATTCGTAATAGAACCAAAGGTACGGCCATCTGGACCAACTTTTTCAACGAATTCTACAACAGTTTCTTCTGCTTCAAGTTGGCCTTTAATTGCTTTTGCTTCTGCAATCATCTCAGCGTGAGCTTTTTCTTCAGATTTTTGTTTACCACGAAGTTCACCTACAGCTTGAGCAGTCGCTTCTTTTGCTAGGTTCTTTTTGATAAGAAAGTTTTGTGCATACCCTGTTGGTACTTCCTTAATTTCTCCTTTTTTACCTTTTCCTTTAACATCTGCTAAAAAGATTACTTTCATTCTTCTTTCTCCTTTTCCTTTATTTCATTTAATACAATTTCTGTCAGTTTTTCACCTGCTTCTGACAAGGTTAAATCTTTAATTTGAGCTGCAGCTAAATTAAAGTGGCCTCCACCTCCTAACTCTTCCATAATCCGTTGTACATTCATTTTACTACGACTTCGAGCTGAGATAGAGATAAATCCTTGTGTATTCTTCGCAAGAACAAAACTCGCTTCAATGCCTGACATAGCTAACATGGCATCTGCTGCCTTACTAATAACAACTGTATCGTAGCATTTCGAGTCCGTAGCCTCTGCTATCAATACATCTGAACCTAATTTACGCCCTTGTAAAATCAGTTCATTGACCTCACGATATTCTTCAAAATCTGTCGCAGCGATTTCTTGGATAGCAATGCTATCACTTCCGCGCGTTCTGAGATAGCTAGCAACATCAAATGTCCGACTAGTCACTCGCGAGGTGAAATTTTTAGTATCCAACATCATACCAGCCATCAAGACGCTTGCTTGCATACGACTCAAACGATTTTTCTTAGAATTCTGGAACTGAATCAATTCCGTTACCAACTCACTAGCACTACTTGCACCACTTTCGATATAAGTAATAACCGCATTATCTGGAAAATCCTGATCCCGTCTGTGGTGGTCGATAACGATGGTTTGGGTAAATAAATCATAAAAATCTTTTGATAAAGTTAAAGCTGTCTTTGAATGGTCTACAAGAATCAACAAAGAACGATTAGTCACCATCCCCATTGCGCCCTTAACAGACAACAACTTTGTAACTCCTTCTTTTTCTAAGAATGAAACAGCTCGTTCAATATCCGGCGACATTTGTTCTTCATCATAAATAGCATAGCTATTTTGAGTCACATTGCTGGCAAACAACTGCATACCTACAGCAGAGCCAAGAGCATCCATATCTAGATTTTTGTGACCAACTACAAAAACCTGATCCACACTACGAATCTTATCTGAAATAGCCGTCATCATAGCACGCGTACGGGTCCGTGTACGTTTGATTGAGGCAGCAGATCCACCACCAAAATAAACTGGATTTTTCGTTTCGTCGTTTTCCTTGACAACCACTTGGTCGCCACCACGCACTTCAGCCAAGTTCAAATTGAGCAAAGCAACTTTCCCTATTTCATCATGATTTCCATCACCATAAGAAAATCCCATACTTAAGGTCAAGGGCAACTGTCTCTGTTTCGACTCTTCTCTGAAAGAATCAATAACAGAAAATTTATCGTTCATCAATCCCTCAAGCACCGTGTAGTCCGTAAATAGATAAAAGCGATCCATACTTACTCGACGGGAGAACATGGCATGTTTTCCAGCGAATTCTGAAACAAAATTGGCTACAAAACTATTAATATGACTGATATCAGACTCTGATGTTTCATCTTCTAAGTCATCGTAGTTGTCAACAGAAACAATCCCAATCACAGGCCGACTCGTTACTAACTCGACAGTCGCTTCGTATTCTCCAGACACATCAAAAAAGTAAAGAACTCCAGATGCCTTGTCCATATGAACCGAATATCGGGTCTCACCCAAGGTGGCATAAGAACCTGGATTCCCCACTGAAGCCTTGATAATAGTCTGAATTAAGGCTATATCAACCTCTCCCTCTTCATTAGTCAAAATCAATTCAGCGTAAGGATTGAACCATTCAACTTCACCTGACGATAAGTCTAGTTTAATAACTCCGACAGGCATCTGTTCTAACAAGGTTGTCAAACTATCTTCAGCTTGGTGGTTTACATACTGGATTTGTTCTACTTCACTCTTTGAGTAGTATTCTCTCTGATGGATGAATAGTAAAATATATGAACCCAAAATAAGTAGCAAAAGAAATAGCGTTACCAGTGTATTCGTTACAAAAACAAGTTGCACAGATAGCACTCCGAACGCCACTATTCCTAATATTAAGGGGAAAATAGGACTTACATAAAATTTTTTCATTCCAAACCTCTTGGCACCCATTATACCATAATAACCACCAAAAAGCGACTTTTTAAAAGTGTAATCAGTAATTCTACAAACTATAAGAAAAAGGAGGTTTACAACTCAGTAAACCTACCTTTACACATATTGAAATTAAGATTCTTTAACTTCTAACAGACCAATTTCGCCATCTTCACGACGATAAATCACATTAGTTGTTTGATCTTCAACATCTACATAGATAAAGAAATCATGTCCCAACAAATCCATCTGTAGAATAGCTTCTTCCAAATCCATTGGTTTTAAATCAATTTGTTTTGAACGAACAACTCTAGACTGGACAACATTTGAATCTTCCACCAAAGCATCTGTAAATAATTGACTAGTTGCCACCTTATTTTTATTTTTACGCTCGATTTTTGTTTTATTTTTACGAATCTGACGTTCAATTTTATCAGTTACAAGGTCAATTGAACCATACATATCTTGAGACACATCTTCTGCACGAAGAGTAATAGAGCCCAGCGGAATCGTTACTTCCACTTTAGCAGTTTTTTCACGATATACCTTCAAGTTAACTCGAGCATCCAACTCTTGTTCAGCTTGAAAATACTTTTCGATCTTTTCGAGTTTAGAAACTACATAATCACGAATTGCTTCTGTTACTTCTAGGTTTTCACCACGGATACTATATTTAATCATATGAGTACCTTCTTTCTAAACATTTTTGTTTTTCTGATTTCATTATAACGCTTTCATTTTATTTTTGCAAATTTTTTCCTCATCTTACAAGGGAAAAAGTTTTTACATCCTCAGCACCAGCTTCTTCCAGCAGTTTCTTTACACGATTTATAGTTGTTCCTGTAGTATAAATATCATCTATAAGTAGGATTTTCTTAGGAATGCTGACTCCACTTTTAATAAAGAAAGGAAGTTCTGTCGTCAAGCGTTCTGAGCGACTTTTAGAAGAACTAGCTCTCTCTTCTCTTTTATCTAATAAATCCAGATACTTGAAACCTGCTGCATCTACCAAGCCTTCAACCTGATTAAATCCTCTGTCAGCATATCTCTCCTTACTTAATGGAATGACTACAAATTGGTACTCTTTGTACTTTTTCAACCCCTCACTTAAAAATGAAGCGAAAACTTTTCTTAAAAGGAAGTCTCCATCAAACTTATACCGACTAAAAAAATCTTTCATAGCTTGATTGTAAGTAAAAATCGCTCTATGGGAGACCTCAATTCCCTCTTTACACCAAAATTGACAATCTTGACACTTTGTTGACAATCCTGTTTTCATACAATTTGGACAGTTTTCTTCTCCAATCCTCTCAAAAGTAGAGTCACAGTCTGAACAAAGACAAGACTCATCATTCTTCAGAAGTAAGAGACTACTAAAAGTTAAAACAGTCTTCATAGTCTGCCCACATAACAAACACTTCATAAGCCTGCCTCCTTATTCATCTGCTGAATTTCCTTAATTGCCTTCTTGATTGAAGCATTTAACCCGTCATGGAAGAAAAGCAAATCTCCTGTCGGTCTGTCCATACTCCGACCGACACGTCCTCCAATCTGTATTAAACTAGACTTGGTAAACAGACGATGATTGGCCTCTACTACGAAAACGTCAACACAAGGGAAGGTAACTCCACGCTCCAATATCGTCGTACTGATAAGTATTGTCAGTTCTCTATCTCGAAAAGCTTGTACCTGCTCTAATCGATTTTCTGTGATAGAAGATACAAAGCCAATTTTCTCATTTGGAAATTGCTCCTGTATGATTTCTTTTAACTGTTCCCCTTTCTTAATCTCTGAAGCAAAAATGAGTAACGGATAACCTGTCTTTCTCTGCTTCTCAATATAAGACTTTAGCTTTGGTGACAACCGACTTTTCTCTAAACAGTGATTAAAATCGGATAACCAGACAGGTTTAGGAATAATCAAAGGATTTCCATGAAATCGTCTTGGCAAACTCAATCGTTTTAATTCTCCGATGCGAACCTTCCTATCTAACTCATCGGTAGAAGTTGCTGTTAAAAAGATTCTCAAGCCATTCTCCTTTACACTATTCTTGACAGCATGGTAAAGCATAGGATTGTCAACATAAGGAAAGGCATCTACTTCATCCACTATCAGTAAATCAAAAGCTTGATAAAACTTCAATAACTGATGGGTCGTCGCAACAACTAGTGGTGTTCGAAAATACGGCTCTGATTCTCCATGTAGGAGGGCTATCTCACAAGCAAAATCCTTTTGCAGGCGCTTATACAGCTCCAAACAAACGTCTATGCGAGGACTGGCCAAACACACTGCACCACCCGCATTGATCACTTTAGCTACTACTTGATAAATCATTTCTGTCTTTCCAGCTCCTGTTACAGCGTGAACCAAGCTTGGCTCTTGCTTGTCTACCGCTTGAAGCAGTCCCTGTGATACCTTATCTTGAAAAGGGGTTAATTGACCACGCCATTTAAGAACATCTTGCTTCGGAAAATCCTCCTGTGGAAAATAGTATAAAGCTTGATCACTCCTGACTCGCTTCATCAGTAAACACTCCCTACAATAGTAAGTACCGATGGGCAAATACCATTCTTCTAGAATAGTACTATTACAACGTTGACAGAAAAGTTTCCCTTTCTCCTTTCTCATTGCTGGAAGTTTCTCCGCCAACTGACGTTCCTCTTCTGTTAATTCATTCTCAGTAAACAAGCGACCGAGATAATTTGGATTTACTTTCATACTTCTTTATTCGTAAAAACCTAGCGCTTTAAATGATTTTTTAGTACAATTAAATCATGGAATTTAGAACAATTAAAGAGGACGGACAAGTCCAAGAAGAAATCAAAAAATCCCGCTTTATCTGTCATGCCAAGCGTGTTTATAGCGAAGAAGAGGCTCGTGACTTCATTACTGCCATCAAGAAAGAGCACTACAAAGCTACTCATAACTGCTCTGCCTTCATTATTGGGGAACGTAGTGGAATCAAACGGACAAGTGATGATGGTGAGCCCAGTGGGACTGCTGGCGTTCCCATGCTTGGGGTACTAGAAAATCACAATCTTACTAATGTCTGTGTGGTAGTGACACGCTACTTTGGTGGCATTAAACTAGGCGCTGGAGGATTGATTCGTGCTTACGCTGGCAGTGTTGCCTTAGCTGTCAAAGAAATTGGCATCATTGAAATAAAGGAACAGGCTGGCATTGCTATTCAAATGTCTTACGCTCAGTACCAAGAGTACAGTAACTTCCTTAAGGAATATAATCTCATGGAACTGGATACAAACTTTACAGATCAAGTCGATACGATGATTTATGTTGATAAAGAAGAAAAAGAAACTATTAAAGCTGCACTTGTAGAGTTTTTTAATGGAAAAGTCACTTTAACTGATCAAGGTTTACGAGAAGTTGAAGTTCCTGTAAACTTAGTGTAAACAAAGGAGAAAAATATGGCATTTGGTAAATTCATTCAAGGACTCGCTGGTAACTTTAGCGAGCAAAACAAAGAAACTCTTATCAAAGAATATGGACAATATCTACTAGAAAATGAAGAAATTCAAAGTGGATATAAACTGATTCGTGATTCAATTATATTTACAAATATCCGTATTATCTTTACAGATAAACAAGGCGCTACTGGTCGTAAGATGTCTATTAAATCAATCTTTTTGATGAACATTGTTAACGTTGAAATGGAAACTGCAGGAGCAGGTATAGATGATAGTGAAATTACTATTACTTATTTAGAAAATGTCTTTCTAAAAGCACACAATGAGCATTTTAATGCTCATAAATTTGAATTCCCTAAGAAAACGGATATCATTCCACTTTACACCTATTTATTAGAATTAGCTTATCACAATCGCTTGAAAATTAACGGCTTAGACCTGTGATATAAAAAAATCCTATCACTTCGATAGGATTTCTATATTTTACAAATGGTATAGATAGCGTTATACTAGAAATATCTTATACAAAGAGGTATTCATATGTCTATTTATAACAACATTACTGAATTAATCGGTCAAACTCCGATTGTTAAACTCAACAACATCGTGCCAGAAGGGGCTGCGGACGTCTATGTAAAGCTTGAAGCATTCAACCCTGGTTCTTCTGTAAAAGATCGTATTGCTCTTAGCATGATTGAAAAAGCTGAACAAGACGGTATTCTGAAACCAGGTTCTACAATTGTTGAAGCAACAAGTGGAAACACTGGTATTGGACTTTCATGGGTAGGTGCTGCTAAAGGGTATAAAGTCGTCATCGTTATGCCTGAAACTATGAGTGTAGAACGACGTAAGATTATCCAAGCTTATGGTGCTGAACTCGTCCTAACTCCTGGTAGTGAGGGAATGAAAGGCGCTATTGCTAAAGCTCAAGAAATCGCTGCTGAACGTGATGGTTTCCTTCCTCTTCAATTTGACAATCCAGCTAATCCAGAAGTACACGAAAGAACAACAGGAGCTGAAATACTAGCTGCTTTCGGTAAAGATGGACTAGATGCCTTTGTTGCTGGAGTGGGTACCGGTGGAACGATTTCTGGTGTTTCTCATGCACTCAAATCAGCAAATTCTAACATTCAAGTTTTTGCAGTAGAGGCAGACGAATCTGCTATTCTATCTGGTGAAAAACCTGGACCACACAAAATTCAAGGTATCTCAGCTGGATTTATTCCTGATACACTTGATACAAATGCCTATGATGGTATTGTTCGTGTAACATCAGACGATGCACTAGCACTCGGCCGTGAGATTGGTGGAAAGGAAGGATTCCTTGTTGGTATTTCTTCAGCTGCAGCTATCTACGGAGCCATCGAGGTTGCCAAGAAATTAGGTACAGGTAAAAAAGTTCTTGCTCTAGCACCAGATAACGGTGAACGTTATCTCTCTACAGCACTCTATGAATTTGAAGTGTAGTCTCCTAAATACACTTAGCCCTTATTATAGGGCTTTTTATTTATACCTTAAAAATAGGAACATCTCCCTATAAAAATCGACTGCATAGAAAAAAGGAAGCAATTTGGCTTCCTTTTTATTATTAGTTATTCAAGGCTGCTGCCATTGTAGCTGCAACTTCAGCTTCAAAGTCGTTTGCAGCTTTCTCGATACCTTCACCAACTTCAAAGCGAGCGAACTCAACTACTGAAGCGTTAACTGATTCAAGGTAAGCTTCAACTGTCTTGCTGTCATCCATGATGTAAACTTGTGCAAGAAGTGTGTAAGCTTGGTCAACTTTAGTGTTGTCAAGCATGAAGCGATCCATTTTACCTGGGATGATTTTGTCCCAGATTTTTTCTGGTTTACCTTCTGCAGCCAACTCAGCTTTGATGTCAGCTTCAGCTTGAGCAATCACTTCATCAGTCAATTGAGATTTTGATCCATACTTCAAGTGTGGAAGAGCTGGTTTGTTAACCATTGCACGGCTTTCGTTATCTTGGTCGATAACGTGGTTCAATTGTGCCAACTCATCTTTAACGAATTGCTCATCCAATTCTTTGTAAGAAAGAACTGTTGGTTTCATCGCTGCGATGTGCATTGACAATTGTTTAGCAAGTGCTTCGTCTCCACCTTCAACAACTGAAATAACACCGATACGTCCACCGTTATGTTGGTATGCTCCAAAGTGTTGTGCGTCTGTTTTTTCAATCAATGCAAAGCGACGGAATGAGATTTTTTCTCCGATAGTTGCTGTTGCAGATACGTATGCAGATTCAAGAGTTTCACCTGAAGGCATTGTCAAAGCAAGAGCTTCTTCATTGTTAGCAGGTTTTCCTTCAGCAATAACTTTAGCTGTAGTATTTACCAATTCAACGAATTGAGCATTTTTCGCAACGAAGTCAGTTTCAGCGTTTACTTCAATAACTGCTGCAACATTACCGTTAACATAAACACCAGTCAAACCTTCTGCAGCAACACGGTCAGCTTTCTTAGCTGCCTTAGCCATACCTTTTTCACGAAGCAATTCAATCGCTTTTTCGATGTCACCGTCTGTTTCTACAAGCGCTTTTTTAGCGTCCATAACTCCGGCACCAGATTTTTCACGCAACTCTTTTACAAGTTTAGCTGTAATTTCTGCCATTTTGATTCTCCTATATTTTTTAAAAATAGGAGAGCCGGGCTAAGCCCCGCCCTCCTAGGTAATTACTAATTATATGAATTAAGCGTTGTCGCCTTCTACAACTTCAACGATTTCTTCAATTGAATCTGCTTGAGCTTCTGAAGCTGCAAATTCTGCTTCAACTGCTGCTGCATCTTCACCTTGACGTCCTTCGATGATAGCGTCAGCCAATTTAGCTGTGATCAATTTAACAGCGCGGATAGCATCATCGTTAGCTGGAATGATTACATCGATATCATCTGGATCAGTGTTTGTGTCAACCATGGCTACAACTGGGATTCCCAATTTCTTAGCTTCTTTAACAGCAATTTGCTCTTTATGTGGGTCAACTACGTACATAACATCTGGGATACGAGGCATATCTTCGATACCACCCAAGAATTTTTCAAGACGTGCACGTTGTTTGTTAAGAAGTGCAACTTCTTTCTTAGGAAGAACTTCGAAAGTTCCATCTTCTTCCATACGTTTGATTTCTTTCAAACGAGCGATACGTTTTTGGATTGTTCCCCAGTTTGTAAGAGTTCCACCCAACCAACGGTGGTTGATGAAGTATTGACCTGAACGTACTGCTTCTTCAGCAACTGCATCAGCTGCTTGTTTCTTAGTACCAACAAACAATACAACTGCATCGTTAGCTGCTGCATCACGCATGAAATCGTAAGCTTGGTCAGCGTATTTTACAGTTTGTTGCAAGTCGATAACGTGGATTCCGTTACGCTCAGTGAAGATGTACTTAGCCATCTTAGGGTTCCAGCGACGAGTTTGGTGGCCAAAGTGCACACCAGCCTCAAGAAGTTGTTTCATTGAAATTACTGCCATGAGTATTTCTCCTTTTTGTTTTTTTCCTCTTCTTGACTTCAACTCGCAAAACGACCCAAAGGCAACTGTTTCACAATTCATCAAGAATGAGTATTATCGTTCACACGACAAGTTTCATTTTACCATACTTTTTCAATATTTTCAAGTGATTTTAGCAGATTTTTAAAGTAAGGTAACTATATGAATCATAAAAGAGACTCAAATCGAGCCTCTTCGTTTTATTCATTAGTTTGGATAGATATATGTTACAAAACCTTCTGAAGTCGTAGTAGGATTGAACCATCCACGTTTATTTCCGATTGTACGGTTTCCACCATAGTTTGATTCAGATACTTGGATACTTGTTGATGATGAAACAGCTGTAACCACGGCTACGTGTCCATATCCACCATCATTCCAACATGCAATGGCACCAACTTGAGGTGTAGATCCTGTACGGAATCCTGCTGCAGCTGCACTTGTAGCCCACTGTGCTCCATTACCCCAGTAATCTCCAGCCCAAGGCGCCAATGTTTTAGCTCCCCATGTACACTCACCAGTTGGATAACTTGAAGCATTTGTACTATATGTTGGACGATGTGTCACTGGAGCAGGAGTGTAGCTTGTTGATTCTGTTGAAGCACTGCTTGAAGATGATTCAGACGAACTTGACTCAGATGAACTTGATGAAGAAGTAGTAGATACTGCTTGAACCTGTGCTGTAAAAGTTGTATTTCCAGAAGCAACTACTGTTTGTTGTTGACTTGCTTGTTTAGCTTTATAAGCTGCTTCTGCTTCTGCAGCTGCTTTAGCTTCTGCTTCTGCTGCAGCTTTTTTCTCAAGTAAACTTGCTTTTTCATCCTCTGCAGTAGCCTTTTCAGCAGCAAGATTCAATTCTGCAGCTTTCAACTCAGCTTGTTTTGTAGTTAATGATTGAGCATCATCAGCTAGTTTTTGCTGATTTGCAATAACTGTATTAATTGCATCATTGTTTGCTACTTGTTTTTCAGAAATAGCTTTTTTATCTGCTTTTTGTTGTTCCAACATCTTGTTGTTTGCAGATACGATTTCACTCATTGCAGCAACACGTGAAATAGCTTCTGTAATTGATTTTGAGTTTACAATTGTATTGATGTAATTTGTTGCAGCTCCATTTGTTTGAGCACTACGAGCTTGTTTTTGTAATGAATCATTGCGAGATACAATATTCTTAGAAAGTTCTGTAATTTCACCCTCAAGCTTTTTAGATTCTGCTTGTAGTCTATCATTTTCAGATTGCAAGTTTGATTGCTCTGTTTGAATAGCAGATACTTGCTCCTGAACTTGATCAACTTGTTTTTGTGCTTCTTGTTGTTGTGCTGTTAAGTTACTAATTTTATTATCTTGAGCAGCAATTTTGTCATCAGTAGTTTCTGCATGCGCAGTTGTTAAAACAGCTACTTGAGAAACCATTACTGTACTTAATAAAAGTGACGCTAAGATTTTTTTCTTCATATTACGTAGATACTCCTTCTTTTAAAGACATTACTAGTATACCAAAAAAAGGCCTAATGAATATTACGCCTTTGTTACATTTTTATTTCTTTCTTATAGATAAAATTTTTCAAAAATAAACTGAAAGATAATCATCCACATAAGGTTCAAAATCATTGATGGTACTAAACTATAGACTATAAATAAAGACATACTATCCACAGTTAAACCTACCACTATTGCAAGTATATAAGCTCCCATCTCAAATAGAAAAGTCATGACAATAATTGCCAACATTCTCGTCCAACGATTCAATAAAATAACGCTATTAAATTTATGGAGAAATGCCCCCAATAAGACGAATAACAAAGTCGCAATCCCTATCAAGTGGAAAAAGTAGATGTCATAGACCAAACCCACTACAAAACAATAAGCTAAGTAGAAGTACTCTGATACTTCAATCGTCTCAAATAAGAGAAACAAAAATAGAAAATGACTAGCCAACTGTACATGGGGAAATAATGAGCCCAAAAGCTGACTAATATGGGCATCAATTAGAACAAAGAAAGGAAGCAATAAAAATACTCCAACTCGCTTCAACTGTCTCATTATGAATTCCCCACTAATTCTATCACACTCACATTATGAGTATCTGCACTCAATTTAACAGTTACTTCTCGTGTCAAATAGTCCGTACTATGCGTTGTGGCAACCACTTCACCAACAGGAATATCAGCAACGTTAAAGTTTCCTAATCCACCAGTGATCACCTTATCTCCCGCACTAATATCGCTACTACTATTTAATTGACTAATTTTTAGAACTTCATTTTCCTTGTCATAGCCAACGATAATCCCATAAATTGTAGTAGAACCATGTTGAATTTTAACAGAAATCTTATCAGCATTTTCCGTATTTGTCAGAAGGTTGACCATGGTAGAGTTCTCCTCTACTTTTGAGACACTCCCAATCAAGCCACCATTTGCAATTGCTAACATATTCTCAGAAGCCCCTTTTGATTTGCCTGCATCTAAGGTCAACTCCTGCTTCCAAGATACTGGAGAACGCATAATAACATCTGCTGCCAAAGTCTTTGTAGCTTGCAATTTGGACTTCATATCAAGCAATTGGCGCAGTTGTTCATTTTCCATCTTTAAACTTTCCGCCTCATTTGATTTAACTTCTAATTGGTAAATCTGTTTCTTCAAACTTTCATTTTCATTATAAGTGCGTGTCAAATGAGCCAAATCTGATTTGACAGAATCAAACCACTGAAAAGGTTTTTGCACAACCCTATCAACCACTGAGATTCCATCTCCTAATCTTGTCACAATTGTACTTGAATAAGTCGTCGCTAAGAGAGCTGACACAAGCAGAACAGTGACAAAAACAATAATGACATATTTTGATTTTTTAAAACGGTTCATATCCCTACCTTTATATCAAAAACTGTTACAGTAACTTTTTATCAATTCCTGAAAGCTACTAAGATTTTAAGAAAAATAAGCAACAACCAAGTATGATAATAACAAGAATGGTCAGCGTATCCTTTCGAGTCCATTTCAATTGTCGATATTGACTTCTGCCTTTTCCACCCTGATAACCACGCGCTTCCATTGCGATAGCCAAGGAATCCGCACGTTTTAAACTTGTCGCAAAAAGAGGAATCAAAATGGGAATCATAGCCTTCACCTTTTGAACAATACTTCCTTCTCCAAAATCCACTCCACGCGCTTTCTGTGCATTCATAATCCGCGTCGTATCATCCATCAAGGTTGGGACAAAACGCAAACTCATAGACAGCATCAATCCAATTTCATGAACTGGAACTTTCATACTCTTTAAAGGTGCTAATAGAGCTTCGACAGCTGATGCCAAACTTAAGGGCATGGTCGTTAAGGTTAACAAAGTTGAAAAGAAAATAATCAATACAAAGCGACAAAAGATAATTCCAGCTTGTTGCAAAGCATAATCCGTAATTCTCACAAACGAAAACTCAAATAAAACATTCCCATTAGAAATGAAAAACAGTTGAAAAATAGTTGTGAAGGCAATCAAGAAAAACATAGACTTCAAGCCCTGAATAAAAAATGAAAGAGATACTCCTGACAAAGCAATAAATATCCCTGTCGCTATAAAAAGAATTAGATTCGTCAAGGGATTATTAGCCCAAAAAACGATCAAAATCAGTAGCATCATAGCCAGTAATTTGCTGCGTGGATCCAATCGGTGAACTATCGAATCCCCTGGGATATAACGCCCCAAAATCATACTATCCATTTAGCGACTCCTTGAACTCCTCTATCTTAATCGGTAATCGTTTAAATGACACGCCTCTATCAGCCAATCGTTTACAAAAGGATGTAATTTTAGGTACTCCCAACTGCACTTCTTCCATAAAGACAACATCTTGAAAGACATCACTTGGTTTACCACCCTTAACTAAACGTCCCTTTTCCATCACATAGACTTGATTTGCATATTCAGCAACATCATCCATCAAATGCGTTACCAAAACAATGGTCATCCCTGACTGGTGGAGTTTTTTGAATAAATTCATCAGCTCTTTTCTTCCCAGGGGATCTAGGCCTGCTGTGGGCTCATCTAAGACTAATATGGCTGGTTCCATGGCAAGTATGCCTGCAATGGCCACACGTCTCATTTGTCCACCTGATAGCTCAAACGGACTGCGATCAAAAAGTGATTCATCAATTCCAACCAGAGCCAGTTTCTCACGCGCAATCTGCTCCGCATCTTCTTCAGAAACTCCAAAATTTTGCGGTCCAAAAGCAACATCTTTCAAAACCGTTTCTTCAAAGATCTGATTTTCAGCAAACTGAAATACCAAGCCAACCTGTTTTCTAATTTGACGAATATCTTTGTTTTTAGAAGTCGAGGTGATTAAGGTATCAAAAACTCGTACACTTCCTTGGCTTGGCACCAATAAACCATCTAATAGTTGTAAAATAGTTGATTTGCCGCTACCTGTGTGCCCAATTAAAGCCGTATAAGAACCATCTTCAATCGTCAAGGAAACATCCGACAAAGCTGTTGAAGCTAAGGGAGTTCCTTCTTGATACGTAAAACTCACATTTTCTAGAGCAATTCCCATAGTTTATCCTCTAGCTCACTTTCTGTCAAATAATTTTCAGGCAAATCATAGCCATTCTGGCTCAAAGAATGTTTTAATTGATTAGCAAAAGGATCGTCTAATCCAATTTGATCCAAATCATTTCGAGAGAAAAGCTCCCTTGGACTACTAGTTGATTCAATTGACCCTTTTTTCATGATCAACACACGATCACTCATGGCAACTTCTTCCAAATCATGTGTAATGGAAATGACCGTCATATCATAGTCTTTCCGAATTCCTTTTACTGTCTCAATCAGTTCTCTACGTCCCTCAGGATCCAACATACTCGTTGCTTCATCTAAGATTAAAATAGCTGGTCTTAGGGCTACAACACCTGCAATAGCCACACGTTGCTTTTGGCCACCTGATAGACGCGCTGGCTCTCTCTTTTTAAAGTCCAACATGCCAACCAAATCCAGAGCTTCTTCCACTCTCTTTTTCATTTCTTGACGAGAAAGTCCCTGATTTTCCAAACCAAAGGCAACATCATCTTCAACAGTCGCTCCAACAAATTGATTGTCTGGATTTTGAAAAACCATACCGATTTGACGACGTATATTCCAAACATTTTCCTCAGTCAGCCGTTGGCCATCAATTACAATCTCTCCGGATTCTGCTTCCAGTAAGCCATCAATTAAGCGAACCGTCGTTGATTTACCACTACCATTATGCCCTACAATCGAAAGCCATTCTCCACGTTTCACGTGAAACGTAATATCCTTCACATCGTAATATTCCTGACTTTCCTTATAGCGAAAAGAAAGATTTTTTACATCAATTACTGATTTCATTTCGAACCAAATGTCCCTTTAAATACATAGGCACTACCCTTGAAATAATCATAGCCAGAGTAGATAGTGAAAAACAAGGCTACATAAAGTAGAACTTGACCAAGCAAAGTCCAATGTAATAGCAAGAAAATAATGGCAAACATCTGACTAAAAGTTTTAATTTTTCCAGGCATTGCTGCTGCTAAAACTGTTCCACCAGTTTCAACTAATAAAAGTCTTAAACCTGTCACAGCCAACTCACGACAGATAATCACTGCAACAATCCAAGCTGGAGCCATTCCTAACTCAATCAGCATAATAAAAGCCGACATAACTAGTAGCTTATCCGCCATAGGATCTGCAAATTTACCAAAATTACTAACCACATTCCATTTACGAGCTAAATATCCATCTAAATAGTCTGTAATACTGGCAATAGCAAAGATAATAGCTGCTACCATATGACTCTCTATCGAATTTCCTACTGTTAAAATAAAGATAAAAATAGGTATAAAGAGAATTCGACCTATTGTTAAGATATTTGGAATTTGTTCTTTTTTCATTCGTTTTTCCTTAATTTTTAGTAAAGGTTACAGCGATTTTTCCAGTCTGAGCTGTTAATTTCGATAAATCAACAGTCTGATTGTCTACTGTTAAGGCAACACCTTTGACAACACCTAAAGTAATTGTCACAGGATTTTTAGTTGAAACGCTTGTTTCCGCACTTTTATTATCCGGTGATAAAGTCACACCACCCTCAAGATCACTTTCTGAAACACTAACCCAACTTCTAGCATCTGACACTGATAATTGCAATTTTGCAGTTTCCTTGCTCGTTTTATAAGCAACTTCTACTCGATTTCCTTCACCTGATACACTTATAGCAGGTTCTATATTTGAAGAACTACTAGATGAGCTACTGCTTGAAGATGGAGTTACAGAACTAGTCGAACTTATTGCTTGGACTACACTATAACTAGACGCAGACGAACGCTCCGGTTGAGTCTGGAGATAATTCCAAACATAATAAGTCACAAAAATGACAATCGATAGTGCAAAAAGTATAAAATAAAATAAAGGTAAAAATGATGCCTTATTTTTCTTACTTGAACGTCTCCTACCTGTCAACTCGTCTTCATCAACATCTACTTCCTCATAAGTAATCATGCTCCCAGAATCATAAGCATCCAAGACAATTCGCTCATCAAGTTCAACTGCCCACGCATACTTTCTCAAAAAAGAACGAGTATAAAATGGACTAGGCAGTTGATCAAAATCATCAGCTTCCATAGCTTCCAACATATCCAACTGAATTTCTGTTTTTTTGTGTAATTCTTCTAAAGTCAACCCTTGGTTGGTTCTAGCTAAACGTAAAACCTCACCAATTGTTTTTTTCCTCATACTTGTCATTCCTTCTTTCTAGTGTCTATTATGATTAGTTAGTATGATGGGAATATTGTAAAATCAACTATATCCCCTTCATCTATTAAGTGATGCCCTGCTTCAAGGACATCCTCTAAAGTAATTTCCTGTAAAATTTTCGGCAAATCAAAGATTGTCTCACCTTTTCCAAAAGCATCATATTGCGTTGCAATAAATTCAAGAGAGTTCATGCTACTGAAAAATTCTCCAAACATCTCTCTTTTGATAATATCTAAATGATCCTCTGTAATATCTAAATCCTTTGTAAAATTACGAATGGCCTTCCTAAACTGATGAGATAAAGCAACTGGCTCTTTTGTATCCATTGTCAACATAACAAAATGAAAGCGACTTGTAACTTCAACTTCAAGAGATAAGGAAGCATCTATTTTACCTGATTCATATAGTTTTTGAAAACGATCCGAAGTCCAACCAAACATCATTGCAAATAATAATTTTAATAAAATATGATGTCGATAGCAATCATCCTCAGCAACTTTTCTCCTACCTCTAATCCCAATCGCTAGTTTAGGAGAAGACACTTCCATTCTCATACTGTCTGTTTGCTTTACATCTTTTAAAACAAACTTTTCTCTTGCTACTTCCTGAACATCTAAATCTTTCAGTTCTTTGCTTTCAAAATAGTCCTGTACTTGATCCACATCAAAATTACCAACTAAAAACAGAGACATGTTTACAGGTTTGTAAAACCTTGTAAAATTTTCTTGCAAATTAGTTAGATTGATTTGGGAAATTGACTCCTCACTTCCAACTATATCAGTTGCTAAAGGTGTGCCAGGATACAAATTCGCTAAAGTTGAAAAGAATAAACACGAATCTGGATCATCTTGATACATTTCTCGTTCTTGCTGAATAATATCCTGCTCTCTTAAAATGGAATCTTCAGTAAAATGGACTGATGTTACCAATTCATCAAGTAAGTCTAAATTTTCTAAAAAATGATCCGTTGCTGAAAAAAGATAGTTTGTTTTTGTAAAACTTGTAAAGGCATTGCTATCCGCACCTAGACTCGTAAAAGCTGACATCAAATCGCTAGCATCTTCTCTCTCAAATAATTTATGTTCAAGAAAATGAGCAATTCCCGCAGGATATTCTTTTACATCTCCGTCAACTTCTGTGACAAGCGTATCTAGCGAACCAAACTGGACAGTTACACTCCCGTAAACCTCTTTAAATTCCTTTTTAGGCAAAAGAGCAACTGTCAATCCGTTGGCCAAACGAGTTCGATAAACCATTTCTTTTACAGCTGGATAGTATTTTTCTTCAAAAATAACCTTTGTCATTCTATTCCTTCCATAAAGTAAATCGCTTGTAGTTTCACATTATTAGCTGCTCTACAAATAGCATCTTTATCAACTTGCTCGAGTTTTGCAATCCAACTTTTAAAGTCTGCTGAAGATTTTCCAAGTAAGGCATTTTGATAAGCACGTTCAATCAATGAACCTTGATTATCTTGAGAAAGCAACAAAGATCGACGAATCATTTCCTTGGTCTGCTCTAGCTCAAGTTCTGTAAAATAACCTTTTTTTAAATCAAGCAGTTGATTATTCATCATTTTACGAGCCTGGTTCCGATTTTCTCGATCGATACCAGCATACATCCTCAAGAATCCACTAAATAAATCAAGCTGACTTGAAATAGTATAAGCCAATCCAGCATTTTCACGGACGTTTGTAAAGAGCTTAGAATGAGCAAATCCACCAAGTAAACCATTCATTACAATCATGGGTAAATGTTTCTCATCACCATATTCAGAAGGGCAATGATAACCCAATTCCAAAATGGATTGTCCCACATTTTTCCGAACCATACCTTCCTGAAGGATATTAGAATATGGTTGACAATACTGAACTTTTACATCTCCTTCTCGACCTTTGAAGCCAAATGATTCTAATACATTTTGAATTTCAACCTCATTAAAATCACCTAGGAAAAAGAAATCTATTCGATCATTAGCCAAAAATTCTTGGAAACAAGAATAAGAACTTTGTGGAGTTTCAGCTAAAATACGATTTCGTAAATCACTGTATTCCAATTGGAGACGTTCATCATGAAAAAATAATTTATCTAATTCTTTATGTGCAAAATAAAAAGAATCATCCATATCAGCTGCTAAACTTGCTAGCAATTGTTTTTTCTCAATTTCAAATAAGGCCGGATCAAACCCATTATCAACTACTACGGGGGAAAAAAGAGTTTCTTTTACTAGTTCCAAAACCTGAGAAGTTAGCACATTTTTCCTACTTAAAAACTCATCACGAACATAGGTAAATGTCAATTCTACAATATGACTTTGCCCTCTTCTGAAACAATTGGTTGACATATCTGTACCGTATAGACTGGCTAAATGTATTCTCAAATCTTGAGAAGTGGGATACATCTGATTAGCAGTCTCTAGCATACTCGCACTCAACATGCGACCTGCAATCGTATCGAGGGATAATGGAGTGGTAAAACGCACGGCGATTTTGTTCGTTTTAAACTTTTTTGATTGGATAAAATGTGTTGAAATTCCATGCACTAACTCCATGATTTACCTCCTTATATACAGACTTCTATTATATCACGAAAAACTGAAATTTTCTTGTTCTCTGTAACAGTTTTGAAATAAAAATCGCTTACATTTCTCCCTATTTCTCTCACTATTTTTAGGAAAATATGGTATAATACCAAAGATTGAGGTGAATTATGGAATACAAATTATTTGAAGAATTTATTACCCTCCAAGCACTACTCAAAGAACTTGGAATTACACATAGCGGAGGAGCTATTAAATCATTTCTCTCTGAACATTCTGTTTACTTTAATGGGGAATTAGAAAATCGTCGTGGTAAAAAACTTCGTATTGGTGATAAAATTGACATCCCTGACCTGAATATTGATATCTTGTTGACACAACCTACTTCTGAAGAACAGGATAAATACCAAGATGATAAAGTTGAAAAAGAACGAATCGCTAAACTTATCAAGGAGATGAATAAGGGAGTAAAAAAAGACGACTCTAAACCTACTTCATCACCAAAAAGCAAACAAGCTCCACGATTCCCTGGTAGATAATCATGTGGCTACAACACCTATCTCTCAAAACTTTTCGTAACTACAAAGAGACGAAAATAGACTTTAATCCTAAATTAAATGTCTTTTTAGGACGCAATGCACAAGGTAAAACAAATATGTTAGAGGCTATCTATTTTTTAGCCTTAACACGCAGTCATCGAACTCGAACAGATAAAAATCTAATTCATTTTGATGAAGAACAACTTCATCTTTCAGGTCTCGTTCAGAAAAAAACTGGATCCATTCCTCTAGAAATCGAACTAACACAAAAAGGACGTGTGACAAAAGTGAATCACTTAAAACAGGCACGACTTTCAGATTACGTAGGACACATGAATGTTGTCTTATTTGCTCCTGAAGATTTACAACTAATTAAAGGAGCACCTTCAGTTCGACGAAAATTCATTGATATGGAGCTTGGGCAAATTAAGCCAATCTATTTATCTGACTTAACCAATTATAACCATATCCTTAAGCAAAGAAATACCTATTTAAAATCAGCTCAAACAATAGATGAAACCTTCCTTTCAGTACTAGATGATCAGCTAGTCGATTATGGATGTCGTGTAATGAAGCACCGCTTAGATTTCATAAAAAAACTAGAGCATTTTGGGCGTAAGAAACATTTTGAAATCTCTAATCAGATTGAAGAACTGTCAATATCCTATCAATCTTCTGTCAAGATAGCTGACAAAGAAGATTTATCTGAATCTTTCAAAATTGCTTTAGAAAAAAGTAGGTCCAGAGATTTATTTAAAAAGAATACTGGCGTTGGTCCTCATCGAGATGATATTTCTTTTTATATAAATGGGATGGATGCTAGTTTTGGAAGTCAAGGTCAACATCGTAGTCTCGTCCTATCTATAAAATTAGCAGAAATCGAATTAATGGAAAGTATTACTACAGAATCTCCAATATTACTGCTTGACGATGTTATGAGCGAACTTGACAACACTCGACAACTAAAATTATTAGAAACAATTTCTCATTCAATCCAAACCTTTATCACAACAACCAGCTTAGATCATCTTCAAAATCTGCCAGAAAATCTAAGCATCTTCACTATTCGGGATGGTAAAGTTACTGTAAAGGTAGGTTGACAATGTTGTAAAAGAACTCCTGTTTTCACGGGAGTTCTTTTCAGTGTTTTTACATAGAATAATTTGGTGCCTCATTAGTAATTTGTACATCATGAGGATGGCTTTCTTTCAAACCAGCACCAGACATTTCAATAAATTGAGCATTATCGTGTAGTTCTTTAAGGTTAGCTGCACCACAGTAACCCATACCAGAGCGAATACCACCAATCATTTGGAAGACAATATCAGCTGCCGCTCCTTTATAAGCAACACGACCTTCAATTCCTTCTGGAACGAGTTTGTTTGCTTCATTGACAGAACCTTGGAAGTAACGATCGCTTGAACCTTTTTTCATAGCAGCAATTGATCCCATACCACGGTAAGTCTTGAACTTACGTCCTTGGAAGATTTCAGTCTCACCTGGAGCTTCATCAGTTCCAGCAAACATTGATCCAAGCATAACAGCATTTCCACCTGCAGCAAGGGCTTTTACGATATCTCCAGAATACTTGATTCCACCGTCAGCAATGATCGTTTTACCATATTCACGCGCAACAGCTGCAGCATCGTAGATAGCTGTTACTTGCGGAACACCAACACCAGCAATCACACGAGTAGTACAGATTGAACCTGGTCCAATCCCAACCTTGACAACATCTACACCTGCTTCGTAAAGTGCGCGCGCTCCCTCAGCAGTTGCAATATTTCCAGCAATCAAAGTACGATCTGGGAAGTGAGCACGAATCTCAGCAATTTTACGCAAGACACCTGCAGAATGACCATGTGCAGTATCAATAACAATCGCATCCGCTCCTGCTTCAAAAAGAGCCTCTGCACGTTCAAATGTATCTGAAGTAACACCTACTGCACCTGCAACTAATAGACGACCAAACTCATCTTTAGCAGCATTTGGAAACTCAATAACTTTTTCAATATCTTTGATAGTAATCAAACCAGAAAGACGACCTTCTTCATCTACTAAAGGAAGTTTCTCAATACGGTGCTCTTGAAGAATACTCTCAGCTGTTGCAAGATCTGTACCCACAGGAGCAGTAACAAGATTTTCACTAGTCATATGATTTGAGATTGGTTGGTTATAATCTGAAATAAAACGAAGATCTCGGTTTGTCAAAATACCAACCAATTTACGATTTTCAAGTGTTTCAACAACTGGAACACCACTGATGCGGTAACGCCCCATAAGCTCATCTGCTTCAGCAATTGTATGTTCAGGCGTCAAGAAGAACGGATCAATAATAACTCCATTTTCAGAACGTTTTACCTTACGAACCTCGTCTGCTTGTTGAGCAATTGACATGTTTTTATGGATAACTCCGAGACCACCTGCACGAGCAATAGCAATGGCCATTTGACTCTCTGTAACTGTGTCCATGGCAGCGGTAATAATTGGGATATTTAAAGTCAAATTATCTGCCAATTTAGTTGTTAAATCAGCATCGTTAGGCAACACATGACTTTCAGCTGGAATAAGCAATACATCATCAAAGGTAAAACCTTTTTTCAAAAATTTAGTGTCCCAATTAGACATTCGAAGTTTCCTCTTTTCTTTCTTTTTGAGCTTGACTCTTTTTATATTGTATCTATCATACCATTCTATAAAAATTTGTCAAATGTTACAGGGGTAAATAAAAAACTATCTTTTCTTCTAGATAGAAATGATAGTTTCTTGTAAAATAAACTTAGTTAAAGTAATGGAGTCCCATTGCTCCTTTAACCTCAGATAGGGTTTGACCTGCAACTTCACGCGCTCTTTCACTACCTTTTTGAAGCATATTATAAACTTCTCCCATATCCTTAGCAAATTCGATACGGCGCTCACGAATAGGACCAAGTTCACGTTCTAATATTTCAAGTAGATAACGCTTGGTCTTCACATCACCAAGACCACCTCGTTGATAATGTTCTTTCATGTCAGCAATTTCTTGAGCATCTTCTAGACGACCAAAAACATCTAGATAATGGAAAACCATATTTCCTTCAATTTTACCTGGATCCTCAACGCGGATATGATTTGGATCTGTATACATACTCATTACTTTTTTACGCAAAGTATCCGCATCATCAGCTAAATAAATACCATTATTGAGTGATTTAGACATTTTAGCATTCCCATCTAAACCAGGCAAACGCCCTGCTCTCTCATTTTCTGGATAAATACCTTCCGGTTCTACCAAGACATCACAGTTATATGCATTGTTAAAAGAACGAACAATTTCACGAGTCTGCTCAATCATTGGTTTCTGATCTGTCCCAACAGGAACATAGTTGGCCTTAAAGGCTGTGATGTCAGCTGCTTGTGCAATTGGATAAACCAAAAATCCTGTTGGAATGCTTTCTCCAAATCCCTTCTGAGCAATTTCTGTCTTGACAGTTGGATTGCGCTCCAAACGTGCTAATGACACTAAATTCATATAATACATAGACAACTCAGCCAACTCTGGAATCTGGCTTTGAATAAAAATAGTTGACTTACTTGGATCCAATCCAACTGCAAGGTAATCCAAAGCCACATTTCCGATAGACTCTACAATGGTTTGAGGGTCTTTAGCATGATCTGTCAAGGCTTGTTGGTCAGCCAAGAACACAAACATATCATACTTATCCTCTTCCTGTAATAATACTCGATTTTTGAGACTTCCAACATAATGTCCAATATGCAATTTTCCTGTTGGACGGTCTCCTGTTAAAATAATGGGTTTAGTCATTTTGTTCTCCTTCGATATAGTCCCTTCAATTATAGCATTTTTTTAATGAAATAACCGTAATTTATCAAAATAAATCAGCCTTGCTATTTACGGATTTGTGTAAAGTATACTGTAAATTTAATTTACACAAAATTGACAGATAAAAATTTGAATATTTCCGTATTTTCTAGTAGAATAAATATATTACATATATAGGAGAAAAACATTGCTTACAGTATCTGATGTTTCACTACGTTTTAGTGATCGCAAACTTTTTGATGATGTCAATATCAAATTTACAGAAGGAAATACTTACGGATTGATCGGTGCTAATGGTGCCGGAAAATCAACCTTTTTAAAAATTTTAGCTGGAGATATCGAACCTACTACTGGTCACATCTCTCTTGGTCCAGATGAACGTCTCTCTGTTCTTCGTCAAAATCACTTTGACTATGAAGATGAACGTGCCATTGATGTTGTTATCATGGGAAATGAAAAACTTTATAGCATCATGAAAGAGAAAGATGCCATCTACATGAAGGAAGATTTCTCAGACGAAGATGGAGTGCGTGCTGCAGAACTTGAAGGAGAGTTTGCCGAGCTTGGAGGATGGGAAGCAGAAAGTGAAGCCTCTCAACTCCTTCAAAACCTAAATATCCCAGAAGAATTGCACTATCAAAATATGAGCGAATTGGCCAACGGTGAAAAAGTAAAGGTTCTCCTCGCCAAAGCACTTTTTGGTAAACCAGATGTCCTTCTTTTGGACGAGCCGACCAATGGTTTGGATATCCAATCAATTACATGGCTAGAAGACTTCTTGATTGATTTTGATAACACCGTTATCGTAGTATCACACGACCGTCACTTCTTAAACAAAGTATGTACTCACATGGCCGACCTTGACTTCGGAAAAATCAAACTCTATGTCGGAAACTATGACTTCTGGAAGGAATCTTCTGAACTCGCTGCTAAATTGCTAGCAGACCGTAATGCTAAAGCAGAAGAAAAAATTAAACAATTGCAAGAATTCGTTGCTCGTTTCTCTGCTAATGCTTCTAAATCAAGGCAAGCAACATCACGTAAGAAAATGCTTGATAAGATTGAACTTGAAGAAATTGTACCATCTAGTCGTAAATATCCATTTATCAACTTTAAAGCGGAACGTGAGATTGGTAATGATCTCTTGACAGTAGAAAATCTAACTGTAAAGATTGATGGTGAGACTATTTTAGATAATATCAGCTTTATCTTGCGTCCAGGTGATAAGACAGCGCTTATTGGACAAAATGACATCCAAACGACTGCATTAATTCGTGCAATCATGGGGGACATTGACTATGAAGGAACTGTCAAGTGGGGAGTAACTACTAGCCGTTCTTACTTGCCAAAAGATAACTCGGCAGATTTTGCAGGAGGAGAGTCAATCCTTGACTGGTTGCGTCAATTCGCAAGTAAAGAAGAAGATGACAATACTTTCCTACGTGGCTTCCTCGGCCGTATGCTCTTCTCTGGAGATGAGGTTAACAAACCTGTAAATGTCTTGTCAGGGGGAGAAAAAGTTCGTGTCATGCTTTCAAAACTCATGCTCTTAAAATCAAATGTCCTTGTACTTGATGATCCAACCAATCACTTAGACTTGGAATCTATCTCAAGCTTGAATGATGGATTGAAAAACTTTAAAGAATCAATCATCTTTGCCAGCCATGACCACGAGTTTATTCAAACTCTAGCCAACCATATCATTGTTTTGTCTAAAAATGGCGTCATTGACCGTATCGATGAAACCTATGATGAATTCCTAGAGAATGCAGAAGTACAAGCAAAAGTTAAAGAACTTTGGAAAGACTAAAAAAATTCAAAACTCAGTTGGGTTAACCAGCTGAGTTTTCTAACATTTTATGAGGTAACATGAAATTATTTTTTAAAACATATTGGACCTATTTTGTTTCTTTCATCATTCCCATAATCATTATGATAGGAGTATATCTATCTCAAGGTATCTACTGGAATAGCGATACATCTCCACTATTAGGAGATGGGTTTCATCAATACGTTATTTTTGATATAGCTCTAAGAAATATCCTACACGGAAATGGTAGTTTGTTCTACACCTTTACAAGTGGCCTCGGATTGAATTTCTATGCCCTATCTAGTTATTACTTGGGTAGTTTCCTTTCACCACTAGTTTACTTTTTTGATATAACTAATATGCCAGATGCTGTCTATCTGACAACTCTCTTAAAATTTGGATTGATTGGACTGTCAACTTACTTTAGTTTAAATAAACTATTTCAATCGATTCCTAAGCCTTTAAAACTAGCTTTATCTACTTCCTATGCTCTGATGAGTTTCACTGTCAGTCAATTAGAGATAAAAACCTGGCTAGATGTTTTTATCTTGATTCCTTTAATTATAACTGGTTTACAGCTACTCATCACTGAAAAGAAATTCCTATTGTACTTTACAAGTCTGTCAATCTTATTTATCCAAAACTATTATTTTGGCTATATGACAGCATTGTTTCTTATTTTCTGGTATCTCTGTCAAATTTCTTGGGACTTTAAAACCCGAAAATCATCTTTTCTTGATTTCATAATCACCTCCGTTTTAGCTGGTATGGCTAGTTTGATTCTGACTCTTCCTACTCTGTTTGATTTACAGACACATGGGGAAAAATTGACTGAAGTTACAAAGTTTCAAACTGAAAGTAGCTGGTATCTTGATCTTTTTGCTAAGCAATTCATCGGTTCCTTTGATACAACAAAGTATGGGGCCATCCCAATGATTTTTGTTGGACTACTTCCCTTTATTTTGACCATTTTATTTTTTACGCTGAAATCTATTAAGTTTCACGTGAAACTTATCTATGCAATCTTCTTTACATTTCTAATTGCAAGCTTTTATATTGAAGTTCTTGATTTATTTTGGCAAGGCATGCATACTCCAAACATGTTTTTACATCGCTATGCTTGGATTTTCTCTACCTTGTTAATTTACACAGCAGCGGAAGTCTTAAATCGTCTGAAAGAAATTAAAATCTGGAATTTTTTAGTTTCGCTTTTTCTTATAGTAACAGGATTTTTAGCTACCATCTATCTAAAATCGCATTATTCTTTTTTAACAGATTTGAATATTCTGCTTACTCTTGAATTTTTGGTTGTCTATTCGCTTTTACTCCTTGCAGTTATCAAAAAGTTTATCTCTGTAAATCTATTTGCCATTCTAATCTCTTTATTTATAATGGTTGAAATGAGTTTAAATGCTTCATCTCAAATGGACGGAATTGCTAAAGAATGGGGTTTTGCTTCTCGAAGTTCATATAATCGAGATATCCCAGCTATGGAATCTTTCTCAACAGATATTGGAAATCAATTTACTCGTACTGAAAAACTACAAACTCAGACAGGAAATGACAGTATGAAATTCAACTACAATGGAATCTCTCAATTTTCATCTGTTCGAAATCGTTCAGCAAGCTCTACTTTGGATAAACTCGGGTTTAAATCCTCTGGGACTAATCTCAATCTCCGCTATGCAAATAATAGTATTTTGGCTGATAGTTTATTTGGTATCCAGTACAATATCTCAGACAGTCCTATTGATAAGTATGGTTTTAAAGATATCTATCAAAAAGATAATCTTACCCTATATGAAAATCAATACTCTCTTCCGATTGCATTTGCTAGTCAATCTGTTTACAATGATGTCAAGTTCAATGAACACACTTTGGATAATCAGGCCTCGTTTTTAAATCAACTTGCTAACGTCAATTTTGATTATTTTTCTCCAATCCCTTATGACAAAACAGAAAATACTGATGATTTGATTAGTGTTACAAGTTCTTCAAATGAGGATGCAGCAATCCAGTATCAAATTGAAGTACCAGAAAACAGCCAAGTTTATCTTTCTTTCACAAATCTTCACTTTTCTAATGATAAACAAAAGAAAGTTGACATCCTTGTAAATGGTGAAAAAAAGACTTTTACAACTGATAATATCTTCTCCTTCTTTAATCTAGGCTATACAAAAGAGAAAAAAACTTTCAATATCAATGTTAGTTTCCCTGGAAATTCACAAGTATCATTTGAATCTCCTACCTTCTATCGTTTAGATACCCAAACTTTAACTGAGGCAATTCAAAAAATTAAAGAACAGCCTGTAACAGTATCAACTTCTAAAAACAAGGTTTTTGCTACATATGATGTCCAACAAGATACATCTATTTTCTTCACCATTCCTTATGACAAAGGTTGGTCTGCCTACCAAGATGATAAGAAAATAGAAATTAAACAAGCTCAAACTGGATTTATGAAAGTTGATGTTCCCAAGGGAAAAGGAACTATTACACTTTCCTTTATTCCCAATGGTTTTATTACTGGATCAATCTGTTCCTTTACTTCACTTTTACTATTTGGAATTTATAATCACAAACGAAAGTCATCTAAGACATAAAAAAATCGACCAATTAATCGGTCGATTTTTTTAATCTTCTTCCATTTTCTTAGGTTGATAGGCTAGCATACCTAAACCAATAAATAGGGCTAATATCACGACAAGGTAAACGACTTGATGATGAATATTTCCTGTCATAGAGATTGTTTGTCGTAATCCCGAAACTGAATAACTCATTGGTAACCAGGGATTAATAGCTCTAAAGAAATCATTTGTCAAAGCAAGCGGGTAAGTACCTGCACTTGATGCTAACTGTAATAAAAGCAAAATAAGAGAAAAGAAAGCTCCTATACGGCTATTCCATGTTGTTAAAGCGGTCACCATGGACATGAATACTAAACTTGTTAGGATAATGAGAATAAATGTTCTCATCTCATGATTAGCCGTTAGACCAATAAGATGAACTCCTCCATATACCAAAATTCCTGCCAAAACAGCTATAATACCATTTATTTCTGCTCGAGATTTCAACCAAGCCCAACGACTCTCTGGATGACGTCCTGAAGGCAACTTCGCAAAGATCATATTCGTTGATATTGCTGCAACAAAGAGAGCAACTGATATCATATAAGGAGCCATTGCAATTCCATTTACAGGAACTTGATCATTGTCTGTTTTTGAAAGATTGAGTGGATTTGACAAAATCTCTGCATTTTTAGATTCCGTTGATGCTGATTTAAGTTGATCTCTAGCATTACTTAATCCTTGTCCCAAAGAAGCAACTCCTATCTGTAAACCTTCCAATCCAGAAGTTAACTTTGTTCCACCTTCTGCAAGTTTACCAGATCCATCTGCCAATTTATTAGCTCCATTCTCTAATTGAGAAGCACCTGAAAGTAACTGACTGGATTTGTCTGCTAATTGACCAGATCCTGATTGTAATTTATCAACTCCTGCCATTAATTCTTGACTCTTTTGATTCAATTGGTTAGAGCCAGTTGATAATTTTTCAATACCAGACACTAATTCTGGAGTTTTTTCAACTAATTGACCAACTCCTGCTGTCAAGTTAGAAGATTTTTGTGTCAAGGTAGTTGAGCCTGAAACTAGTTGATCCAGACTACCTGTCAAGGTGGAATTCTTTTCACTTAGTTGACTTGCGCCTTGAGAAACTTTATCAACACCTGCAGTATATGCATTTACACCCGATGTAATCGACTGACTGGCAGGAACTAATTTGCTAGCAACAGCTCCTTGTATCTCTGTTAATCCACTTGACAATCCTGTCAAAGAAGTAGAAGCAATAGGTAATACTTGATTAGCTTGATTTTTTAAAGTCGAAAGATTAGAAGATTGATTTTGTAAGTTTTCTAAACTTCCTTGTAAACCTTGAACTAAAGCTACAATTGACTGTGCTGATTGAATACTATCAGTCGAATTTTGAGATACAGAAGCACTTATCTCAGCTTGTTGCTCACTTGTCAAAGATTGATAAGCTGCTGTCGATTGAATATTAGCTAATGTAGTCGCTTTATCAGACTGAGCACTTGCTAACATTTGATTAGAAAGAGATACTATACTTGATAAAACAGAATCTAATTGTTTTGTATCTCCAACATCAATATTTTGAATAGCTTGATTTAACTGATTTAGACCAGAAGATAATTGATTAATTTGATCTTTTTGCTCAGACGAAGCATCTAACTTGCTAGAAAGTTGTTGAATCCCTTCACTTAATTGCTCCACACCCATTCGAAGTGTAGCTGATTGATTAGATAACTGATTAGCACCTGTTGCAAGATTTCCCACTCCATTTGTATAGGCACTAACACCAGATGAAAATTGATTAAGACCAGCATTGAGCTTAGAAACACCGCCAGTATAAGATTCTACACCAGTATATAATTGATTAATTCCCCTCACTAATTCAGGGCTTTTAGAAGATAATTGACCTAACCCACTATCTAATTGACTCACTGCACCAGTATATGTAACTAAACCACTATTAAAATTCCCTAAGCCAAGATGAAGTTGTTCAACACCAGAGACATAAGAGGATAATCCTTTAGTAAACTGCTCCGTTCCATTTGAAAATGTTAAACTTGAAGCTGCTAAAGAGTTTAGGTTAATAGTTAATGTTTGACTTCCTGCCACTAACTGATTCGCTCCATCAGTTAGTTTTTCACTTCCAGAAGCTGCTTGACTCATACCATCCTTTAAATCGACCATTTTGTTGAATAAAGCTTTAGTATAGGTCTCGGTTACATTGGTAGAAACACTCTGCTTTAATTGTGTCATTGCAGAATCACTCATCTTGCTGGCAATAAAGCTATGACCACTTGAAGTCTGATAATCGATTTGCATTTGCTCAGGGTGATCCGTTAAAATAGAAGCTGCTTTTTCAGACAAGTCACTTGGCAAAGTGACTACCATATAATAATCACCGTTTTCTAGACCCTTCTTACCTTCTTCTTCATCTACAAAATGAAAATCCAATGATTTATTTTGCTCTAAATTAGACACCATGTCTTTTCCTATAGACATGCTATTACCATTATAAGAGGCCTCTTTATCATTATTGACAACTGCCACAGGTAAGTCAGACACTTGACCATATGGATCCCACATTGAGGATAAAAATATGATATTGTACAGAGCGGGAATAAGAGAAATTCCTATCATGACAATAATAAAGGTTGGTTTTTTAAAAATTGCTTTCCATTCTTTAAACATAGTTTCTCCTTTTTTAAACATATTGTCTAAAATTTTGATATAATAGATTATACATTAAAAAATCTAAATTACAAGATAAAAAATCCATTTTTAGACATATAGTCTAATTTGTTTACAAGGAGGAAATATGCAAGAAAGTAACAAACGCTTAAAAACAAAGCGAACTATTGAAAATGCTATGGTACAATTACTCATGGAACAGCCATTTGATCAAATTTCTACTGTCAAGTTAGCAGAAAAGGCCGGAATTAGTCGTTCCAGTTTCTATACGCACTATAAGGATAAGTATGATATGATCGAGCACTATCAAAGCAAGCTATTTCATACATTTGAATATATTTTTCAAAAACATGCTCATCACAAAAGAGATGCTATTCTAGAAGTATTTGAATATCTAGAGTCAGAACCACTTCTAGCTGCCCTTCTTTCTGAAAATGGGACCAAAGAAATCCAAAATTTCTTACGAAATAAACTTCATATCATGCTCAGTACAGATTTACAAAAGCGATTTATGCAACTGAATCTCAATACCACTGAATTAGAATATAGTAGCATCTATCTAACTCACGCACTTTTTGGTGTCTGCCAAATTTGGATTGCACATGGAAAAAAAGAAAGTCCTCAAGAAATAACAGACTTCCTTATGAAAATGCTTGGTGATACAAATTGATACAAAAAGAGGAACACAGTTGTGTTCCCTTTTATCTATACTCCGCCAGTAGGACTCGAACCTACGACATCATGATTAACAGTCATGCGCTACTACCAACTGAGCTATGGCGGATAAAATAGTCCGTACGGGATTCGAACCCGTGTTACCGCCGTGAAAAGGCGGTGTCTTAACCCCTTGACCAACGGACCTTCTATCTGTAGCAGATATAACCATTATATCAATTTCTTGCTAATTGTCAATTACTTTTGAGATTTTTTCTCTAGAATATCTTTTAATTTTCTAATTTTTAATCTTGAAATAGGACAACGATGGTCTTCATAGAAAACAATTTCTAGATTTTTTCGATCAATTTCTCTGATATTGCCTATATTTACCAAAAATGACTTATGAGGAGAATAAAATCTCTGAGTATGTTTGTCCTTTTCCTGAATATCTGTCATGGTACCGTAAAACTCTTTGGCAAAATTCTTACCAATAATGCGTAATTTATGAGAGACACCTGTCGTTTCAATATACAAAATATCATGGTAAGGAATTTTTAAATCATTTCCCTTGTAATTGTAGTCAAAATAATCTACAACATCTTCATTTTCAAGTAACATACTCTTCGTGTAGAAGATATTTTGCTCAATTCTCTTCTTAAACAACTCATCATTGATATCCTTATCAACAAAATCTAAGGCTGATACCTGGTATTTATAGGTTAGAGTCGCAAACTCTGATCGACTGGTGATAAAGACGATAATAGCGTAAGGATTGTGATGACGAATAAACTGAGCAACTTCAAACCCTTTTTTCTCAATTCCATGAATATCAATATCTAGAAAATAAAGCTGGTTTACTTCATCATTTTCGATATATTCCTTAAACTCACGAACTTTTCCCGTTGTCTTGTATGATATTGGAATATTCGATTCTTTCGAAATTTCATCCAATATTCTCTCTAGTCTCACTTGATGTTCAATAACATCTTCTAAAATTAAAACTTTCATTCAAATTCCCTCTTAAATCTAATGATTTGTTTAAATGTACTGCCTTCCATCTCTGTTTCTAAAATAATATTGTTGTACTTATCCAGTAGTTCTTTCACATTATTTAATCCGACTCCACGATTTCTTCCCTTAGTAGAGAATCCTAAAGCAAATAGATCTCCTGAAGGAGTCATCGTCATTTTACATGAATTCTGAATCACAATCACTGTTTCAGTTTCCATCTTAATAACTGCTACCTCCATCTGCTTTTTATAACTATCAGCCGATCCTTCAACAGCATTGTTCAATAAAACACTCATAATACGAACTAAATCCAGCAGGTCTATTGGAAGCTTGGTAATCGTATCTTTTACTTCCAGTGTAAACTCTACACCATTATTTCGAGCATATACAATTGACTGAGCAACCAAACTTCGTAAAGCTGAATCTTCTATGTTGTTCAAGTCAAAGTAAGTATACTTATCTGAACGTAGTTTGTGATTTGCTTTGACCAAAACTTCATTGTAAACTCTGTCAATTTCCTGTAAATTACCACTGTCAATTGCCATCTGCATACTGACAAGCATCCCAGCATAATCATGTCGAAACCCACGGATTTCATTATACAGTCCAACAATTTCATCTGTGTAATTCTGTAAATGTTTCTGTTCAAATTTCTTCTGCTTCAAAGCAATCTCTTTTTCCATTTGTTCTTTATGCGAATTCATTGCAAAGAAGGTCAAAAGGAGAGAAATAAAGACAATAGATGATAAAATACTTCCAAAACTATTCAAATGTTTAATCGTACTTACCATATTTGAAACGAAAGATACAATATGGAGCAGTAGTAAGGCAAAAAATACTTTTTTCAAGAAAGGATAAAGGTAGTCCTTGTCAAAATAGGCTAGTTCCAAATGGAAATAATGAATGATTTTTAAGACAACAAAATAGGTCAACGTTGAGATTGCTAAAAAGAATAGGCCATAATATTGTAAAACAAAATTGTCTCCTGTTATAGAGGAGAACGTTACGGACAGAAAGTTATGAGTGCTCTCATATAAAAGAGATAGTAGTAAACTTAGGAATAGTCCTCTATCCCTCTCATACTGTTTGATACATCGAAAATAGGAATATAATCCCAAAGGAAATAAAAATGTTACAATTCCTAACCCATCTAAAGATAGAAAATAGAAGGGAAGTTCAAGTACTGCTTCTACTAGTAATGTATAAGCACCAAAAACGTATAGTTCCTTTGCTTTTATTTGACCTTTACAAATTAAATGGTAACTGTGACTAAGAATTAGAAAATATAATATAAAATCCACTACTAAGAAAAAATCCATTCTGCTACTCCTTTATCTTCTTCTAAATAAATTAAATAAAGCACCATCTGGTTTCCTCATCTCCCCACCTTGAATCTTTTGCAAGTCTTTTTCCTTCAAGGATACAAACTGTTCCAATTTAACTGTGTTTTTCATAATAAAATCTCCTCAATGTTTTTTTCTTGTAAGCTAACTTACAAAAACTATTATACAAAATGGAATTTCGTTTTAGATAAAATTCTCTCAACTGTCATTTTTTTCTCCCCAAGTGTACTTTTTTAAGAAAAAAGCCGGGAAAATTCCCAGCTTTGCTACTATATTGATCCCAGCAGGATTCGAACCTGCGACCGTTCGCTTAGAAGGCGAATGCTCTATCCAGCTGAGCTATGAGACCTAATACAGCTATTCTATCAAAAATTCAATTGAAAGTCAATTTTCTATTTATGATAGGGCGAGCCCTGCTGTATTGTAAAAGCTCGATAGATTTGTTCAACAAGGACTAGTCTCATTAACTGATGGGGCAAGGTTAAGCGACCAAAACTAACAGAAAGATTGGCTCTCTTTTTTACATCCTGTGCTAGTCCCAGACTCCCTCCAATAATAAATGTAAGAGTAGAAAATCCTTTTATAGAAGCTTCTTCTAATTGTTTACTAAATTCTTCTGAGGAGAAAGTTTTCCCTTCGATAGCCAACACAATAACGAAATCACGGTCACCAACTTTTGATAAAATTCTCTGACCTTCTATTTCTAAAATCTTTTGATTTTCTGATTCACTGGCCTTATCTGGTGTTTTTTCATCTGCTAGCTCTATCATTTCAAGCTTAGCAAATCGAGAAATTCGTTTCGAATACTCTGCAATACCATCTTTTAAATACTTTTCTTTCAGTTTCCCAACTGTTACAACTTTAATTTTCATGACTCTATTCTAACATATTCTCTATTTTTTCACACCTTATTCACAAAATAAAAGGTTAATTTTAGCCGAGAAAACCACAGATTTTTTAAAGTTATCCACAATCTGTGAAAAACTTTTGTGTTTAAGTTATAATTAAGCTAGTCAGTTTATACTTTCAGTAATTTCAAAAAAATGGAGGCAAATATGAAACATCTAAAAACATTTTACAAAAAATGGTTTCAATTATTAGTCGTTATCGTCATTAGCTTTATTAGTGGAGCCTTGGGTAGCTTTTCAATAAATCAACTAACTCAAAAAAGTACTGTAAGTAGCTCGAACAACAATAGTACTATTACACAGACTGCCTATAAGAATGAAAATTCAACAACACAGGCTGTTAACAAAGTAAAAGATGCCGTTGTTTCTGTTATTACTTATTCAGCAAATAGACAAAATAGCGTATTTGGCAATGAGGAGACTGATACAGATTCTCAGCAAATCTCTAGTGAAGGATCTGGGGTTATTTATAAGAAGAATGATAAAGAAGCTTACATCGTCACCAATAATCACGTTATAAATGGCGCCAGCAAAGTAGATATTCGTTTGTCAGATGGAACTAAAGTACCTGGAGAAATCGTCGGAGCTGATACTTTCTCTGATATTGCTGTCGTCAAAATCTCTTCAGAAAAAGTGACAACAGTAGCTGAATTTGGTGATTCTAGCAAGTTAACCGTAGGAGAAACTGCTATTGCCATCGGTAGCCCATTAGGTTCTGAATATGCTAATACTGTCACTCAAGGTATCGTATCTAGTCTTAATCGAAATGTATCTTTAAAATCTGAAGATGGACAAGCCATTTCTACAAAAGCCATCCAAACTGATACTGCTATTAACCCAGGTAACTCTGGTGGCCCACTAATCAATATTCAAGGACAGGTTATCGGAATTACCTCAAGTAAAATTGCCACAAATGGAGGAACATCTGTAGAAGGTCTTGGTTTTGCAATCCCTGCAAATGATGCTATCAATATTATTGAACAGTTGGAAAAGAACGGAAAAGTTACTCGTCCAGCTTTGGGAATTCAAATGGTCAATCTCTCAAATATTAATACAAGTGATATTAGAAGACTGAATATTCCAAGCAATGTAACATCTGGTGTAGTTGTTCGTTCTGTGCAAAGTAATATGCCTGCCAATGGTCACCTTGAAAAATACGATGTTATTACAAAAGTAGATGACAAGGAAATTGCTTCATCAACAGACTTACAAAGTGCTCTTTACAATCATTCTATCGGAGATACCATTAAAATAACTTACTATCGTAACGGTAAAGAAGAAACTACATCTATTAAACTTGACAAGAGTTCAGGTGATTTAGAATCTTAATTGACATCTATGTAAAGAAAGCTTTACATAAGATAAAAGATGTGTTAGTGTAGAATCATGGAAAAATTTGAAATGATTTCTATCACAGATATACAGAAAAATCCCTATCAACCTCGAAAAGAATTTGATGGAGAAAAACTACATGAACTAGCACAGTCTATCAAAGAAAATGGGGTCATTCAACCGATTATTGTTCGTCAATCTCCTGTTATTGGTTATGAAATCCTTGCAGGAGAGAGACGCTATCGGGCTTCACTTTTAGCTGGTCTAAGGTATATCCCAGCTGTTGTTAAGCAGCTTTCAGATCAAGAGATGATGATCCAATCTATCATTGAAAATTTACAGAGAGAAAATTTAAATCCAATAGAAGAAGCACGCGCCTATGAATCTCTTGTAGAGAAAGGATTTACCCATGCTGAAATTGCAGATAAAATGGGCAAGTCTCGTCCTTATATCAGCAACTCTATTCGCTTGCTGTCCTTGCCAGAACAGATCCTTTCAGAAGTAGAAAATGGCCAACTATCACAAGCCCATGCGCGTTCGCTAGTTGGGTTGAATAAGGAACAACAAGACTATTTCTTTCAACGAATTATAGAAGAAGACATTTCTGTAAGGAAGTTAGAAGCTCTTCTGACAGAGAAAAAACAAAAGAAACTGCAAAAAAATGATTATTTCATACAAAATGAAGAAGAACAGTTAAAAAAAATACTCGGATTAGATGTAGAAATCAAACTGTCTAAAAAAGATAGTGGAAAAATCATTATTGCTTTCTCAAACCAAGAAGAATACAGTAGAATTATCAACAGCCTGAAATAAGGCTGTTCTTTTATTTTTTTATCTCACAAGGTTATCCACTATTTTTTTCAAAAAAAAAGCTTCATAAATCAATAGTTTCTGATTTTATCCCCAACCTGTGGATAAAACTTGATAACATTGTGGATTATTTTTCACAGCTTGTGGAAAATTCTTGCTATCTATGGTAAAATAAATCTAGCATTAAACTTTTAAATAGTAAAGGAGGAGAAAGGATTGAAAGAAAAACAATTTTGGAATCGTATATTAGAATTTGCACAAGAAAGACTAACTCGTTCCATGTATGATTTCTATGCTATTCAAGCTGAACTCATTAAGGTAGAAGAAAATGTTGCCACTATATTTTTACCACGATCTGAAATGGAAATGGTCTGGAAAAAACAACTAAAAGATATCATTGTAGTAGCTGGTTTTGAGATTTATGATGCTGAAATAACTCCCCACTATATTTTTACCAAGCCTCAAGATACGATTATCCCACAAGTTGAAGAAGCTCCAAATTCAACTCTCTATGACTATAGTCCAAAGTTAGCATCTATTCCTTATTCGGATACTGGATTAAAAGAAAAGTATACCTTTGATAATTTTATCCAAGGGGATGGAAATGTTTGGGCAGTATCAGCCGCCCTGGCTGTCTCTGAAGATTTGGCCTTGACCTATAATCCTCTTTTTATCTATGGAGGACCTGGGCTTGGTAAGACTCACTTACTCAATGCCATTGGGAATGAGATTTTGAAAAATATTCCTGATGCGCGTGTGAAGTACATTCCTGCTGAAAGCTTTATAAACGACTTTCTTGAACATCTGAGACTGGGTGAAATGGATAAGTTCAAAAAAACCTACCGTAGCCTCGATCTCTTGTTAATTGATGATATTCAATCGCTGAGTGGAAAAAAAGTTGCAACTCAGGAAGAATTTTTCAATACTTTCAATGTTCTCCATAACAATCAAAAACAAATTGTTCTGACTAGTGATCGTAGCCCTAAACACTTAGAGGGCCTTGAAGAAAGACTTGTCACGCGCTTTAGCTGGGGCTTGACGCAAAATATCACACCACCTGACTTTGAGACACGTATTGCCATTTTACAAAGCAAAACAGAGAATTTAGACTACCATTTCCAAAGTGATACCCTAGAATACCTAGCTGGTCAATTTGATTCAAACGTCCGAGAACTTGAAGGAGCAATCAACGACATCACTTTAATCGCCCGAGTGAAGAAGATTAAGGATATCACTATCGATATCGCTGCAGAGGCTATTAGGGCACGCAAACAAGATGTTAGCCAAATGCTCGTCATCCCAATTGATAAAATCCAAAATGAAGTTGGTAACTTTTATGGTGTCAGCGTCAAAGAAATGAAGGGAAGCAGACGCCTTCAAAATATTGTGTTAGCCCGTCAAGTAGCCATGTATTTATCTAGAGAACTAACAGATAATAGTCTTCCAAAAATTGGGAAGGAATTTGGTGGTAAAGATCACACAACAGTCATTCATGCCCATGCCAAAATTAAATCTTTGATTGATGAAGACGATAATTTACGTTTAGAAATTGAATCAATCAAAAAGAAAATCAAATAACTTGTGGATAACTTTTACTTTATTATCTTTTTTATCCACATTTTTTAAACAAGCCCAAAAACTTGATATGACTTGTTTAAAGTCTGTTTTCCACAGATTTCACAGACTCTATTATTACTATTATCCTTCTAATACTAAAAATAAATAAAGGAGAATCCATGATTCATTTTTCAATTAATAAAAATTTATTTCTACAAGCCTTAAATACTACTAAGAGAGCTATTAGTTCTAAAAATGCCATTCCTATTTTATCAACCGTCAAAATTGACGTAACCAATGAAGGTGTTACTTTAATTGGTTCAAATGGTCAAATTTCAATTGAAAATTTTATTTCTCAAAAAAATGAAGATGCTGGTTTGTTAATTACTTCTTTAGGTTCGATCCTTCTTGAAGCTTCTTTCTTCATCAATGTGGTATCTAGTCTACCTGATGTGACTCTTGATTTTAAAGAAATTGAACAAAACCAAATTGTTTTAACTAGTGGCAAATCAGAAATTACCCTAAAAGGAAAAGATAGCGAGCAATATCCACGAATCCAAGAAATTTCAGCAAGCACTCCTTTGGTTCTTGAAACAAAATTACTTAAGAAAATTATCAATGAAACAGCTTTTGCTGCAAGTACACAAGAAAGTCGTCCAATTTTAACAGGTGTTCATTTTGTATTGAGCCAACACAAAGAGTTAAAAACAGTTGCAACAGACTCTCATCGTCTAAGCCAGAAAAAATTGACTCTTGAAAAAAATAGTGATGATTTTGATGTCGTGATTCCTAGCCGTTCTCTACGCGAATTTTCAGCAGTATTTACAGACGATATTGAAACTGTAGAGATTTTCTTTGCCAACAATCAAATCCTCTTTAGAAGCGAAAATATTAGCTTCTATACTCGTTTGTTAGAAGGTAACTATCCTGATACAGATCGCTTGATTCCGACAGACTTTAACACTACTATTACTTTTGATGTGGTAAACTTACGTCAGTCAATGGAGCGTGCTCGCCTTTTATCAAGTGCGACTCAAAATGGTACTGTGAAGCTTGAAATTAAAGGTGGTATTGTTAGCGCCCATGTTCATTCTCCAGAAGTTGGTAAAGTAAACGAAGAAATCGATACTGATCAGGTGACTGGTGAAGATTTGACTATTAGTTTCAACCCAACTTACTTGATTGATTCTCTTAAGGCTTTAAATAGCGAAAAGGTGACCATTAGCTTTATCTCAGCTGTTCGTCCATTTACTCTTGTGCCAGCAGACACTGATGAAGACTTCATGCAGCTCATTACACCAGTTCGTACAAATTAAGTGAAAGAGGTTGAGCCTGGCTCGCCTCTTTTATGATATAATCTAAAAAGAGAAGGAGAGTAGTATGTATCAAGTTGGAAATTTTGTTGAAATGAAAAAACCACATGCTTGCACCATCAAGTCAACAGGTAAAAAGGCCAATCGTTGGGAAATTACACGTGTAGGAGCAGATATCAAAATTAAATGTAGCAATTGTGACCATGTTGTCATGATGGGGCGCTATGATTTTGATCGAAAAATGAATAAAATTATTGACTGAAACCCCTCAGTTAGAGGGTTAGCAAGTTTTCCCTTTTTGTGTTATAATATTAGGGATTGAAATGAAAACGGAGAATGAGAAAATATGGCTTTAACAGCAGGTATCGTTGGTTTGCCAAACGTTGGTAAATCAACACTATTTAATGCAATTACAAAAGCAGGAGCAGAGGCTGCAAACTATCCATTTGCGACGATTGATCCAAACGTTGGAATGGTTGAGGTTCCAGATGAACGCCTACAAAAATTGACTGAAATGATCACTCCTAAAAAGACAGTTCCAACAACATTTGAATTTACAGATATCGCAGGAATTGTAAAAGGAGCTTCAAAAGGAGAAGGGCTAGGGAATAAATTCTTGGCTAATATCCGTGAAGTAGACGCGATTGTTCACGTAGTTCGTGCTTTTGATGATGAAAATGTGATGCGCGAGCAAGGACGTGAAGATGCTTTTGTGGATCCACTTGCAGATATTGATACTATTAACCTGGAGTTGATTCTTGCTGACTTAGAATCAGTTAATAAGCGTTATGCGCGTGTAGAAAAGATGGCACGTACGCAAAAAGATAAAGAATCAGTAGCTGAGTTTAATGTTCTTCAAAAGATTAAACCAGTCCTAGAAGATGGAAAATCAGCTCGAACTATTGAATTTACAGATGAAGAACAAAAAGTTGTCAAAGGTCTCTTCCTTTTGACGACTAAACCAGTGCTCTATGTTGCCAATGTGGATGAGGATGTTGTTTCAGAACCTGACTCTATCGACTATGTTAAACAAATTCGTGAATTCGCAGCGACAGAAAATGCTGAAGTAGTCGTTATTTCTGCGCGTGCTGAGGAAGAAATTTCTGAGTTAGACGAAGAAGATAAGCAAGAGTTTCTTGAAGCACTTGGTTTGACAGAGTCAGGCGTTGACAAGTTGACTCGTGCAGCTTACCACTTACTTGGATTGGGAACTTACTTCACAGCTGGTGAAAAAGAAGTTCGCGCTTGGACCTTTAAACGTGGTATGAAGGCTCCTCAAGCAGCTGGTATTATCCACTCAGACTTTGAAAAAGGATTTATTCGTGCAGTAACTATGTCATATGAGGATCTAGTGAAATATGGATCTGAAAAGGCTGTAAAAGAAGCTGGGCGCTTGCGTGAAGAAGGAAAAGAATATATCGTTCAAGATGGCGATATCATGGAATTCCGCTTTAATGTCTAATAATATTTAACAAATAGTGTCAATTAGGTTGGAAAAAAATTCCAACCCTTTTGGCTTTTGAAAGGAAAAATAAATGACCAAATTACTTGTAGGATTAGGAAATCCAGGGGATAAATATTTTGAAACAAAACACAATGTTGGTTTTATGTTGATTGACCAACTAGCGAAGAAACAGAATGTCACTTTTACACATGATAAAATATTTCAAGCTGACCTAGCATCCTTTTTCCTAAATGGAGAAAAAATTTATCTTGTCAAACCAACGACATTTATGAATGAAAGTGGAAAAGCGGTTCATGCTTTATTAACTTATTATGGTTTGGATATTGAAGATTTACTCATCATTTACGATGACCTTGACATGGAAGTTGGAAAGATTCGCTTAAGAGCAAAGGGATCCGCAGGTGGTCATAATGGTATCAAGTCTATTATTCAACATATTGGAACCCAGACATTTAATCGTGTTAAGATTGGAATCGGAAGACCTAAAAATGGAATGTCAGTTGTTAACCATGTTTTGAGTAAGTTTGACAAGGATGATTATATTGGTATTTTACAGTCTATTGACAAAGTTGACGATTCTGTAAACTACTATTTACAAGAGAAAAACTTTGAAAAAACGATGCAGAGGTATAACGGATAAATGGTGGCCTTATTAGATTTATTCTCAGAAAATGATCAGATAAAAAAATGGCATCAAAAACTGACAGATAAGAAAAGACAATTAATGTTAGGATTGTCAACTTCTACAAAAGCTTTAGCAATTGCTAGTAGTTTGAGACAGGAAGATAAGATTGTGTTATTGACGTCAACTTATGGAGGAGCAGAAGGACTTGTTAGTGATCTTATATCTGTCTTGGGTGAGGAACTTATCTATCCATTTTTGGTAGATGACTCCCCTATGGTCGAGTTTTTGATGTCTTCACAAGAAAAAATCATTTCACGGGTTGAAGCCTTGCGTTTTTTGACTGATTCATCTAAGAAAGGGATTTTAGTTTGTAATATCGCAGCAAGTCGATTGATTTTACCGTCTCCCAATATATTTAAAGATAGTATTGTAAAAATAACAGTTGGTGAAGAATATGACCAACACGCACTTATCCATCAGTTAAAAGAGATAGGCTATCGAAAAGTTACACAAGTACAAACTCAGGGAGAGTTTAGTATACGAGGAGATATTTTAGATATTTTTGAAATATCCCAGTTAGAACCTTGCCGAATTGAGTTTTTTGGTGATGAAATTGATGGTATTAGGTTATTTGAAGTCGAAACACAATTATCGAAAGAAAATCAGACAGAACTCACTATCTTTCCAGCTAGTGATATGCTTTTGAGAGAAAAGGATTATCAACGAGGACAGTCAGCTTTAGAAAAACAAATTTCAAAAACGTTATCACCGATTTTGAAATCCTATCTAGAAGAAATTCTTTCAAGTTTTCACCAAAAACAAATACATTCAGATTCACGGAAGTTTTTATCTTTGTGCTATGAAAAGACATGGACTGTCTTTGACTATATTGAAAAAGATACCCCAGTATTCTTTGATGATTATCAGAAATTGATGAATCAGTATGAAGTCTTTGAAAGGGAGTTAGCACAATACTTTACAGAAGAATTACAGAACAGTAGAGCATTTTCTGAGATGCAGTATTTTGCAGATACAGAGCAAATCTATAAAAAACAGAGTCCGGTTACCTTTTTCTCTAATCTGCAAAAGGGTTTAGGCAATCTCAAGTTTGACCAAATTTATCAATTTAATCAATATCCTATGCAGGAGTTTTTTAATCAATTTTCTTTTCTAAAAGAAGAAATTGAGCGATACAAAAAAATGGATTATACTATTATCCTGCAGTCTAGCAATTCAATGGGAAGTAAAACATTGGAGGATGTTTTAGAGGAATACCAGATTAAATTGGATTCTAGAGATAAGTCAAGTATTTGTAAAGAATCTGTAAACTTAATCGAGGGTAATCTCAGACATGGTTTTCATTTTGTAGATGAAAAGGTTTTATTGATAACTGAACATGAGATTTTTCAAAAGAAATTGAAACGTCGTTTTCGAAGACAACATGTTTCAAACGCAGAGAGATTAAAAGATTACAATGAACTTGAAAAAGGGGACTACGTTGTCCATCATATCCATGGGATTGGTCAATATTTAGGAATTGAAACCATTGAAATCAAAGGGATACACCGCGATTATGTCAGTGTGCAGTATCAAAATGGGGATCAAATCTCTATCCCAGTAGAACAGATTCATCTACTGTCTAAATATATTTCAAGTGATGGGAAAGCGCCAAAACTCAATAAATTAAATGATGGTCATTTCAAAAAGGCCAAGCAAAAAGTTAAGAACCAAGTAGAGGATATAGCTGACGATTTAATTAAACTTTATTCTGAACGCAGTCAGTTGAAGGGTTTTGCTTTCTCAGCTGATGATGAGGATCAACATGCTTTTGATGATGCCTTCCCTTATGTTGAAACGGATGATCAACTTCGTAGTGTTGAGGAAATCAAGAGAGATATGCAGTCTTCTCAACCAATGGATCGACTTTTAGTTGGGGATGTTGGTTTTGGAAAGACTGAAGTTGCTATGCGTGCAGCCTTTAAGGCAGTCAATGATCACAAACAGGTTGTCGTTCTAGTTCCGACGACGGTTTTAGCGCAACAGCACTATACGAATTTTAAGGAACGATTCCAAAATTTTGCAGTTAATATTGATGTATTGAGTCGTTTTAGAACTAAAAAAGAGCAGGCAGAGACACTTGAAAAATTGAAAAATGGTCAAATTGATATTTTGATTGGAACGCATCGTGTTTTGTCAAAAGATGTTGTGTTTGCTGATTTGGGTTTGATGATTATTGATGAGGAACAGCGATTTGGTGTCAAGCATAAGGAAACCTTGAAAGAACTGAAAAAACAAGTAGATGTCCTGACCTTGACAGCAACGCCAATTCCTCGTACCCTTCACATGTCTATGCTGGGAATCAGAGATTTGTCTGTTATTGAAACTCCGCCGACTAATCGTTATCCAGTGCAAACCTATGTTTTAGAAAAGAATGATAGTGTGATTCGTGATGCTGTCTTGCGTGAAATGGAGCGTGGAGGTCAAGTTTACTATCTTTACAATAAAGTTGACACGATTGACCAGAAGGTTTCCGAATTACAGGAGTTGATTCCAGATGCTTCGATTGGTTATGTTCATGGGCAAATGAGTGAGATTCAGTTAGAAAATACTCTACTGGATTTCATTGAAGGTCAGTATGATATTTTAGTGACTACTACCATTATTGAGACAGGGGTGGACATTCCAAATGCTAATACTTTATTTATTGAAAATGCGGACCATATGGGCTTGTCAACCTTGTATCAGTTAAGAGGAAGAGTCGGTCGTAGTAATCGTATTGCTTATGCCTATCTCATGTATCGTCCAGAAAAATCAATCAGTGAAGTCTCCGAGAAGAGATTAGAAGCGATCAAAGGATTTACAGAATTGGGCTCTGGATTTAAGATTGCAATGCGAGATCTTTCGATTCGCGGAGCAGGAAATCTTTTAGGAAAATCCCAGTCTGGTTTCATTGATTCTGTTGGTTTTGAATTGTATTCGCAGTTATTGGAGGAAGCTATTGCTAAACGACATGGTAATGTGAACACAAGAACCAAAGGGAATTCTGAGTTGATTTTACAAATTGATGCCTATCTTCCTGATACCTATATTTCTGATCAACGACATAAGATTGAAATTTACAAGAAAATTCGTCAAATTGACAACCGTGTCAACTATGAAGAGTTACAAGAAGAGTTGATGGACCGTTTTGGAGAATACCCAGATGTGGTTGCTTATCTTTTAGAGATTGGTTTAGTCAAGTCATATTTGGACAAGGTCTTTGTTCAACGTGTAGAAAGAAAAGAGAATAAGATTACAGTTCAATTTGAAAAAGTCACTCAACGACTGTTTTTGGCTCAAGATTATTTTAAAGCTTTATCCGCAACGAATTTAAAAGCAGCCATAGCTGAGAATAAGGGATTAATGGAAGTTGTATTTGATGTTCGAAACAAGAAGGACTATGAAATTTTAGAAGGTCTACTCATTTTTGGAGAAAGTTTATTAGAGATAAAAGTGTCGAAAGAAGGCAATTCCCTTTAACATTTTTCTTCTATAAAGTAGATAAAAATGATACAATAATAATTTGAGGTAATAAAAATGAGATTAGACAAATATTTAAAAGTATCAAGAATTATCAAGCGTCGTACAGTCGCAAAAGAAGTAGCAGATAAAGGCAGAATCAAGGTAAATGGAATCTTGGCAAAAAGTTCAACGGATTTGAAAGTTAATGACCAAGTTGAAATTCGTTTTGGAAATAAGTTGCTACTTGTAAAAGTACTGGAGATGAAAGATAGTACAAAAAAAGAAGATGCAGCAGGCATGTATGAAATTATCAGTGAAACACGGGTAGAAGAAAATGTCTAAAAATATCGTACAATTGAATAATTCTTTTATTCAAAATGAACACCAACGTCGTCGCTATCTGATGAAAGAACGACAAAAACGTAATCGTTTCATGGGTTGGGTTCTGATTTTGATGATTTTATTGTTCATTTTACCAACTTATAATCTTGCTCAAAGCTATCACCAATTACTCCAAAGACGTCAACAGTTATCAGATTTGCAAACTCAGTATCAAACCTTGAGTGAGGAAAAGGAGAAAGAGACAGCTTTTGCTACAAAGTTGAAAGATGAAGATTACGCTGCTAAATACATGCGTGCAAAATATTATTATTCTAAGAATCGGGAAGCTGTTTATACGATTCCTGACTTGCTCCCAAGGTGATAAAATGGAAAATTTATTAGATGTAATAGAGCAATTTTTGAGTCTATCGGATGAAAAGCTGGAAGAGTTGGTTGATAAAAATCAATTATTGCGTTTACAAGAAGAAAAGGAAAGGAAGAATGCGTAAATTCTTAATTATTTTGTTGTTACCGAGTTTTTTGATCATTTCAAAAGTCGTTAGCACAGAAAAAGAAGTAGTCTATACTTCAAAAGAAATTTATTACCTTTCACAATCTGACTTTGGTATTTATTTTAGAGAAAAATTAAGTTCTCCCATGGTTTATGGAGAGGTTCCTGTTTATGCGAATGAAGATTTAGTGGTGGAATCTGGAAAATTGACTCCCCAAACAAGTTTTCAAATAACCGAGTGGCGCTTGAATAAACAAGGGATTCCAGTATTTAAGTTATCAAACCATCAATTTATTGCTGCAGACAAACGATTTTTATATGATCAATCAGAGGTAACTCCAACAATAAAAAAAGTATGGTTAGAATCTGATTTTAAACTGTACAATAGTCCTTATGACTTAAAAGAAGTGAAATCATCCTTATCAGCTTATTCGCAAGTATCAATTGATAAGACCATGTTTGTAGAAGGAAGAGAATTTCTACATATTGATCAGGCTGGATGGGCAGCTAAAGAATCAACTTCTGAAGAAGATAATCGGATGAGTAAAGTCCAAGAAATGTTATCGGAAAAATATCAGAAGGATTCATTTTCTATTTATGTTAAGCAACTGACTACTGGAAAAGAGGCTGGTATCAATCAAGATGAAAAGATGTATGCAGCTAGTGTTTTAAAATTACCTTATCTCTATTATGCGCAAGAAAAAATAAATGAGGGGCTTTATCAGTTAGACACGACTATAAAATACGTATCTGCAGTCAATGATTTTCCAGGTTCTTATAAACCAGAGGGAAGTGGTAGCCTTCCTAAAAAAGAGGATAATAAAGAGTATTCTCTAAAGGATTTAATTACGAAAGTATCAAAAGAATCTGATAATGTAGCTCATAATTTATTGGGATATTACATTTCAAACCAATCTGATGCCACATTTAAATCCCAGATGTCTGCTATTATGGGAGATGATTGGGATTCCAAAGAAAAATTGATTTCTTCTAAGATGGCTGGGAAGGTCATGGAGGCTATTTATAATCAAAATGGATTTGTATTGGATTCTTTGACTAAAACAGATTTTGATAATGAGAGAATTGCCAAAGGTGTTTCTGTTAAAGTAGCTCATAAAATTGGAGATGCGGATGAATTTAAGCATGATACGGGTGTTGTCTATGCAGATTCTCCATTTATTCTTTCTATTTTCACTAAAAATTCTGATTATGATACGATTTCTAAGATAGCCAAGGATGTTTATGAGGTTCTAAAATGAGGAAACAAGATTTTTTAAATCATTTTCTCAAGAAGGGATATTTCAAAAAGCATGCTAGGGTGGTGCTAGCTCTTTCTGGTGGATTAGATTCTATGTTTCTATTTAAGGTGTTATCTACGTATAAAAAAGAGTTAGAAATTGAATTGATTCTAGCTCATGTGAATCATAAGCAGAGAGTAGAATCAGATTGGGAAGAACAGGAATTAAGGAAGTTAGCTGCTGAAGCAGAGCTTCCTATTTATATCAGCAATTTTTCAGGAGAATTTTCAGAAGCACGTGCTCGACATTTTCGTTATGATTTTTTTCAAGAGGTCATGAAAAAGACAGGTGCGACAGCTTTAGTCACTGCCCACCATGCTGATGATCAGGTGGAAACGATTTTGATGCGCTTGATTCGAGGAACTCGTTTGCGCTATCTATCAGGAATTAAGGAGAAGCAAGTAGTCGGAGAGATAGAAATCATTCGTCCCTTCTTGCATTTTCAGAAAAAAGACTTCCTATCAATTTTTCATTTTGAAGATACATCAAATAAGGAAAATCATTATTTTCGCAATCGTATTCGAAACTCATACTTACCAGAATTAGAAAAAGAAAATCCTAGATTTAGAGATGCAATCTTAAGTATCGGTAATGAAATTTTAGATTATGACTTAGCTATAGCTGAATTATCAAAAAATATTGATGTAGAAAATTTATATCAGCTATTGTCTTACTCTGAGTCGACACAAAGAGTTTTACTTCAAACTTATCTGAATCATTTTCCAGATTTGAATCTTACAAAAGCTCAGTTTGAAGAAGTTAGACAAATTTTAAAAACTAAAAGCCAGTATCGTCATCCGCTTAAAAATGGTTATGAATTAGTAAAAGAGTATCAACAGTTTCGGATTTGTAAAATCAGTCCTCAGTCTGATGAAAAGGAAGATGAACTTGTGTTACACTATCAAAATCAGGTATCTTATCAAGGATATTTATTTTCCTTTGGACTTCCTTTAGAAGGTGAATTAATTCAACAGGTACCTGTTTCACGGGAAACATCCATACACATTCGTCATCGAAAAACAGGAGATTTTTTGATTCAAAATGGTCATAGAAAAAAACTCAGACGTCTATTTATTGATTTGAAAATCCCTATGGAAAAGCGAAAATCAGCTCTGATTATTGAGCAATTTGGTGAAATTGTCTCAATTTTGGGAATTGCGACCAGTAATTTGAGTAAAAACACGAAAAATGATATAATGAACACTGTACTTTATATAGAAAAAATAGATAGGTAAAAAAATGTTAGAAAACGATATTAAAAAAATCCTCGTTTCACACGATGAAATTACAGAAGCTGCTAAAAAATTAGGTGCTCAACTCACTAAAGACTATGCAGGAAAAAATCCAATTTTAGTTGGGATTTTAAAAGGATCTATTCCTTTTATGGCTGAATTGGTCAAACATATCGACACACATATTGAAATGGACTTCATGATGGTTTCTAGCTATCATGGTGGAACAGCAAGTAGCGGTGTCATCAATATCAAGCAAGATGTGACTCAAGATATCAAAGGAAGACATGTTTTATTTGTAGAAGATATCATTGATACAGGTCAAACTTTGAAGAATTTGCGAGATATGTTTATTGCAAGAGATGCAGCTTCTGTTAAGATTGCAACCTTATTGGATAAACCAGAGGGACGTGTTGTAGAAATTGAGGCTGACTATACCTGCTTTACTATTCCAAATGAGTTTGTAGTAGGTTATGGTTTAGACTACAAAGAAAATTATCGTAACCTTCCTTATGTTGGAGTATTGAAAGAAGAAGTATATTCAAATTAGAAAGAACAATTTTTAATGAAAAAACAAAATAATGGTTTAATTAAAAATCCTTTTCTATGGTTATTACTTATTTTTTTCCTAGTTACAGCTTACCAGTATTTTAGTACAGGTAGTGTTGCAGGGAAAAGTGAGCAAATTAATTATACAGAATTGGTAAAAGAAATTACCGATGACAATGTAAAAGAATTAACTTATCAACCAAATGGCAGTGTTATCGAAGTTTCAGGTGTTTATAAAAATCCTAAAACAAGTAAAGAAGAAACAGGCATTCAGTTCTTTTCTCCATCTGCTACAACAGTAGAGAAATTTTCAAGTATTATTCTTCCTTCAGATACTACAGTATCAGAATTGCAAAAGCTTGCTTCTGACCATAAAGCGGAAGTAACTATTAAGCATGAAAGTTCGAGTGGTATGTGGATTAATATTCTTGTATCCATTGTGCCATTCGGTATTCTTTTCTTCTTCCTATTCTCTATGATGGGAAATATGGGAGGAAATAATAGCCGTAACCCGATGAGTTTTGGACGTAGTAAGGCTAAAGCTGCAAATAAAGAAGATATTAAAGTAAGATTTTCAGATGTTGCTGGAGCTGAGGAAGAAAAACAAGAACTAGTTGAAGTTGTTGAATTTTTAAAAGATCCAAAACGATTTACAAAACTTGGAGCCCGTATTCCAGCAGGTGTCCTTCTAGAGGGACCTCCGGGAACAGGTAAAACTTTGCTTGCTAAGGCAGTCGCCGGAGAAGCAGGTGTTCCATTCTTTAGTATTTCAGGTTCTGACTTTGTAGAAATGTTTGTCGGAGTTGGAGCTAGTCGTGTTCGTTCTCTTTTTGAAGATGCCAAAAAAGCAGCACCAGCTATTATCTTTATCGATGAAATTGATGCTGTTGGACGTCAACGTGGAGTTGGTCTTGGTGGAGGAAATGACGAACGTGAACAAACCTTGAACCAACTTTTGATTGAGATGGATGGTTTTGAGGGAAATGAAGGGATTATCGTTATCGCTGCAACAAACCGTTCAGATGTACTTGATCCTGCCCTTTTACGTCCAGGACGTTTTGATAGAAAAGTATTGGTTGGCCGTCCTGATGTTAAAGGTCGCGAAGCAATCTTGAAAGTTCATGCTAAGAACAAGCCTTTAGCGGAAAATGTTGATTTGAAATTAGTTGCCCAACAAACTCCAGGTTTTGTTGGTGCTGATTTAGAGAATGTATTGAATGAAGCTGCTTTAGTCGCTGCTCGTCGCAATAAATCGATAATTGATGCTTCAGATATTGATGAAGCAGAAGATAGAGTTATTGCTGGACCTTCTAAGAAAGATAAGACAGTTTCACAAAAAGAACGTGAATTGGTTGCCTATCATGAGGCAGGACATACCATTGTTGGTCTAGTCTTGTCGAATGCTCGTGTTGTTCATAAAGTTACTATCGTACCACGCGGCCGTGCAGGTGGTTATATGATTGCACTTCCTAAAGAGGATCAAATGCTTCTATCTAAAGAAGATATGAAAGAGCAATTGGCTGGTTTAATGGGTGGACGTGTAGCCGAAGAAATTATCTTTAATGTCCAAACTACAGGAGCTTCAAATGACTTTGAACAGGCGACACAAATGGCGCGTGCAATGGTTACAGAGTACGGTATGAGTGAAAAACTAGGTCCAGTTCAATATGAGGGCAATCATGCTATGTTTGGTGCACAGAGCCCTCAAAAATCAATCTCAGAACAAACAGCTTATGAAATTGACGAAGAGGTTCGTTCATTATTGAATGAAGCACGAAATAAAGCTGCTGAAATTATTCAGTCAAATCGTGAAACTCACAAGTTGATTGCAGAAGCATTATTGAAATACGAAACATTGGATAGTACACAAATTAAAGCTCTTTACGAAACAGGAAAGATGCCTGAAACCGTAGAAGAGGAATCTCATGCATTATCTTATGATGAAGTAAAGTCAAAAATGAATGACGAAAAATAACCCTGAGAGAGGCAAGACCTCTCTTTTTTGTGCAGTTTAGACTGTGTAGGGAACAGAATGGATGAAACGTGCCAAAAGTGTTTCTGAATCTGTTAGACTGTATCTAGAAAGGGGGACGTTATGTTTAAAGAATTGTATAAAGAAGTCCAGGGAATTGTGTATAAGAGTAGAAATGAATATTACTTGCATTTATGGGAACTATCGGATTGGGACCAAGAGGGTATGATTTGCTTACATGAATTGATCAGTAGAGAAGAAG